>Ga0068714_10007765_pt1 | contig 10261 bp, 8 predicted proteins | sample MTBNYHSulfiMetaG_FD_62988 | JGI IMG/M metagenome (GOLD analysis project Ga0068714, IMG submission 62988) | Enrichment culture microbial communities from rom New York Harbor, USA that are MTBE-degrading - MTBE-NYH (New York Harbor Sulfidogenic)... | ecosystem: Environmental > Aquatic > Marine >...
GGCGGTCTTCATGAAATCTTCGGGGCAATGGTTGCCCACGCCATCCAGGGGCTGTTCCCGAAAAAGTATGGGCCGAGCCGTTTAATTTCGCTTGTTTTCCAAGGGAAGTATTTTACCCGTGAGCCGGGGGCGGTATTTTCGGGGCAGGTTCCCCCTCTCCAACCGTCGCTCCATTCCGGGCATCACCATATTTATTTCCCTCGGAAAACAAAGCCTGTCTTCCTCGGCCAAGCCCCCCTTTTCGGAAACAGCCCCCGGGCAGCCCCTCACCGGAATATATTTTCCCCCATTTTAGTGATCGGCGAGCCCGACCGCTCGATCGGCCAACCAGCCTCTCAGCCCAAGGCCTCATCCAAGGCGGTCAGGGTCCTGTCCAGCAGTTCGGTCTGGATGTTCAGCGGGGGGATGAAGCGGAGGACGTTCTTGTCCGGTCCGCAGGCCATGAGCAGGATCTTCATCTCCCTGAGCCGGTTGATCACGGCCGTGGCCCTGTCCGGATCGGGCCGGTTGTCTCGGTCCACCAGCTCGACGGCGTTCATCAGCCCCAAGCCCCGGACGTCGCCGAGGCCGGGATGTTTCTCCCGGAGGTTTTCCAGGCCGGCCCTGAGATACTCCCCCGCTTCCCTGACCCGGGCCAGGAATTCCGGCGCCGAGATCCCCTTGATCACCTCCCGGGAGGCGGCGCAGGCCACCGGGTGCCCCCCGAAGGTGGTGCCGTGGGCTCCCGTGGACCAGCGGGACATCAGCGGCTCGGCCGCGGCCACGACGCCCAGGGGGAACCCGCCGCCGATGGCCTTGCCGATGGCCATGATGTCCGGGACCACCTCGAAATGCTGGGCCGCGAAGAACCGGCCGGTCCGGCCCACCCCGGTCTGGACCTCGTCAAAGACCAGCAGGATGCCGTGCTCGTCGCAGAACCGCCGGAGGGCCTGGACATACTTCCGGGGCGGGACGATGTAGCCGCCCTCGCCCTGGACCGGCTCGAACACGGCGCAGGCGATCTCCTCGGCCGGAACCACTGTCTTGAGGTCGGCCTTGAGGGCCTCCAGACACTCCAGGGCGCAGGAGTCGGTTTCCCGGCCGAACCGGCAGCGGAAGCAGTAGGGGTATTCGGCGAAGTAGACCTGGGGCACAAAGGGGGCGTAGTGCTGGCGGAACTTGACCGAGGAGGTGGTGATCGAAGCCACCCCCATGGTCCGGCCGTGGAAGCCGCCCTTGAAGGCCAGGAAGCCGGTCCTCCCGGTCACGTACCGGGCCAGCTTGAGGCAGCCCTCCACGGCCTCGGCCCCGCTGTTGGTCAAAAAGAACATGTCCAGCTCCCCGGGCGTGACCTGGGCCAGCTCGGCGACCATCTTCAAGGTGACCGGATAGCTGACCAGATTGAAGGAGCCGTGAACCAGTCTTTCCATCTGCTCCCGGGCCGCCCTCAGAACGGCCTCATGGGAGTGGCCCAGGGCGTTGACCGCGATGCCCTGGACCAGGTCCAGATACTTCTCCCCTTCGACCGTGTAGAGAAATGGCCCCTGGCCCCGCTCGATCATCAGGTCGGTCGATTTGGCCAGGCAGGGGGAAAAGTGCTTCCGATAGGTCTCGATGTCCGGGATAGCGGCCATTTGGCTCTCCTTCGTGATGGCTAGCGAGCCTCGACTCCGGGTGAAGTCGGCTCAATTGTTCTGATGGACAATCCGGCCGTCGACCATGGTCAGATCCGCCTTGACCTCCAGGAGCTCCTCCGGGTCCAGCTCCAGCAGGTTTCGGGAGAGGACCACCAGGTCGGCCAGCTTGCCCGGTTCGATGGAGCCCCGGTTGTGCTCGTCGAACCCCAGGTAGGCTCCCCAGATGGTATAGGCCCTCAGGGCCTCCAGCAGGCCGACCTTCTCCCGGGGAGCGATCTCCCGGCCGGCTTTGGTCTTATGGGTCAGGGCAAAGTAGAGCCCGTGCATGGGGTTGGGCACGGTCACCGGGGCGTCGGAGGTCAGGGCCGCGACGATGCCCCGCTCTTTAAGGCTCCGCAGGGGGTAGGCTTGGGTCAGCCTTTCCGGACCGAAGACCTCCAAGTAGTTGTCGCCCAGGAGATAGAGAAAGGGCAGCCCCAGTCCGGCCGAGATCCCCAGCCGGGCCATCCGGTCCATCAGGGCCTCGTCCAAAAAGCCGCAGTGTTCGATCCGGTGGCGGGGGTCGGCCCGGGGATGCTCCTTGAGAGCCCGCTCGTAGCTGTTCAGAACCATCTCGATGGCCCGGTCGCCGATGGCGTGGACGGCGACTTGGTACCCGGCCTTGTGGGCCGTGAGGACGCGGCGGTCCAGCTCCTCCTGGGAGTGGCAGGCGATGCCGTAGTTGTCCGGGTCGCCGGGGTAGGGCCGGCGCAGGGCGGCCGACCGTCCGCCGCCGCTGCCGTCCATGATGATCTTGCAGGCCCCCAGCTTCAGCCGGTCGTTGCCGAATCCGGTCATCAGCCCCGAGGCGATGAAATGATCCCCGATGGGCGTCTCCGGATCCGTGTACCAGACCATGAAGTTGAGGCGCAGCTTGATCCAGCCCTGGCTCACCCCGGTCTGGTAGAGCCTGATCCCGGTTACGTCCCAGTATCCGGCGTCGTGGACGCTGGTCACCCCGAAGCCCAGGAAATCCTGGCTCATGACCTTCATCCCTTGGGCCAGGTCGGCCTCTCCGGGCAGGACCTGGTTCTCGATATCGGTTTTGGCGTTTTCGAAGAGCACCCCCGTGGGCCGGCCGGCCGAGTCCCGGACGATCCTGCCGCCCTCGGGATCGGGGGTCCGGGGTCCGATCCCGTACTCCTGGAGGACCCGGCTGTTGACCGAGACCACATGCCCGCAGGCCCGGGACAGGAAGACCTTGTGGTCCGGGGCGACCTGGTCCAGGTCGTCCCGGTCGGGCAGGCGCTGCTCGGCCAGGCGGGTATCGTCGTAGCCCCAGCCCAGGACCCACTCCCCGGGCGGGGTGGCCGCGGCCCGTTGGGCCACGGCCTCCTTGATGTCCTGGATGGATTTGATCTCCTCGCCGCCCAGCTGGATCCTGGCCTTGATCGCCGCATAAAAGCCGGGATGGCAGTGGGCGTCCACAAACCCCGGGACGAGACACCGGCCCTCGAGGTCGATCACCTCGGTCCGGGGGCCGATCAGAGCCCGGGCCTCCTGGCCGGACCCGACGAAAACGATCCTGTTGCCGGCCACGGCCGCAGCCTGGTGGATGCTGTCCCGGGGGTCGACGGTGATCACCGGGCCGTTTCTGAAAACCACCTCGGCCGTCTGGTTCATTCTTGTTTACCTCTCAGATTGGGGTCTATCCTTGCTCGCCCCACCTCCGGGACGGGAGGCCCTTCCGGGGGATCAGGCTCGGCCGTCCCCCAGGGGGAAATGGCAGGCCACCCAGCGGCCCGGCTCCAGCTCCTCCAAGGGGGGCGACGATTCCGAGCAGACGGCTTGGCGGTGGACGCATCGGGTGTGAAAACGGCAGCCCGGCGGCGGGGCCAGCGGACTGGGCACGTCCCCTTTGAGGATGATCCGGCTCTTTTTGCGGCCCACCAGAGGCAGGGGCGCGGCCGAGAAAAGGGCCTGAGTGTAGGGGTGAATCGGCCGGGCGTAGAGCTCGTCGCTGGGAGCCAGCTCCACGATCCGGCCCAGGTACATGACCGCGATCCGGTCGCTGATGTACTCCACCACGCTCAAGTCGTGGGAGATGAACAGGTAGGAGAGCCCCAGCTCCTTCTTGAGCTTGGCCAGCAGGTTGAGGACCTGGGCCTGGATGGACACATCCAGGGCCGAGAGCGGCTCGTCGGCCACGACCAGCTTGGGGTTGAGGACGATGGACCGGGCCACCCCGATCCGCTGTCGCTGCCCGCCGCTGAACTCGTGGGGGTGGCGCTGGTAGTGCTCCGGGCGCAGTCCCACCTTCTCCATGATCTCCAGAATCCGCTCCCGCAGTTGCTCGGCCTCCAGGCGCTGGTACCGCCTGAGCCCCTCGCCGATGATGTCCTTGACCGTGAGGCGGGGGTTGAGGGAGGAGTAGGGGTCCTGAAAGATGATCTGGAGGGCCGGTCGGAGGGGCCGCATGGCCCGGCGGGAGAAGGAGGTTATGTCCCGCCCCTCGAACATGATCCGGCCCTGGGTGGGCTCGATCAGACGCAGGATCAGCCGGGCCACGGTGGACTTGCCGCAGCCCGACTCCCCCACCAGGCTCAGGGTCTCGCCCCGGCGGAGGTCGAAGCTCAAGCCGTCCACGGCCTTGACCACCTCCCGGGAGCGGCGAAACAGGCCCGCCTTGACCGGAAAGTACTTTTTCAGATCCCGGACCGAAAGAATGGTTTCCATGTCCTCTCTCAAGACCCTTCAGTCATCCAACCAGCACCAGACCCGGTGATCCTGGCCCAGGGTCTTCAGGGGCGGCTCATCCTCCTCGCAGATCCGGCGCTTTTCCCGGCACCTGGGCCAGAAAGAGCATCCGCTGGGCAGATTGAAAAGACTGGGCACGATTCCGGGCAACTCCACCAGGGGTTCACCCGTCCCTCCCTGACCCCGGCCCGGCAGGGGGATGGAGGAGAGCAAGCCCCGGGTGTAGGGGTGCCCGGCCTGTTCGAAGATATTCTCCACCAGTCCCTCCTCCACCACCCGGCCGGCGTACATCACCACCACCCGCTGGGCCGATTCGGCCACGATCCCCAGGTTGTGGGTAATCAGCAGAATGGCCGTGCCCCGCTCCTGGGTCAGGCGGTACATCACGTCCAGGACTTGGGCCTGGACGGTTACGTCCAGGGCCGTGGTCGGCTCGTCGGCCAGAAGCACGTCCGGGTTGAGGAGCATGGACTCGGCGATCATGACCCGCTGCCGCATCCCCCCGGAGAGATGGTGGGGGTAATCTCTTATTCTCTTCTCCGGGGCCGGCAGGTCCACCCGGCGCAGCATCTCCACGGCCCGGTCGCGGGCTTCGCTCCGGCTGATCCGGCGGTGGACCCGGAGCGCCTCGATGAGCTGGTCGCCGATGGTAAAGGCCGGGTTGAGGGAGATCATGGGCTCCTGGAAGATCATCGAGATACCGTCGCCCCGGATCTGCCTCATCCGTTCCAGGGGCAGCTTAAGCAGATCCTCCCCGCGGAACATGATCCGGCCCGAGACGATCCGGCCCGGGTGGGCCACCAGGCGCAGGACGGACAGGGCGGTGACGCTCTTGCCGCAGCCCGACTCGCCGACCACCCCCAGGGTCTCCCCCTTCTTGAGGCTGAAGCTGACCCCGTTGACCGCCTTGGCCAGCCCGGCCTCGGTCTTGAAAAAGGTCTTCAGCCCTTCCAGGCTCAGAACCGGTGGATCGGGTCTCACTTCAACCTCGGATCCAGAAGGTCTCGCAGGGCGTCGCCCAAGAGGTTGAAGCCCAGCACGGCCAGGGTGATGGCCACGCCCGGAAAGATGGTCATGAGGGCGTTGTCCAGCATGAAGTTCCGGGCGTCGCTCAGGATATTGCCCCAGGAGGGGGCCGGCGGAGGCGCCCCCAGGCCCAGGAAGCTCAAGGCCGATTCGGCCAGGATGGCGTAGGCCAGGGCCGCCGTGGCCTGGACGATCACCGGGGCCATGCAGTTGGGCAGGATGTGACGGAAGAGGACGGTCAGGTCGTTGCCGCCCATGGCCAGGGAGGCCTCGATATACTCCTTCTCCTTGATCGAGAGGACCGAGCCCCGCACCACCCGGGCGAACCAGGGGATGTAGACGAAACCCAGGGCCAGGACCACATTGTAGATATGGCCGCCCAGGACGGCCATGATCCCTATGGCCAGGAGGATGGCCGGAAAGGACATGATCGCGTCGACCACGCGCATTATCAGGTTGTCGGCCCAGCCGCCGTAATAGCCGGCCGTGGAACCCAGGATAATGCCCAGGGTGGCCGCCACCAACACGGACAGGACGCTGATGTAAAGGGAGATCCGGGTGCCGTAGATGACCCGGCTGAAGATGTCCCGCCCGTACTCGTCGGTCCCGAAGAGGTTCTCCTCCGAAGGCAGGGCTCCCTGATTGGTGATGTCGATCTTCAGAGGATCGTGGGTGGCGATATAGGGAGCCAGCAGGGCCACCAGGATATTGGCCAGGATGACCCCGGCCCCGATGAGGCCCATTTTGTTCTTGAGCAGTCTCCTGAGAAACAAGGCCGGCCCTTTCAACTGTATTCGATGCGCGGATCAAAGTAGCCGTACAGCAGATCGACCACCAGGTTGATCAGGACGTAGACAATGGCCAGGAAGAGGATACTGCCCTGGACCACGGGATAGTCCCGCATGTAGATGGAGACCACGATGTACTTGCCCAGACCGGGCAGGCTGAAGACCGTCTCGGTGACCACGGCTCCGCCCAGCAGGGCCCCGAACTGGAGGCCGATGGTGGTCAGGGCCGGGGCAAAGGCGTTTTTGAGGGCGTGTTTGGTGATGACCGTCCATTCCCGCAGTCCCTTGGCCCGGGCATGGGTGACATACTCCAGTCGGAGCACCTCCAGCATGGAGGAGCGGATCATCCGGGCCACCACCGCGGCCATGTAAAGGCCCAAGGACAAGGCGGGCAGGAGCATGTAGCGCAGCCCCTCCCACAGGTCCTCGCCCATGGAGACGAACCCGGTGGAGGGAAACCAGCCCAGGTTGACCGACAGGAATAACAACAGGACCAGCCCCAGCCAGAACCCGGGGACCGAGACCCCCAGGATGGTCGCTCCCATGAACAGGTAATCCTTGCGGGTGGCGTGGAAATAGGCGGCCAGGATTCCAGAGGGAATGGCCAGGAGGAGAGAGATGACCATGGCCAGAGTGGTCAGGGTCAGGGTCACCGGGAAACGCTCCATGATGGACTGGGCCACGGGTCTTTTGGTGTGCACCGAGGCTCCGAAATCGCCCTTGAAGATGCTGCTCAACCAGATGGCGTACTGGACCGGCAGGGGCTTGTCCAGGCCCAGGGCGTGCCGCAGAACCTTCACCTCCTCCTGGGTGGCGTCCTCGCCCAGCATCAGGGCGGCCGGATCGCCGGGGATGAGATGAATCATCAAAAAGACCATCACTGTTACCAGAAAGACGGTCGGGACGAGGTAGACGATTCTCTTGGCGAAGTACTTGAGCATGGACCCGCCGAACCAAGGTCGTTCCCTTCTCCGGACCCGGAAAGAGGGTCCGGAGAGAGGGGTCTCTAGGGGTTTAAGGTCTTATTTTTCCAGCCAGACCCCCCACAAGCGGGGATAACCGGCGGATAGGGTCTCGTAGCCCTTCACGTAACTCTGGAAGGCCTGCAGATAGTTGTAGTTGTAGAAGATGATCCAGGGAACGTTCTCGTAGTGGATCTTGTGGGCCTTCTCGAAAAGCTCCCTGCGTTTGTCTGGATCGGCCGTCTTGCGAGCCTCATCGAGGACCGCCTGCAGCTCCGGAGACTGGTCCAGGAAGTTGGTCATCTTGAGATAGGCGTAGGCCGAGGCGGGATCGGGCAGCATCCCCATGCCGAAGCTCTGGATCTGGAACTCCTTTTTATAGAACTTCTGGAGCTGGACCGGCCACTCCAGCACGTTCAGCTTGGCATTGATGCCCACCGCGGCCAACTCCGACTGGAGGGCCACGGACTGGCGGTACATGAAGATGTACTTTTTGTTGGTGTCGATGACCACTTCCTCGCCCTTGTAGCCGGCCTCCTTCAAGAGCTCCTTGGCCTTGGCCACGTCCTTTTTGTACCAGGTCTTGTGATAGGGCGTCCAATACTGGCTGTTGGGGACCAGGACCGAGGGGTTGGCCTTGCCGTGCTCGTAGACCGTGGCCTGGGTGACCAGGTCCAGGTCGGTGGCGTAGGCCATGGCCTGACGGAACTTGAGGTTGCCGGTGACGGGATCGCTGCAGTTGATGTAGATCTCGTACCAGGCCAGCCCGGTCTCCTCGTCGATGACGATGCCCTTGTTCTTGTACTCCTTCTCGTATTTTTTCATGTAGTTCATGGGGAAGAACTGGAGGATATCGATCTCCTTGTTCAGGAGGGCCATGATGGCCACCGACTCCTCGGCGATGGGGACGAACTTGATCTTGTCGGCGTAGGCGATCCGGCCCCCGCCCATGCCGTTTCTAGGCTCGTTGCGGGGCAGGTAATCGTCGAACCGCTCCATCAGGACGTACCGATCCGGCTTCCACTCGACCCACTTGAAGGGTCCGGTTCCGATGGGGTGGGTGATGACCCCTTCCAATTTTTCCGTCTCCGCCTTGGGCACGATGGCCGGGAAGGGGGCGAACTCGGCCACCAGGTCCATGAACCCGGCGAAACCCTCCTTCATCTGGACCTGGACGGTGTACTTGTCCAGGGCTTCGATCTTGTCCACCACCGAGGCCCACTGCTCCCGGCGGGGGAACTTGGTCTTGGGGTCCAAGAGCCGGTCATAGGAGAACTTGACGTCCTCGGCCGTCATCTCCTGGCCGTTGTGGAATTTCTTGCCCTTGACCAGGTGGAAGGTATAGGTCTTGTAATCCGGGCTGACATCCCAGCTGTCGGCCAAAAGCGGCACGATCTTGAGATCCTTGCCGTAGGCGGCCAGCCCTTCCAGGACATGGTGGAGCACGTTGGAATCGATCTGAGCGCTGTTGTGGGGGTCTGTGTGGGTGATGTCCGTGTTCAGGGCGATGGTGATGGTGCCGCCCTTTTTAGGAGTGTCCGCCGCTCCGGCCGCCCCGCACCAGAGGCCGGCCAGAAACGCCACGGCTATCATTATTGGAATTGATTTTTTTAAACCCAAGCTCATTTCAACCTCCCCTGATAGGTGATCTAACTGAGACTAGAGCAACCATTCCCCTTGGGAGACGATCCGGTCCTGACCGCTCCCGTTTTTTAACCAACCCTGGATCCGGTCCGATCAGTCAGCTCCTCTTAAACCCTGGATTTCCAGTCGGGGGACCGGACGCCCCGCCCGAAAAACGGCGGTAATGTTGTTCCTGTCGGTCAAGACCTTGATATCCTTGGAGGGATCACCCTCCACCAGAAGGAAATCGGCCTCTTTCCCGGGCTCCAGGGTCCCGATGGAATCGGCCAGATCCAAGGCCTGGGCGTTGTTTTTGGTGGCGCAGACAATGGCCTCCATGGGGCTCAGCCCGGCCCGTTCCACGTAGAGGGCCAGCTCGGTGGCGTTCCGGCCCATGGGGGTCATGGGGTCGGTCAGGTAGTCGGTGCCCAGACCGCAGGTGACCCCGGCCCGATAGGCCCGGATGAACGATTTCAGATGGGCCTCTTGGGCTATCTTGGCCTTGTGAACCGAGAAAGGCGCAACCCCGGCCTTGGGTCCCTGGGTGACGATGGCCTCCACGATGGCCAGGGCCGGGATTAGAAAGGAGCCGTTTTTAACCATCAACTCCAGGCACTCGTCGTCCAGGTAGAACCCGTGCTCAATGCAATCGACCCCGCAGATCAGGGCGTTCTTGATGCCCCGGGTGCCCTGGGCGTGGGTGGAGGTCCTGACCCCGACGTTGCCGGCCTCCTCGACCATGGCCCGGATCTCCTCCAGGCTGAACTGACAGGCGGTGGAGACGTCCCGTTCGGACATCACTCCGCCGGTGGTCATCATCTTCACGAAATCGGCCCCGGCCCGAAGCTGCTCCCTGACGGCCCGGCGGACCTCCCCCACCCCGTCGGCGATGCGGCCGATGCCGCTTCTCTTGGACCAGGCCGGGGGCAGGCCGTGCATCAGGTCGCCGTGCCCTCCGGTCTGGGTCACGGCCCGACCGGCGGCCACAATCCGGGGGCCAACGATGTCGCCCTGGTTGACCGCCTCCTTGAGATGGAGACCGTTGACCCCGCCGCAGTCCCGGACCGTGGTGAAACCGGCGTCCACCACCTTCCAGGCGTCCATGACCGAACGCATGGCCCTAAGCATCGGGTCCGGCAGGATCCATTCGGTCTGGGCCATGCCCTTGAGGCCCATGAGGTGCACGTGGGCGTCGATCAGCCCGGGCATGACCACCCGGCCCGAGGCCTCGATCCTTTCGGCCTGGGGTGGTATTTCCACTTGAGAGGCCGGGCCCACCGCTTTAATAAGCCCGTCCCGGATCAGCATCACGGCCCCATCCAGGGGCTCACCGCCCCGGCCGTCGATCAGCCTGCAGTCGACAACAGCATGGTATTCGGAGGACATGATTGGCCTTTATTCCTTATGACCGCCTGGAGAGCTCGGGCCGGGAAGTCCGCCCCCGGCCCTCAACCACTCCGCCGGTTCAAGGCGTTTATTTTTTACGGACAATCAGGGTGCATTTGTCCCG
>Ga0068714_10007766_pt1 | contig 10261 bp, 10 predicted proteins | sample MTBNYHSulfiMetaG_FD_62988 | JGI IMG/M metagenome (GOLD analysis project Ga0068714, IMG submission 62988) | Enrichment culture microbial communities from rom New York Harbor, USA that are MTBE-degrading - MTBE-NYH (New York Harbor Sulfidogenic)... | ecosystem: Environmental > Aquatic > Marine >...
CTGATCGGTTTTCTGCTGCTGGTCTCGGCCGACGCGGTGATTGGCGTGGTGGATCCGCTGATCTACCGCGAGATCATCAACCGCGGCATCATCGGGAAAGACGTCGGGCTCATCATAGGACTGGCGGCGCTCGTGGCGGGACTTGCGGTTGTGGACGCCGGCGTGCTGCTGTGGCAGCGCTACATGTCATCCCGCATCGGCGAGGGGCTCATCTTCGACCTGCGCACGCAGGTATTCGCGCACGTGCAGCGCATGGGACTCGCGTTTTTCGTGCGCACGCAGACGGGCGCGCTTGTCAGCCGGCTCAACAACGACGTGCAGGGCGCGCAGTCGGCGCTGACCGAGGTGCTGTCCACGGTCATCGGCAACCTGATCCGGGTGTCGCTCGTGCTCGTGGCGATGTTCGCGCTCTCGTGGCGGCTTACGCTGGTGGCACTTATCCTCGTGCCGCTGTTCGCCCTGCCGGCGCGCTGGCTCGGCCGCCGCATCCAGACGATCACGCGCGAGGGCTATGACCTCACCGCGCAGATGAACACCACGATGGTGGAGCGCTTCAACGTGGCCGGCGCGCTCCTCGTGAAGCTCTTTGGCCGCATCGCCGAGGAGGACCGCGACTTCGCGCTCAAGGCCGGCCGTGTCCGCGACATCGCCGTCATGCGCAGCATCTATGGCCGAGTGTTCTTCGTCTCCCTGACGCTCACTGCCGCGATCGCAACCGCGCTCGTGTACGGCTGGGGCGGCGCCCTGGCGGTGCAGGGGTTGCTGGACGTCGGTACCGTTGTGGCGATGACTGCGTACCTCGGCGGACTGTACGGTCCGCTCACGTCGCTCTCCAACACCAGCGTCTCGGTCATGACGGCGCTCGTGTCCTTTGAGCGCGTCTTCGAGGTGCTCGATCTGCCCACGCTCGTGCCCGAGAAGCCGGACGCCGTCGCGATCCCGCGCGGCCCGGCGCGCGTGGAGTTTGACCACGTGGAGTTCTCCTACCCGACGGCCAGCGAGGTCTCGCTGGCGTCGCTCGAGTCCATCGGCGCCCCCGAGAGCAGCGCCCCGCAGGACGTCTTGCGGGGCATCAGCTTCACCGCCGAGCCCGGGCAGCTCGTGGCACTCGTTGGCCCGTCCGGCGCAGGAAAGACGACGATGAGCTACCTCATCCCCCGCCTCTACGACGTCCGCTCCGGCGCCGTGCGCATCAACGGCATCGACGTCCGCGACGCAACGCTGGACTCCCTGCGCGCCGTCGTCAGCATGGTCACCCAGGACCCGCACATGTTTCACGATTCCATGCGCGCAAACCTCCTCTACGCCAAACCGGACGCCACCGACGCCGAGTTGTACGAAGCCCTCGAGGGCGCTCAGATCCTGCGCATGGTGGAAACCCTTCCTGACGGCCTCGACACCCTCGTCGGCGACCGCGGCTACCGGCTCTCCGGCGGCGAGAAGCAGCGTCTCGCCATCGCGCGGCTGCTCCTCAAGGCCCCCGACGTCGTGGTGCTGGACGAAGCGACCGCGCATCTGGATTCCGAGGTGGAGCTCGCCGTCCAGCAGGCCCTCAAAGTCGCGCTTGCCGGCCGCACATCGATCGTGATCGCCCACCGCCTCTCAACGATCCGCGACGCGGACCAGATCCTGGTCGTCGAGAGCGGCCGGATCGCCGAGCGCGGCCGACACGAGGAACTCCTCGCGGCGGGCGGCCTCTACGCCGAGCTCTACAACACGCAGTTCCGGCCGCAGGCGGACGATGCCGCCGCTAGCGCCGGGTGAGCGCACCCGCATCAGTACCACTCGGCGACGTGCGGGTGGTTGGCGTAAAATGACAGCCTAGGCCGGGCTCGTAGCCGAAAAGAGGGCGCACGTGTACTGTCCGCGTTGTGAGAGCGAGTACCGGCCGGGATTCGCCGTCTGCGCCGACTGCGGTGTCCCGCTCGTGGACCGGCCGCACGATCCCTCGGCGCGACCGGCTGCGGGATCCCCGGAGGAGCCGGCTACGAGCCGAGTGCCGGAACGGCCGGAGGGGCGCCCGGTGGAACTCGTCACGGTATTCGGCGCCAGCAGTCCGGTTGAGTCCGCTATTGCCGAGTCGATCCTCCGCTCGGCCGGCGTCGACTTCCTCAGCCGGGGCGGCTACGTGCAGGACCTCTTTGGCCTCGGACGGTTCCCCGGTGGCATCAATCTGATCGTCGGCCCCATCGAAATCCAGGTTCGCAGCGAGGACGCCGCTGACGCGATGGCCCTGCTCGAGAGCGTCCGGACCGGCATGCCAGGCCCTGACGACGATGAGGAGTGGAACGAGGACCGGGACGGGGACGACAGAGGGATCGGAGGCGGCCCTGACGATGAGGGTACGGCCGCCCGCCCACCAACCCCGCCTGATCTCGAGGAGCCCGATGTCTGGTGAGCCAGCAGGTTCACGCGTCTCGACGCTAGCCGCCCTTCGCGACACGCTTCTCCTCGGCTGGCGGGTGGCCCTCCCGATGCTCTCGCCGCTGCGGGGTGTCGTCGTGGAGGAAGTCCCCCTGGCGCTCCCCTCTGCCTTCGCGCCCGGGCCCCCCACGCCCCCGCCCGGTCCCACCGCAGCCCCCACCCCCTCTACCCCCCTCAGCCTCCGCTCGTACGCCACCGCCTCTAGCCGCTATCCAGTGATCGTCTTGCACGGCCTCACCCGCCAGGGCTTTGACGACCACCGCCTCGTCCGCTTCTGCCGTTGTCTCGCCGCGACCGGGTTTGTCGCCTACACGCCGGATCTCACCGGGCTGCGCGGGCTGGACCTCGACGAATCGGACATCGGCCGCATCAGCGAGACAGTCCGCATCGCGCACGAGCGCCACGGCGCGCGGGTGGGGGTGATCGGCTTCAGCGTTGGCGCAACGTACGGGCTGATCGCTTCGGCGGATGCGCGGGCGCGATCGCTCGTCGCTTACACGCTGGCTGCAGGCGCCTACTACTCGCTCGAGACACTCCTCGGCACGGTTTTCGCCCGCCAGGCCACGGATGCGTACGCTGTGCTGGCGATGGACTGGCGCTGTCTGGACACGCTCGGCCTCTCCCCTGCCGAGGAGACCGCCTACCGCAACATCATGGACCGCTATTGCCAACGCGAAGGACACTTCTCCGCGGCGGAGGACGCGCTCATCGAGCGCATCACCGCGAGCCCCGCGCAGGCCGACGTGCGCCGGTGGTGGGAGGAGCGGCTCGCGGGCAAGCGCGCGCTTCAGCTGGACGGCACCGCGTATCTCGGCGAGATTGAGGCCGAGGTGCTGCTGCTGTGTAGCGGGAACGATCCGCTCATCCCGCCGTCTGAGACCGCGCGGATTGCGGGGGCGCTGCGGAGCGGCGATGTGTGGGTGCAGCGCTCGGCGGGGCATGTGGACTACCGGAACGAGCAGATGCCGGGGTTGTTCCGGCTGTTCTTCAGGATCATGACGCTCAGGCAGGAGGCAGTCGGTGCCTAGATCGCGCATCAGCAAGCGGGTGTATCTGGACAACACGGCCACGACCAAGACGCGTCTCCACGTGGCGTTTGTCATCAACAACTACTTCCTTCGCGAGTACGCCAACCCGTCGGCGAATCACCGCAGCGGGCTCGTGGCGCGCGGGAGCATGGAGATGGCGCGCGAGCGGATCGCTGCCGTGCTGAAGTGCTCGTCGCAGGAGCTGGTGTTCACCGGGAGCGGCAGCGAGAGCAACAACCTGGCGATCCGGGGCGCGGTTGCGGCCACCGGGGCGCGGCACGTCATCACGTCGCAGATCGAGCACAGCTCGGTGCTCAAGACGTGCAAGGCGCTCGAGGCCGACGGCGTGGCGGTGACGTACCTCGCCGTGGACGGGCAGGGGCGGTTTGACCTCGCAGAGCTGGAGCGATCACTGCGGCCGGAAACGGCGCTCGTGAGCCTGATGTGGGTGAACAACGAGATCGGCACAGTGGAAGACGTGGAGGCGATCGTCCGGATCGTCAAGAAACACGGCGCGCTGCTGCATATCGATGCCGTGCAGGCGCTGCCGTACCTGCGGATGAACCTGGGCGAACTCGGCGCGGACCTCGTCTCGTTTTCTGGCCACAAGCTCTACGCGCCTAAAGGCGTGGGGCTCCTCTACGTGCGCCGAGGAACGCCGCTCACGCCGATCATCACCGGCGGCGGCCAGGAGTTCGACCTGCGCAGCGGCACGGAGAACGTGCCCTACATCGTCGGCCTGGCGCGGGCGATCCGGCTCAACCACAAGGAGAAGGACCGCTACGTGCGGAAGCTGGTCAGGCACCGGGACCGGATCATCCGCGAGGTCCTGGCCACGGTCCCCGATGCCATCCTGACCGGCAGCCCGGACAACCGGTCGGCCAACCATGTGAGCTTCTGCTTCAAGGGCATCAACGGCAAGATGCTCGTCAAGAAGCTTGCGTACTTTGGCCTGGAAGCATCCAGCGGCTCGGCCTGCTCCTCGCCGAGGAACGACCCGTCGAGCGTGCTCGTGGCCTGCGGCGTCCCCGACGACTACCTGCGCGGAAGCCTCCGCATCACGCTCGGCCGCTACAACTCTCGCCGCGATGTCAGCTACCTGCTGAAGGTCCTGCCGAGGGTGATCAACCAGATGCGGACCGAGCCGGAGCCGTACAACAACGAGACGGTCTTCATCTCGCAAGACGAACTGGACGCGAAGCTCGACGCCGGCGAGCCCGTCCAGGTGCTGGACCTGCGCTCGCCCAAGATCCCCCCCGGCGAGATTCCCGGCGCCGTCACCATCCCCTTCTGGGCGCTGCGCGCCAACCTCCGCAAGCTGGACCGCGAGCGGGAGACCGTGGTCGTCTGCTACCACGGCGACGTGCTCTCCCCCGAAGCGCAGCAGCTGCTGATCCAGCGCGGGTTCGCGCACGTGCGCGTGCTCAAGGGAGGCTACTCGGCCTATGCCGACGCTCATCGTGCCTAAGGGCTTCGTCTACCTGCTCATGTTCCTTGTGCTCGCCACGTCCAAGGGGCTCGTCGAGCTGTGGGCGTACCGTCGGCAGAACCGGGGCGGCGGGATGCAGGCCGGACGGTTCTACTCGGTGTACTCGATCGTGCTCGGCGCGCTGACGCCCGTGCTGATTCTCGCCGAGATCGTGCTGCTGGAGTCCGTCGTGCCACCGGTGCTCTCGCTGGTGCTTGCGGCGGTCTACCTCGGGCTGCTGGCGGTGCGCGTCGTCGCGATCAGGACGCTCGGGCCGTACTACTCGGTGAACATCCGGATCGTTGAGGACCACCAGCTAGTGACCTCGGGCATCTATCGATACGTGCGGAACCCCATCTACGTGGTGGGGCTGCTGGAGAATCTCGTGTACCCGCTCGCGTGCGGGGCGTGGGCCACCGCGGCGTTGCTCGTGCTGCTCGGCACACCGCCGCTCCTTGCACGGCGCGCAGAGGAAGAGCGGCTACTAGCGGGTACGTTTGGAGACGAGTACGCGGCGTACCGCGCTCGGACATGGGGCTGAGCGGACGCCTGGCAGAAAGGCGGCACAGCATGCGCAACGCACAGGAACTTGCCGACGACATCGAGCGCGCGATCGAGGGCGACCCGTGGTTTGGCCCCTCGGCGCTCACCGTGCTGGCCGACGTTGACGCGGCCCGGGCGCGCGTCCGTCCCGAGGGCGCGAACCACTCGATCTGGGAGATCGTCCGCCACATGACGTCGTGGGCCAGGTACGTGACGTACCGCGCCGAGGGCGGCGCCCCCTGCGACCCCACCGATGGCGATTGGCCCGGAATCGACGCCACTGACGACGACGCCTGGGCGGCCGCGATCGCGGACCTGCGCCGTCGGCACGCCGAGCTAGTGGACATTCTGCGGGGACTGCCCGACGAGGCGCTCGACACGGTGCACCCCAACACGCCGTGCAACGACCAGGACGAGCCCATCACGCTCCGCCGCGCCGTCACCGGCATCGCCGAGCATGCCGCGTATCACGCGGGGCAGATCACGGTGCTCAAGCGGATGTGACCGGGAGGGCGCGCGGCGGCTGACCGCGCCTACAGCTCGCGGTCGATCGCCTCGCTGACCTGATCGCGGAAGAGGTTCGGCTTGGCGAGCGCATGCATGAGGTGGTTGTCGCGCTCCTCGGCAGTGGCGGTGGTGACTTCAAGGTCACCGTAGTTCTCGATGCGGCCGAGGATCGACTGCGTGACGTTGATGTTGTTGACCTTCTCAAGCGGCGTTGACGTGACCGCGATACTGAACCAGCCGTGCTTGCTCGCCACGCGCCGGTCCGTGAGCACGATCTCGGTGGTCAGCACGCGCACGATCCCGGGGATCGCGACGATCAGCCCGATCACGAGGATGAGCGCGAGCCCGACGATCGCCGCGATGAGCCCCGCCCCCGCCAGCACGATCCCACCGGGTACGGCCACAAGCAGCACCACGATGATCGCGATGTCGATGAGCAGCGCAAGCGCCATCGGCGTGAGCACCGGCCACCAACTCGGCCGCGCAACCAGGATGATCTGCTCGCCCTCACCAAGATGCCTGTCGAAGTACGCCATGATGTGCCCCCGCCCGCTCGGTGAACGTCGTCAGCGTCAGTCTAGTACGTGGGGGGCGCGGAACATAGTGGGTCCGCGGGCTCGGGCATGTTGTGCACAGCGGGCCGTACCACTACTCTGGGCACGGGAAAAGCCTGTACTCCTTGGGGGGAGACGGCGAGGACAACGGCATTGGGGGATGACGTGTACTTGATCTACGTCGATGAGAGCGGAGACGTCGGGTTTCTGCCGGGATCAACTCGCTACTTCGCGTTGAGCGCGCTCGCACGGCCCGTCGGCGCCGCTCGCGTAGCGGGCGCCGATGTACACTGGGAAGTGCAGTGAATCCCTTGTCGCAAAGGCGAAGCGCAGCTGACGCACGGCGATCGGATGGTGAAGCGCCATGGCACGGGTCACTCTCGCTGAGGTCGATGTCATGTGCGTCGTCGCGGAAGATGGCGCCGCTGGCGCCTCCGCCGCGTTCGACGTCCTTGAGGGGCGACTCGCGACCCTCCGCGGTCGGCGCTTCTACGGCACCTTCCTGGACGGCGAGTATCGCGCGTGTGTTGCGATGCGAGGTGACGATGACCCCGTGGCGCTGGAGCTCGACGTGTGGCGCATCCCGGGCGGCGAGTACGAGCGGTTCTCGCTTCTGGACTGGCAGGACCGTGTCGGCGAGATTCCAGCGACGTTCGATCGCATGGTCCCGGAGTCGGAACTCGATCCGACGCGACCGTCTGTCGAGTACTACCGCAGCTCACGCGAGGTCGTCCTGCTGCAGCCCGTGAAGCCAGTGGTATCCGCTTCCCACGAGGACGTCTCTCGACCGCTACCCTGAGAGAGGAGTGCCGATGACCGGACATCGCGTGTTCGCTATGGCGTTCGCAAAGGTCTACCCGCTGTACGTTCAGAAGGCCGAGAGGAAGGGCCGCACGCGGGAGGATGTCGACCGGATCATCTTCTGGCTGACGGGATACGACCGCGAGGGGCTGCAGCGGCAGATCGAACTGGGCAACGACTTCGAGACGTTCTTCGCGCAAGCTCCCGCCATTCATCCCAACAGCTCGCTCATCAAAGGCGTCGTGTGCGGGATTCGCGTTGAGGAGATCGAGGATCCCCTGATGCGGAAGATCCGCTACCTGGACAAACTCATCGACGAGCTCGCACGGGGAAAGGCGATGGACAAGATCCTTCGCCAGTAGGCCGCGTCTCAGCGGGCAGCGCAGCAATCCGAAGGCGCACGGCTGCAGCCGCTTGAGCCACGCCCCCGCGATTCCGATACTGGGTACAACACCAACGTCCGCGGAAGGACCCGGCGCCCGTGATCTGCCCCAAGTGCGGTGCGAGCAACAGCAACACGGCCCCGTACTGCGGCCTGTGTCTCACGCGATTCGCGCCCGCGCCACTCGCGCCGGCCCCAACGGTCCCGGGCGCACCTGCCTCGGCCCTCGCGCCGTCCGCCCCAGCTGCCCCCGTGCCCCGGCGTTCGGGCGGGCGAACCCCCTGGCCGCTCGCGGTTGCGATGCTGGCTGCCTGTGCGATCATCCTGCTTCTCGCGCTGAGCCCCTCGCTCGCGCCATCGGCGATCCTCCGCCAGTACGAGATCTCGCACTACTCGGTGCACCTCGAGCCGATGGAAGGCACGTACGGCACGCCGGGCAACGACATCGCCGTCACCATGCGGATCACCTACAACGTCGGCCTGTGGCCCAAGAGCAGCGGCTTCAAGTTCGTCGGCACGGCGCCGGTGAGCGGCGTGAGCGTCACGGACGAGACCGGCCGTGCCCTCCCCTTCACGCTCGAGACCGCCGAGTACGACGAGTCCCGCATCACCTGGGAGTTCCCCACCGCCTGGATGTCCGAGCAGACCGTCATCGTGCGCTTTATAACCGAGCCCGACTGGCGCACCTGGGACACGGCCGACGGCTTCGTCTTCGAGGCCGACTGGCCGCAGAACTTCCGCGTCCCTGTCCACGACGCCACCCTCGCGCTCGTCCTCCCCGAAGGCGCGCCGCTGGCCCCCGCAGCCTGCTCACACGGCACCGTCGCCCTCGTGGACACCGGCAACGGCACCGAGCTCGTGGTCCACGAAGACACCCTCGCCGACGAGTCCGTGCTCTTCGCCGTGGGCGAAGAAGCCGTCACCTACTACGGCCCAACCCCCACAAGCAGCGCCTCGTTTCCCGCGCGCGGCCTGAGCGCCAGCGAGGTGGTCTCGGGCATCGGCATCTGCGCGAGCCCGTTCGGCTTCCTCGCGCTCATCATCGTCGGCATCATCGTCGCCCAGCGCAACGGCTGGCTGCAGGGCCGCCGAGGCGGCGGCTCTGGCGATGGCGGCAGCTGCGGCGGATGCAGTGGCTGTGGCGGATGCGGCGGATGCGGCGGCTGCGGTGGATAGCACGACGCCGCGCCAGCCCGCGCCCTCCCGCCAGCCCCATTTTGGCGAGCCCTTCTTCCTGCAGTGGAACATCACCGACCGCTGCAACCTCGCCTGCACCCACTGCTACCGGGAGGATCCCACCGTCTCCGCAGCCCCGTCCGGCTCCGCCGCAGCCCCGTCCGCCTCCGCCCCCACGGGCACCGCAGTCCCCTCCGCCCCCAGCCCCTCGCACGCCGACCTCCCCTTCCCCAGCCTCCTCCGCGTCCTCGACAACTTCGAGGCCCTCCTCGCCACCCTCAACCGCCACGGCCGCGTGATGCTCTCCGGCGGCGAGCCGCTCCTCAGCCCGCACCTCTTCGACCTCGCCGAGGCCTGCCGCGCCCGCTCGCTCCCCGTCCGCGTCCTCACCAACGGCACCCTCATCGACCGCCCCACCGCCACCGCCCTCGCCAACGCTGGCATCCGCGCCGTCCAGGTGAGCATCGAGGGCCCGCCCGATATCCACAACCGCGTCCGAGGCCCCGGCTCGCACGCCGCCGCCCTCGCAGGCATGCGCGCCCTGCGCGACGCCGGCCTCGAGATCACGCTCGCCTTCACGCTGACCTCCGAGAACCGCGCCTCCCTCCCCGCCGTCGCCCGCCTCGCCCGCCGCCACGCCGACCGCTTCCACGTAGCGCGCCACGTCCCCGTTGGCCGAGGCCTCGCCCTCGGCGCCCGCCCCCTCTCCGCAGACGAACTCCGCGACGTCTTCGAGTGGCTGGACCGCCACCGCCAACCCTGGCGCGCCGACCGCCCCTGGCGTCACCGCACGCTGGACGTCCCCATACGCGACCCCCTCTGGAAGGCCCTCCCTTCCGCCCCCACCGGCTGCGACCGCTGCGTCGGCGGCTGCTCCATCGGTTACAACGGCATCTGCATCGAAGCCGACGCCACCGTCTACCCCTGTCGCCGCCTCCCGATCCCGCTCGGCAACGCCCTCACCACCTCCCTCGCCGAGATGTGGCAGCATCCGGCCCTAGAGCGCATGCGAGACCGCGATGCCTTCGAAGGCAAGTGCGGCGCCTGCGAGCTGCGGTGGACGTGCGGCGGTTGCCGAGCAGTCGCCGAGGCGCTCGGCGGGCATCCTCTGGCGGAGGATCCACAGTGTTGGCGGGGGTGAGGGGGGCGGAGCGGAGACTGGGGTCTTGGGCAGTCTCCAGCTGGCTGATCCTGCAAGGGTGCCAGCTCGCGGAGCCCAAGGCCGGAACGAGTGCGGGCATACGCAGACTGCAGAATCGCGAACGAGAATCCCCCCGCTTCGTCCCGAAACGTGAGCGCGTAAGGTTTTGGGGGGCGGAAGCCCCCTGAGATGAGTTGGCACAGGAACGGGTTTCCATTTACTCTCGGTTTGTCGAGA
>Ga0068714_10007768_pt1 | contig 10259 bp, 8 predicted proteins | sample MTBNYHSulfiMetaG_FD_62988 | JGI IMG/M metagenome (GOLD analysis project Ga0068714, IMG submission 62988) | Enrichment culture microbial communities from rom New York Harbor, USA that are MTBE-degrading - MTBE-NYH (New York Harbor Sulfidogenic)... | ecosystem: Environmental > Aquatic > Marine >...
CGGCTCCCGCAGTCAACAGAGCTCCCGCCACGCCGGCGTCGATGCATTTCCGAGTGGCCGACTCGACATAGAAGGCGGCCATGCCGGTTGACGCCGCGTTCGCGAAGCCGGCCGTCAGTACAAGGAGGCCAAGACGCCCCATGAGCGGTGGCCGCCCCCGCAACCGATGGCTTGGCCGGATGGCGGGACGCAAGAGCTTCCGAGGTACTAGCCCAACCGCGACTAGTGCAGCCAAAGCCATCAGCCGAAAAGACCATTCCCAGCCGTACCTGACGGCGACGAGAGGGAGCAGAGCCCCTGCTATCAGGGTGGCGGCTGGCGCAGCAGAAGTTTTCAATCCGAAGGCAGCACCTTGTCGCCCTGGCGGGACCACGAGGGCAACCACCTGGTTGCTGGCCGGCGAACCGAGTGCCATACCGAGGCCCGCCAGGGCCAGGAAGCCGGTGAGGTGCCACCAACTGACGGCCGCAGTGCCGAGTCCCATTAGCGAAACGACAGTGACCGCCAGGGCGATCCTCATTCCTAGGAATCCACCGATGCGTTCCACTAGGAGGCCTGCCGGTGCTGATCCAAGAGCTGCAACTAGGAAGCCGATCGACACGGTGGCGCCCAGCGCCGTCTCGCTGAAGCCCAGGTCTGACCTGATTAGCACAGCCATGCCGCCCACCAGGAAGGCTGGCAAGGCGCTCACGACCGTCGTAGCGGCAGCAGCTACTACTGATCTGGCGTCAGGGCGTCGCACTTCGGGCACACACTCACGGACCCGGAACGAACTGGGTAGGGTGGCTTGACCACCTGACCCTTCAGGTCATACAGTAGTGGATTGAACTGACGCCTGACTGCTAGGAATAATGCACTAGCTCGGAGGACAGATTCGTTATGGCTGACTTCAGTGTCCGTCGGTCTGTCTCGCATCGCGCCCCGTTCCTGGTACCAGGACTACGTAGGCAGGTGTTCTCGGCCGCCGAGGGAATGACCGACATCATCCGCCTTGGCAGAGGTGACCCTGACTTCGACACCCCAGCCCACATCCGTGAAGCGGCCAAGGCGGCTCTTGACGCTCAGTGCACCCACTACACCCCGTGGACCGGCATACCTGCTCTTCGCCAAGCAGTCGCGACCAAGTTGAGGCGGGACAACGGGCTAGACATGGATCCCGACAGCGAGATCGTGATCACCAACGGTGCCCAGGAAGCTGTGTTCATGATCATGCAGGTGCTCCTGGATCCAGGCGACGAGGTGCTGGTCGTCGATCCGCACTACTCCGCCTACGACACTGGCATACGTGTTGCCGGTGGGGTGGTGGTGCCTGTACCCACCAAAGCGGACGACGGTTTCGCCGTCCAGTCGGAGGTTCTCGAGTCACACGTCTCTCCTCGAACCAGACTGCTGGTGCTGGTCAACCCGAACAACCCCACCGGGACCATGATCTCCCGCGATACGGCTCTCCGTATATCTGAGATTGTCGATAGGCACGACCTCATCGTGGTCTCTGACGAGGTGTACGAGAAACTCGTCTACTCCGACTCGCCGCCGCACGTCACGTTTGCCTCTCTACCGGGAATGCGCCAGCGAACCATCACCATCAACAGTCTGTCCAAGACGTACGCGATGACAGGATGGCGACTCGGATACTTGGCTGGACCCAGAGACCTGGTCGGCCTTCTCGCCGAACTCAAGTACAACATCAGCATCTGCGCCACCGCCGTCAGCCAGGCTGCTGGGGTTGCCGCCCTGAACGGACCCCAGGAGCATCTGGTCGAGATGATCCTGACCCTTGATGAGAGGCGCGGTTTCCTGGTGGCAGCTCTGAACGCAATGGGCCTGCCGACGCTCAACCCCCAAGCCGCCTTCACTGTGCTGCCAGGCATCCAGCACACGGGTATGAGTTCGTTGGAGTTCTGTACCTATGTCTTGAGAGAGGCCAGAGTCCAGATCTTCCCGGGGATCATGTATGGCCCATCAGGTGAGGGGCACGTTCGCATCAACTTCCTTGCCCCGCTGCCTGTTCTGCAGGAGGCTGTAGAGAGGCTGGCGACCGCCGTGGGTCGGCTATGACTGTTGCTGCAGCCGTCAGGCTTGTCAAGGCGGCGGCACTGCAGGCATCGCCGGATGCCCAACCCGAAGCGCCCGGTCTGGTACTGCTGGACGCGACAGGGCGAGTCGCCGCTACTGGACCAGCCGCACTGGCGCTAGGCGGGGACGTCCCCACAGTCGAGTATCCAGGCGCTGTGTTGTTTCCCGGTCTCATCGACTGCCACACGCATCTCGTTATGGAAGGCGATGGGGCCCCCGGGGAGAGTCTCGTGGGGTTGGATGCCTTGGAGGCGGAGCATCGCACAATCCGCAACGCGCGACGTGCCCTTGAGGCCGGTGTTACTACTCTGAAAGACAACGGTGGGCCCGTGGAGGCAGTCCTGGGAGCTGCTCGCAGGGCCAGTTCTTCGATACCCGGCAGTTGGCCTCGTTTGCTCGTGTCAGGATCCCCATTAACAGTACCCCGCGGGCATTGCTGGTACATGGGCGGGGAGGTGGACGGCGCTGCAGAGGCAAGAGCCAAGGCCACCGAACTCGTTGACAGCGGAGCGAGTTCTCTGAAGCTCATAGCCTCGGGTGGCGGGACCGCGGGAACTGTGGAGCACCTACCTTCACTCTCGTTTGCGGCAATGCGCGCGGCCGTGGACATTGCCCACGAAGCCAATGTGCGCGTCAGCGCTCACTGCTCCTGCACGGTGGCTATCGAACGGGCGGCTGATGCCGGGTGCGATATCATTGACCACGCCAACTTCTTCGACTCAGACGGGGTCCGTCGCTTCGATCCGCGAGTGGCCGAGAAGCTTGCTGCTCTGGAGATCTTCGTTGACCCGACCCTCTACGTCACCGTATCCCGCATAGACCGTTTCAGCGCACGGGTTGAAGCCGGGGACCAGACTGCTGCTCAGGAGCTATCGCGGTGGCGTTCGTTCTACGATCACAAGGTGGAGGACGTACGCCGCCAGCATGCTTCCGGGGTCCCACTAGTTGCCGGATCCGACGCTGGTTGGGGTCTCAATCCCTTCGGTGAGTTCGTCGGAGAGATCGAGGCTCTGGAACGGGACGTAGGCTTGAGCGCCCGGGAGGCCTTGGCGGCAGCCACCAGTAGGGCTGCAAAGGCTCTCGGTCTGTCCGATGCAGGTGTGATTCGTGTCGGGTGTGTTGCGGACTTCTTGGTTCTCGCCGGCAATCCAACAGACGACCTGAGGGTACTCCGCAGACCCTTGGCTGTGTATCGGGCAGGGTGTGCTGTCACCCAAGTACCCGGCCACTGCGATGAGGCCTCTGGCGATCCACACCGCAGCGAGGGCTAGCTAGACCTGCAAGAGGGAAGTGTGGCGCAGCACGTCGTTCCCCTTTACGACCCAGGCTGGAGCTTGCGTCAGATAGGCAGCCAACACCGTCTTGCTGTTGATGCAGTGTTGAGAGGGGATGCCCCGGCCAGTCAGCTGGTAGCGTTCGAGGCTGCCTTCGCCCGGGTTGCTGGCGCCGGTCATGCTGTGGCCACCAGCTCGGGAACCGCCGCTCTCAAGATAGCGCTGCTGTCATTGGGTATCGGACCTGGTGACGAGGTCATCATCCCTGCATACACAGCGATGGGAACAGCAGCAGCCGTGCTTCACACGGGCGCTCGGCTGGTGCTGGCTGACATAGACCCAGCCACACTCACCATCACCCCCGAGGCTGCTGAGTTGAAGATCGGGAGCCGGACGCGGGCCCTGATCCCGGTGCATCTCTTCGGCCATCCGGCCCCGATGCCTGAGCTCGCTGACCTGGCCCTGCGTTACGGCCTAGTGATGGTTGAAGACGCTTGTCTGGCCCTGGGCGCGCGCATTGGGGACCAGCTCGTTGGCCGGTGGGGCCAAGTGACTTGCTTCAGCTTTGCCCCTACCAAGCACCTCGGTGCCATCTCGTCGGGGGGCGCGGCGGCGACCGATGATGCCGCTCTGGCAGAGCGCATGCGCCTCCTTGCGGGGAGTGGGCGTACTCGCGGACCAGCAGCGGGCTCTCGCATTCGCGATCCTCAGGTCTTCCAGGAGGTAGGTCTCAATGAGACCCTGAGCGAGGTAGAGGCCGTCGTGTTGCTGGCCAAGTTGCCCTTCCTTCGGACATGGGAGCAGCAACGGAGGGGCCACGCATCTGCCTACCGGGAAGCGTTCGAGATGCAGCCTTTTAAGTGCCCGGCAGAGAGTCCGCCAGTTCATCACACCTACCGCAATTTCGTCATACGGACGGGGCAGCGTAGGGCGCTGCTCCGTGGTCTGGGCAATGCAGGTATCGAGGCCGGGGTTCCGTACTACCCGCCCCTATACCGTCAGCCAGCGCTGGTAGCGCTCGGATGCCGGCCGGAGTCCTTTCCCGGAGCGGAGGATGCTGCCGCGCGGGTGCTGTCGCTTCCGGTAGGTCCAGAACTGAGTGCTGACGAACGCGGGCGTGTGATCGCCGCTGTTGGACAGACCGTCGCCCTGCCCTAGGTGTGCTCGGTCCTCAGATTTGATGCCAGTCAGCTGGTGGCAAGTAGTCCGCTGGGGGTCTGGTGTTGCCTATCACGGAATCTGCCGACATGCCGGCGCGGGCCGTCTCCTCGTTCGCGATCATGGTCCCAGCGAGGATCTGCTCGGCGAAGTGGCATGCGACACTGTGCGCCGGGGTGAGTTCACGCAGCTCGGGTTCCACCTCGGTGCAGGCATCAGGTTGCACGAAGGGGCATCGGGTGTGGAATCGGCAGCCTGTGGGCGGATTGGCAGGCGAAGGAAGATCGCCAAACAGGATAATGCGGTCCTGATCTCTTTGCGCTTCGAGTTGCGGATCCGGAATCGGCACTGCCGACAGGAGAGCTTTGGTGTAGGGGTGCAGGGGACTGACGTAGAGCTCCTCCGCTGGGGATACCTCAACCAGCTTTCCTAGGTACATGACGCCGATTCGATCTGAGATGTGCCGGACTACGCTGAGGTCATGGGCGATGAAGAGGTAGGCAAGACCTAGATCTGCCTGCAGGTCGATCAGTAGATTGACTATCTGCGCCCGAATGGAGACATCAAGCGCTGACACAGGTTCATCGCAGACGATGAGACTCGGCTGAAGAGCCAGAGCGCGGGCGATCCCGATACGTTGTCTCTGTCCGCCGGAGAACTCGTGGGGGTAGCGGTTGGTGAAGCTGGGATCGAGTCCGACGGTCGTGAGAAGTCCGGCCACTCGGGAACGCCGGCTGTGCCTGTCACCGATGTGATGCACACGCAGAGGCTCACTGAGGGCGTCGCCTACAGACATCCTGGGGTTGAGGCTGGCGTAGGGATCCTGAAAAATCATCTGTACCTGGCGCCGCAGTGCTCTGAGGTCACGTCTGGACAGAGCAGCCAGGTCGCCGCTGTTGAAGACCACTCGGCCGCTTGTCGGGCGGTGTAGCTGCAGAATGGCGCGGGCAATGGTGCTCTTTCCACACCCTGACTCACCGACGAGGCCGAAGGTCTCGCCGCGCCGTATGTCGAAGGTCACGTCGTCTACAGCTCTCACCTGGCCAACTCTGCGCCGCAGGACGCCACGCCGGATGGGGAAATGCACCTTCAGGTGCTCCACGTGCAGCAGTTCGTCGCTTGATTGCCGTGCCTCCGGGATTAGGGAAACCTCACTCACGGTGTTCTTCCCCTCGTGAAGCGACAGGTGGCAGGGCCAATCGGTCGGAGCTGTCGGCGCTGAGCCAGGTGCCATCAGGGGGATCGAAGTGGCACGCGACCTCGTGGTTGGCGCGTACTGGCCGAAGGATGGGGCGTTCGCGGTCGCACCGCGATCTGCGGTAAGGACATCGCAGGGCAAACGGACATCCTGGAGGCGGGTCGATCAGGTTGGGCGGTTGGCCACGGATGGGGGTCAGCCGACTCGACTGCTTGGAAGAGTCAAGTCGGGGGAGTGCTCCGAGAAGGCCTACGGAGTACGGGTGCCTTGGGTTCCGGAAGAACTCCTGGTCAACCGGGCTCACCTCGACCATGTGCCCGCCGTACATGACAACGATCCGATTGGCGATTCCGGCGACGACACCGAGGTCATGGGTTATCAAGATGATCGCCATGCCCAAGTCGCTTCCAAGCCGCTTCAGTAGTCTGAGAATCTGAGCCTGCACTGTGACGTCGAGCGCTGTGGTGGGCTCGTCTGCAATGAGCAGCTTCGGCTCGCAGCTGAGGGCCATGGCGATCATGACGCGTTGGCGCATACCGCCTGAGAACTGATGCGGGTAGTCGTCAATCCGATTCTCGGCATCAGGGATCTCCACCGTGCGAAGGAGATCAAGAGTACGGCGACGTGCTGCCGATGGTGACATACCCTTGTGAAGGGCCAGCGCCTCACCAATCTGGGTCCCAATCCGCATCACCGGATTCAGGGAAGTCATGGGATCCTGAAAGATCATTGCGATTTCGTTGCCGCGCACGCGCTGGATCTGGGAAGCCTGCAACTGGAGCAGGTCGCGGCCACCGAACCAGACCTCCCCGCCGACAATTCGGCCGGGAGGCCAAGAGATCAGCCGCATTATTGAGAGGCCCGTGACGCTCTTCCCGCCCCCGGACTCGCCGACGATGCCCAAGACTTCTCCCTGGTGCACGGTGAACGAGACCCCGTTCACTGCCCGTACCAAGCCCTCCTCCGTGCGGAACTCGGTGCGGAGGCCGCGAACGTCAAGAAGGGGCACCGGCGTGGGGGTTGACAGGCCGGGCGGGTTGCTCATCCTGAGCGCACCTCCTGAGTCACAGGGCGGGCCGTGGGAACGGCTCCGTCCGGTGGGCGTGTAGCCCAGAGTAGCTCCATGGACAGGTGATCAAACCATTCCCTCCGCCTTCCGACCACCAGCCTTCGGACACCGTCGGCTGCCAGGGAGGCACGGCCATTCCTCTCAGGCGTGGTGCAGGCCCGCGGCGACATGTCCCAGATGTGCTCGCATCGCCTCGCGGGCTCTGCTCTGATCGCGCTCGCGTATTGCCGTGGCGATGGCTGCAAGCTCACCCGTGGTGCGCTTCCTGGTCTCTGGGAGCTTGGCGGTGCGTTCTCGGCCAGCCCGGCTCAGTGCGGTGACCGTAGCGTGCAGGCTGGTCAATATGGGATTCCGGGCCGCCCGCACGACCAACGAATGAAACTCGATGTCAAGGGCGATGCACGCGGCCATGTCGTCCTCACAGGTAGCGTGCTCTCTGGCGATTGCTTCCAGCCGCTCGACCTCCTCCAGAGTGGCGCGAGTCGCCGCGAATCCTGCAGCTCCGACTTCGAGGATGAGGCGCGCTTCGAGAAGTGAGCCCACAAGTGTCTCGTCAAGCTGGAGGACGAAGTCGATGGGCTCGGCCAGCAGCTCGGGATGCAGCGAGGTTACGAAGGTTCCTTCGCCGTGACGGCTCTCCACGATGTTCAGGGCGGCCAGAGCCCGCAGTGCTTCGCGAAGGGTCGGACGGCTCACACCCAGGAGCACCGCGAGATCACGCTCCGGCGGAAGCTTCTGGTAGGCAGTCAACTCGCCCTGGATAATCATCGTCTTTATCTGGGCCATGGCGCTGTCCACCACGAGGTTCCGGCTTACGCGGGCATAGCCGTGAATGCCAGGAGGCGAATTCGAAGTGCCCGTTGTCTGCACATTCTTCCCTTTGACGGTGGTCATGATTCTGTCTGCCAGCCGGAGAACGCGGCTTTCGCGCTACGCAAGGCGCTCGCAGCTGTGAGTATACGAGGCCAGGTCATCGGGCCCCGCATGCCGCTCGGAATACCCGCAGGAAGTTCGTACCCAGGACTCTGATGACGATATCTTGAGGGATCCCGCGAGTGAGCATTGCCGTAGTGAGGTTGGGCCAGTCGTCCCAGCGCTCCATTCCAGCGGTATAGACCGTCCGGGAAAACCGGTCCTGCGGCCGCCATCCGACCCAGTCGTAGCCAGGTGTTGCCGATCGGGTCGGCGCTCCCGCCACGTTGAGTGCGTCCTGGTAGGGCTTGCTCCAGTCAGTCGCCAGGCCGACGCAGTCCGGCCCTATCAATTCGAGCATGTACTCGATGTGGTCAACGGCATCGTCCAGTGTGGTACAGCCGGCTGGGAGCTCGCTTGGTCGTGCCCGACGAGGCGAGGTACCGTCGGGCTCCCGCAGGAAGAACGGGACCAGGAGGACCCCAACGAAGCCTCCCGTGTCGGCGACGGCCCGAAGGACATCATCGGGCTTGGCGCGGGCATGACCACTCAGCGCTCGCGCGCCGGTATGGGTGCAGGCGATGGGGGCCTGTGTCAGACGTGCCACATCCAGAGCGGTCCGATCAGAACAGTGCGAGAGGTCGATAAGGATGCCGCGCTCATTCAGAGCCTTGACGAGCGTGACTCCCAGTCGGCTCAGCCCTCCATCAGTTCGCTCGAGACATCCGTCCCCCACCCTGTTCCGGAGGTTGTAGGTCAGTTGCACGATCCGGACTCCGAGTCGGTGGAACAGATCCACACGATCGAGTCGATCCTCAAATGGATCGGTGTTCTGCAGGTTGTGGATTACCCCGTGCTTGCCCTGCCGGTGGATCCGCTCTATGTCATCCGCCGATTCGACGGCCTCGATAGCTCCGCCAAGCACCCGCAGCAGCTCCTCGGCTAGCGCCAATTCCCGAAGCGACTCGCCGAAGGCCAGCCACGGGAGCCCGTTGTCGTAGATGCTCGAACTGGCGACGGTGACTCCGGAAGCCTCCCAGTGGCCCATGTAGGAATGGCGAGCCGTAGGATCACTCCGCATCTCGTCCACCAAGGCCTCACCGAGGGCAGTCTTGATGTCCGAGCGGCTGGTGCCCTCAGCCAGCAGGCGACGGGCCAAGTCGATCATGCCCGGCGTCAGGATCATCTGAGCAGTGAATGTGGGTGCCTCGGCATCAACAACGAGCGAGCGCGAGTGCAAGTCGAGCGCTGCATCTGCCGCCGCTCCGCGACCTGAGCCACTGGGAGTCATGGTGCCCTCACTCGTGTTCGTCATGCGGGGGGAAGCAACTCAAGGAGGCGATCGATCTCGGCCTCGGTGTTGTAGAAGTGAGGGGCTGTTCTGATATGCCCCTCCCGTTCGGATACCACGACACCTCCGGAGCGGAGAATACCCCGTAGCTCGGAGGCCGGGCGTTGAGGGTGACGGAACGAGACGACGCCTGATCGCTGGTGGTCAGCTCGAGGCCCGTACACGAGATAGCCACATCCATCCAATCCTTCAAGCAACCGGCCCGTCAGCGACATCACATGGGACTCTATGTTGTGGATGCCGACCTGGTTGAAAAGATCCAGAGCCGCCTCTAGACCCGCGATGCCGACCTGGTTGACATAGCCTGGCTCAAATCGCATCGCATTGGGCTTGAGATCCAGTCGGTATTCAAGGTAGCTCGGTCCCTGGTTGATGCCGGGAAGCCCAATGGAAGTTGCGCGGATCTCGTCGAGGATTTCCCTCCGGATGTAGAAGGGGGCGATTCCGTGCGGGGCCAGCAACCACTTCTGCGAAGCCGCGCACCAGAAGTCGACATTGAGATCCCGGACATCCCCGGCCAGTACTCCCATTCCCTGGATGGCATCGACTGACAGGTAGACGCCGCGCCTGCGGCATTCCGCGCCGATGGTCTTGAGGTCGTTGCGGAAGCCTCCGTGGAACTCGACCCAGGAGAGCGCCACCACTCGGGTGCGCTCGTTGATGGCGCTGAGGAGCTCCTCGGTGTCGATGCAGCCGTTGTGAGATGAGACGAAATGAGTCTGGACTCCGCGATCTCGTAGATTCAGCCATGCGTAGACGTTCGCCGGAAACTCGATGTCCACAGTCACGACATTGTCGCCCGGCTGCCAATCAATACCGTTTGCGACGGCGTTGATTCCATCTGGGGTGTTCTTCATGAAGGCGATCTCCTCAGGAGCCGCCCCGATGAACTGGGCTGCCTTCGCCCGCGTGCGCTCGGTGAGTGCCTTGGAGTCCGGAGCTGCCTCAGAACCGCGCCGTGCCCTGTCGACGAGGAAGTCGTTGACGGCTTGGATGACCGGCAGCGACACGGGTCCGGCAGCTGCATGATCGAGATACGCCACGTTCTCGGTAATCGGGAACAGGGCCCGGTACTCCTCCATCATTCCCTCCGCAGTCGGTGGACTGTCCTACCCTACGTTACGAGCCTTGGGGTCAGGTGGTCAAGCCACCGACGGACGTGGTTCGGCCCGGGTTGGGTGGTAGGCTCCAGGGAGAAAGGACAGATCGCCTGACCACTCT
>Ga0068714_10007769_pt1 | contig 10258 bp, 10 predicted proteins | sample MTBNYHSulfiMetaG_FD_62988 | JGI IMG/M metagenome (GOLD analysis project Ga0068714, IMG submission 62988) | Enrichment culture microbial communities from rom New York Harbor, USA that are MTBE-degrading - MTBE-NYH (New York Harbor Sulfidogenic)... | ecosystem: Environmental > Aquatic > Marine >...
GATCGGTTACATATTCTTGAACAGGACTCCATCAACCAATTGCTCTTGGAGAAGGCTCGTGAAGGTAAGATCGTCGTGAGACTGAAAGGGGGCGATCCTTTTGTGCTGGGACGGGGCGGTGAAGAAGCTGGGATTTTGACCAGGCACGGAGTTCCGTTTGAAGTCGTGCCCGGAGTGACTTCGGCGTCTGCCGTCCCTGCCTATGCCGGTATTCCTATCACGCATCGTGAGGTTGCTTCCTCCTTTGCTGTCATCACCGGACACAAGGCTTCTGACAGGGGCGAACCCAGGATCTCCTGGGACAAACTGGCCACCGGAGCAGACACGCTCGTCATCCTCATGGGGATGCGAAATCTGGCCAAAATCGTTGACCAGTTAATCAAGCACGGCCGATCGCCTTCCACTCCTGTTGCAGTGATCACCCAGGGAACAACCTCCCGGCAACGGTGTTTGGTAGGCACGCTTCAGGACATTGTTGAGAAAGTTGGGAAAGAAAACCTTCAGCCACCTTCCGTCGTGGTCGTGGGTGATGTGGTTCAGCTCCGGAAATACCTACAGTGGTTTGACAAATGAGACATGAAACCGTCATCTATCATCCCATCATGTTAAACATAAAAGGTAAAAGATATGTTGTCGTCGGAGGCGGCAAGGTTGCCCTTCGTAAAGTGAAAATGCTTTTAGAATGTGGCGCGAAAGTGACGGTGATCAGCCCGACCCTGCACCAAGATCTTGTTCGTCTCGCGCAGGATAAAGCCATTCGTTTGATCAAACAGGACTATGAACCGGGAGACCTTGACGGTGCGGCCGCTGTGATCGCAGCAACGGATGCGGAAGAGATGAACCGGAGCGTTGCTCAGGAGGCAAAGAAACGAGGGATTCTCGTAAATGTGGTGGATGATCCGGGAGAATCGGATTTTATTGTCCCTTCATTTTTACGACGCGGGGATTTAACGATTGCCATTTCGACAGGAGGAGGAAGCCCAGCCCTGGCAAAAAAGATCCGGGAGAACCTTGAGCAACTTTTTGGAGAAGAATATGCCCTTTTGCTCGCTTTGATCAAAGAGGTTCGTTCCGACCTCAAACGAAAAAATAAAAGGGTTCGTGCCGAGATATGGCAAAAAGCCCTGGATTTAGACTTGCTAATTGGACTGTTAAAAGCGAATCGGGAAAAGGAGGCTAAAAAGAAATTACTCGAAAAATTAAAAGTTCACCATTGAGTCAATCCCTTATAGGGGGGAGAATGTGTTGGTTATCTACTTTTTTAACAATTCCTTGAACTGAGTAAGAATCAATTCACCCAGGGTAGCTCTTTCAATAAAGGTTTGATGAATAGTCATGGTTCATTAAGTTTCTTTTAAAGGTTTATCCTCAGAAGCCTTTAACTATTTCTTTTTTTCTTTCCAGCCTAATACCTCCAAGAGTTTGCCTATCGACTTGTCTTGCTGAGTCTGATGGCGCAAAGGGAGTTTTGAATTGATGAAATATTTTACCCGTCTCCCCTCCTTTTCTTTGGAGATGTAACTTTCGGCTTCAAGGTCAGCAATAATCTTTCTAACCGCCCTTTCAGTGACCCCTATTGATGTTGCTAATTCCCGGGCAGTGATTCGGGGATGTTTCGCCAAATAGACAAGAACCAAAGCATAATTTGTGATAAACTTCCATTCTGCCATAGAGAGCTCCTTCCATTTATTTGAGAGGGACTAAACCTTTAAAAATAGAGATTTCTGGAAAAGTCGAGAAATCTCTCCAAGAGAGCGTATAATAGTTTTTCAGAGTTCCCAAATAATCCTCTTGACAAATGTAAACTATACTATTAATCTTAGATTCATGAAGTAGTATTCATGTTCTTGATATCAGAAAGCCCATTAGAAGACTTTTGGCTATGTGACGGGTAGGCTTACATGGGGAGAATTGAACACCATGTTCGCGCCGTTTAACGATGAATCCCTAATGGGATAAATAAATCACTCCGTGCTATTCAATACAATTTAGCAGAAATTGCTTTTTTTCACAAACAAAATATTTTATCAACCGTTTTATTCATTCAATGAATATATTTTCGAGAGGGGTGTAGGATGACGATCACCTATTCAACTTTCAAATTGTGGAGGTGAAAAAATGAAGCTGAGCAAAGATGAAATCATTAAGAGGATGGAACAGTTCAAGGATGGGGAAACACTAAAGTTTAACATTCCCACAACTTTTGGCGGAGGCGTGGCAGTCATCGGCCTCAACCCTAAACGCTCAGAAAAAGGTGGAAAAAAGTATTTGCTCGAGACGGGAAACGAAGGAAACGCAAAACCGTATTGGGATACGGACAAAGAGAAAGACCTCGCTAAATGGGTGGCAGATCGAATGGGTGAGCTGGTTTGAGGCCGAATCTCCACGGATTACTACAGAAAATCCTTAGGTGATCTGAAGGAGGATGGTCAATTGGCGCCAAGAAATTAAGGAAGATTACCCATTGGGAAATACGTTTTCGAAACCCTTGATAAACCCATAAATGACGAAGCCGATCACAGCACCCACAATGACTACACAGACCCACAATAAGAAGTTGTGAGGCATATTAATCATAGGCATACCGGGTATATCAAACATAAAATCCTCCTATACATCAGAAATATATCATCTAAAATTTAGTATGTCAAGAAATATTCAGGAGAAATATTCAGGAGATCGAATTGCCTCATAAAAAATTGAGAAATCTCTGGAATCATTTTTTTCAAATCCATGCCTGCGGTAGGCAGGTGTGTAATCAGAGAGCGAAAAGTGGTTTTTCAGAGCTCTCATCTTTTAACTTGACAGCAGGGAATTATGGTAATAGATTTTAGAGAGAAATGGCTTACTTTCTGATTTCCTGGTGAGAATTAAGAATAGAGGAGGTTTAAAGTGTATTTTATTACTTTCTCCCGGAAGATGGGGACAAATGGTACAGAAATTGCGGAACAGGTGGCAACAAAATTGGGCTACAAATTTTATGACACAGAAGCTATTGATAATGCTGCAAGAGAAATGGGTTTCTTGAAAAGTGTCAAAGAAATAAATGAAAAGCCCCCTTCTCTGTTTCAAAAGTTCTTTTCCCATCGGCCCACAATCGATCTCGATCGTCTTAACTCAGTGATTTACGAATTAGCCAAAGGCGGAGATGCTGTTTTTCTGGGTAGAGGAAGTCATATCCTCTTAAGGGCTTTCAATTGTGCTCTCCATGTCCGAGTGACTGCCTCCGTTGAAAAACGAGTCCAGAATCTGATGGAAAGGGGTTTCCGTCGGGAAGCAGCTTTAAAGGCTATAGAACGAACTGATCACGAACGGAGTTCTTTCGCAAAATTTGCATTTGGGGTGGATTGGGAAAACCCTGAACTCTATGACGTGATCCTAAATATGGATAAATTAAGCGTGCAATTAGCCGTCAATACAGTTATTCAAATAGCTCGTTCAGAAGATATCAAGGCGTGCTCCATCGATGCAATGAAATCCATAGAGATAATGGGCCTCACTCATAGGGCTGAAGCCGCACTCATTGAGGCAGGTTTAACGTACGGACCGACGACTTCCATCTCTATTTCTGTTTTGGACCCCGGTAAAATTCGGCTGAGTGGATTGGCAGAAAGCCAGGCAACCAAAACAAGAGCGGAGGAAGTTTTAAAAAATGTCAAGGGTGTTGAGTCAATCGAAAATCAAATTCGTATCGCACCAGCAGATCGTCACGTGTAAAAAAGATTGCGGAGTTTTTCGTGAGATTCAAGGGGAATTGTAACATTTTAGCACTTTGAAAAACCGATCTAATCCCCCTTTCTCCCCCTTTGTCAAAAGGGGGACATCTCTCTCCTCCCTTTGGCAAAGCCTGCCTGCTGGTAGGCAGGGGAGGTTGGGAGGGATTTTACAACGAGATTTCAAACAGCTTAATTGGTTAAGGGTGGGATTAATGTTTAACTCCAGGTATCCAGTGTTAGATTTTTGAATTTGATTTCAGGGTTTGCCTTCCGGATGGCTAACAAGATTTTTTGAAGTTCCCTATTTTTAACCACACAGAACAGGTAGGCCTTCTCGCGTTCCAACCGGAATCGAATGAACCCAATGGGTAAATGAGGTCCCTCAATGAGCTCCATCTTCCTGGAGTCGACCCTGAGAATTCTTCTGAAACTCGTCAACCGAAGGGTCCCATCCTCTTCCATATTGACTCGATAAGAGATCCCCATAGAAAAATACCAGGTCATCGCGATGATAAATGCGATCATGAATAATTGGAGTAAATTGCCCCATTCCGATTGAGTCACTTTAAAACCAATGAGGAGGATACAGATGATAGTCCAAGCAACTAACATGGCATAGAAGATACCCATATAGATCATTGGGGCCTGATACCTTTGGGCATCCGTCAATGTCTTAGGTTTCTTCTTCATCATCTAATCATTTACATGGTAGAAAAGAAACGCCCCTGCAAAGAGGGGCGCTTCCAAGGCAAATTAAAAAGCAAGGCAACCTTTTAACCTCTGAAGAACAAAGTGGGCAAAATCAGTATGATATCCGGAAAGACCATACAAAAGATTAACCCCACTATTTGGAGAGCTATAAAAGGGGCCGCCGCCCTCCAAATATCCGTAGTCGAAACCTCCGGTGGGGCTACCCCTTTGAGATAGAAAAGAGCATATCCAAATGGTGGAGAGAGGAAGGAAATTTGCAAATTGACCGCAAAAAGCACCCCGAACCAGATCGGGTCGAACCCCAGATGGCGAATGATGGGGCCAAAAATCGGGACGGTAAGCATGACAATACCAACCCAGTCGATGAAGCAACCGAGAAAGATAAGGATGAGCTGCATGATCACAAGGATCACCCATTTACTCAATCCGGATCCAACGAGCAAATCCGTGACAAATCGCCCGCCCCCCACCATCACATAGAGGGCAACAAAAATGTTCGCTCCAAACATGGTCCAGAGCACCATGGCTGAGGATTTCAAGGTATTCTCGCAGGCTTCAACAATTCCTTTCCACTTCAACTTGCCCTGAATGGCAGTCAAGATGATTGCCCCTGCTGCCCCGACTCCAGCGGCTTCAGTGGGTGCTGCAATCCCAGTGACGATCGTTCCGAGGACTAAGAAAATCAAGATACCTACAGGAATGATCGGTAAACTTTTCTTGAGTTTACCCGTAATGGGTATACGTTCTTCCTTAGGAATGGCCGGTCCCAACCTCGGATTGATATAACACCGAATGGTAATATAAGCGATATACAAAGACGCAAGGATAAAACCCGGCAAAAAGGCTCCTGCGTAGAGCTGACCGATGGAGGTGTTGTCCACCATCCCATAGACGATTAGCATGACGCTCGGGGGAATGAGAATTCCGAGGGTCCCTCCTGACAGGATGGAACCAGCGGCGATATACTTATCGTACCTTCGTTTAAGCATCTCCGGAAGGGCAATTACACCCATGGTCACTTCGCTCGCGCCGATAACACCCACCATGGCAGCCATCATGGTGCAGGCCACAACTGATGCCGTCGCAACGCCCCCTTTAAGCCATCCCACCCAGTGATGGACCATTTCGTAGATCTCTCCAATGAGACCACCCCTTTCAAGAATACAGGCCATGAAGATGAAAAGAGGGATGGCTGCCAAGAGGTAGTTAACCATTAGACCGAAAACCCGTGTCGGGACAATATTGACTGCTTCAGGCCCCTGCAAAATTGCCGTGAAGATCACTCCTACCGCACCACAGGAAAAAGCAACGGGGAGCCCCAACAACAGAAGCAGCATCATCGATCCAAACATCGTAATCGTAATCAGCTCAATACTCACGTCCATTCCCTCCCTGTGACAGCCATATGGATATCACGAATGAGCCAGACAATCCCCTGAAGGAGTAACAATAACCCCCCTAAGGGCATCATAAATTTAATGGGATAGTAGGGTGGTGCCCAATCAGTAAAAGACATCTCCCCAGGAATAGTAATCCCAAAGACTTTGCCTCCCCCCGCCATCGTCTGAGAACTCCAGTAGAAATTCCAGCTCGTGTATATAAAAACACAGGTGAACAAAAAGAAAAAACTGGCCGTCACCAAATCCAGGTAAGCCCGTGTTCGTACAGATCGAGTGGAATAAAAAACATCGACCCTCACATGGGCCCGATAGTAATGGGCGTAGCCTGCAGCAGCGCAATAAAAGATGGCAAAAAGCAAAGTCATGGTCTCATGGCCCCAGTTTGTCGGCCGGTTAAACACATAGCGTAGCACCACCTCAAAGGTGATTACCACGACGGCCAAAAGGGTCACCCCAACCATCAGTTTCCCCATAAAGATGTTGGTTTTGTTCACAGCCATCATAAATTTATTCAGCCGAGTCATATCCTTCTCCTCAGGTGATCTTCATTCCTATTGATTTCACATAAAATGGGGAGAGGGACTCAAAACGAATTGAGTTTCCCTCTCCCCATAAAGCCTTTTAGAGAGTGATCTTCTTTCCCTGCAGATCAACCATATCTTTGTCCGTATAGTAGCCAACTTTTATAGACTTCATGAACTCCCATTGGGACTTGAAGGCTTTCATGGCAAGGGGCTGCTTTTTAGCCCATGTCACCCACAATGGCGGAGCGAACTTCTTGAATTTCTCGATATCAGATTCCTTAAGCCGGATGACCGTCACGCCTTGCTTTTTCTGGAAGTCTTCGAAGGCCTGGATGTCGGCTTTCTGGATAGCTCCATAATGATCCCAGGAGTGCCATTTGACCACCGCTTCAAACATATCCTGAAGATATTTGGGCAAAGCTTTCCATCTGCCCATATTAACCTCAATGCTCATCAAGTCGACAGGCTGATGCAGGCATGGTGTGGATGGAGGCCCCATGATAATGTACTTCGCAATTTCTCCGTAGCCGAGGTTGTAATTGACTGCTGCACCCACATAGTCAGAGGCGTCGATGACCCCTTTCTCAAGGGCTGGGTAAACTTCACCACCTGGAAGCAGAACCGTTGAAACTCCGGCCGAACGATAGATATCAGCAATGATCCCACCTGGATAACGAATTTTCTTCCCTTTAAATTCCTCAAATGAGCGAATAGGTACTTTGGAGTGAATCAGGTTGTCATCGTGCTGAATGGGCCCGACATACATCATATTATGTGCGCCATAAGCCTCTCGGGCAATTTCCTTTCCTCCCAGATATTCATACCAGGTTTCCCATTGGTCCGGACGGTCCATTCCAAAGGGGTATGATGAAAGGAATGTACAGGCCGGTACTTTACCTGGCCAGTAAACGTCAAAAGAATGATATGCATCGAAAACACCGGCTTTCACTGCATCAAACATCTCGAAGGTCCCCACAATCGCACCGGCAGGGAAACCTTCCACGGTGAGTTTGCCTTCCGAGACTTCTCCCATTCTCTTGCAGAATTCCTGAAACTTGACAAAACCTATGGTGCCTGCATCCCAAGCGGTCTGCATTTTCCATTTGATGGGAGCAGCAGAGGCATGTTTGAGAAACGCAGGAACACCGATGGTCGCTGCAGTCACACCGGCTGTGGCTGCCGCCGTCTTCAAAAACCTACGGCGTGAGACTTTCTCCTCACTCTTCTTCTCTTCAACTTTTTTACTCATATCCTACCTCCCTCTTAAAATTTAATTAAAGAATAAAAATACCTAAGCCTGAGTTAATTGATTACCTTTTCCTCTAATCCCTCTTATTCGGGAATTCACCTCCTTTCATGGAGAAATTGACCATTTTTCAAGACTTAAAAAATTAGATAATTCCTTTAATTATGCAACAATAGTATAGTTTACTTTTTCTTGTCAAGAAATGATTTTCCCCACGGACTCCAAAAAAGGCCTAAGACCCCATGGCCTCCAGAACGACTTCGGTGATATCCATCACCTTGAGATCAATCTCTTTCTTTCTCGCATAACCGGAGATGGTTCGAATACACTGCTGGCAGGATGTCACCACCACTTCAGCCCCTGTATCCTTAATCTCCTGAATTTTTTTCTCCGCAATGGCAGCAGACAGATCTGGATCGATCATCTCAAGGTCGCCTCCACCCCCGCAACAGATACACAACTGCCGATTATTTGCCATTTCCACCAATTGAAGGCCAGGGATGGCTTTTAAAATATTCCTCGGCGGATCGAAGACCTTGCTGTTTCTTCCCAGATCGCAGGGATCATGATAAGTTACGGTCTTATTGAAACCGTGGTTGAACTTGATCTTTCCTTCATTAATTAACCTTTCCATAAGCTGCGTTGAATGAAGCATCTCAGCATTGACCTTGTATCTTTCCTTCCATGTGTGGTAGCACGACGGACAAGCAAAGACGACCGTCTCAGCCCCAAGCTGCTCGACTTTCTCCTGGTTGTGGTCGATCAGCTTCTGCATCTTATCGGGCATCCCCATCTGGATGAGCGGAAAGCCACAACACCATTCCTCCCCTCCAAGGGTAGTAAAATCAACGTCACCTTTATCCAAGATTTGGACAAAAGCCTGAGGAATTTTTTGAACGAGGGGGAAGAACGAGGCGACGCATCCCACAAAATAGAGGACTTTTGCTTTTTCCTTCTGGTACATGTGCCCTGGAACGTCCTTGAGGAATTCCACCCAGGCGATGCGGTCTTCATTGGGTTCGTCTGAGATATTGAAATTGTTCTCCAGGGCCTCCGAAACTCGGTCCACGATTTTTGGATATTGTTTCATATCTGCTAAACAGGCTCTTCCTGCAAGAACCCCTTGATTGGTTTCTACAGCAGGAAAACAAGTTTGTGTGCAAAGCCGACATCCCGTACATCGAAAAAGGGTTTCCTCGATCTCGGGAGTCCAGCCTATTTTACCCTCGATGATTGCCCTGACAAGGGCGTTCTTCCCTCGGGGTGTGGCCCATTCCCTCCCCGTCACTGTATAAATCGGACAGTGGGCCAGACAAAAACCGCATCGATTGCATTTGGCAATTTCGTCATATAATAAGGTTTTTAGCTCTTCTTGTTTCATCATTGACTCCCCTTTATATTATCTATCCGAATATCTAAATCCTAATTCATAATGAGTAAGGCGTTAGGGGCGAGGGGTCATTCTTGGTTTTCCGGTATTGTGGTGTCGCAGTACTGCGGTTTTGGATTTAACTGCAACACGGCAATACCACATAACGGCAGCACAATGATAAACCACTTACGACTCGCGCCTCACGCTCTCTCGGAAATTTAGATTCCTCCTACAAATCGGCCTATGTTCAGAATACCTGCTGGATCTATTTGCTCTTTCAACCGGCGCACGACCAGATAATCGCTTCGGGATTGTCCCCATACATCCACTTTCTTTTTGATCAAAAGAGGTGACGACTCTATGACAAGATTGCCTTCATTTCTTACTGCTTCGGAAGTCAGCCCTCCAATCAATTCAACAAAGGAATCTATCTTGGATCTAAAATTCTTCCCTGGTAGGATATAGGAGTGAAGAATTCCATTTCCAGCATGACTAAGGAAAGCACATTCTATTCTTGATTCTCTCGCAATTTTTTCATAACCTCCAAGCATCTCCCCCGATTTTGAGATCAACAGGTTTGATTTCAGTGAGATGAAGTTTGGGTAGTTTTCAGACAATCCTTGTGAAAAATCCCGGAGGGCAATCCAAAAAGCCCGATGCTTCTCGGAATCCAAAGTCACTGCTTCAAGAACCCCATATTTCTTTCCCATCTCATTCATCTCAGAAACCTGCCTGTCAATGCTTTCAGAGACCCCTTCCAATCCGATGGCAACGAGATAATTTCCATTTTGAGGCTTGGACAGTGGATATTTTATATTTTGGACAGCGATGGAGTTAAGAATCTCAAGGGACGAGGGAATTAACTGGGAGCTTCTCACCTGACGAACGAAGCCATCTGCTTCTTCTAATTCCGCAAAAGAGTGCAATAAGGTTGCCTCTTTTTCAGGAAGGGGAAGGAGTTTAAAAGTCATTTCACAAATAATTCCCAGCGTTCCATAAGAACCGATCAGGAGTTTACCCATGTCATAGCCGGAAACATTCTTAACCGTCTTTCCGCCAGAGACCACAATATCCCCATTTGGAAAAACGGCTTTGGTCCCGATAATCAAATCCCTGGCCGTGCCGTAGAGCAGCCTCTTTGGTCCGCTGGAATTGGTCGCTAAAATGCCACCCAGAGTGGCTTTATCCGTGAAGGGTGGATCAAGAGGGAGGAAATATCCCTTTCCCACCTTCGCTAAACTTTTTTGAACTTCACTCAGAGTGATTCCAGCTTCTGCGGAGAGGGTCAG
>Ga0068714_10007770_pt1 | contig 10257 bp, 9 predicted proteins | sample MTBNYHSulfiMetaG_FD_62988 | JGI IMG/M metagenome (GOLD analysis project Ga0068714, IMG submission 62988) | Enrichment culture microbial communities from rom New York Harbor, USA that are MTBE-degrading - MTBE-NYH (New York Harbor Sulfidogenic)... | ecosystem: Environmental > Aquatic > Marine >...
GTGGAGATCAAGGGCTACTACCCGGGGTTGGTCGGTCAGGTGGTGGAGCTTCACGCCAGGTACTACGCCGCCGAGTGGGGGCTGGACGTCTCCTTCGAGACCCAGGTGGGCCGGGAGCTCTCCCAGTTCGTGGCCGGACTGGACCCGGGCAAGGACGGTCTCTGGGCCGCGGTGGAGGACGGGCGGCTGGCCGGGTTCGTGGCCATCGACGGCCGGGGGACCGGGGAGGCCGGGGCCAGGCTACGCTGGTTCATTGTCCAGCCGGATATCCAGGGGAAGGGGCTGGGCCGGCGACTCTTGGACCTGGCGGTGGGTTTCTGCCGGGAGAGGGGCTATCCCCTGGTCTTTCTCTGGACCTACCTGGGCCTGGAGGCGGCCCGGAGGCTTTACCTCCGGGCCGGGTTCAAGCTGACCGAGGAGCACCGGGTGGCCCAGTGGGGCCAGGTGATCGACGAGCAGCGCTACGATCTGGTTATAAGCCCGGATCCCCGGTGAGCGATCCTCCTGGGGGGCCGTTTCCCGGATCTGGCCCCCTTCCCTTCAGGCCAGGGGCGGCGGCGGGGGAGGCAGCTCCCCCCTCTCCAGGGCCTCCCGGGCGGCCTTGACCGGGATCCGGAACTCGCAGGGAACCCCCACCTGGCACAGGCCGCAGCCGTAGCCGATGAAGTGGTAGCTGGCCTTGACGTGCTCCCTGGCCCGGGCCAGGTGCTGGCGGCAGACCTCCTTGTCGTGGCCGGCCTCGGTGATGGCCCCCACCGGGCAGCGGTCGATGCATTGGCCGCAGGTCCCCTCGGCGAAAAAGGAGCAGTAGGCCCGGTGGTCGTGGTAGGGCCGGGGGGTGGGCTCGATCCCGATCCGGGCCACCACCGAGCCGACCCGCATGGCCTTGCCCCTGGCCGTGATCAGGCCGTCGCACAGACCGAAGGTGCCCAGGCCGGCGGCGTGGGCGGCATGGCGCTCGGACCAGGAGGAGGCGTAGGAGAAGCGCTCCGACTTGACGATGGTCCAGTTGGGGGCCAGCATGGGGGCCAGGGCCGGGTAGCCGGCCGCTTCCAGGCTTTGGGCCAGGTGGCGGCGGAGGGCGACGTTGAACTCCTCGCCGAAGCGCCTGACCCGGGCCCATTCCTCCGAGGGCCATCGCCTGGCCCGGCGGTTGGACCGGCGGACGGCCTCCCGCTGGGGCAGGACCCAGGAGATGACCGTCAGCTCCTTGGGCGAGGCCGGGGCGGCCGGACGGTGCTGGCTGTAGACCTCCCAGGGGGTCCAGTGAAAGGCCCCCACGAACTCCTTGTACTGCTGCCAGATCTGGTCCTCACCGGAGGCGAAGCCCACCAGGGCCTCCTCCCAGGCCGGGTCGTCGGCCTCGTTCCTGATGGTGTTCTCGGCCGAGCCGGCGATGAAGTCGCTGATCAGGCCGGTAATCCACTCCCGGCCGTGGTCCTCGTCCCTGGTCAAGGCAAGGCTCCTTTCAAGTCTTGGGGCGCCGATCTCCTAAGCATAACATCTCGAGCCCCCCGGAGGAGGTTCATTCCCCCCGGCTCGGCGCCAGCCGCGGAGATTGATCTCCCCTGAGACACCCCGCCAACCGGGGCGGGGCGGCTGATTATTCCTCCGAGACGGTAAAAGGAGAGGGATGGCCGGGCCAAGCGGTTGTATACTAGACCAAGAGGGTTACTCCTCAGGAGGCGAGATCTCCGAGCTGAACCGAGTCCGACTTTGCCGGGTCAAGAGGTTGGAGCCGGGGGAGCCGGGGAGAGGCCCGGCTCGACGGCCCGAAAACCCCAACTCGGACCCCAGAAAAGGGGGTGAGGCATGGCCGTAATCAGCATCTCCCGCCAGTACGGAGCGGGTGGCAAGCCCGTGGCCGAGATCGTGGCCCAGAAGCTCGGGTACACGGTCGTTGATCGGACCCTTCTGATCGAGGTGGCCAAGGAGGCCAACATCTCGGAGGAGTGGGTGGAGAAGGTGGACCGGGAAAAAGGCGACCTGGTGGCCCGCCTGGTGCCCAAGCTCCTGCCCCACAGGTACTTCGTCCCCTTTCTCCCCGGGACCAAGATCATCTTCGAGGAGCACGTCTTCCGGAAGTTCCTCCGGCTGGCCCTGGTCAAGCTCTGCGAGAACGGGAAGGTGGTGGTTCTGGGCCAGGGCTCCCAGCTCCTGTTCCGGGATGATCCCAGGACGATCCGGGTATTCCTCCACGCCCGGGAGGATGAGCGGATCAAGTCCCTGATGAAGCGCTACCGGGTGGACCGCCAGAAGGCCTTCTCCATCGCCTCCATCCTGGAGGAGAACCGGTTGAGGTTCCTGCGCGGCTTCAACGAGGGGGACCCGGAGGACAGGACCCTCTACCACCTGATCATCAACACCGGCCTGGTCAGCTACGAGACGGCGGCGAGGATGATCGTGGGGGTGGTGGAGGAGCTGGGCGAGGCCAAGTAATACCAGATTGCCTTTGAAAGGCAACTCGGCCAAGCAGGTCCCCCCGGTCGGGCCGAGCTTTTTCGGTCCTTTAGGTCGGCCAAACCAAGTTTTTGCCGGCTGAAAGCGTTCAAAGCCTTTTTCGGCCTTGATTGCCGCATCCAGGCCAGGACCCGGTCCCGGGGGCCTTGGGGGATCTCGGGCTCGAGGCGGGGGCTAACTCCCGCCTCAAGCACCTCTGCTACACCTCGGCCAGGGTCAACGGCCTGGGGGTTCCGCCGTCCAGGTCGGTGAACCCGTACTCCCGGGCCGCCTCGGCGGCCAGGACCACCCGGCCGGTCTTGGACAAAACCCCGGGATCGGCGGCCAGGGCGGCCACGGCCCGGCCGATGAAGCGGGGCGACTCCGAGTTGGACAGATCCAGGGGCGCACCGAAATCCACCGCCCGCTGGATCCTCTCCGTCCTCACCAGCCCGGGGTAGAGGGTGACCACGGCCACGCCCAACTCCCGGAGCTCCAGGGCCAGGTCCGCTCCCAGCCGGTCCAGGGCGGCCTTGGCCGTCCCGTAGGCGGCATTACCCAGGTACTTTTGGGCCGCCCAAAAGGAGATGTTGACTATCAGCCCGCTCCGCCGGGCGACCATCAGCCGGGCGGCCAGCCGCGAAGCCGAGTAGGCCGCCCTGACCCCGGCCCGGAACATGGCGTCCCAGCGCCCCAGGGGCTGCTCCCAGAAGGGGAGCTCCCAGGTGTACAGCCCGGCCTGGACCATGTTCTCGTAGCCGCCCCAGGCCGAGTTGACCAGGATGTCCACCCCCCCGGCCTCGGCCGCGACCCGCCCAAAGAGGGCCTCGACCTGGCGGTCATCGGTGTGGTCGCATCGGACCGGGATGCCCCGGCCGCCCAGCTCGTCGACCTCCTTGGCGGTGAGGCCGATGGTCCCGGGCAGACCCTCGGGCGCCTGGTCCTCTCTTTCCGTCCGTCCGGTCAGGTAGACCGTTGCCCCGGCCTCGCCCAACCCCTGGGCCACCCCCCGGCCGACCCCCCGGCTGGCCCCGGTCACCACGGCTGTTTTACCTCTCAGATCAAACATTTTTCCCTCCGCCCAAAAGAGTCTGAGCCGGTATGAACGAGGGCCCCCGTTCCGGTTGGAAATGAGGTTGAGCGCCTTTAGGCCCAAAGGCAAGCCTCCCCGGGTAAATTTTCCGGGCTGAGCCGGGAGGGGGGAAGGTCCGGGTCAGGCTTGAGCCCGGCCCCGGCTCAGGCCGGAGCGGATCTCACCCGGGGAAGGGGGGCTTCCTAGCCGGTCAGGGTCAGGAGCGACTCGGCCTGATCCAGGTTTATCCGGAGGTCGGCCATCATGATCTGGAGACCGTTCTCCTGGATGCCCAGGAGGTTCAGGGCCGCCTCGTCCCAGGCCGGGCTGACCCCGTCCGCCCCGCCGCCGAGACCGATCATCTGGCAGGTCACGTTGGCCGCGTAGAGAATGGCCAGGTCGCCCCAGTCCGGCCTTTGCTCCGGGCGGTGGTGGTACTGGATGAGGTTGATCATCTCCTCCGAGAAGTTCCACTCCGAGGCCATCCGGGAGCCCAGCTCGGCGTGGTCCAGGCCCAACACCTTCCGCTCGGCCTCCAAAAAGGGCAGGCCGCCGGCGATGAGCTCCTTTATCTCCTCGTACTTGTTCCGGACAAAGGAGCTGATGACCACCTTCCCGATATCATGGAGGAGGGCCGCGGTGTATAGGGCCGGACCGGCGGTGCGGCCGGTCTCCCGGGCAATAATCTGGGTCATCAGGGCCGTGGCCAGGGAGTGCTGCCACAACTCGCCCTGCTCCAGGTCGTAACCGGCTTGCTCCTGCCCCAGCAGCTTGGCCGAGGCTGAGGTGAAGACGATCTCGGAGAAGGTCTTGTTGCCCAGCAGGGTCAGGGCCTGGGAGAGGTTGTCGACCTTGGTCAAGAGGCCGTAGAGGGGCGAGTTGACGGCCTTGAGCACGTCGGCGGTCAGGGAGGGGTCGAGCTTGACCACCTCCACCAGCCTGTCCACCCCCACGTCCGGATCCTGGAGCAGCTCGATAACCTTTTGGGCGGCCTGGGGAAAGGGCGGCAGCTTGGAGGCTGCGGCCAGGATCATCTTGGTTACCATCTTCATATCGTCAGCACCTCTCCACCCTTGACCTTGACCGTCACCTGGCCGGTGGCGATATCCATCCGGACCGTGCGATGGGTGGTTCCCCCGACCTCCTCGGCGGCGACCATGACCCCGTTCTTGAAAAAGAGCTTCCTGGCCATAAGGTAGTTCTTCTTGCCGATGTTGAACTTGTCGGTGTGGTCCAGGACGTGGGCCGCTCCGACCATCTTCACCTGGAGCTTCTTTTTGGTCGCCCCCAGGGCGTAGACCTCCTTGAAGAGGAGGGGAATGGCGAGATCGCCGAACATGTAGGGCTTGTCCTGGGCCTTGCCCTGGGAGATCCTGGAGTCGGGAAGCATGAAGTGGAGGAGCCCGCCAAGCTTGAGGTGGGGTTCATAAACACAGACGCCCAAACAGGAGCCCAAGGCGTGGGTCACCAGGGTCGCCTCGGGGTTGTCGCTGACCTTCATGTCGGCGATCCGAACTACTATTTCCATCTGCTCTCCGCCGCCCGGGTGGTTCTCTTCTCCGCAGCCGTGAAACAACCGCCTGGGTCCGATCCCCGGCCCAAGGCCGAAGGGAGCTTTCCCGGGCGGTCTGATCAGCCTATCTTATACTACACTTTTATCCGGAAAATAGAAATAACGCTACCGGAGGTTATTCCCTCCCTCCCCCGGTCTGAACACGGGCGGGGAGGGGGCTCCCCGGACCGTTCCGGGACCGGGCCGGGAGCGGACCTCAACCGCTTCCGGTCAGGACCCTGATCCCCTCCCGGCCGGCCACGATGACCTCCGTGGCCAGCCCCAGAAAAAGGCCGTGCTCGATCAGCCCGGCCCGTCCGGCCAGGGCCTGGGCTACGGCCGCCGGGTCCTCCAGGGGGCCGAAGCGGCAGTCCAGGATGATGTTGCCCTGGTCGGTCCTGAAGGGCCGGCCCTGGGGGGTCAGCCTGACCCGGGCTTCGGCCCCCAGGGTGGCCAGAAAGCGGACCTGGGGCCGGATGGCGGAGTAGACCGCCTCCACCGGCACCGGGGACCTGGTGCCCAGGGCCGGGGAGAGCTTGGACTCGTCGACCACGATTATCTCCCGCCTGGAGTTCTGGGCCACGATCTTCTCCAGGAGGAGCGCTCCCCCCCCGCCTTTGATCAGGTTGAGGCCGGGGTCCACCTCGTCGGCGCCGTCGATGGTCAGGTCAAGGAGGGGATGCTCCTCCAGGCTGGCCAGGGCCAGGCCCAGGTCGGCGGCCAGGGCCGCCACCTGGTTGGAGCAGGGCACGCCGGTGATGCATTTCAGCCGTCCCTGGGAGACCAGCTCGGCCAGCCTCCGCACGGCGTGGGCGGCCGTGGAGCCGTGGCCCAGCCCCACCGCCATCCCGGACCTGACCTCCTCCACGGCCCTGTGGGCGGCCTGTTTTTTCAGCTCATCCCGGTCCAGGTTCATCTTGCCCCCGTTTCCGGCTCCCTGCTTGTGGTCCGTTGAGTCCCGGAGCAGCCCCGGTCGACCACGGCCCGGGCCACGAGGTCGAAAAGGGGCGAGTAGTGGCCCGAGGACCGGCCGGTCAGCTCGGTCCCGGAGGTGACCGCCACCACCAGATCCAGCTCCGGGACAACCACGATGAACTGACCGCCGTGGCCCCAGGCCCGGGAGGAGGGGCAGCCGCCCACCGGGCGGATCCACCACTGGAAGCCGTAATCGTAGTCCTGACCGGCCCCGACCTGGGCCCGGGTGGAGACCCTGACCCACTCGGCCGGAATGACCTGCTTCTCCTCCCAGCGGCCCTGGTTGAGAAAGAGAAACCCGAACTTGGCCATCTGCCGGGAGGTCAGGTGCAGCCCGCCGTGGCCCCCGTAGTACCCCTGGGCGTCCCTGGACCAAAAGAAGGGCATGATGCCCAGGGGGCCGAAGAGATGCTCTCGGGCCAGGTCCAGGAGCGGCCGGCCGGTCCGTTGGGTGAGGATCACTGAGAGGAGGTGGGAGAGGGGGTTGGAGTAGGCGAAGACCTCCCCCGGGGGGTGAACCAGGGGCAGGTCAAGGGTGAACCTGGTCCGGTCCGGGGCGAAGAACCACTGGTAAAGAAGCTCCCGGTCCTGAACCCGGACCGGCTTGAGCCCGGCGGTCATGGTCAGGAGGTGCCTGAGGGTGATTTTCCTTTTCCCCGGGTCGGTCCGGGAGTCGAAGTATTCGGGCAGGAGGTCGGGCAGGGGGGTGTCCAGGTCGTTCAAGAGACCCTGTCCCCGGGCCAGGCCGACCAAGGCCGAGGTGACGCTCTTGGTGACCGAGTGGACCGTGGCCGCCCGGTCGGGCATGCCCTGGGCGTAGTAGTTCTCCCAGACCAGGTAGCCGTGGCGGACCACCAGGAGGCTGCGGATGTCGAGCCGGTTGTCGATGATGAAGGGGATGACCTCCTGCAGCCGGGCCGGGTCCATCCCCTGGGCCGCCGGGGTGGAGATCTGCCAGCCCCTGGTGGGCCAGTAGTCCCGGGAGGGCGGGGAGGCCCACGAAGGGGCCGGGACCGGGGAGCAGAGGGCCCAGACGAGGAAGGCCAGGAGGCCGAGGAGAACCTGGATTCTTCGGACGGCCCGACGGAAGAGAGGGACCAGGGGGGAAATCATGAGGGTCCTTTCCCAGGCTTTTCACGACCGACCCGGAGGCCCGGTCTGCCCCGGGCTCTTAGCCCGGATATTTCATGAAGAACGCCGAAGAGGAAGGCAAATTAGTAAATATATAAATTATTTATGTCGAGTTAGGGGCTATTCCCCGGAGTGACAGTTTGTAACCTTTGCCAGGAGGGGAATCTTTGGCGTTCTTCACCCATTGGGCGAGCCGATTTGGCCGCATCTGCTGCGTTGCGTGACACTCGGCATAGGACGACTATAGCCTCATGTCCCGCGCCTTGCATCTGCGGCCAACTCGACTCGTGATATATCCGGGTTAAGCCGTGCCCCAATCCAGCGGTCCCTTGAGCTTATCTTTCGACCTGTACAGTCCTTATCCCACCAGCCCGGATCAGGTCAACCACGGTTCCCTTGCCGGTCCCGGCTCGACCCCGGAATTGTCTTTGAGCCGGGGAGGGGCTATCTTCCTGACCAGGCTTTTTACGGACCTCAACCACGGAGATGATCATGGCCGAAAAAGACGACTTGGTCCGTTTGGTCCAGGAGATGATCAGGATCCAGTCCCCGCCCGGGGGGGAGGGGAGGCTGGCCGGGCTTCTCAAGGAGAGGATGGAGGGGCTGGGCTTTGACGAGGTCTGGACCGATCCCTACAACAGCGCGGTGGGGGTGGTCCGGGGCGGTCCGGGGCCGACCATCCTCCTGGACGGGCACATCGACACCGTGCCCGTGCCCGAGCCGGAAAAATGGAGCCACGACCCCTTTGGCGGGGAGGTGGCCGGGGGACGGCTCTACGGCCGGGGGACCTCGGACATGAAGGGCGCGGTGGGGGCGATGATCATGGCCGCGGCCGACCTGATCCCGGACCAGGGCCGGCTCAAGGGAAGCCTCGTCATCTCCGCCTCGGGCTGGGAGGAGCGCTACGAGGGCCATGCCTTGGAGAAGATCACCGAGGACCTCAGGCCCAAGGGGCTCTACCCGGATCTGGTGATCATCGGTGAGGCCTCGGAGCTGAAGCTGAAGATCGCCCAGCGGGGCCGGGCCGAGATCGTTTTCCGGACCTTCGGCCGGCCGGCCCACGCCTCGACCCCCCACCTGGGGGTCAACGCGGTCTACAAGATGGTCCCGGTGATCGAGGCCGTCAGGGCCTTGAAACCCAAGGTCGACCCGGTCCTGGGGCCGGGCATCTTCGAGCTGACCGACATCCTCTCCGACCCCTTTCCCGGGGCCTCGGTGGTCCCCTCGGCCTGCCGGGTGACCGTGGACCGGCGGCTCCTGCCCGGGGAGACCGAGGAGGCGGTCCTGGCCCCCTTGCAGGAGATCCTTGACCGGCTGGCCAAGGAGGACCCCGACTTCCGGGGCAGGGTGGAAATCAACGTCGAAACCCTGACCCGGCCCGACGGCCGGGTGGACGAGATCAAGCAGTTTCCGGTGGCCTGGCGGATGGATAAGGACCACCCGGCGGTCAGGATGGGGGTCCGGGCCCTGAAGGCGGCCGGGCTCTCCGGGGAGCTATCCCATTACTCCTTTTGCACCAACGGCTCCTTCTCGGCCGGCAAGGCCGGGATCCCCACCCTGGGCTTCGGACCCTCGAAGGAGACCCTGGCCCACACCATCGACGAGTACGTGGAGCTGCAGCAGCTCCACCTGGCCCGGGCCGGGTACCGGTCCCTGATGGCGACCTATCTGGAGTTGGGATAAGCCGGGGTCGGGTCGGCTTGGGGCGTTGGCAAGGGCCAGAGGGTGATGGCTCCTCCGGCATCCAGGAGGCCACCCCGCGTCTTTACGGGTGGGGCAACCTCGTGCCACCCGGGTGGCCGGAGAGGGTTGAATCAATTGGCTGGAAGGCTGGTTTTGCTTGGCCGACCCGCCGACGACCTGAAATGGTTTCTGGACTCCCGCCTTTGCGGGAATGACGGAGAAGGCGGAGCGGAGGTCGTTGGTCAAGGCAGGCCTGGGAGTCGAACCGCTTGTGCCTTCGGCACCCGGACAACAAGTTGTCCGGGCTAACCGGAAGGAGGCGGGTTGGGTCGCAGAGCCGGGTTATGGGGATGGCCGCGTCCCTTCGGTCCTCGTTATGACAGGTTAGGCCTGTTTGATGAATAGATGAATGAGGTTCCGGAGTCTTTCTGTTAGCTTATCGAGGGCTGCCGCGGCCAGCGTGGAGACAGGTTGTTCCGGGCATCACCTGAACCGGACAAGCCGCCCTGGACAGGTTGATTTTCCAGGATAGATTGAGGGCGGGCGATTCCATCCCAAACCGGAAACAGGGGGGGTGACCGTGAACATCTTCGAGCAACCTTTGAGCTTCTTCTCCATCCCCGTGGCCGACATGGACCGGGCGGTGGAGTTCTACAACACCGTCTTCGGGCTGAAGCTGGAGAAGACCGACCACCAGGGCCGGGCCATGGCCTTCTTCCCCATGGCCGAGGGCCAGACCGGCGGGGCTTTGGGCCTGGACCCGGACTTTGTCGGGAAGGGCGGGGTGATGATCTACCTCAACGGCGGCGATGACCTCGCCGGGTGCCTGGAGAAAGTGACCAAGGCCGGGGGGGAGGTCATCCAGCCCAAGACGGACATCGGCCAGGGCTGGGGCTTCTTCGCCCACTTCCTCGACTCCGAGGGCAACCGGATGGGGATGTGGAGCCCCCATTGAGCTGCCTTGACCGGAGCCGGGAGGGGAGGGTCAGGCCAGGAGCCGGCTTAAGTCCAGGGCCGTGGCGTAGAGCATCAATCCGGCCACCAGGAGCCAGCCGCCCAAGGTGGCCGGGAGGTAGAGCCGGGCCGTTGCAGGCCGGAGGCGGTGGAGGAGGTCCAGGAGGATCTTGCCCCCGTCCAGGGGCGGCAGGGGGAGGAGGTTGAAGAAGGCCAGGTTGAGGCTCATCATCAGGCTGAAACTTATGGCCCTCAAAGGATCAAGGCCCACGAAGCGGCCCCCCTCGGCGACGATCCCCACCAGCCCCGAGAGGCGGCCCGTGCCGCTGAAGAGCCCGGCCAGGGCCGAGCCCAGGGAGTTCAGGGACTGGAAGGTCTGGGTAAAAGGCTGGACCAGGAGGCCGGACCAGGTGGGGCCCTGGGAGATGGTGTTCAGGGCGGCGAAGAGAAC
>Ga0068714_10007771_pt1 | contig 10256 bp, 10 predicted proteins | sample MTBNYHSulfiMetaG_FD_62988 | JGI IMG/M metagenome (GOLD analysis project Ga0068714, IMG submission 62988) | Enrichment culture microbial communities from rom New York Harbor, USA that are MTBE-degrading - MTBE-NYH (New York Harbor Sulfidogenic)... | ecosystem: Environmental > Aquatic > Marine >...
GAGCCAGTTCCCCTGGCGCTTGCACCTGACCAACGCGCAGTTGCTGTAGGGTTGTCAGGAAATCCTGCGGCGGCATGGTGCCGATCATCACAGCGCGCGCCGGTGCGATCGCGATGGGCGGCGTCGCGGCGCGTTTGCCATCGCCTCTCCCCCGCAGGGCAAAAGTGGTCAGTACCCGTAATCGCTCGCGGCGGGTGTTCTCGCTCCAGGCGATCTTCTCGTAGAACAACGTCCCCGAGTCGGGGAAATATAGGGGCTTGTGTTCTCCCACCCACAGTTCCAGTTCGTCGCTCAGCGTCAGTGCCCGGTCGCTGCGGTGGCTGAGCAGTAGAAAGGGCCGGTCGAGCATCTGATGAAGCGCTGCCAGGACGGGTAAGCGGGCGGCGCGCGGCAACCCCAGCCGGGTGTGCTTCTCACCCCCCTCTAGCGCACCCACCAAATTCTTGAAGCCCGTTAATTCGCTGATTGCTGCTAGCAGCGCCTTCACATTTCGCTCCGGTTGTAGCGCGTCATGGCCTGTTCGATGCCATCCTCCACGATGGCTAGCAGCGCCTCGGCGGCGCGGTCGAGCAGCAGAGGCAGCACCTCTTGCTCGCCCTTGCTGAAGGCCTGGAGCACGTAATCGGGGGTTTCCATACGACCCTTCGGCCGCCCGATGCCCACGCGCAAGCGGGCGAATTCCTGCGTGCCCAGATGCTCGATGATCGAATTCATACCCTGATGCCCGCCTGAGCTGCCCGACGCCCGTATCCTCAGGGTTTCGAAGGGCAGGTCAACGTCATCAAACACCACCACGACTTGCTCCGGTTGCAGCTTGTAGAAGCGCGCCAAGGCGCCCACCGACCGTCCGGAGTTGTTCATGTAAGTGCGCGGCTTGGCCAGCAGCAGGCGTTGGTCGTTGTGAATCGCTTTGGTGACCAGGGCCTCGTTCTGCACTCGCGTGAAGGCCGCCCCCAATTGCTCGGCTAGGCGATCCAGCACCATGAAGCCCACATTGTGGCGGTTATTGTGAAACTCGCGGCCCGGGTTGCCCAGGCCCACCAACAAGAGCGTGGCCTCGCTCCCACCGCTCAAGGCCTCCCGCAGGCGCTTAAAGATGCTCATCTCGAAATACCACTAATCCTCATCGTTTGCGTAGCTTGACGTAGGTGCCCAGGGCGGCCAGGATCAGCACCGCCGCGATGGCCCCGCCGATGGCCGCTCGCCTGACCTGGCTGGCTTGCACGCTGGCGGGATTGTCTGGGCGCGCTGTGGCCGTGGGGTGCAGTAGTGTGGGGGAGGAGGTGGGGAGGGCGGTCTCCCCAGGTGATGCAGTCGCAGGGGCTGTCGGTGTGCCGGTCTCCTGAGCAGTGTAGTTGCGCACGCGCACACCGCTCACCACCGTCGTGGTCGCTTCGCCATCCTGATTGTAGGCGCTCAACCGCAGGCTGTATCCGCCGTCCGTCAGGGCGGAGGTATCCCACTCGCCCAGCGTGCTGTTGGTCACCGATTGGTTGCTGCGCTCGAACACGAACCAGGTCTCGGTGGAATCCTCGTCGAAAGCGAAGGCCAGTTCATAGTAGCTGAAGCCTTGCACGATAACGCTACCGGTGATCGAAACCACCCCTTGCACGGCTTCCCCGGCTTGCGGCGAGGTGATTACCACCGTTCCGCTCTGCTGGCGCGCCAAAGCTGGCCTACTCGTGCAGACCGTTAAACACAAAAACATCAGCCATAGCCTTAGGGTGCGCATGGCAACCATTCAGTATAACATGAAGGCGGGCATGGGACCTACGCGTTAGGCAGGTGTGGAGAGACTGTTTTGCAGTTGCCCTTCAATTATGGTAGACTCTCTGGGAAGTAGTTATCTGCTCTTCGAGTGAGGAGTCACAATGGCCAATTCACGTGCTGAACAGATGGTCGCGCGCCTGCGTGATATGCAGGTCGCCTCCGCCGGTATCGTCGCCTCCGCCCTGGTTTCGGTGGACGGCTTGATCATCGCCTCTGCCCTTCCCTCTGATGTGGAAGAGGATCGCGTTTCTGCCATGTCGGCCGCCATGCTCAGCCTGGGCGAACGCATCGCCTTAGAGCTTGGCCGCGGTTCCCTGGAAGAGGTCTATATTCGGGGAGAGCACGGTTACGTGCTGCTCACCTCGGTTGGCTCAGATGCTGTGCTCACTGCCCTGGCACAGGTCGAGGCCAAGCGAGGCTTGATCTTCCTCGAGATGCGCAGGGCGGCTGATGATTTGGCTGAAATGTTGGAGTGAACGTGCGTACTGGCTTGGAGACGTGCTTTTTCTGGGGAGGGGCAGATCGATGGCCCTCCCCTCTCTCTTTAATGATATAACCATACTGGTGGGTGATTATTGATGGAGACCAAGTTCATTTTCATTACCGGTGGTGTGGTCAGTTCGGTCGGCAAAGGGGTGACCAGCGCCGCTTTGGGCCGCCTGCTCAAGGAGCGCGGCTTCAAAGTCGCCGTCCAGAAGCTCGATCCCTACATCAACGTCGACCCCGGCACGATGAACCCCTATCAGCACGGCGAGGTCTTCGTGCTTGATGACGGCGCCGAAACCGACCTCGACCTCGGCCATTACGAACGTTTCATCGACATCAGCCTCAACCGGGTGTGCAACGTCACCACCGGGCAGGTCTACGCCGAGGTGATCGAGAAGGAGCGCCACGGCAGCTTCCTGGGCGGCACCATCCAGGTCATCCCTCACATTACCGACGAGATCAAGCGGCGTATCGGTATGGTTGCCCAGACGCTGGACGTTGATATCGTGCTCGTCGAGGTGGGCGGCACGGTGGGCGATATCGAATCGTTGCCCTTTTTGGAGGCGTTGCGCCAGATGCGCGGCGACGTCGGCCGTGAGAACAGCGTGTACATTCACGCCACCTGGTTGCCCTACATCGGCGCCACCAACGAACTCAAGACTAAGCCCACCCAGCACTCGGTGCGTGAACTGCGCTCCATCGGTATCTCTCCCGATATGATCGTGGCGCGCTCCGATCACCCCATCACCCAGGATTTGATCGACAAGATCGCGCTCTTCTGTGATGTCGAGCCTCAGGCCATTGTGCCGATGGTCACCACGCCGGTGATGTATGAGGTACCTTTGCTGCTCGAGCGCGCCGGCATCGGCGAATACCTGCTTGAACGCCTCGGCTTGCAGCCCCGCAAGCAGCCCGATTGGGGCATTTGGGAGCGCATCGTCGAGCAATCCCGCCGCCAGCGCCCCAAGGTGCAGGTGGCCCTGGTGGGCAAGTACGTCGAGCTGCACGATGCCTACATGAGCGTGCGCGAGGCCCTCAAGCATGCTGCGCTGGCCTTGGGCGTGGAGGCCGAGATCGCCTGGGTGCATTCCGCCGATCTCGAAGACGGCGAGGGCTGGGAGACCGTCAAAGCTGCCGACGGGATCATCGTCCCAGGGGGCTTCGGCGACCGAGGCATTGAGGGCAAGATCCAGGCCGCTCGCTATGCTCGCGAGGACAAAGTGCCTTACCTTGGGCTTTGCTTGGGCATGCAACTTATGGTGGTGGAGTTTGGCCGCCAGGTGCTGGGGGATGAGTCCGTCAACTCCACCGAATTCGACCCCGACACGCCCCACCCGGTCATCGACCTGATGCCCGATCAGAAGGACATCGTCGACAAAGGCGCCACCATGCGCCTGGGGCTTTACCCTTGCTGCCTCCAGCCCGGCTCGGTAGCTGCCAAGGCCTATGGTGTCGATCTCGTGCAGGAGCGACACCGCCACCGCTTCGAGCTTAACAACGCCTACCGTGAGCAGTTTGCCGAGCACGGCATGCGCTTTTCTGGCGTCTCGCCCGACGACCGCCTGGTAGAGATCGCCGAACTGGATGATCATCCCTTCATGCTCGGCACCCAGTTCCACCCCGAATTCCTCTCTCGGCCGACCCGCCCTCACCCGCTCTTCCTGGCCTTCTTGCAGGCTGTTTGCCAGCGCGCCGGCGTGGCCGTCGTCGAGGAACTGCAATCATTTTAGTCAATGGAGAATTGAGGTCTACGATGAACACCAAGATTGAAAAGATCACCGCTCGTCAGATATTGGATTCGCGCGGCAATCCCACCGTCGAGGTCGACGTTGCACTGGCGGGTGGGGGTTTCGGCCGTGCGGCTGTGCCTTCGGGCGCTTCCACCGGCGTGCACGAGGCCCTGGAGCTGCGCGATGGCGATAAGTCCCGCTATGGCGGCAAAGGCGTGCTCAAAGCGGTCGCCAACGTCAATGGCCCGATCGCCGCAGCCCTGGCTGGCATGGATGCCGTCGGGCAGCGTGATGTCGATCAAGCCATGCTCGACCTGGACGGCACCCACAACAAATCCAAGCTGGGCGCTAACGCTATTCTGGGCGTCAGCCTGGCGACCGCCAAGGCTGCCGCATGTGCGCTGGGCCTGCCACTGTATCGTTATATCGGCGGCGTCTACGCCCACCTGTTGCCGGTTCCCATGATGAATATCCTCAACGGCGGCGCGCATACTGGCTGGCAGTCCACCGATGCCCAGGAGTTCATGGTCATGCCCCTGGGGGCCGAATCCTTCGCCGAAGGCCTGCGTTGGGGCGCTGAGATCTATCACACCCTCAAGGGTGTGCTCAAAGAGCGTGGCTACACCACGCTGGTTGGCGATGAAGGCGGCTACGCTCCGGCGCTAAAGACCAACGCCGAAGCTGTCGAGGTCATCCTGGCCGCCATCGAGAAGGCTGGCTACAAGCCTGGCGAACAGGTCTCCATTGCCCTTGACCCCGCCGCCTCCGAGTTCTACGACGAGAAATCCGGCCAGTACCACCTGCGCACCGAAGGCCGCAAGCTATCCAGCCAGGAGATGGTTGACTTCTGGAAATCCTGGGTGGATCAATACCCGATCGTCTCGATCGAGGATGGCTTCGCTCAGGATGATTGGGAAGGCTTCCAATTGCTCACCAAGGAGATCGGCGACCGCGTCCAGATCGTCGGTGATGACTTGCTGGTCACCAACCCTGAGCGGGTCCGGCGGGCGATAGACGATAAGGCTGCCAACGCCCTGCTCGTCAAGGTCAATCAGATTGGCACGCTGACCGAGACTATCGAAGCAGTCGAGACCTGCCACCGGGCTGGCTGGCGTGCAGTCACCTCCCATCGCTCCGGCGAGACCGAGGACACCACCATCGCCGACCTGGCGGTGGCGCTCAACATGGGGCAGATCAAGACTGGTGCCCCCGCCCGCTCCGACCGTGTGGCCAAGTTCAACCAGTTGCTGCGCATTGAAGAACAGCTTGGCGACGCTGCCGCCTATGCCGGATGGGGAGCGTTGAAGCTCTAAATCTCCCTAGCAGCTCAAGCAGTTAAACGAAAAGGCAATCTCCTTTAGGAGATTGCCTTTTTATTGGCTAGCAGCGCCTCACAGCCACGCCCAGTTTTCTCTGCGCAATTCCCAGTAAGTCGGGCCGTCTTCCAGGTGGGCGGGGCGCTCCTCTCGCTTGAAGCCTGTGCCGTCCAGCAGCTTGTGGGCAGCTTGATTGTCCTCGTGGGTCTCCATCCACACTAATCTTGTGCTTGGCTCGGTGTAGAAAATGAAACGGATCAACGCTCGTAGGGCTTCGGCGCCCACCCCCCTTCTCTGCGCTTTGGTCGCTATTTTGACGTCCAGCTTGGCGCATTCCTCGCTCTCATCCACGATGAACGAGAACTCGCCACAGAAGCCCGACTTGGCGTTCGAGATCACGAAGTGGTGATGGCATGGGTTGCCATCGACCTTTTCGAGCCATTTCTCGGCCTGTTTGAGATCGAAACCTAATCCATCTGGGTGGCCCACCCATTTCATGACTTGGCCGTCATTCCACAGTTCGATCAAGTCTGGCAAGTTTTCTCGCGTTGTACGGTTGAGTGTAATAGCGTCGTTTGTGTTCTTTTCCCCGAAATCGAACATACTTTTCTCTTACCCCATTTTCTCCTACGGATTTACTCGCCTTGTTCGCCGGGAACGGGGCGCAGCGCTTCATCCATCGAAAGGTTTTCGCGTCGCATGCCCGGTGCCGGTGTCCCACAATAGGCGCACAGGTTCCAATGTAATTCCATCAATTTGCCGCACTGGTGGCAGCTCTTCTTGAGCTTTGTATGGCAATTGGGGCAAACCAGCCAATCGCTCTCCGTGTGCAGGCCGCAACCTGGGCATTGCGTGGATTGCTCGATGGATTGCAGCAGGGCTTCCTCTTCCAATGCGTGCTGGTATTCCTCTTCTAATGTGTAGCGTGGGCGCAGGATCAGATAGATCAGCACGCCGGGCAGGAACAGCACCGCCACCAGCAGCATCGCCAATATCCGGATTAGTTGGTCTTTACCCCGCGCGGTGATATCGCGGTAAGTCCAGAAGATCAAACTGAGCCAAAGGGCGGCGATGAAAGCTCCCCCCCACGCCGAGAGCACGGCGGCAAGGCTGCTGAGTCTTGATGGATCGAAAAGCATGTGGTGGTCTCTCCCAACGTGGATTATAGCATGGAAAATCGGGGCTGGTTTACCTGTCTCGTTTTGCGGCGCAGACCAAGCAGGGCTTTGACAAAGTCCCTTTCCCATGTTAGACTAATTTCGTGCAAGCAGCTATACGATGGCGCTCTCGCAAGAGGGCGCTTTTGGTGTGCTTATGAGAACTGTCGAATGGGACGATAAGACTAACCAGCTTCGTATGATCGACCAGCGATTGCTGCCGGGGGAGTTCCAGATCGTGAGCTATGAGACCTATCAGCAAGTGGCGCAAGCTATCACTGACATGGTCGTGCGCGGGGCGCCAGCGATTGGCGCTTCGGCCGCTTTTGGTTTGGCCCTGGCCGCTCACCGCTCCAAAGCTGGGAATGCTAAGACTTTGCGCCAGGAGCTTGAGCGCGCCGCCGACCTGCTTCGCCAGGCTCGCCCGACGGCGGTCAACCTCGCCTGGGCTTTGGATCGCGTGCTTAAGGCCACTGCTGGTGTTGAAGGTAGCGCTGAGGACTTGCGTCAGGCTGTGTTGGCTGAAGCCAAACGCATCGCCGACGAAGACGTCGAGATCAACAAGCGCATGGCTGCCCACGGCGCTGAATTGATCGCCCCCGGAGAGACTATCATCCATCACTGCAACACCGGCGCGCTCGCCACCGTCGATTGGGGGACGGCGCTGGGCGTCATCCGCATGGCCCACGAGCAGGGCAAAGCCATCCACGTATTAGTTGATGAGACCCGGCCACGTCTGCAAGGCGCCCGCCTCACCGCCTGGGAGCTTGAGCAGTACGGTGTGCCTTACGACATCATCAGCGATAACTCGGCTGGCTACTTCCTCAGTTCCGGTCAGGTCGCCAGGGTTTTCGTCGGCGCCGACCGCGTGGCCGCCAACGGCGACGTGGTCAACAAGATCGGCACCTACATGCTGGCGCTGGCCGCCAAGGATAACAATGTCCCCTTCTATTCGGTCGTCCCCACCTCCACCATCGATCTCTCCACACCCACCGGGCGCGACATTCCCATCGAAGAGCGCGACGGCGAAGAAGTGCTCAATATCCAGCGGGAGGGCCAGCCGCTTTCCCCTCCGGGTGCGCATGCCCGCAATCCGGCTTTTGACATCACCCCCCATCGCCTGATCACCGCTATCATCACCGAGAACGGCATCGTCGAGCCACCCTTCGACCAGAACCTGCCCAAGGTTGTCGCCGGTTAGCGAGGAGCGCATGAGCATTCTGATCACAGGTTCGGTGGCTTACGACTATTTGATGACCTTCCCGGGGCACTTCCGGGAGCACATTTTGCCGGATAAGCTCGAATCGATCAGCCTATCTTTCCTGGTGGAGTCGCTGATCCGCCGCCGGGGTGGGGTGGCCCCCAATATTGCCTATACCCTGGCGTTGCTGGGCGGTCATCCACGCGTGATGGCCACGGTGGGCGAGGATTTCGAGGAATATCGCGCCTGGCTGGAGGGAGTCGGCGTTGACACCTCCTTGATGAAGGTCGTCCCTGGCAAGTACACCGCTTCCTTTTTCGCCACCACCGATCTCGCCAACGCCCAGATGGCCAGCTTTTATCCCGGCGCCATGGCCGATGCCAGCCAACTCTCGCTCAAGGAGCTTGATGGCCCTCCCCCCGATCTGGTCGTCGTCTCGCCTAACGCCCCTGATGCCATGAACCAATACATCGCCGAGTGCAAAGAGCTGGATATCCCCTATCTCTACGATCCCAGCCAGCAGATCGCTCGCTCGGACGGCGACACCCTGCGCTTCGGCCTCGAGGGCGCCTTGGCGCTGTTTGTCAACGAATACGAGTTCGGCCTGATCATGAAGAAGACCGGCATGAGCGAGGCCGAGTTGCTGGATAGGGTGAAAATCACGGCGATTACTGAGGGTGAAAAGGGCTCCGCCATTCACACTGAAGGGGAGCGCTACTCCATCGCTGCTGTTCCCGCAGATGAGGTCGTTGATCCCACCGGGGGCGGCGACGCCTTCCGCGGCGGTTTCTTGACTGGGTATAGCCGCGGCTGGGATTTGGTGACCTGCGGGCAGCTCGGTTCGCTGGCGGCCACTTATTGCCTGGAGAGCGATGGGCCCCAAGGCCAGCATTACACGCCTGCGGAGTTCGTCGAGCGCTACCGCCAGCATTTCGACGACAAAGCGCTTCTCGACCAGCTCTTGACCTGATGAATTATCGGAACACCAAACCAAAAACTACTAGATTATCTAGATCATTCCGGAGAAGATAATGGACAATTACGATATCAAAGATTCCAAACTGGCCGAGGGCGGCCGCCGCCGCATCGAATGGGCCGAGCGCGAAATGCCCGTCCTGAGCCACATCCGCGAGCGTTTCGCCAAGGAACGGCCTCTCAAGGGTGTGCGCCTCTCGGCTTGCCTGCACGTCACTACGGAGACCGCCAACCTGATGCGCACCCTGCAGCAAGGTGGTGCCGAAGTGGTGCTCACGGCTTCCAACCCGCTCTCCACCCAGGACGACGTGGCCGCATCTCTGGTCAACCACTTCGAGATCCCCGTGTTTGCCATCAAGGGCGAGGACAACAAGACCTATTACAAGCACATCGACGCCGCCCTGGATAACCAGCCGCAGCTCACCATGGACGACGGGGCCGACTTAGTCAGCACCTTGCATAAGGATCGCCGCGAACTGTTGGAGAACGTGATCGGTGGCACCGAAGAGACCACCACCGGCGTGATTCGCCTACGCGCCATGGCCGCCGACGGCGCCCTGGAATTCCCCATCGTCGCCGTCAACGACGCCATGACCAAGCATTTCTTTGATAACCGCTACGGCACCGGCCAGTCCACCCTCGACGGCATCATCCGCGCCACCAACGTGCTCTTGGCGGGCAAGACCATGATCGTGTCTGGCTATGGCTGGTGCGGGCGTGGCTTGGCCCAGAAGGCGCGTGGCATGGGCGCAAACGTGGTCGTCACCGAGGTCGATCCGCTGGTGGCGCTCGAGGCGGTCATGGATGGCTTCCGGGTGATGCCTATGGTCGAAGCTGCCCCCATCGGCGATATCTTCGTCACCCTCACCGGCGACCTCAACGTGATTGATAAGCACCACTTCGAGGTCATGAAGGACGGCGCCATCGTTGCCAATTCCGGCCACTTCAACGTTGAGATCAACATCCCGGCGCTCGAGGAGATGGCGACTTCCAAGCGCCTGGTGCGCCCCTTCGTCGACCAGTACGATCTGCCCGACGGGCGACAGGTCCACTTGCTGGCCGAGGGCCGGCTGGTCAACCTGGCCGCCGCCGAGGGGCATCCCGCCAGCGTGATGGACATGTCCTTCGCCAATCAAGCCCTCAGCGCCGAGTACATGTACCAGCACGCCGATGAGCTGGAGAACCGGGTGTACAAGGTGCCGGAGGAGATCGACCGCGAGATCGCCCGCATCAAGCTCGAGGCCATGGGCGTGAACATCGACACCCTCACCGAGCAGCAGGTCGCCTACCTGAACTCCTGGGAAGAGGGCACGACCTAAGCTTGACCTTCTCAACTCGAAACTGTATTGATATTCGAAAGCGGCAGAAGACTCTGCCGCTTTTGTTTTCTGCTTGTGTAGTGATGGTGGAAAAGACTAGCGCCTTGATATAATTCATTTGATTGACTTCGTGCATTGAGTTGTTGGGCTGCCAACCCGTTGGGCGGCTTCTACATAGATATCCTGGAAAAGGGACAGATTGCAAAGAACACAGTTTCCTGGGAAAGGAATGAACAGTGAATGAATCAGGATTCCGCCAATTCTTGAAGAAATCCGGCAAGAAATCGCACGTCATAGATGGC
>Ga0068714_10007775_pt1 | contig 10252 bp, 6 predicted proteins | sample MTBNYHSulfiMetaG_FD_62988 | JGI IMG/M metagenome (GOLD analysis project Ga0068714, IMG submission 62988) | Enrichment culture microbial communities from rom New York Harbor, USA that are MTBE-degrading - MTBE-NYH (New York Harbor Sulfidogenic)... | ecosystem: Environmental > Aquatic > Marine >...
CGAAGAATCCCGCTCCCTTCGTGCGCGCGGAGTTGCCTCCTCGGCAATCCAACGCGGACAGTGAGTTCCTGGCAATAGCTTAAGACCGTGCGAATCTCGAACGCACCTGTCCGCGAGACAGTCTGCGTGGATGGATTGCCGGGCACACGCCAGATGTCGGGATCTTTGCGCAGTCTGGCACAATTGCCGGCACTCGCTGAAGCGCGCCTCGTCGTCAGGCGCTGTGGACAGCCGTCACACACGGACATACGATTGCAGGAACGAAAGTCATTTCGTATAATAGAGAGGGCGGAACGAGCGGATGGGTGATCCAGGGATTTTGGCGACGGGTGCAGCGCTTTTGACGCGACCAATGCCCTGGAGAGCACGCCCGCGGTTCCGGGCTGGGCCAATCACCGCACAGGACCGTGTGGGGACCTGACAGCCCGTTCACGAGGGTAACTTTGCGCGCGGAACGTGTCCAAGATTGGCACAGTCTTGGCCGGCAAGACGAGATTGGTGTGAACCTGGCAGATCACGCTGAAAACGCGACCTGCCCACTGCTCGCTGGTTTCCCAAGCATCTTGGGCGCATTCCAGCGGATGGGAAAGTGAGGTCGGAATGGGACGGACAACGGAGTCACAATATGCAGGTTCGGACAGCGGAGCGGTTCTGTCACCCGATTTGCGTGGGCAGGTCGCGCTGGTGACCGGCGCAGGACGAGGCATTGGGCGGGCGATTGCGTTGGCGCTGGGCGCCGCGGGAGCGCACGTCATCGTTGCCGCCAGGAGCGCGGCACAGCTCGCGGACGTTGCTGCTACGATTGCCGGCGTGGGAGGACAGGCGTCCGCGATACCGGTAGATATCTCCCAGGAGGAGAGTGTCGAGGCACTGTTCCGGCAAATTCGCAAGCGGTTTGGGAGGCTCGATGTGCTGATCGCCAACGCCGCGGTCATTTTGACCGGCGAACTGGTCGACTTCCCGGTGGATGACTTCGATGCGTTGATGGCGATCAACCTGCGCGGGACCTTTCTGTGTTGCCAGCAAGCCATGAAGATCATGGTCCCGCAACACAGTGGGTATATCATCGCACTCGCCAGCGTCGCGAGCTTCAAGACTTACCACAGTCAGACCGCCTATGCTGCGACGAAACATGGGCTGCTGGGGATGGTCAAGGGCCTGGCGCTCGAGTCACAGGAACACGGCATTCGCGTCAGTGCTATCCTGCCTGGCGGAGTGGACACGGACATGGGGCGTGCGGCACGTCCGGACCTGGACACGACAGTCCTGCTGCAACCTGACGATATCGCCAGGACGGTGCTCTTTTTGCTGTCGCTTTCCGATCAGGCCGCCATCGATCAGATCTATATCCGCCGGCGGGCGAGCCAACCGTTCCCATAACAGTACCCGGCCAGGCGCGACGGACGCAGGTCGTCTTGGAAGTAGAGCGATTTCGCTAAGACGCCCGTCCGGCCTGTGCGCAAGGCGATTTGACGTAGCTCCCGCCCCGGTTTAAGATGGGGACAAGGAGGGCAACATGGCGAAACTATTTGAACTCTGGGATCGACCCGAGGCCGACGAGTTGTACATGATTGCCGGCTGGCGTCAATGGGCTGATGCCGGTGACGTCTCATCCGGTTTGCCCGAATATCTCATCAACCAAACCCTGGCTCGCACCATCGGAGAGATCAAGGCTGACGGCTTTTACCTGTTCCAGATCCCCGGCACGCATCATCTCATGCGCCCGGAAATCAAGCTGGAAGACGGGTATCGAAAGTCGATCACTTCGCATACGAACACGTTCTACTATGCAAAGGCCGACGGTAAAGGGCTCGTCATTTTTCTCGGTGAAGAACCGCACCTCAACGTCGATCAATATGCCGAGGCTTTTCTGGATATCGTCGCGGCGCTGGGTATCAGAATGGTAGCGACGCTTGGCGGCGTCTATGGTGCAATGCCCTATGACAAGGCCCGAGAAATCTCGTGCATATACAGCCTCCCGCGGATGAAGGCCAACCTGGCACACTACGCGGTCAAGTTCTCGGACTACGAAGGTGGATCGACGATCGGAACGTACCTGGTCCATAAGGCGGAAGAGCGTGGCATCGAGCTGGTTGATTTTTATGCCTTCGTGCCGAACTACGATTTCAGCCATTTCTCATCCTCATTCCAGGGGCTCAGGATCGAAAGGGACTTCCGTGCATGGTACGATTTGATGCATCGCTTCAATCACCTGTTCGGGTTGGGTATCAACCTTTCGGAACTTCGGAAGCTCAGCGACGAACTCGTTGTCTCAATGGCGTTGAAGATCGACGAACTGGAGCGCGAGGTGCCGCAACTGGAGGCCAAAGCCTATATTGCGAGTCTGGCTGAGGAGTTCACCGAACAGCCTTTCACGCCTTTGGACGATGTGTGGGAAAGGGAGCTGGGCGATCTGCTTGACGACATGGATGACCCGCCAGGCTCGCCAGCGTAACCGCGCAGAGGAGAAAAAGGGATAAGGCCATGATCGCTTCCCGACCAATCGGTAATCAGCCGGCTGCATCGTCTGTCGATGCGAGTAAGGCGCCGCTCGCTGAGGTCTTGAAAGCCTTGAACGCATCACCCGCTGGGCTTACGCAGGCCGATGCACAGGGCAGACTCAGCCGCTACGGGTGCAACGAACTGCCGGAAGAGAAAGTCAATCCCATTTTGAAGTTTCTGGCCTACTTCTGGGGACCGATTCCCTGGATGATCGAAGCAGCCGCGATCCTTTCGCTGCTCGTCAGGCACTGGGCTGATTTCCTCATCATCCTGCTCTTACTGATCGTGAACGCCGTCGTCGGTTTCTGGGAGGAGTATCAGGCCGGCAATACGCTTGCGGCATTGAAGGCCAGGCTGGCCTTGCAGGCGCGTGCCAAACGAGATGGGAATTGGGTCTCAGTGCCGGCGCGTGAGTTGGTGCCCGGCGATGTCATCCGGATTCGCCTTGGGGACACTGTCCCGGCGGACGTTCGCCTGCTGGCTGGACAGCCGTTGGAGGTGGATCAGGCTGCGCTGACCGGAGAATCGCTGCCCGTCACGCGGCAAACGAGCGATGTGGTGTACTCCGGTTCCATCGTCAGGCAGGGCGAGAGCGATGCACTGGTCTGCAGCACCGGGGTGAATACTTTTTTCGGCAAAACGGCTCATCTCGTAGAGACTGTACATTCCGTCAGTCACTTCCAGCGAGCTGTGCTAAAGATCGGCGACTATCTGATTCTGCTCGCTATCGCGCTAGTGGTCTTGATCCTGGCCGTCGCGCTGTTCCGTGGGGATGACATGATCGTCACCCTGCAATTCGCTTTGGTCCTGACGGTTGCAGCCGTGCCGGTAGCGATGCCAACCGTGCTGTCGGTCACCCTGGCGGTCGGTGCCCGCGTGCTGGCAGCCAAAGAGGCGGTTGTCACCAAACTGGCGGCTATCGAAGAGCTGGCAGGGATCGACATGCTCTGTTCCGACAAAACCGGCACGCTTACTCAGAACAAACTTGCCGTGGACACGCCTTTCGTGGTCGAGAACCATACCGCGGACGAAGTGCTGGTGGCAGCCGCCCTCGCATCTCGTGCGGAGGATCAGGAGGCCATCGATTTGGCGGTCCTCAACAGCGTGCAGGGCAACGACCGGATTCAGGGCTACCACGTGGAGAATTTTGTGCCGTTCGATCCGGTGCACAAGCGAACGGAAGCCGATCTGCAGGGTCCGGACGGCCAGGTCCTGCGGGTCACCAAAGGTGCTCCGCAGGTCATCATCGATCTGGCGGCGCCGGACGTTGCTGTGCGGGCGGCAGCGGAAAAGGCGATCGACGATTTCGCCTCACGCGGCTATCGTGCGCTTGGTGTCGCGCGTGCCGCTGCGAACGGCGCGTGGCAACTGCTTGGGATCATCCCACTGTCCGACCCGTTGCGCCCGGACTCCAGGAGTACCATCGCAGCCGCGAAGCAAATGGGCGTTGGCGTGAAGATGGTCACCGGCGATGCCATCGCGATTGCCAAAGAGATTGCCCGGCAGTTGGGCCTGGGAACGAATATCCTCGACGCCTCGCTGTTCGGCAACACCAAAGTAGACGAAGTCGGGCAGCTCAACGACCGGATTGAAACGGCGGATGGTTTCGCCCAGGTGTTTCCGGAGCACAAATATCACATCGTGGATGTGCTCCAGCAGCGTGGACACATCGTCGGTATGACCGGTGATGGAGTGAATGATGCCCCAGCTCTGAAGAAGGCCGATGTGGGTATTGCCGTCTCAGGCGCGACCGATGCGGCCCGCGCTGCCGCGGAGATCGTGTTGATGACGCCCGGGCTATCCGTCATCATCGACGCGATCCGGGAAAGCCGCAAGATTTTCCAGCGCATGAACAGCTATGCGCTCTATCGCATTTCCGAAACCATCCGTGTGTTGTTTTTCATGACGCTATCGATCCTGGCGTTCAACTTCTACCCGGTGACGGCAGTGATGATCGTCCTGTTGGCGTTGCTCAACGACGGCGCCATACTGTCTATCGCCTACGACAACACCCATTGTGCGGAGAAACCGGAGGCATGGAACATGCGCGTCGTGATGCCCCTGGCACTGACGCTGGGGCTGACGGGCATGGTGGCGTCGTTTGGGTTGTTCTATCTGGGAGAGCAGGTGTGGCATCTCAACCGCGACACGATCCAGACGTTGATCTACCTGAAGTTGTCCGTCGCCGGACACCTGGTGATCTTCGTGACGCGTACACGCGGTCCGTTTTGGTCGATCAGACCGGCGAACCTTCTCTTGGGGGCCGTGCTGTGCACGCAGCTCGTTGCCACGTTGCTCGCGGTCTTCGGCGTATTCATGTCGCCCATCGGCTGGAAAAGAGCGGCGTTCGTGTGGGGTTACGCGCTGATCTGTTTCCTGATCTCAGACCAGGTAAAACTCCTCGCCTACCGTATTCTGGATCCGGGCCAACCGCCTCTGCTGTCCAGGTGTGACTAGTGCCGGCTCGGGCGGCGCACGCCCTTGGCTCTGAGTTATGGCGGCGTCGCCCACGTTCCGGAACCGAGATGGGTGTCGCCTGGGATCGGGTCGGCTGCATCCCGGGCGAGAAGCACGCCAGACTGCACCGGCGGACCCACCATCGAGCGCGGGGTGTTTCCGAAGCCACTGGGGGCCCGCGGATTGGCTGGCCTGTCACGTTGAAGGCGTTGCCTGCAAGATCCACGGGCGTGTCGTCTTCGTGTCAGTTCAGGCTGGGCCAATCTTGGACGCACTCCGATTGCGAGGCGGTCCGTGTGAACGGGCTGGCAGGTACACGGTATGTATGTGTGGAGATTGGCACAGTCGAGCGCGCTCCAAAACGCCCAGTCTCCGGCTAAAGCCTCCATTCCGACACTTAGCCCAGAGTCGAGGCTTTAGCCGGAAGGGGCCACGTGCAGGGGCCGGGAACGGGTTGTACCAGTCCGCAGGACTTCGCATCCTTAGCGCGGGGCTGAAGCCCCGCGGCACTTGAACTGCGCGCCTTCCTGTGCTAAGCTTGAGGCACGCTCATAACATCTTTCACAGTATACCCCACTGGAGGTGAGCAACACATGACTCAGCGAACCGATTACACTGACCTGGACAACATTGAAGCGTTGATCTCTGCCCTATCCGATCCGGACGGTGAGAAACGTGAGGAGACACGCATCGCTTTGGTGGCGGTCGGGCCGGCGATCATCCTCGTCCTGACCGGGCTGATTACGAACCCAAACCACCATGTGCGCTGGGAAGTCGCCAAGGCGCTGGGTGAGATCAACCACCCCGATGCCGCACCGGCCCTGGTTACCGCGTTGGGCGATAGCGAGTTGGATATCCGCTGGTTGGGTGGGGAAGGTTTGCTGGCCCTGGGACGTGCCGGGGTGGAGCCACTGTTGCAGGAACTGGCTCAGCGTGGCGGAGATCTGCAACTGCGCCAGGGTGCGCATCATGTCGTTCGCGAAATGCTCAGGAGGGGCCGCGACCCGTACCTGGCCACCGTGCTCGATGCCCTGGAAGGACCTGCGGCGGAAGACAGCGTGCCGCCCGCAGCGCTGCGCGCGTTGGAGATACTCAACAGCCTGTAGTTGGAGGGGTTGTCAGTGCAGCAACCTCTCGTAAACGGCCATCGTCTGTTCGGCGGTGCGCGTCCAGGAGAAACGCGACGACTGCAAAACCCCGGCAGCGGACATCCGGCGGCGCAGGGATTCACTTTCCCACACGTGTTCGAGCTGGGATGCCAGCTCTTCCATATCGTGCGGATCGAAGTAGAGCGCTGCGTCGCCACCCAGCTCCGGTAGGCTGGCGGTGCGGCTGCATACAACCGGTGTGCCGCAGGCCATCGCTTCCAGTACGGGCAAGCCGAATCCTTCGTAAACCGATGGCATCACACACAGGGTCGCGGCGCTGTAGACCGCCGGGAGGTCCGCGTCGGGCACCCATCCGAGCAGAGTGACCGCCGGTCCCAGTCTGAGCTCGTCCAGCCGGCGAAAGAACCCTTCATATAACCACCCTTTTGCCCCGACCAGAACCAGAGGCAGAGCGAGCCCGCCTTCCCGCAAGCGGGCGAGCGCTTCCAACAACCGCACCAGGTTCTTGCGCGGTTCCAGCGTACCGACGTGGAGCACGAACTGCTCCGGCAGGCCGTAGCGGGCACGGACTGCGTCGACCTGAGACGCTGCCGCTCGCTGGAAATGAGGCGCAGCCGCTTCGTGGACGACAGCAATCTTGTTCGGATCGATCCGGTAGTGCTCGACCAGGTCACGGCGGGTGGACTCCGATATCGCGATGATTGCAGCGGCACGTTGGCAATAGAGCGGCAGCGCACGGTTGAGATAGTGGTAGTTGAGCGCCTTGTGATGTTCGGGGAAGAGCCGGAAGATCAGGTCGTGGACGGTCAAGACGGTGGGAATTCGGCGGAATGGCAACAGCAAATGTTCCGTCGCGTGAAAGAGCTGTGCATCGGGTATCAGGCTATCGAAACCGATGTGCAATTGCTGTCCCAGATATACGGCCATCCGCCACGGCTTGTATCCGGCAGAAACGGTCCGCACCGGCAACGTGTCCAGTCCCATAAGCGGATAGCAAGTGCCGCTGCGATTGTAGAACAGCCCAAACCGCTCGGGAAACCGTTCGACCAGCGCACGAACCAGGCTCTCTGCGTAACGCCCCAGTCCCGCTCTCCGGTGTACTGCGGCAGAGACATCCACATAGATAGGCATGCTTACCCCTGCGTCCGGCGGAAGAGTAGCTCTGGCAATCCGCGACTACTCAGCTCCCATGCACTTGAAGATCAACCCGGTCTGCGGTCCCAGCTTGAGTCCGCGAATCTGGCCTGCGGTGACCTGCACCGTGTGTTTCGTGCAAAGGCTCTGCAGGACAGTGCCATCGGCCAGATAATCACCCACCGGCACATCGACAACTCGCGAACTGCGCCCGACGTTCATTGCTACCACACTCGTTTCGTCTTCGTAGCGGCGCCCAAATACGATCACTTTGCCGCGCGCCAACAGATTCGTGTAACTACCGCGCCGCAGCGAGATGCGCTCATGGCGTATCCGGATGAGGCGCCGGTAGCACTCGAAGATGTCGGTGTTCCAGCGCTCACGGTCCCAGATCATCCCGCGACGGCAGTCCGGATCGCGCGCGCCGGTCATGCCGATCTCCGTCCCGTAGTAGACGCACGGCGCGCCGATGTAGGTCATCTGGAAGAGAATCGCCAGACACAGCGCCCGTTGATCGCCGCATGCCAGGCTCAGGAAGCGCGCGGTATCGTGACTGTCGAACAGATTGAGTTGTGCCTGGTTGTTCTCCTCCGGGTAGAGCGCCAGGATACGGTCAATCTCACGCGCAAAGGCGCCTGCGTCGAAGCGCGGCACAGGCGCATAGGACAGCCCCTCGGTCAATTCTTCATCCAGGGTATCCGCCAGGAAAAAGGCCATGCAGGCCCGCGCGAACAGATAATTCATCACCGCGTCGAACTGCCCACCGCCGATCCAGCGCCGCGCATCGCCCCAGATCTCACCCACGATGTATGCCTGTGGATTCGCGCCCTTCACTCTACGGCGAAACTCCAGCCAAAATGCGTCGTCGTCGATCTCCATAGGTACGTCCAGCCGCCACCCGTCGATGCCCTGCTCGATCCAGTGTTGCCCGACACGCCATAGAAACTCGCGGACGGCGGGTGCGGTGGTGTTGAGTTTGGGTAGTGCGGAAAGCCCCCACCAGGCGGCATAATTGGGGTTCGTGTCCGTCTCGTATGCGCGCAAGGGGAACCCTTTGACATGAAACCAATCGAGGTACAACGACTGCGGACCGTTCTCCAGGATGTGGTTGAATTGCAGGAAGCCTCGCCCAGTGTGGTTGAACACGCCGTCGAGAACGACACGAATTCCACAGCGGTGTGCTTCCGCCAACAGCTCGAAAAATGCCGCGTTGCCACCCAGCAATGGGTCGACTGCATAGTAATCGACGGTGTGATAGCGGTGATTGGCCGCCGACTCGAAGATCGGGTTGAAATAGATCGCGTTCACACCCAAGTCCTGCAGGTGTCCCAGGTGTTCCAGTACACCCAGCAAATCGCCTCCTTTGAACCCATGAAATGTTGGCTGAGCGTCCCATGGCTCCAGCCCGGCGGGCTTGGGTACACGGCTGCTTTGCGCAAACCGGTCGGGGAATATCTGGTAGAACACCGCATCGCGGACCCAGCTCGGCGGTATCGGCTTGTTTTCGACCATCATATCGGCTAATCGGCTCCTCTATTGAGATCATGCATGGCAAGGGTAGCACTCGTTTCACAGATTGTCAATTCCCTATGGCCTGTGCATTGCCCGCTTCTGTGTTATAATGTCGGCGGGAACCGCTGTGTGTTGCTGATGGTTGGGGATATGCTCAGGAATCTGAAGGACAGCATCGTCGATTACGATCTGAATCTGCTCCGCGCGATCGCGCGGATGCGCGGCTTCGAGTTGCGCGCCACACGCCAGGCTCCCGCGGTGGAAGAGCTGGCCGGGTATCTGGTGGATCAGGCGGCGACGGATTGGGTCTGGTCACGGCTTTCGGACGAGGCGCGCGAGGCTGTGGAGACCATCCTGCGTGCCGGTGGCCAGATGAAAGCCCACATCTTCGGCGATCGTTTTGGTACCCCACGGAGCTTCGGACCGGGCAGACTCGACAGAGAGAAACCGTGGCTCGACCCGCAGAGCCCGGCCGAACTGTTGTGGTTCATGGGTTTGATCTTCTCGACATTCGCGCCCGCCGGCGGTGACCATCGTGCCGAGTTCGTTTACATTCCGTCCGATGTGATCCCACTGCTGCCGCCAGTCGAGATCGTGCTGCCGCGCTTCGAAATTCAGCCGGTCGAAGAGCCATCGCTCACGTACGCGCAGGGTACGCACATCGTCGATGCCACGTTCGACCTGTTATGCCAGCTGCAAACGAACCCGCTGCCAACCGACACGGACAGGCGGTTGACGCATGCCGCCAAGCAGTACCTGGAAGCAAATGACCCGTTCACAGCTGCGATGCTCGCGGGACCTGGAGGAGCTGAGAAAAGCGAACGGCTCGACTTCGGTTTGCACCTCGCGCTGAGCGCAGGCTTGCTTCACGTATCCGGACAGCGCTTGCGTCCACAACCTGCCCCGGCGAGAAAATGGCTCAAATGGACGCGGGAACAGCAGGTCTTCCATCTGCAGCAGACGTGGCGAAACGCCCCCGGTTGGAATGAGCTATGGCATATCCCCGAGTTACTTATCGAAGAAACGGGCTGGACCAATGATGCGGTGCTGGCACGGGAAGCGATTCTGCGGCATCTGGGCGACTGTGCGACGGACGCTTGTCCGCTGGGGGCGTGGCTGTCGGTCGAAGGACTGAGTGCAGCGGTCAAGGCGGTCGATCCGGATTTCGCCCGTCCCGACGGTGACTATCGCTCGTGGTACATCCGCGACAGGGACGGTGGCGAATATCTGATGGATTACGGCCATTGGGATCAGGTAGAGGGACGGTTGATCAAAGCACTGCTGGCGGGACCGTTGTACTGGCTGGGCGCTGTGGAGCTGGGGTGTGATCTGGCTGGCTGGACGGCTTTTCGCATCTCACCATCTGGGGAAGCCTTACTCGGGAAGTCACGCCCTCCGAACGCCAGCGAAGCACCAGCCGCCACACTGGAGGTCCGGCCCGACTTCACGGTTCATTTCGCGCATGACGCCCGCCTGTACGAGCGCTTCCAGACGCAGCGCTTCGCACGGCTGGTGCCGGACTCCGGGACAGACCTTGT
>Ga0068714_10007776_pt1 | contig 10251 bp, 7 predicted proteins | sample MTBNYHSulfiMetaG_FD_62988 | JGI IMG/M metagenome (GOLD analysis project Ga0068714, IMG submission 62988) | Enrichment culture microbial communities from rom New York Harbor, USA that are MTBE-degrading - MTBE-NYH (New York Harbor Sulfidogenic)... | ecosystem: Environmental > Aquatic > Marine >...
TCGGACTACGTCCATTGGTTCAACAACATCCGGATCCATTCGACGCTGAACTACATGACACCTGTGGAGTTCAGGGAGAATGGCCTAATGATTTTGTCCAGTTAGGGGTTGCCAATCCACGGTCGCCGCGCTCACACTCCTCTCGATGTGGATCAGGCGCCACGGGGTCCCCAAGGCGCTGTACACGGACAAGAAGACCGTCTACATCAGCCCGAAAGAGCCGACAATCGAGGAGGAGCTTGCGGGCGAGCGCCCGCTCACCTCATTCGGGAGGGCGTGCGGCTCTCCCGGGATCCGGATCATCGCCGCGAACTCCCCGCAGGCCAAAGGAAGGGTCGAGCGGGCGAACGGCGTTGCGCAGGACCGGCTCGTGAAGGAGATCCGGCTTGCCGGCGCCTCAACCCTCGAAGAGGGCAACGCCGTCATCGCGACAGGATTTCTCGACACCCGCTTCGAACGCCAGCCGCTCTCTCCCGCCGACTTCCACCGGCCGCTTCTGCCTGACGAGGATCTGGAGAAGATCCTGAGGATCCGGACGCCGCGCGTGCTCAGCCGCGACTACACGCTCCGCCATGATGAGGGCCGCGTTCTTCAGATCAAGAAGCAGGCCGGGCTTCCCCTTCCGGGACGCCGGCTCACCGTCGCGCGGCGCATGGACGGATCTCTCGCAATCGAGCACAACGGGCGCGAACTCGTCTTTGAGGACATCACAGAGACATGGGTCCGCCCGTCCAAGCCGGAGCAAGGGCCCTCCAAGGAGCGCGCCTCCTCAGCCGTGACGCCCTCCCCGGAGCACCCATGGAAGAAGGGCCTGCCTCCGGTGAGGCACGGATACGCCGCCGCGCTCAGCAACTCCCAGGAGAGCAGATACTGGGCGGGCCCCTGATAAGAGGACATTTCTAATGAGTTCTGAGGGCGGACATTTCTATTGTGGGTTGACATACCGGACGGCGGACTCGGTGCGTCCCTCGCGAAACCCCAGCGGTGCCAGACACGACAGGATCCGCCAGCAACCTCACAATTGCGGGCGATACTGGTGTCGCCCGTGCCGTCGATCGCGCCCTAGACTTTGGAATCCGCAACCTCGGTTGACACAAGGGTATTCACCCTGCGTTGACAGGAGGTTGGCGATGGCAGACGCGCAACGGGATATTACACGCAAGCTCCGCGTGCTGGAGCATGGACGAGAGTGTACAACGGGGTACCTCCGGAGCGTCGAAGAGATGGCTACCCCGTGCTCCCGAACAGCCTGCCCCGGATGTACGCATTGAGACGAGCCCCTTGACGCGTCTCCTCCTGGCACCAATGGCACAAGCCCGTGTCTGTCTTGGGGGCCAGCGACTCACACTGCGTGCATCGAGACATCGGCACAGATGAGACCTCAGTGCGGTCGAACGGGCGTCCCACCGGCTGCCTGTCACGAGAGATGGCGTTAGCCGGACAGAAGAGCTCGCAGATCCGACAGTCCAGGCAAAGGCCGCTTGTGAAGTAGTGTCGGCATTCCTCCTCCTCATATTCGATCCGCAGCGTTCTGGCGGGACAGAACGTCGAGCACATCCCGCAGTTGACGCAATCCTGGCCTATTTCGATGGTTGGCCAGAACGCAGGGGTTCTGTCAGAGTCGACATCTGTGCGGTAGACCTCCGCTAGACGAGACATCCATCTTGGTGCATGTGACTCGCCGGATGCCCCAGGGGGGGAAATGGCTATCGAGCGTAGAGTGCGGCGCTGTTCCATTGTGATCGACATTTCCGCTTCGGAGAACCTCAAGAAGAACTCGCGCCGAGAGGTCTCCTTGAGCCCGGACTGCCGGATACGAAGGCGCTTCTTGGTTGCTTCGTCCACGCCTTCGGACAGACACTCGTACACCAGCGGGAGACCGGCTGCATCCAGCCAGTCCCCAGCGATTCGGAGATGACGGCCGAAGCATTCAAGCGCCGAGTAGCAGGGGCAGCCCTCGCATTCCTCAAGGCAGAATTCCAGGCTCGTCTGCAGACCGATCTCGTACCAGGCACCAGGTGAAACCATCGCCAGACAACCGGGGAGCTGAAGCGCTCCTTTGCCAGTCCTTTTGGCGTCTCGATAGGGTCGCGAGTGGCGTCCACATACGAATTCCGTGGTCTCCCTGTTCTGCTCAACAACATCTCGCGCAATTGTTTCTTCGTCGAATTGCGCTGACGTGAAGACCCGTGTCGGGCATGTCGTCAAGCAAAGGCCGCAGCCGCCACAGCTATCTCGGTCGCAGACGATGAGCCTTCCATCGATGTCGAGCGCTTGGGTTGGGCAGCGGTCGATGCAGTGTCGACACTCTACCCCGCGGTGAAGGACGTTGAGACACCGGTTGGCGTGGATGAGAATCGTAAACCCATGGTCGAAGAGCATATGCACCTCATTGCTTGGACGGCTGCTGCAGACTGAACTCCCATTCCATGAGTACGACCCCAATACGTCCAAACAGCTTGTATTCCTCAGTACGTGCCCTTTCAACAAGTGCGGCGAAGAACTCCTTCGCCCACTTGCGTAGGTGGAGGTCCTTGAACTCCTGGAGGTGAGACTCCCAGAATCGCACTTGGTCGAAGTCGCCCTGCTCCAGAGCACACCCATGCTGAAGCCGCAGAAACATCATGAACTCCATCTCGGTGGCCATATGATCTGCAGGCTCATGGTGCTCTCTGCTGGCAGTAACGCCTGCTTGCCGATAGCATCGCTCGGCATCCATGGCCTCAGTGCTGACGAACAGCGAACCGACACCCTCGTGGTCACGAAACAGGGTCTCGTGGATTGACATCAGTGGCGTTGTCGGATGGGTGAACAGCTGGGTGTAGTCCCGCCGAAGTCGGGTCCGCTCCCGGACGGCATCAGAGGGAGACTGTCGCAGTGAATCAAAGCTGACGGAGAACGACGCCACTGTCGTGGCATGTATGCCCATCTCCATCATCGCGGCCGCCACATCCTGGCCCAGCCTTCCATCGGCGATGGCCCCCGTCATGTCGGTGTCCGGCAATCGAAGCGTCAGCGCCATGATCTGATAAAGATCTGATGCGGCAAACGATCGTTCCACGGCAGTTGTGCTCATCAGTCTCAGCTCTCTCCTTCGCAGCATGCTTGCGTGGTGCATCTGCGTCGATCTCTGGAAGGTCGACCGTGCCAGGCTCGCCCGGCCAAAAGCAATCCCATCCAAAAGGACACCCGCTCGGCATGCCGGGGCTCCCAGCCACTATGGCAGAGAGCCCCGTAGTTATGGGCGAGCAGTACAGCCGCTGCAACGCTATCCGGCAGCAGCGCTTGTCGCACTTGCGGACGTCTTCTTCGGACCGAGTCTGTTGTAGCCTAGCACTGCAAACAGCCCGCCTACTGCCACGGCGCCAATCGAGACCCCGAACTCAATCATTGAAGGCACGTAGATCGTGTCGATCACGCCGCTGTAGTTCGGAGGACCCGCCAGACCAATCAGCGGATTCACGAGCTGCGCCTGGATCATGTTGTACTTCAGCAGGAAGACCGCGAAAAGCGCTAGCGCAGCGCCAAGTACTACGTACCGCACCTGCTTGCCAACGAGGCACGCGATAGCGGCAACAAGGCAGGTAAGTTCGATCCAGAAGAACGGTGCTCCGTTGCCCTGGACGAGCCATCGGATAGCCGACGCCTGATCTGCGCGCCCGTAGTACCCGATGGCTACCTCTGAGAGCACCAGGATCAGTTGACCAGCAAGGCACACCGCAACGATGGCACCCAGTCTAGCGAGCATACCGCTTGGTGCTTGAACCTGGCCGAGTTTGCGCAGCACGACGCTGACGATGATGAGGAATGAGAACCCGGCCGCGATAGCGCATAGCAGAAACGATAGCGGCTCGGCGGGCGTATTCCACAACGGCTGTGCCACCTGGAGAGCGAAGATGAACGACGTCACCGTTACGAGCAGACCGGCGACAAAGGCCACCCAGGCGAGGGGTCGCAGGGTGGACGCGTCGCGCAGTCCGTGCGCCACCTGCGTAAGTCGGTGCGCCAGGAGCAGGCCGATAACCACATAGGCCGCAAGTATCAGTGTGTCCCAGAGCACGGGCGACGTCAGCTGCGCGCTGAGTATGATGAGCCAGATGCGAACGGGCTGGCCGACGTCAACGAGAATGAACAGACCAGCGACAACAACTGGGCAGACGGTCCCGATGTAGGCGGCCACCCGCGAGAAGGGTCTGAGATCCTCAAGAGTCTTGAAGAGATAGGGGGCTGCCGACAGGATTAGTGATCCCGCGGCGATGCCCGTGAAGAACTCGAAGCCGACGATGTAGAGACCCCACGTGCTGTAGACGCCGAGGCCCGTCGCCTCCAGTCCGTTTGTGAGCTGTATTGCCCAGGCGGTCGCCCCAACAGCAGCAAGCACGGCGAGAACGATCACCCAAGTGTTCTTCTTCATCCTTCTAACCCCCTTTCTAGGTGAGGTAGTAGACTGCTGGGCCAGTGCCCTTTTCGTCCAGCAGCTGCACGTATTGTCGGCCGTTGAGCTTCACGTTGACCGCGCTCCTAGGGTCGTCGAGGTCACCCCAGGTTCTCGCTCGGCCAATGCACAGCTCCATACATGCGGGTTCTTCTCCGCGAGTGAGACGATGAGCACAGAAGTCGCACTTCTCGACCGTGTTGAACTGGTGTTCCGAGGCGTCAGCATCGCCCAGCGCGTGACCTGCGTAGTACTCAGGTTCCTTCCAGTTGAAGGAGCGAGCAGTGTATGGACATGCGGTCATGCACATGCGGCAGCCAATGCATTTGTCACTGTCAACGAGAACGAGGCCGTCTTCAGCGCGCTTGTACGTTGCGCCCGTCGGGCAGACCTTGGCGCAGGGCGGATCATCGCAGTGCTGACAGTTCAAGGGTACAAAGCTCATTCTAAGATCATTCGGGTACGTGCCGTCTGCGGTGTCCATGGTCTCTCCACCGATTGTGAGAATCCGGTTCCACCACATGTCATCCGGCAGGTTGTTTGCCACCTTGCAGGCCATTGCACAGGTGTGGCAGCCGATGCAACGCTTGAGATCAATCACCATTCCGTAGCGCATGGCTCAGGCACCTCCTCATACCTTCTCTACCTGGCATAGGCAGTCGTAGTAGGTGTTGTTGATGCAGATCGCGCTTGTCTGCCGACTCGTTAGATCGGTGTAGTGGCCTTCGATGAACTGGTCTTTTTGCCAGCCACGATCGATGGCTACCATGCCAGGACGCACGCCACGGTTGACCACCGCTTTCACGACTACATAGCCGCGGTCGTTGTACACTCTTACGATATCGCCCGTCTTGATGCCACGATCCGCCGCGTCCTCCTCGCTAAGCTTGACCGTGGGTTCGGGATCGAGTTCGCGCAGCGCTTTGTGTCGGCCGAACATGGTGTGCACACGCCAGCGGACACTGTTCTGCAGGTACACGAGCGGGTACTTCTCAGACAGGGCGTTCCTCTCCAGCTCGCCTACGGTCTCAGTCCAGGCTTCGGCTGGAAGTCTGAAGAACGGCAGGTGTTCGCTGGCTGGATCAAACTCTTGCCCGTAGTTAAGGTTGGGCTTCGGCTTTTCGATGTAGAACTGTCCTCGTCCAGTGGGAGTTGGGAAGTTGCCATCCTTGGCGAAGATGAACAGATCATCACCGAGCACACGGATGATCTTCTCCGACTTCAACCGATCGTAGGTGATGCCGCGCGAGCGTGCGAAGTCGGTGTCGAGCCATCCGGACAGCCATTCCTCATGTGTCTGATGGAAGTCATCGCCCACGCCCATCCCAGCAGCGAGCAGCTGCGCGATCTCAAGGTCGGGCTTGCTCTCATGGAGGGGCTCGATGGCTTTCTCTTGAAGATAGGCGTACGGCGTGGCAACATTCAGCACATGGACGTCCTCGTATTCGAAGATGAACGACGCGGGCAGTACGATGTCCGAATAGAGCGTAGTGTCGCCGGGCTCGATGTTCACCGACACCACGAATTCCACATCATCAAGAGCCTTGACCCATGCCTGGCGGTCCGTAAGGTTTGCCAACGGATTGCCTGCCATTACGGCGAGTGCCTTGATGTTCACAGGGCGACCGCGCATCTCCCCACTCTGCACAACGTCAGTGAATGCGTTGGCGGGGATTGTCACTGACGCGGAAGACATGGACGTCCCCACTTCTGTGGTGACGATTCCTGCGGGCACGCCGAGCATGGCGTAGTTCAAGAAGTCCGAGTTGCTAGCCGGATGTCCCGCTATCGCACCCGACTTGCCGATGTTACCCGTGACCATCGCCAAGGCGTGCATTGCCATATAGGCGCCGTGTGCGTTCGTGTAGTGATCAAGACCGAGGCCGAAGTAGATGCTTGATGGAGTCTCCGTGGCATAGATGCGTGCGACTTCCGTGATGACGTCTGCGGGTACATCGCAGATCTCAGCGGCATATTCGGGAGTGAACGGAGCTACACTCTCCAGGAGGAGGTCATAGGAAGTGGTGACTTCGATGCCTGCGACGGTAAAGGAACCTGTGATCGCCGGATCGACAACCGCTGACGCCGTGCCATGTGTGTTCGCAATTGTGTCCCACACGATGAAGTCGTCGGCTCCTTCCGCCACCGGTCCAAGATCGCTTTGGCGCAGGAAGAGCCCGTCGGTCTTCTTGACCAGGAATGGGCCGACTGTGTGCATCTTGATGAACGCCTCGTCTGTGAGACTCTGCCGAGCAACAACGTTGATCATGGCCATGGCGAGCGCGCCGTCGGTGGCAGGCCTGATGGCCGCATGTATGTGGGCCTTCTGCGCGACGCTACTGTAGTTGGGGTCGACCACGATGAGCGTTGCGCCATTCTCCATCGCGTCCGCGAAGAACGCCCACGGCTGTTGGACACTCTCGCCCATGTTCGAGCCCCAGCAGATTATCGTCTTCGCGTTCTTGAAGTCGCAGACCTCATTGGAATACCACTGCCGGTCTACACCTATACAGTTGTTGGCAGCGTAGGCCAGCGCCTTGTCGTAGCCGGTATCGATCGTGCTTGCGCCGAGCAGGCCCTTCAGCTTGTACTGTGCGAAGATGCCGGCGAGTCCCAGGCTGCCGCCAGTGAAGAAGGCGAGACTCCCGGCACCGTACTTGCCCTGGATCTCTTTCCACTTCGACGTGATCTCTTCGATCGCCTCATCCCAGGTGATCTGTTCCCACTCTCCAGCGCCACGTGCGCCAACCCTCTTCATCGGGTGTCTTAGACGCTGATGGCTATAGACGAACTGAGGATATGAAAGCCCCCGAACACATATGCGGTTGTACTGTGGATCTGGCATCTTCGCGGCTGAAGTGCGGACAACCTTGCCGTCCCGAACGGTGATACTGAGTGCACAACTGCTCGGGCACGCCGTTCTGCATGCCCCCGAGAACACCTGATCGTCCGAGAGCGTGTCTGCTGCGGCCTCAGCCGGGGAGAGCGTAGACAGAGCACTGCTCGTAGTGGACGCGATTCCAACCGCAGCTGCGGTTGCGGCCGAACTCTTCAAGAAGTTGCGCCTGCTCATCCTCCCGGTGAGGATTCTTGAGTCTTCTCTCATTGAGATTCCCCTTGCCTCCGTCGCTTCTAGGGCGGGTGGTTGTCGGTCATAGTTGGGCGTGATGACGTGTAGAACACGGCTATGTTTCTGCCTGAGCGCTTTCGCAAGAGCAAGTGGCAGTGTCTCACTCACGCTGTCTCTGTCCACGGGGAAGCAGATTCCGTCATAGGCGAAATCAGACACCGTGAGCAGTTCCTCCTTCCGGAGAAGGAGGATGAGCGGGACGCGAGGGAACTCCACGTTGCGATCGGCCAGTGCCGTTCGAAAACCCCAGGAGTAGCCGCCCATGTCAACAATCAGGACGCCGTCAGGGTTCTCCGAGATCTGTCGGCAGAGTAGCGGCATGTTCCTAGCGCAGGAATACCGATAGCCTGCACGCGCGAGGGCATCCATCACCTCAACGCGCAGCGACACATCCGGCACCGAGACGATGATCCGTACCGCTGCATTCTCACTCCCAGCTTCTGAGTACTGCACTCTCAAGACCGACAACTCCTCTTGGTTGCGCAACCATCAGCAAGTGTGCGCCGCGACACGGTGGCGTGTCTGTCAGGAAAACTTGGCATGGTTTCTATGTCTAAGTAGGCAAACTGATTGCACAGGGGCGAATCACTCCCAATCATCGAAGACACGGGACCGCAGGGCGTAGGCCAGAAGATCGGCCTTCCGCTCAAGGCACAGTTTGTTGCGTATCCGCCGTTTGTACGTGTCGATGGTCTTGCCGGACAGGAAGAGCATCGTCCCGATTTCAGCACTGCTGTAGCCGTGCGCCATGAAATGCAGGACTTGACGCTCTCGTGTGGAAAGTACGGACGGGGGTGGGTCGTGGGATGGTCCGTCGGGCCTAGCCTGCGGTGTGCACGGTTCATCTGAAGCGCGTGTGCGCTGACGGTACTGAGACGCGACAAGCTGTACACCTTCCGGGCTCAAGAAGACTTCGCCCCTAAGCACCTGGTCGATCGCTTCGAGAAGGTCGCTGTCGGTGGCAAGGCGATTGAGGTAGCCCAGGCCTCCAGCGCTCAGGAACCGCAGCAGGTGGGTACGTTCAGGATGAGCCGTCACCGCAAGAATCTTGGTCTCAGGCAGAGCCGCGACTGTCCGCCTCGTTAGTTCGATGCCGTCGAAGTCAGAGAAACTGAGTCCCGTAAGCACCAGGTCTGGCTCCAGAAACACGATGTTCTCGAGAGCGACTGCAGCGGTGTCAGCTTCGCCGACGACCTGCAGCTGCAGGTGCTCCGACATGATATTGCGCAGAGTCGCGCGCAGGAGGTTCTGCTCGTGGACCAGAAAGGTCCTAACCATCGACTCCCACGCTCCTTAATGTGGCGGTTGGCCACGCCGTTCGTGTTCACGGTGATTCACATTGTGTCAGAAGATCATCGCAGGGGTCTGTCAGGAGAATACCTACACACAGCCGAAGCCGTGAACGAACCGCCCCTGGCGCATTGCGAGTGACGCTCGTGATCTCGCAAGACACATGTCGCACGACGGGCGTCTTCGTGAAGTATCGGCAGAGGTTGTACGTCATGGGACGACGCAGGGCCGGCAGACGCGGTGGAATTCCGCCGCCGGGATGTCGATTGCCGTGACGTTCGGCGAGTGGAGTCTCCCTACTGTCCAGGCCCGCCCCAGGACTCCGCGACGGAGCCCGGCTCCGTGCTTCGGGTCGGGCTCCGGGAGTGCCGGCGAGCGGCGTGTGGCCGAACGGGGGGGGGTGGGTCTGTCGGTTGGCTGCTCCACTCGTCGCAACTCTGAGCGGAGTCCTCGCCTCTTGTCGGCGTCTGGCCGCCTGCGGGCCTTTCGTGCTTCCTGCTCAGACGTATCCGGCTGCTGCACAGTTCTAGTCTCCGCGCTCATCAGCGGATTCTCTCTGCAAGTCCAACATCTCGGTCACAAAGAGCGGGATCGCCGGGTTGCTCGCGGACTTCTTGCAGATGATGCTGAGATCGACGCAGCGCGGCTCGTCCAGGGGGATGGCAACGATCACGTCGCCGTATGCGTTGGCGGCGGCGGAGGGGACGAGGGCGTACTCGGCATCGGAGAGGGCGAGGGAGACGTTGGTGGGCGGGCCAACCCGGGGCTTGAGTCCTTCGGCGGTAAAGAGTTGCAGGATGAATGCTTGCCACATGCTCCAGTCTTCGTGCTCGCTCATGGAGAGGAAGCGGAGGGTTTCGTGCGCGAGATCGCGCAACGACACGCTGTCGTGCCCGGCGAGGGGGTTGCCGGTGGTCATCCACGCTCGGAGCGGGATGTTGAGGAGGGTGTGGTATTCAAAGCGGCTGTCGTCGGGTTGCTCGAGGTGCGGCGAGAGCATCACGTCAAAGGCGTCTTCGAGAAGCCATTGCTTGTAGTCCTGGGCGGTGAGGTCCTCTTCGTACGTGTGGATCCAGGGGTACTTGCGCTGGAAGGTCTTGAGCGCCGCGGCGAGGAGCGGCACCACTTGCTCGTGGCGGATGAACCCGCCGAGTCGGAGTGCGCCCACGTGACGTTCCATCCGCACGCGTGCGAGCATCGTTTCGTACTGGTTGACGATGCTGGTAGCGTCGGAGAGCAGGACCCTGCCCATCTTGGTGAGTTCCACGTGCTTGGTCGTTCGGATGAAGAGGGGAGCGCCGAGTTCCTGCTCGAGCGCCGCGAGGTGTCGGCTGAGCGCCGGCTGGGTGATGAACAGGCGGTCGGCGGCGGTGTGGAAGTTCAGGCACTCGGCAAG
>Ga0068714_10007778_pt1 | contig 10250 bp, 10 predicted proteins | sample MTBNYHSulfiMetaG_FD_62988 | JGI IMG/M metagenome (GOLD analysis project Ga0068714, IMG submission 62988) | Enrichment culture microbial communities from rom New York Harbor, USA that are MTBE-degrading - MTBE-NYH (New York Harbor Sulfidogenic)... | ecosystem: Environmental > Aquatic > Marine >...
GGGCGGCTCAAAAAGGGACCCTGGCTGGTCATCGAGGGTCAAAGGAGGCTCTACGACCCCCTCTCCGCCAACACCGGCTGGTGGTCGGCCCGCTGATGGTCGGGATGAACCCCCGGGTAGGCCTCTTTAGGTCCATCCTGGTCGTCTACTTGGTCTTGGGGCTGGCCCTGGGTCTGGCCTTTCCCCCGTCCGCCTTCTCCGACCAGGGGACGGGACCGGAGCCGGACCGGCTGCTGGGCTTCGCCCGGCACCTGGCCGGCCTGGGCTTGGCGGACAAGGCCGAGACCGAGTACCTCCGCTTCCTCCACCTCCACCCCGGCCACCAGGAGGCCGCCCGGGCCGTCCTGGAGCTGGCCCTGGTCCAGCTCTCCCTGAACCAGCCCCAAAGGGCCCTCTCCAGCCTGGCCCGGCTGGCCCCGGAGCAGCCCCCGGGGATCATGGTCCGGGGGACGGTCCTGGCCGCCCGGGCCCAGGCCGCCCTGGGCCGGGAGGATGAGGCCGAGTCCCTGCTCCTGGCCCTGGCCGGCCGGCCTGCCCTTCCGGAGGCGGCCCGGGAGGAGGCCCTCTACGCCCTGGGCTGGTTTTTCCTGGAGCAGGGGCGGTTCAAGGAGGCCGGGGAGACCTTCTCCCGGATCGGGGTCGGGGGAGAGCTGGGGGTCCGGGCCGCCTTTCTGGCCAAGGAGGCCCCTAAAGGCGAGAAGCTCGACAAACGCTCCCCGGTCCTGGCCGGCCTCCTCTCCGCCTTACTCCCGGGCCTGGGGCAGGCTCTCCAGGGCCATTGGACCGACGCCGGCTGGGCGGCCGGGCTGAGCCTGGTCCCGGGGGCCCTCTCCTACCTGGCCTGGGGCGCTTCGGCCTGGGCCACCTGCGGATTAACGGGTTTGGCGGCCCTGGCCTTTTACGGGGGCAACATCTACAACGCGGTCAACCTGGCCCACCGGGACAACCAGGCCTCTAAGGACCGCTTCCTGGCCGGCCTTAAGACCCAGGCGCCGCCGCCTTGGGGGCCGGGCCTCTCGCCTTCGAGCCGCTGACCAGGGCCTCGGCCCGGAGGGAGACGTCCACCCCCTTGGCCGAGCTGGTCAGGCTGAACCTGGTCACGGCCAGGGGCTCGGCCGAGTGCTCCAGCTCATGGAGAAGCTTGGTCACGGAGCTCAAGGGGGCGGCGGTGAGCTTGATATCCACCGCCGCTCTGGTCAGGCCCCGGCTGGCCTCCTCCGGCGGCAGGGGGGAGAGCTTGTCCAGGTGGGCCTTGAGCCCCGTCTTGCGGATCAGGTTCTCGGCGTAGCCGTCCACGGAGAAGCCCTCCTTCTGGATCCCCGCCCGGCCGGAGAGGGCTTTGATCCGGTTGCTGACCCGGTCGTACTCCTCGGTCAGCTCCTGGAGGGTGGCCAGGTCGGCCCGGTGCTTGGCAATGGACTGGTCCAGGCGGTCCACCTTCTCCAAGCTGGGCTGGAGGACCAGGGTCCAGCCGGCCAAGGCGGCCAGGACCACCCCGGCCAGGGCCAGGAGCCTTCTCTCCCGGGGGTTGAGGTTGGGGCTCATCGCTTCATCCTCAGGCGGAAGAGGACCCCTCCGCCCGGTCCTTCCAGGCGTCCCGACTGGCGGCTGACCTCGCTGAAGCCGGCCTCCTTGACCAGCCCCTCCTGGAACCCGGTCAAGGCCTCGAAGCTGGCCGCCCGGCCGGAGAGGTTCATCCGGGGGCCGTCGATGACCACCTCGGAGATCTTGATCGACCTGGCCTGGGCCACCTTGTCCAAGGCCAGGAGGGTGTCCAGGACCGGACCGGAGGACTCGGTCTCCAACCCGGCCAGCTCGGCCTTGGCCTTGTCCAGCTCCCCCTTTACCTGGCGGAGGGGGGAGACGATCCGGGTCAGGTGGGGCAGCCTCTCCCTGACCAGCCTCTCCTCCGCCTCGGTCAGCTGGGCCAGGGTCTGGCGGCGGGCGGCAAGGCTCTTGTAGAGGTTGGCCCCGCCCAGGATCAGGACCACCGCCAGGACCCCCACGGCCAGCACGATGAGCCGCCTGGCCGACTGCCCGGGGATCAGCTCCCGGCCCAGGTTGAACTCCGGCCCGGCCAGGGCCAGCCCCAGGGCCGGGACCAGCTCCGGGTCCACCGGCCGGCGGAGGGGGTTCAGGGGGGCGCTCTCCAGCCTCAGGGCCGAGCCCAGGAAGCCCTGGATTCCGGGCAGCCGGCTCAACCCTCCGGAGAGGTAGAGGCCCTTTGGCTGGCGCTCGTTGTCCGGGAAGGCGGCCCTGATGATCCGGCCCACCTCCCGGTTGAGCTCCTTGAGGACCGGGCCGAAAAGCTTGGCCGCCTCCTTGGGCCCGGAGATCCTCTCCTTGGCCGCCCGGGCCTCGGCCAGGGGCAGATCCTGGGCCGCGGCCAGGTGCTGGTCCAGCTTCCCCCCGGCCGTGTCCACAAAGCCCAGCCCGATCAGCTCCCCCCCGGCCAGGCAGAGGACCGTGGTCTTGGAGTGCCCCAGGTCGACCACCACCCCGTCCCCCACCCCGGCCCTCTCGGCCGCGGCCAGGAGGCCCAGGGTGTCCAGGGAGACCCGCTCCACCTTGAAGCCGGCCCGGGCCGCCTCGTCCAGGGCCAGGCCGATGGCCCGGCGGGGGAAGCCGAAGACCAGACTCCTGGTCCCCTCATCCCGGCCGGAGTCCTTGCCGGCCCGAAGCCACCGGCCCACGTCCACGGCCAGGCTCTCCAGACCCACCGGAAGGTGGTTCTCCAGGGCGAAGACCGCGGCCTGGCGCTGCTTGGCCCTGGACAGCCCGGACATCCGGGGGAGGTCCAGCCAGCGGTAGAAGGCCTGGCTGCCGGGCAGCGCCAGGACCACCGGCGAGCCTGATTTGAAGGCCCGGTCCAGGCCGGCCAGGACAAAGGCCCGCTCGTCGTCCCCCGCCTCCCCGGGGATGAAGACCTGCTCGGCCCTGGCCAGGCGGGGGCCCAGGAGGCCGTTCTTGACCGCCACCGCCTTGACCGCCAGGCTCCCCAGGTCCAGCCCGATCGTTCTCTTTGACAACCTGGCGCCCATCAGCCCTTCCCGTCCTCCGGGGGGCCCTCCCTTTCCGGTCCGGCGATCAGGGCCTCGGCCACCGAGATCCGGCCCTCGTGCCGCTGAAGGACCACCTTCAGCCGGTGCTCGGCCGGTCCGAAGCGGCCCAGGCTCTCGACCCCGAACCAGTCGCTCTTGACGTCCAGCATGGGCTCCACGGCCCGGAACAGGTCCTGGCTGACGCCCACCAGGCCCTTGAGCTCGGTCACCTTCCGGATGGGCCGCTCCTCCCTCAGCTCCACCACCGCCTTGGCCACGGTCTCCCGAAAGCCGGTGTCCAGGGCCTGGAGGAGCAGGGGCGGGGCGGTGTTGACGTTTATCCGCTGCCCGCCGTGGACCGTCACCAGCGCCAGCAGGCCGGGCCTGTCCTCATCCCCCTCCAGGACCGCCCGGTCGAACCCTCTTACCAGGCGGAGCTCGTCGATGTCCAGGAGGGGACCGTTGCGGGGGGTGAAGCCGCTCCGGCGGTCCCCGTACTCCCTGGCCTCGCCCCCCCCGGACCGGGGCTCGTCGTCCGGATCGAGCCAGTCCAGGAGGGTCTGGACCAGGTCCGGGTCGTGGCCCAGGAGCCCGATCAGGCGGCTGAAGACGCCCACCCAAAGGCTGTTGGCCTGGCCTTTCTGGTCCACCAGGAGGTTGAGGTTAAGCCTCCCCCCCAGGTCGGTCAGGGTCACCTCCACCGAGGGCGAGCCCCCGCCGTTTCCGGTTTTTTCCCCCCCGCCGGCCGAGACCTTGGTCCAGGCCTCGTCCAGGCTGTCATAGGTCAGATCGTCGTCCAGAAGGGCCCTGGCGGCCAGGCTGAGGCCGTCCAGGGCCTGCATCCGGGCCGAGGTCCGGTTGCGGTAGTTGCCGGCCAGGGCGGCGGCCAGCTTGGCCTCCCGGCTCAGCTCCAGGGCGGCCACGGCCAGCAGGGTCACGGCCACCAGGGCCAGGACCAGGGCGAACCCCTCTCTCGGGCCTTTACTTCTTCTCCGCCCGGCCATTGTCCGCCGCCTTCCCCCAGCTTAGACTCACCAGCGGCCCGGTCAGGAGCCGATAGGCCCGGTTGGGCCCGCCCGGGGAGGTCAGCTCCAGCTCCAGGCTGATCTGGGCCGGAACCCTTTGGGGGTCCTCCCAGGTCTCGGTCTCCTGGCCCTCCGGGTCCAAATAGGCCACCCCGAACTTGGCCACCTCCCGGCAGGCGACCTCGGCCTCCTCCTCCCCCTCCTCCAAGAGAGGGGTCCGGGTCCGGAGAAGGATCAGCCCTCCCTCCGGGCCCTCCTCGGTCCGGTAGATGATCCGGACCACCGTCTCCCGGCCCCGGCCCGCCTCCGACCTGGTCAGGAGGACCAGCTCATAGCCCTGGCCCTGGCCCTGGACCGGGCTAAGCGGCTTACCCGAGAGGGGGCCCTCGGTGAGCCCGTTGAGCTCCGGGGCGGCCAACTGGGCGATGTCCCGGCTGATCATCTCCAGGGCCAGCCGGGCCGAGTACCCGGACTCCATCTCGGCCCGGGCGGCCCGGTCCACCCTGGCCTGGGCAAAGTAGCTGCCGAAAAGAAGGCTCATGACCACCCCCAGGATGGCCAGGGCCAGGAGCAGCTCCAGGAGGGTGAAGCCCCGTTCCCTCACTGGTCCTTGCCCCCGGATGGGCCGGACTTGCCCTCCTGGCCTTGCTTTTCCTCCTCCCCCTCCTTCTCCTGGCTCCCCTGCCCCCCCCCTTCCCGGCCCGGTTCGGCGGCCGCCAGCAACCGCTGGAAGCTTTCCGCGGGGGCCCCGGAGCCGATCCTCTGAAGGACCAGGTCGACCCGGTTGAGACCGGGGCGGGCCTGGTCGGACCTGGTCACGGCCCGGTAGGCGAAGCCGTCGATCTCCCCTTCCTCCACCTGCCCGGGGGCCGGCGGGGAGACGGTCATCCGCCACAGCAAGGACTCCGCGGCCAGGGTGGCCCGGGTGGAGGAGCGGCCGGTCCGGATCAGGTCCAGGTCCAGGATCTGGAGCTTGAAGCCGGCCGTCAGCCCGATGGCCAGGACGGCCACGGCCACCAGGACCTCGATCAGGCTGAAGCCGGCCTCAGCGCGCCCAGGCATAGTCCACCTCGCCGGGGAGAACCTCCACCCGGCCGGTGAGAGGCTCCAGGTGAAGGGTCACCGACTCCTGGCCGGCCCTCAAGACCGCCACCGCCTCGCTGGCCCGGCCGTCGGGCTGGAAGACTATCCCCGCCTCCCTTTCCGTCGCCTGCTCCTGGTCCCTCCGTCGGACGGTGAGCTTGACCAGGCTGACCCCTCGGCCCAGGGTCTCCTGGAGCAGCTCCTCCTGGCCGGCCAGGACCGCCAGCCGGCCCTCGGCGTCCAGCCTCAGCTCCACCGGCCTGACCCTGGTCACGGCCTCGGACCTGGCCATTCTGGCCGCCGCGATCAGCTTCCGGGCCGCGGACCTGAGCCGGCCCGGCTCGTCAAAGAGGGGCAGCCTGGGCAGGGCCACCGCGGCCAGGAGCCCCACCACGGCCAGGACCACGCTCAGCTCGATGAGGGTGAAGCCCCGGGCCCGCCTGGGGGCTGTTTCCAAAAAGATTTCGTCGCGAGGGCGGGCGTGTGTTTCGGATGCCAGGCGGAAGGTCCAAAAAGCTCGGAGGCGTGGCCGAGTCACGTCGAGAACTTTTTGGGCCTGATCACGCCGCAGGCGGAAAACAAAGCCGGCCACAGCAGGAAGCTTTCTGGAAACACCCCCTAACCCTCTTCTTTGGCCCAGTTGGTGATGTCAGCGTTTTTGCCTTCACCCCCGTCCTCGCCGTCCGGACCCGTGGACCAGAGGTCGAAGCCGGGGTTGTGCTCGCCGGGGCACAGATACTTGAACTCCCCGCCCCAGGGATCCTTGGGGACCACCCCCTTCTCCAGATAGCCCCCCTCCCTCCAGCTCCGGGGGGCCGGGTCCTGACTGGGCTGGACCACCAGGGCCTGGAGCCCCTGCTCGGTGGTGGGGTAGGTTCCGTTGTCGAGCTGATAGAGCTTCAGGGCCCCCTCCAGGGCCTCGATCTGAAGGGCGGCCTTGGTCCGGCGGGCCTCCTCGGGCCGGTCCATGACCCGGGGCACGATCTGCCAGGCCAGGATTCCCAGGATGGTTATGACCACCAAAAGCTCGATCAGGGTTATACCTCGCTGGCGATTATCCATGGACACCCCTTAGTACCTCCTTAACGGCTTAACGGACCAACCGGGTCATATCGAAGATCGGCAGGAGGATGGAGATCACGATGAATCCCACCACCACCCCCATGGCCAGGATCAGGGCCGGCTCCATGAGCGACAGGAGGCCCGAAAGACCGGTCTCCACCTCCTCCTCGAAACCCTTGGCCAGCCGGTCGAAGACCTTGTCCAGCTGGGCCGAGCGCTCCCCCGCGGCCACCAGGTGGGCCACCAGGGGAGGGAAGAGGGGCGAGTCGGAGAGCTCCCTGGCCAGCCGGCCGCCCTGCTCGATCCGCTTCCGGGCCTCCTCCAGGCTCTCCTGGTAGACCAGGTTGCCGGTCACCCTGGCGGTGATGCCGAGGGAGTCGACCACGTTGACCCCGGAGCCCAGCAGGGTGGCCATGGTCTTGGTGAACCTGGCCAGGACCACCCTCTGGTTCAGGCGGCCGAAAAGGGGCACCTTGAGCTTGATCCCGTCCACCCAGCGCCGGCCGGCCTTGGTCCGGCGCAGCGCCAGGTAGCCCAGGATCAGGCCCACCAGGATCAGGCCGGCCAGCCAGCCGTAGGCCTTGGCCGCCCCGGAGAGGGCGATCAGGATCCGGGTCGGCAGGGGCAGGAGCTGACCGGTCTCGGTGAAGATGCCGGTCACCGTGGGGACCACGTAGCTGAAGAGAAAGGCCAGGACCACCCCCCCCACCAGGACGATGAAGACGGGGTAGGCCAAGGCCGCCCGGACCCGGTTGAGGAGCTTGACCCGGCTCTCCAGGAGCTCGGCCAGCCGGTCCAGAACCACCTCCAGGGCGCCGGCCGCCTCGCCGGCCCGGACCATGTTGACCGTGATGGGGGGGAAGACCTGGGGGAAGCCGGCCAGGGCCTGGGCCAGGGACCTTCCGCCCACCACCTCGTCCTTGACCTGGCCCATGATCCGGCCCATCTTGGTCGGCCCGGTCTGGTCCACCACCGCCGACAAGGCCTCCACCACCGGCAGCCCGGCCCCCACCAGAAAGGCCATCTGGCGCATGGCCGAGGCCAGCTCCTTGGTCGAGTGGCCGGGCCGGCCGGACCCCTTGGCCCCGGGCGGGGAGCCGCTTTTTATCTCCAGGGGGAAAAGCCTCAGCTCCCGCAGCTTGGCCCTGGCGGTCCGCTCGTTCTCGGCCTCCAGGATCCCCTTGGTCCTTTTCCCGGCCTGGTCCAGGGCCTGGTAGTCGAAAAGCGGCATCTCAAACCGGCTTAAGAATGGACAACCCGGAGGACCTCCTCGGGCGTGGTCAGCCCGGTCTTGACCTTGTCCGCCCCGTCCCGGACCAGGGTCTTGAGCCCCAGCTGGACGGCCCGGGCGGTGATCTCGCCGGAGGAGGCGCGGGCCAGGATAAGCTCGCGGATGGGGTCGGTGATGGGCAGCATCTCGTAGAGCCCCAGCCGGCCCTGGAAGCCCGTCCCAAAGCATTTTTCGCAGCTCCCGCCCTTGTGGAAGGGGCCGTCGGCCGGGGAGAGCCCCAGCTCCCCCAGGAGCCGGGCCGGGTAGTCGGCCTCCTGCCGGCAGTGGGGGCACAGCCTCCGGACCAGCCGCTGGGCCACCACCCCGGTCAGGGAGCTGGCGATCAGGAAGGCCTCGATGCCCATGTCCACCAGCCTGGTCACCGCTCCGGCCGAGTCGTTGGTGTGGAGGGTGGACAGGACCAGGTGGCCGGTCTGGGAGGCCTGGATGGAGATCTTGGCCGTCTCCACGTCGCGGATCTCGCCGACCATGAGGATGTCCGGGTCGTGGCGGAGAACCGAGCGCAGCGCCCGGGCAAAGGTCAGCCCGATGACCGGGTTGACCTGCATCTGGCCCAGCCCCGGGATCTGGTACTCGATGGGGTCCTCCACGGTGAGGATGTTCTTCTCCGGGGTGTTGATGGCCAGGAGGGCGGCGTAGAGGGTGGTCGACTTGCCCGAGCCGGTGGGCCCGGTGGCCAGGACGATCCCCGAGGTCCTCCTGATCCACTGGCCCAGCCTGGTCCTGGCCTCGTCCGAGAGCCCCAGGTCGGCCAGGGTGTAGAGGCTCTGGGACTTGTTGAGGAGGCGCAGGACGATCCGCTCGCCAAAGGCGGTGGGGACCACCGAGACCCGGACGTCGATCTCCTGGTCGGCCACCCGGATCTGGAAGCGGCCGTCTTGGGGCAGCCTTCTCTCGGCGATGTCCAGGTTGGCCATGACCTTGATCCGCGAGGAGATGGCCGCGGCCAGGCCCCGGGGCGGGGTGTGGACGTCGTAGAGCAGGCCGTCGATCCGGTAGCGGACCTTGAGGGTGTCCCGGTAGGGCTCGATGTGGATGTCCGAGGAGTACCTCTTGACCGCCTCCACCAGGAGCGAGTTGACCAGCTTGACCACCGGGGCGTCGGTGGTGGCGTCCATCAGGTCCTCGGCCCGCTCCAGGTCGGACCAGGACAGCCCGGCCGCCTCCTCGTCCAGGTCCTCCAGGGCCTTGTTGGCCCCGCTGGTCTGGCGGGAGTAGAGGCGGTTGACCGCGACCGAGATCTCCTTGGGCGGGGCCAGGATGACCTTGAGCCTGGTGACCCCGAAGATGATCTTGAGGTCGTTGAACAGGGCCAGGTCCTGGGGGTCGGCCATGGCCAGGGTGAGGGTCTCCCCCTCCAGCTTGAGGGGGCAGATCCGGTGGGACTTGAAGTAGGCCGGGGGGACCTGGTGAAGCTGGTCCGGGGTCAGCTCCTCGTTGAGCTCCCGGGCCACGGGGAGGTCGAAGAACCGGCCCAGGGACTCCAGCAGCTCGGTCTGGTCCACCTCCTCGGCCGACCACAGCCCGCCCACCAGCCCGGGGCCCGCGCTCCGGGCCGACTCGATCACCCCCGGGGCGAACCCCTCGGCCAGCAGATGCTCGGACAGGGCCCCGGTCATGGGCTCTTCTTCTCCTCCGGCCCGCTCTCGTTCTCTTCCTTGGGGTTCAGGAACTGGGGCAGCGGCTTCTTGGGCCGCAAGGGGCTCACCAGGTCCTTCCTCTCCGGGGGGATGAAGGACCGGCCCTGGTTCATCTTCTCGTCCGAGAAGGCCCGGATCGCCTCGGCCGAGGCCAGGATGTGGGGCGAGAGGAAGATCAGGAGGTTGGTGGAGTTGGTCTTGTCCGAGGTGGACTTGAAGGCCCAGCCCAGGAGGGGGATGTTGCCCAGGCAGGGGACCTGGTTGCCGGTCTCCTCCGAGGTCTGGTTGATCAGGCCGCCCAGGGCGACTATCTCCGAGTCCCTGATCAGGACCACCGTCTTGGCCGTCCGGACGTTGGTCGTGGGGGCCAGGAGGACGTTCCCGGAGGAGTCGGTGGTCTGGGCGCTGACCACGTTCTTGGCCTCGGTCTCCACGTTGAGGCGGACGTTCTGCTCGTCGCTTATCCTGGGGGTGACCTTGAGGGTGAAGCCCACGTCCCGGTACTCGAAGACCTGGACCGCCCGGTCGGTGGTCTCGGTCCCCTGGTCGACCCGGGTGACAAAGGGCAGGTTGGTGGCCACCTGGATGGTCGCCTCCTCGTTGTCCGCGGTCAGGATCTGGGGCGTGGCCACCACCCGGATGTCGGAGTCGGTCTGGACCGTCTTGACCAGGGCCGAGAGGTTGGGGATCTGGATGTCGCCGAACTTGATCGAGCCCCCGATGACCCCCAGGTTGAGGCCGGTGCTGGCCGCGGTGGAGCCCGCCTCGGGGACCGAGGAGGCCGGCCGGCCGCCCACCCCGCCGAAGATGAGGGTGTCGTCGGCCACCGTGCCCACGTTCCAGTTGACCCCGAACTCCAGCGACTTGGAGGCGGTGACCTCCAGGATGACCGTCTCCACGTAGACCATGGTCCGGGGGATGTCCAGCTTGGCCACGATGGCCTGGATGACCTTGAACTCCTGGGGATCGGCCGAGATGATGATGGAGTTGGTGGCCGGCTCGGCCACCACCCGGATGTTGCCGGAGAGGAGCCTGACCCGTTCCACCACCGACTGGGAGCCCTGGCCGCCCTGGTCGGCCCCGGAACCGCTGAACCTGGGGGGGGCCT
>Ga0068714_10007779_pt1 | contig 10249 bp, 5 predicted proteins | sample MTBNYHSulfiMetaG_FD_62988 | JGI IMG/M metagenome (GOLD analysis project Ga0068714, IMG submission 62988) | Enrichment culture microbial communities from rom New York Harbor, USA that are MTBE-degrading - MTBE-NYH (New York Harbor Sulfidogenic)... | ecosystem: Environmental > Aquatic > Marine >...
CCGCCCACGCGCTGACCTATGAGACCGACGCGCCTTCGATCCGCCGCTACTGGACCCTCCCCCCGCCCGAAGCGCACGCCGCCCGTGCGGACCCCCGGGAGACGGCACAGCGATATGGCGCCCTGCTGGAGGATTCGGTCCGGCTGCGTCTCATGAGCGACGTCCCCATGGGGCTGTACCTGAGCGGCGGGCTGGATTCCAGCTTGGTGCTGGGCATGATGGCCCACCTCGGACAGGAGAGGATCCGGACGTTTTCCATCGGTTTTGGGTCCGGCACGGACGAACGGACCGCAGCCCGAAGCGTGGCCGCACACTTCGGCACGGACCATTCGGAGTGCGTCGTGGCGGCCGGGGACCTGGAGACGCTGGCCGAGGCCGCCGGTTCTCTCAACGAGCCGGTGGGCGACGCGATCATCCTTCCAATGTACCTTCTGGCCGGGTTGGCGCGCCGGAGCGTCAAGGTGGTCCTCACCGGCGAGGGCGCGGACGAAACCCTTGGGGGCTACATTCACCACCTGGCACTGCATTACGGGGAGGCGTTCAAGAGCCTGACCCCGGCCTGGCTTCGCCGGACCGCGGCCCGAGGCATGCGGCTCGCCCCGGAACACCTGCTCGACCGGCTGTTCCTCTACCCTGCGGACCTGGGACGGGAAGGGAAAAGCCGGCTCCTGGGCTACCTGTCCGAGGACCGGGGCCTCTTCCACAGCTACCTCTCCCTGGCCTCCCTGTTCTCCGGCGAGGAGAGAAGGCGGCTCTACCACCCGGACCATGCCCACGCCCTCTTCTCCGGGGATGAGCCGCCCCTTTGCCTGTCCGAAGACTTGGACCTCTCGCGGGAGTGCGTCCTCAACCGGGTCATCCGGTACGACCTGCGGCACTGGCTGCCGGATCAGATCCTCTTCAAGCTGGACGGGATCACCATGGCGAACTCCATCGAAGGGAGGGTCCCCTTCCTGGACCATAGGCTCGTGGAGTTCACCTCGGCCCTCGCCTCAAGGCACAAGATCCACCGGATGAAAACCAAGGTCCTCCTTCGGCGCGCGGGCCGAGGTCTCGTTCCGGACGCGGTGCTCGGGCAGAAGAAGAAGGCCTTCTTCATCCCCATGGAGGCTTGTTTCGGGGACCGGCTGTTCCGATTCCTGGACGACGTGCTCTCAAGGGAAGCGGTGCTGCGCCGGGGAACCTTCCGGTACGAGGAGGTCCGGAGGCTCCTGGACCGACACCGAACCCACCCCGGGGAGCTTCTCTACAGCAAGCAGGTAATGGCCCTGGCGATCCTGGAACTGTGGCATCGGGCCGTTGTGGACCCGTGCTGAGCTTCCCCCCACCGCTACTCGCGGGATCGAAGCATATCCAGGGCGGCTGCGGCGTACTTGGCCACCACCCGGAACGAGCCGGCATGGACCAGGAGCCGAAGGATGTGCAAGGGTCTGAAGTAGAACTCGATGTACATCCGCCGGATGGCTTGCTGCACTTCCGCGGGGGTGAGATCCGTGCCGATGAGCCCGAAGACGGTCTTGGCCGAGGGGTCCAGGATGTAGCGGCGCCAGTTGTCGTCGCCGGTCTTCTCTACATACCGTTTGTAGAGTTCCGTGCCGGAGAAAGGCGTGGTCTTGGTCACCTGAATGTGATCGAGGCGCAGTTCCTTGGCCATCCTCACCGTACGCCGGATCGTCCCCCGGGTCTCGCCGGGCGAACCGATCATGAAAAACCCAAGTGTGCGGATCCCTGCCTCGTGCGTCCATCCCATGACCCGGCGAATCTGCTCGACGGACGTTTCCTTTCTCAAGTTCTTCAGAATCCCTTCGTCCGCGGACTCGATCCCGTACATGATGAGCCTGCAACCGGCCCGCCCCATGGCCCGGAGCAGGTCCCGATCCACCAGATCGCACCGGGTGCGCAGGGTCCACTCCACGGGGAGCTTCCGTTGGACGATCCCACGGGCAATCTCCGTGGCCCGCCCCTTGTCCACGGTGAAATTGGTGTCGAAGAAATCGATTTCCCGCACCCCGTAACGCTCGTGGACCTCGGTGATCTCTTCCAGGACGTTCCCGGCACTGCGCACCCGCAGTTTTGCCTGCTGAGCGCAGAACACACAGTGAAACGGGCATCCCCGGGTGGTGATCATGGCCGTGAAGTTTCGTCGGCGGCTGATGATCGAGTAATACCGCTCGTTGGGAAGGTGATGGCGGGCAGGAAACGGGACCGCATCGATTTCGCCGGGCTTGTCGTTCGGTTGCGTGACGACGAGCGACCCGTTCCGCCTGAAACAGAGTCCCGCCACCCCTTGCAGATCGCCGCCGCTTTCCCAGGCCGACAAAAACGCCGGCAGGTTCGTTTCGGCTTCGCCCATCAGCGCGAAGTCGATCTCCGGGTGGGTCATGGTCTCTGCGGGGTAGAGACCGAGTTGCGCCCCCCCGATCAGAACGGGCTTGCCGATCCTCTCCCGGTATGCACGGATCCACCGGAGGGCGTTGTGAAACATGAACGTGGTGACCGTAAAGCCGACCAGGTCCGCATCGAACCGGCGGACCCGTTCCACCACCTCCTCCACGGAAAGGCCGAGCGCGTTGACATCCACGAGATCCACCGCGTGCCCGGCCTGTTCCATGACGGCCGCCACGTAGCAGAGCGTGAGCGGCGGGAAAAGCCCCAGGTTCTTCTCCTGTGCTTTCAGGGCGGAATTGTCGTCGATCTGTTCGACGGGCGGGTAGATCAGCGCCATCCTCATGGAGATGTTTCCATCTGTCGTGTTCCCGTGGGGGCGGGTTCGGGGAGCGGGGCGGCGGCACCGTAGATCCGTCTTCTCCCGGCGGGGCTCCGCTTGTCGGCGGCAACGGGCCCCGTGCATACGATCTTAGTCAAAGGAGGGCGTGGATTCAACCGGCGGATTCGACCCACGGGCGCCCACAGGGCCTTCCGGCCCATGGGGAAAGCGGCTCCACACCGAGGCCGTCCCGTTTGACATCCGTCCCTGCCGTGTGGTGAAATTTGAGAACACCGGCAGGAAGCCGTGAGGCTCCCTGCCCAGGTCCATCGGCCGGAAGAACGTTGGAATACCGCCGATTTCCGCTGAACAGCTGAGGCCCAAACGACCCCTCACGCTCGCTCGAGAGCGCCCCGCCCGCCCGTCCTGGAGAACGCAGCATGCACGTGATGGTTCTTGTCCCGCCCACCCGGCAGACAAGAAATGTGGCACGAGACTTGGTGTACGGCTGCTGGTGCCGGGGCAAGAGGATCGCCGGAATCTGCTTCCCGCCCGTGTCGCAGGCCCTCATCGTCGCCGTGTTGAACCGTTCGGGCCACACGGCCGACCTGATCGATGCAGCGGCCGCCGGCATGGGGACGCCGGAGCTGCTTCAGGTCGCCCCGGAGTACGGGGCGGTGGTCGTGCTCACCTCCACCATGACCGTCAACGAGGACGCGTCGGTCCTCTTGGCACTCAAGCAGCGGAACCCCAACATCAGAACCCTGGTCTGCGGAGCCCATCCGACCTTCATGCCGAAGCACACCCTGGCGCGTGAAGGAATCGACTTCGTGATTCGCGGGGAGCCGGAGTACGTGATCCGGGATCTGGTCGGGGCTATGGAGGGTCCCCGGGAAGGCTGGCGCAACGTGCAGGGCATCGGCTACCGGGACAACGGCAGCATCCGCCTGAACGAAACGTACCCGCTGCTCGAGGACCTGGACAGCCTTCCCGTTCCGGACCGCAGTCTCCTGCCCAGGGGAATCGACTACTTCAACCCCGTGGTCAAGCGGGTTCCCTACACCACCGCGTTCACCATGCGGGGATGTCCCGGGAAGTGCACGTTCTGTTCGTCCCCGTCGTTCTACGGCAGGCGGATTCGAGCGCGGTCCCCTGGAAGCGTGATCGATGAACTCCGCACGATCCAGGCGCAGGGCTACCGGGAGGTGTTTTTCCGGGATGAGATCTTCACCGTGTCCAAGGCCAGGACGCAAGCGATCTGCGAGGGGATCCTGGCAGAGGGGATCGACCTCACGTGGATCTGCTCGGCACGGATCGGGTCCGTGGATCGCGACCTCTTGGCCCTGATGAAGAAGGCGGGCTGCCACATGGTCCGTTTCGGTGTGGAAACCGGTTCGCAGGAGATCCTGGACCGGATTCGCAAGGGGATCACCGTCGGGGAAATCGAGAAGACCTTTTCGTGGACACACGAGGTCGGCATCGACACCCACGCCCACACCATGATCGGCCTGCCGGGCGAGGACGAGGCGAGCATCCGCGCCACCATCGCGCTCCTCAGGAGGATCGAGCCCACGATCATGACCTGCGGAATCTGTACACCCTATCCGGGTACGGAACTGTTCGAACAGGTGCGCCGCGCGTGCCCCGAGGTGGGAGACGGCAGCGACGCCGACCTTCATTGCCTTCACACGAGCGCTTACTTCAACCACGTCTTCACAACCCTTTCCGCGGAAGCCTTGCAGCGTTCCGTCCGCCGGGTCTACCGTTCCTTCTACATGCGACCTACCTACCTGGCCCGAAGGGTGCGCTCCATGGGCTCCGTGGACGAGTTCAGACGCGCCACCCTTGCGGCCACGCAGGTGTTCGACTTTGTCTTGCGAGGAGATTGAACCCGCATTGCGGATCGGTTTCCAAACCCGGGGCTGTCCATTCCCTTTTCCGTAACCCCTCGCCGGCAGCAGGTGCATGATGACCATGGAAAGCGGACCCACCGAGGGTCGGATCAGTATCGTGTTGCCCGCATACAACGAGGAGATGGGGCTGGGCAGCGTCATCCGGGATATCCGCCGGGTGATGGAGAAAGAGGGGCTGGCGTATGAACTCATCCTGGTGGACGACGGTTCCACCGACCGCACCGCCGCGATCGGTCGAGAACAGGGGCTTCGCGTGCTGCGGCACCCGGTCAACCGCGGCTCGGGAGCGGCCAGGAAAACCGGAATCCTTTCCGCCCGGGGCGACATCATCGTCATGATGGACGCGGACGGAACCTATCCCGCGGATTCCATTCCCGAGGCGTTGCGATACCTTCCCGAGTATGACCAGGTTTCCGGTGTTCGGAGCCGGGAGTTCGGGCGCTTGAGGTTCCTTCGGACGGTCGTGAAATGGGCCATCCGCAAGTTTGCCTCCCTCCTGGCGAAGCGAGAGATCCCGGACCTGAACACCGGCTTCAAGGTTTTCAAGCGGGACATCGCCCTGAAGTACATTCACCTCCTTCCCGATGGGTTCTCGTGCACCACCACGCTCACGCTGGCCTTTGTGTGCAACGGGCATTTCGTGAAACACATCCCCATCGAATACTTCCCCCGAATCGGAAAGACGAAGTTTCATCCCGTGAAGGACACGCTGAACTACGTGGTCACCATCCTGCGCATGATCATGTATTTCAACCCGCTGAGAATCATTCTACCCCTGAGCTTCCTTCTGGCCGTGATCGGGGTGCTGAAGACGATCTACGACGTGTACTTCAAGGTGTACGACATGCAGGAATCGGATATCGTCATTCTCATGACCGCCGTCATTCTGGGAGTCTTCGGCTTGCTGGCCGATCTCATCGTGACGCAGGGGAAACGATGAGCGAGCCCCGATGGCGTCCCTATGCTGCAATCATGCATCGGTCCCTGCCCCGCCTTTTGTCTCTTCTGGACCGAGATCCTTTCAGTCCCACCTTGGGCTGCTTCGATCGCCCTTACTGGCACTACAAGACCGTTGTGGACTTCCCTTCCGCCACCTATCAGCAGGGGCTCCTGCCCCTGGCGCTCCTGTATCGAAATGAACTGCCGGAGAATCCGTGCTACGGGCGTCCGTGGGCCCTGGGTGCGGTTTGCGCGGCCATGCGCTTCTGGACGCAACTGCAGAACAGGGACGGCTCGTTCAACGAGTGGTATCCCGGCGAACACAGCCATGTGGCCACCGCATTCACCGCCTACGCGGTAAGCGAGGCGTTGTTGACCCTCGGTGACGAGGTTCCGGCGGCCGATCGAAACCCGGCCCTGGACGCCCTGCTCCGGGCCGCACGCTGGCTCACAAGGAACGTGGATCGAAGGGTCATCAATCACTCGGCCGGAGCGCTGGCGGCCCTGTACAACGTCCATCTGCTGGCTCCGGAACGCGGCATCCTCACCGGCGTCCGCCGGTACGTGGACGTTCTGAGGGAAGGCCAGGACGAGGAGGGGTGGTTCTGCGAGTATGGGGGAGCCGACGTCGGGTACCAGGGCGTCACCCTGGACTACCTGGCCAAGTACCACGACAGGAGCAGGGACCCGGAGGTCGTGGGGCTCATCGACCGCGGCCTCGCCTTCTTCGCCCGTTTCGTTTACCCGGACGGAACGTGCGGGGGGCCCATCGGCTCGCGCTCCACGCGCTATGTGCTCCCGCACGGTCTGGAAATCCTGAACCAGCGGTGGCCCCAGGCGTCTGACATCCTGGCCCTTCTCGCCCGGGGCCTTTCCCGTGGGACCGCCATCGGCCCAGAGCAGGTGGACGACCGCTATTTCACCTTCTTCTTCTTTCCGAACCTCGTTCAGGCCTGCGTGGTTGCGGCGGGCAACCCAGGGGAGGAAGCGACCCAGGACACGGCGGGCCCCGCCGCGGCGGGCCTGCCGGAAGGGTTCTCCCTGGACCATTTTCCCAACAGCGGGCTGCTGGCGGCCGGAAACCGACATTATCAGATCCGGGCCAACCTCAAAAAGGGCGGCGTGATGGGGATTCACGCCGGGGGGACCCCCATCTACAGCGACGCAGGATACTTCGGCGAATTGACCGGCGGCCGCGTGGTGGGCACGAACTGGCTGAACCCGGACACGAAGGTGGAAAGGCTCCGGGACGGCGCTGTGTCCCTGCAAACTCGCTTCGTCCTCATGGACTACCGCTACCCACTGAAGAGATTCCTGATCCCCTTCAGGCTTTTCAACGCCACGGTGGGAAGGTCCGGACGCCTCATGCAGGTGTTCAACCGGGTCATCAAGTTTCTGCTTGTCTTCCCCAGAAGGGTGGCGCCCATCGCCCTCGTGCGTTCCATACGCTTTTCGTCCCGGGAGGTGTCGATCCGGGACGACATCCGGGTGATGAACAACGTCCGGCTCCAACGGCTCGTGAGGCTCGCTGACGCGGCGACCGGTCACGTCCCCACCTCGCGCTACTGGACCCGCCACGGCGACCCGGCAGGGAGCATCGAGGCGGACAGGGCAGAGCCAACGGATGCATCCTCTCCGATCCGGTGGGAGACGAGGATCGCCGTCACGGCCCACGAGGCGAGCATCGAGGTGCTCTGCAACGGCAGGCGCACGTTCCACAAGACAGAACGGATCCATCCGGATCCCTGAATCTCGCACCGTGCTATTCCACCCATTCTACGGCACACGGGTTTGGTCCAGGCATGATTCCGCATGGGAATGCAGGCACACCTCGAATCCCCGACGCGGTGGGAAAGGCCGGCGCCGTCCTGAGTGCGGCAGCGGCCGTGGCCCTGGCCTGGGGATCCCTGGCCCGGGTCGCCGATGTCCGCTTCCTCTTCCACTACGAGGGGATCTACCGGGGTTGGCTGGCCAAGATGCTCCTCAACGGCTACGTGGCCGACCCTTGGGCGCTCCAGTACCTTCCCTACGAAGGAAGTTCCGTCGTCTTCGGCCTCTTCCTGGTGCCGGTGTTTCACTTCCTGGGAAGCTCCCTGTTCCACCTGGCACTGGGGTCGGTCCTGTGGCAGTCCATGATCGCGGCCTGGGTGGCTTGGCTGTGCTGGAGGCTCTGGGGTCCCAGGGCGGCTCTCTGGGCCGGCCTTCTCTTCGTCTGCGCCCCCATGCCCTACGTACACAGGACCCTGCAGGCGCTTTCCAACCACTGCGAAGTCCCCCTGTTCGCCCTCCTCAATGTGCTGCTTCTCTGGAGGGTCCTGGCAAGGCTCCATGGCCATGGGAATCCTCGGTTCCGGCAGTGGATGCTCCTGGGTGTGGTAAACGGCGTCGGGCTTTACTTCTCCTACGAGCACATCTCGGTCATACTGGCCGACCTGCTCGTCCTCATCCCCCACTCCCTCCCCCGGCGGTCCCGGGGGGTCGCCGCGGCCTGGGCCGTAGCCGTCGTTGGCCTTCTCATCGGGTTTTCTCCCTGGTTCCACGTCCTCCTAAAACACCAAGGCGGAAACATCGCCGTGATGTTCACCGTGGCTCCGGTGGATGCCGGCACCACACCCTTCGAACCCGGTGTTCTCCTGGAATCCCTGGTGAGGACCGGCTCCCTGTTCCGCTCGGCCATGACCCTGGGTGTGGAGGCCCACCCTGTGGGCGCGTTGCCGCGCACCGCAGCGGGCTTGGCCTCTCTTCTGTCCCACGCGGTCTTCTACGTCTTTCCCGTGGCAACCACCGCAGCCTTCGTCCTGTTCAACCTGCGCGGGCCCCGGAGACGGCGGCTCACAGCGGCCCGGGGTATCGAAGCGTGGTTCGTTCTGTACCTTGGGGTTCACCTGACCCTCTGTTCTGTCTACGAGATCGGCAGCGACATCAAGCCCGAGTACTTTCTCCCCCTGTTCCCCGTGCTCTGTGTCATGGGAGGGGCGGTGCTCGGCGGAGCCACCGGTACGGGGAGGCGACTCCTGCCGTCAACGTTCACGGTCCGCCGGATTCGGGTCTTGCAGGCTCTCCTGGCAACGGCGATCCTTTTCCTGGCCGTTTGTCAGTGGGCAGGTGTGAGCCGTCCGAGTTCTGACAGCCAGACTGGAAACCTCACGTACCGGGGCTTCGCGAACCGCACAACAAGGCCCTTCTTTCTCGACCCTATTGCCCGTGTGGACTGTGAACGGTTGAGACTTCTGGCCGTCCGTTACAACTACGCCTCCGGTGACCCGTGGAGCGAGCTGCTGACAGGTGCCACCGTGGAAGAGATCCTGCGGCGTTGGAACTCCATCACCCGGGCCAGCCTGGATCGCGACCCAACCCTCGAGCCATCGTTGCCGGCCATGGCCTTCAACTTGGGCCACGCCGCAGCTCAGGAGGGTCGGGACATCGGGGAGGTTCAACACAAGATCGAGCCGGTTGTGCCGGGCGGGCTCCGGGACTTCCTCTACATGGGGTACAGCTACTTCCTGCGCATGGAGGGTCTCTGGGAGAGGGAACGGGTCCTCGGCCTGCTCCGGGACACGGCGCCGGGATATCGCCACTACTTCCTGATCGGCCATGGCACTGCGCTGGGCACCCGCCACCGCCACGACCCGGAGAAGGTCCGCAAGACCCTGGATGAATGGTCCGGGACGGACCGGGGCTACGTGGCCGCCGGGGTTCTCTGGACGACCGCATCCGTGCATCCAGCCCTTGGAGAGATTCTGGACGGGGTTGTTCCCGGCCCCGTGCACGGCGTGCTCGAATGTGAGCGGCTGGGCGCCTGCTCATCGCCCTTTGGCGGGGGTGTGCTTTGGGTGACGGATTCCGTTACCTCGATCCTTCCCTTTTACCAATTTGTCATGGACCCGGCAGGACTTCGTCCGGACATGAACGGTCTCATCGCGAACATGAGTGAATCGGCCGCCCCCCCCGAGTTCGCTTACGGGGCCGGAGCCGCGCTTGCCCTGGCGGCTCCGTGGAAGATCCACACGGCATCCGCCTTGGTTGAGGATCCGTTTCCTGAGGCGTTGCGGGGTCCGTTCCTGCGCGGGTATCTCGAAGCCGCCTCCTGGCTTCTGGGAGGTCGCGACAAAGCCATGGCCGCGCCGCTGCCACCTTCCCGCCCGTCTCATCCCTGGTAAAGCTAGGGCAGGACCCCTCACCTCCGGCGTCTGAGGCACTTCCAGGCGAGGAGGACACCCAGGGGCACCACGAGCAGCATCAGGCAGCCAACCGCGTCGGAGGAAGGGGTCTGGCCTGTCCCTGGCTCAAGGATGGAGGCCGGAGTACCCCACGGGGGTGTGAGGGGATTGCAGTCGTCGTCGATACCGTTCCCAGGGATCTCCAGGGCTCCCGGATGGCGGTCTGGATTCGTGTCGTCGCAGTCGAGATCCAGGGGATACCCGTCCCCGTCACCATCGGGTTGTGCGACCAGCGCCATCTGCATCACCTGATCCTGCAGGTGAACCGATACCGTTGCGGCCCCAGGCACGTATCCGCTCCTGGTTACAGAGAGTTCGTACGGATTGTTGTCTGCCGGGTAACCGGACGGGTTCAGGGTGAATGCAGGGACCAAGACCCAAGGGGTGGTCCCGTCGAGATTCGTGGTTCCGAGGCTGTGGGTCCCCCCGTGGGCATCGCGGAGCGTGCACAAGGCCCATGGAAGTGCAAC
>Ga0068714_10007783_pt1 | contig 10248 bp, 9 predicted proteins | sample MTBNYHSulfiMetaG_FD_62988 | JGI IMG/M metagenome (GOLD analysis project Ga0068714, IMG submission 62988) | Enrichment culture microbial communities from rom New York Harbor, USA that are MTBE-degrading - MTBE-NYH (New York Harbor Sulfidogenic)... | ecosystem: Environmental > Aquatic > Marine >...
CCACCCTCTTTGTCGAGACGCACCGCCAAGGGCCTTCAGTAGTCGAACCGTCAGAGCCAGAGCAAGCAGAAACACAGCCACAGCAGCAAGAAACCAGAACGCCCAGACCGGAAGCTCCAGGGACCTACTTATTTCGCCGTCCTGGAACTTCTTGATTCCCTGGGTCACGAGCTGGGAGGAGATAAGAATCACGATCAGTAGGCAAAGAGTATAGACAAAAGCTTCGACTGCATTTCGGGCGCGACCCTTGAGCTTCCCGATCACAAGGTCGATTTGTATGTTTCCCCCTCCCTCAACTTGCACAGAGGCGAGTCCCAGAAATACAAGGACCAGCATCAGGAATTCCTGGAGCTCAATCCCCCCCGGTATTGAATAGGAAAAAGCATACCGAAGAATGATCTCCGCAACCACCGGGATGGGCATGATGCAAAGGGCGACGCAGGCAACATAATTGAAGACTCTGGATGCCGGAGCTACCCCTTTTCCCAGAGCTGCCGCTGCCGAGTCGAGAAAGCCTGAAGACATGGTAAACCCCTCCTGGTTTGCCCGTTGCGGGCGTTTCTGTCGCAGTTCGAAAAGGAACTCTACTCCATCCCTGCCCGGTAAACTCTCCCGCAGGATATCAACCGGGCAGGGGATCTCGCAAATTGTCTACTCGGCATAACCGCCCTTGGTCTTTTCGTTGTATTCCTTACCCAGACTGACGGCTGTCTCATAAATCTGTCTAACATTCTTGTAGCCCTTTTGCTCCGCCTTCTTGAGCCACTCTTCGGAAACCGGTCTCAGTTTTTCTTGCCATTTTTCCTTCTCTGTCGGAGTCAAAACATAAAAGGAGTGCTTCTGTTCTTTCATCCACTGAGCATCCTGGATGGCACCTTCATCCAGTGTCTTGCCGGCCAGTTGAGCCATCTTATCCCCGGTGCTATCCTCAATGAGCTTTTGGATATCCGGTGGCAGGCTATCCCACTTGGCTTGGTTCATGCCCCCCCAGAAACCGGCGGCGTCCAAGTCGATGATGGTGTGGTGCTTAGCCGCATCCGTGATCTTGAAAGACCGCATGGGCGCGAGAGGGCAGATAACTCCGTCCGCCATACCTCTTTGGAGTGACAGATAGGTATCCGTTGGTTTCCCGTCAATCGCGTTCGCACCCAGCATCTTGATCATGTTGTTCATGGAGGCGCTCCAAGATATGATCTTGAGTCCCTTGAAGTCTTCCAAAGTGCGGACGGGCTTCTTCACCGTATGAAGCTGGAAAAGGGCGCTCGCCCACTGCCACAGCATCTTGACTTCCTTGTACTCTTCCCTCCACTCTGGGAACCGTTTGTAAAGCTCCCACATGGTGATGCTGGCGGACTCGGCTCCGTTGAAGAGAAAAGGCAATTCGATGATTTCAGAGAGGAAGAACTTGCCTGGGTTATAGATCAATCCACAGGCCCCGATGTCCACGGCTCCTGCCACGGTGCTCGCATAAACCTCTTTAACAGGGGCGATGGAATTAGGGTTGTAAAACTGAATCTGTAGCCTACCCTGGCTCTGTTCCGCCATCTTCTTTGTCCAGGGGATAAAGGCATTGATAGATGTGGGGTGCCTGTCCATGTACTCGCATGCCATTTTGAGCTCGAACTTATCCGCGGCCCAACCAGGGACAGCGATGCAAAACAGCGCAATAGCGCCGGCAAGAATGATGAAGATTGGTTTGTGAGATTGCTTTCTCATGTTATTCCCTCCTATTGATTCGTAGTAAATGGGACCCGAATGCCCTGTGCCCGCGCACAGGGAGACTTCACTTGGGCACGTCGACCTGCACGCACAAGGCTGCATCGCCCTGGTAAGGCCGAACCCCTTTCATTTCAGTCACATTTTTAGGGCCAAGCGATGCGGCGCCGGGAACCCTGAAGGTGGTCACGTCGATCTTCTGTATCGGGGTTTGCTTGGGCAGCTCCAGCTGGGGGATCCACTCATAGGGAACACGGTACGCCCGGTAAACCATGTTCATGTTCATCATTGAGCCCCAATAGGGAGCGATGTACTCCCAGACGACTTCATGTCCCGCCGTGACCTCGATGATTCGTCCGCCCGAGCCTTCCGTGATCAGGGTGTTGCCGTTGGGCAGGCGCTGGGCTGAGCTGATGAAAGGGCTGTAACAGCGGTTGCTGTCCGTGGGGTGGAGAAGCCCTGCTTCCTTGGGGGTGTACTGCCAGACGATTTCGAGCGTGACCGGATTGAATTCCAGCACACGTGAGTAATCCCTGAGTGCACACTTGATACCCGTGGCCGAGCCGGGGTTCGGCGCACCGTACCCTGCCCACCCCCCATTATCGTAAACCATGATGTTTCCCTCCCCCGGGAGGCCTCTCGGGATCATGTGGGCGTGATGATGTCCGATGATCCAGCCGAGTTTCTTCAATGCTTTGCTGGCGTTGTAGTCCGGGCCGACCTTCCAGACGATATCCCCGGTTTTTTTGCCGATAATGGCCATGATGTTGCTCTCCCGGGAGCACCATATGATGTTGTCAGGGTGGAACCGCTGATCGCCTCCATCGTACCATCGATTCGGACCCAGGAGTGACATAGAGTTGAAGTGCATCCAGTCTCCCATGCCGCCGCCACATGACACCATGTTGGGATTGCGAGCAAGGATATTTCTGGCCTCCTCGCTGAATTCCAGCTCTTCGAAATGATCACTGCACGCCCACTCCCAGACCACATCCCCCTCCCACGTTACCTCGATGATGACATCGTCGAGCAGTCGCTTTTCGGATATCTCCTTCTTGAACACGTTCCTGTGACACAGAATCCAGGTGTTGCCTTGGTCCACACAGGGGTCCATGCCCGGGACGTAATAACCTACGGGATTCCCCTGGCGTTCGTAATCGTGGTGCTGGCGGGCCATCCATTGAGGCTCCTCGCCCGGGTCTTCGATGAATTCCCATCGATTGAACTTCCACACTATATTTCCATCGAAGTCCACCTGCACGAGGTCGATCTGGTCCTGCAATCCAAAGGCATTGGGCCGCTCCCCGGTGTGACCCATCACATAGCCACCCGGAAGAATCTTGTTCGGGAATCCGTGCAGTCCCTTCCACAGCTTCGCCTCGGCTCCATTCATGTCGATGAGGAGCGCACCCACTTCCTTTGCCTGATAAATGGTGTAGCCGTTCCAGCACCTGTCAGGATCATAGATGGTGGCCCCCGTTGGGTAAATGCTTGGATAGGTCATATTGCTTCCCTCCTTCTTCTTTGTGGTAAATGTCCAAACCAGTTCCTATTCTTTAAGTGTGGATCGATTTGCAGCTACCTTTGTATGCGGCATCGCTTTTAGATCTAGATGACCAAGAACTCTTTGCATAACTTCCATTCCCTCAGTCTTAAGAACCGTGACAAACTTAACTTCAGGAGGCTCATTTGAGAGATCCATTGCAGCAAGCAGGTTGCGGTACTGGGGTGAGCGGAGGTGTTGATAGAAGCTCTCCTCGTTCTGCCACACCTCTTCATAGGTAATGTGCTTCTCGTTTCGCGGCTCCGTGTAGATTCGACAACTGATGCATTGTGATTTGCTTTCTGTCGGCCCTTTCACTGAAAACAGGATCGCCAAAATCTCTTCCTGTTTCTTAGCTTCCACTGCAATCCGTACGGTTGAGATAATCATTTCGCGCTCCAGCTTCTAAGGGCGACTACGACTCAGCTAGATCCTCCACTTCAAGTGCTCACCCTCAAACAGATGCGAAGCTCATGCCAGTGGTAGAAAAACTTCGATATGCACCTATCTATTTGTTATTGCTTTATTTGCTGGAATTAGTTGCTTGTGGTCAGCTAGAGGATAAACAGAAAAGCGTCAGTATTTGGATGACTAATTAAGATTTGGATGGTGTTGCAGGGCGTTCAACGCCTAGTTTCTTCATCCTGGCATATAGAGTGCTGGGCTTGAACCCTAGGATCTCCGCAGCCCCGTTCTTGCCTCTGATCCGCCAATTGGTTTTCTCTAATACGTTCTGGATATGGTTGCGCTCCAATTCTTCAATGGTCAGGGGGTGAGATACTCTAGCACTCTGACGTTCCGGCAGTCTCACAATAAGGGTTTTGCCCCTACTCTCGATCATCGCCCGCTCTATCAGGTTCTTGAGCTCCCTGACATTGCCAGGCCAGGAATAGCGTTGCATTGCTTCAAGATCGGTCTTGGGTATCGAGTCAATCGGTTTACCCATGGCATGACTGAATTCTTTGATAAAGGCCCAAGTAAGCAGCAGGGTATCTTCAGGGCGCTCTCTGAGAGGAGGGATTTGAATAGGAAACACATTCAATCGATAATAGAGGTCCTCCCTGAATTTGCCTTCCTCGATTGCCTTTTGAAGATCCAGATTGGTGGCAGCAATCACCCGCACATCCACGCTCAAAGTCTTGGAGCTTCCCAGCCTCTCAAACTCGCCTCGCTCCAGGACACGAAGGAGTTTGACCTGGAGCTCTAAGGGCAATTCGCCGATTTCGTCAAGAAAAATCGTCGAACCATCGGCGATTTCAAAGCGGCCTACCTGCCTTGATAAGGCGCCCGTATAAGCTCCCTTTTCCCGGCCGAATAACTCGGCCTCCACCAGAGTGGCCGGTAGGGCGGCACAGTTGACCGTGACCATGGGGCGATTCTTTCTTGCGCTGGAGTCATGAATGGCCCGGGCCACCAGTTCCTTCCCTGTCCCAGTCTCCCCTAAGATGAGCACGGTGGTGTTGCGCTGCGCTACCTGCTCCAGCCTTGCGAGGACCCTCCTGATGGCATCACTTTCCCCGATGATATCAGGATGCTTCCTGATAGTCTTGATCTCTTTCAGGAGAAGTACATTTTCCTCCTGCAGCCGATCTTTCAGCTCCCGGATCTCGGAAAAGGCCTTCTGCATCTCCTCGTCTGCGTTCTTTCGCAGAATAGCGTTTGAAAAAATCTCCCCCAGGCGCCTAAGTCGATGAATCGACTCCTCTGGCCAAGCCCTTCCTGAGCGGGTAGACCCGAATGTGACGGCAAACAAAAAGGAACCTTCAACAAAATAAGGGATAGCGATTCCGGACTTCACCCCTAGTTCTTGAAAGGTCCGCCTGTCTTTTTCTGCTTCTTTGGGTAAATAATCAGCCTCCGAAAAGACCACGATTTTTTCATGAGACATTCTTTCAGTAACCCAAGGCAAATACTGCTCAGTCACAAACGCCTCACCTTCAGAGAGCACGAAAAACTCCGGAAGTCCCCCTCTGGCATAGGAGTGTGTAGCATATATCTGCCCTAAATCCTTTGAATACTGCATGACGGAAGCACGGTCGAGTTCAAACATCCCCGCAACCCGCCGTAGCACATCCTTAATCTCCTGATCGACTTCCTTAGCAGGGATATTCGCAAACCTCGCTGAAACTTCAGAGAGAAGTTTCTCAAATTTCAGATCCTGCTCCATCTCCTTCCAGATTCTCTCCCGGAGGTCCTTCTCGAATTTTACGCGTTCTTCGAGTTGCTTCCGCTGCTCTTCATTAGATGTCATGAGAGCCCTGTTTTGCTCTTCCAGTGTCTGAACTCTCTGTTCTAGTGCTTGATATGTGGGTTTTTCAGCCACTCGGGAACTCCGCAATCTCAAATGGCGTGACAATCTAATCAATTGTCATCTTCGCATGTCTTGACACCGTTAATCAATCGAGAAAATGAGATTCAAAATCGTTTCATTCGGTCATTTCATGGATGTTTATCTTTGCTCGTTCGTGACTGCAGATGGGAGCTCTTTATGTCGGCTAGAAATTAGCCGCTCAGAAGATCGCTTCGAAGTTTATTCTTCTCTTTCGCAGTTCAGAGGGCAAGGCGCGCCTTCTGTTCCTGGAAGAACACTTCTTCCGTTGCCCACTCCAGTTGAATTTGGCGATAGAAGGCCTTTACCTGATTAAGGTAGTTCATCCTGTCAATGAACACCTTGTGCACCAATCCTTCCAGGCCGGCGACGAGCTTCTCAGGATTCCCAGGGAGTAGAGGACCGATGAATGCGAAGGTCCTTATTCCTGAGGAGTGAAGTCTTTCGAGAGCCTTCAATCTCTCTGTGACGGGTGACGCGCCGGGTTCGAAGATTCGGGCAGTCTTCTCATCATCGGTGGTGATGGTGAATCCCACTTCAATTTGCCTGAAGTCTTTGAAGAGGTCAAGGTCCCGCAACACAAGCTTCGATTTGGTCTGGATGTTCACGGGGAACTGCACATGCAGAAGTTCTTTCAGACAGCGCCTTGTCAATTCGCACTTCGCTTCCAGATGCTGGTAAGGGTCGCACACCGACGAAATCCATACCGTGCCTCTCTTCGCCCGCTGGAGCTGCTTTCTCAGAACCTCGGGTGCATTGATCTTGGCATCAACGAATTCGCCCCACGGCTCCTTGTGCCCGGAGTATCTTTTCATGAAGAGGCGGGCATAGCAGTACCTACAGTTGACCTGGCAGCCGGTATACGGATTCACGCAGTAGTCGAAGATCCGGGACTTGTTTAGGATGCTTTTGGCCTGGATTTGTTTGACGATGAGCATGCTTTCCAAAAAAATCGTAAAAAGTCTAAGAGTACTTTTTTCCGTCGTTCCCGCGCACTGCAGGCGGCATCTTCGACAGGCGGAAACCTAGAAAATCCAAAGTCTTCTGGATTCCAGTCCTTCGATTCCACTCAGGATGAACTCGAGCCGCTGGCTGCTTGTGTTTGCTGGATTCCCCGGTCCCCGCAAGGGCATCGGGACAGGCAAGCCGGGGAATGGCGAAAACCAGAAGTCTGCGGCTTTTTACGACTCCGTCAATCTTGACTGTCTCTTCCGGATCGAGATTGCCACGGCGCTTCGCGCCTCGCAATGACCTAAAACAAATTATGGCACAGCCGGGGAGTGGCGTAAAGGGCGAGGGTATCAGGACAGAAGAAGGCGCAACTCGGTCAAGAGGCGGTAACAGGCCTTATCTCAGAGTAAGCTTCAGGACTCTTTTTGTCTCGGGGGTCACTTTGAAACGGTCGTCTATCCTGTAGCCGCAGAGCCAGACAGGCGAATCATCGCAACAGAGAATGGGTGTAGAGTGCCGCTCTTCCAAAGGGACCTTGAGGTCCACGAAAAAGTCCTTCAGTTTCCTGTGTCCTGCCATACCGAAAGGAATGAACCTGTCACCCGGTTTGAACGTCCGTAGGGTGAGGGGAAAGTGTATCTCCTCCGCGTCCAGAAAGGCCGTCCATTTCAGACCTCGAAGACGGAGTCCCCTTTTGCTCCTTACCTCCTCAATCGAAAGTGTTCTACCTATTTCCTTGATCCTATAATTTCCCGGCCCATTGAGGGTATAAGAAAAAGGCTCAGATTTCTTTTTCCGTCTTGTCGAAAAACTAAGCCTATCATAGGTCCGCCGCACTTCTATGCCGCCCGGAAGCTTCAGGACCGCCTGGGGCTTTTCTCCCAGCACCAACCGCTGGATGGATTCGATATGATCCCAGCCGATCCGGCGGAGATCCTTCTTGACCATGCCGATGGCCTGTCTGGCAGCGCGTCTTCTAAGGGCAACTGGAAGGTTCAGCAAAGAAGCGACGGACAGTTCGCAGGACTTGCCGGGATTGAGAACGATCTCTTTCCTCAGCCAGGCCTGTGCGATGCGCTCCATGTAGCTATCTTCGTCGCGAAGGATTTCCGCGGTCTGCCCGAGAAGGTGTGCGAGCTGTGGTTGATGACGATCGAGGAGGGGCATCAGCTCCAGCCGAATAGCGTTGCGGAAGTAGTCTGTCCCAGTGTTGGAGCTATCCATAACTGACGGGAGTTTTTTCGCCTTGAGATATTTCTCGATTTCATGTCGTTCGATCTCGATGAGAGGCCTGATAATGGAACCGTCCCGGCAGGGAGGAATGCCTGTCAATCCGGACGGGCCGCTTCCTCTGAGCAGCCTCATCAGGATAGTCTCGGCCTGGTCATTCAGATTGTGACCAAGGGCAACCTTTTGTGCTTTATGTCTTTTCCTCACCCTTTCGAGGAAGGCGTAGCGCGCGTTCCTCGCAGCTTCCTCCCGCGAACCCGCGGTTTCCTTAGCGAGCAGGTGCCCTTTGGCAGTCTCGAAGGGGAGTTCCAGGGATCCCGCCAGCTCGCGGACGAAGCTTGTTTCCGATTCGTCTTCATCCGGTCTCAGTCCGTGATCGAAGTGGGCCACAACGAGATGCAGGAGCAATTTATCTTTAAGTTCATGGAGGATGTGGAGCAGGCAGACCGAGTCGGGCCCCCCCGAGACGGCTGCAACCACCAGATCTCCCGGCTGGATCATCTTGTAGCGGGAGATGGTGGCTTTGACTTTGCGGAGTGTCTTTTCTGGGGAGTGCATTTGACCCTAGGATTCCCGATTATCTCAGGATTTGCTCAACTTCTTGAATCAGAAATGGCAGATTAGGCTTCGTGAACGAAAGCTCGGGCGCCGGGACACGGTCGCGCTTAATTTCTGGAGGAATGTGTTTGTGATGAGGATTAGTGGTGGCGAGTGTCGAGTCGTCAGGATGAGGCTGTGGGTCGTACCAGTATAGCTTTTCGCTGCTCCGCCAAACCTCGTAACCATAATCCAAGATCTCACCCGTCGCAAAATCTATTAATTCTGAGACACGCAGTTCGTGCCCGCTATGGAAAAAGACGATTCCCTGAACAAGGCCGGTAGTAGCACTGGTAGTGAAAAAACGCAGCGAGGAGGAGCGAACCGATGCAAAAATGACCGGAATGGCATAGAGCCACCGTTCATAATCAGGGCGTGAGAGCAGGTTCGTCATTCTAGAGGTTCTACCATGGGCTCTCGGCGTTCAAGATGGATGGGTTTTCCGCTTTCGCGCCACCGCGCAATTTGCTCTTGGCTCAGGCGATTAAAAGCCTCCAGCCGACGCCGGCGCAGTTTGCAGAACCCGGCCCATTGGCTGAAATCGTGCAAGTGCTCGCCGTCGTCGAGCAAGCCTTGGTTATAGAGTTCAAAAAATTGCTCCGACGATAGCCAATACAGTCGCTCAAACCGCCGCAACGCTTCATCTGCCACGCGCAGGTCATCTATTATCTCACTTACGGTCAACGAGTGTGTCATCGCGTCTTGTCCCTTTTTGAATAACTTTACCATACTCGCCTGCATGGGGCAACGGAGAATAGTGTATGCTCATTCCCCACAGTTCAGGGCAGACGCCAATCGCGTGTCTCATGGCCAGTCTGTCATTTCAGGAGATCTTCTGCCTGAGCCAGGGCTTTCTCCAGGACATCCGGGCCGCAGTGGTCTCCCTCAATTATTCTGACCTTTGGCCCGAGAGGACGCCACTGGACGACCGAAGTGCTCCTGAAAAAGGCAAGCGTGGGCGCGCCCAGCATGGCCGCGAGATGAGTGATGCCGCTGTCGTGGCCGGCGAACAGGCGGCTCTGCGCGAGCAAGGGCATGAGAGTCTCTTTTTCGGGACAGAAGAGGATTTCTGTTTCGGACTTCTGAAGCCGGTCGCGAAAAAAGGAGAGCAGTTCTTCCTCCGCAGGACCCAGGAGCAAGGCGAGGGGGAAAGGAAAGGACGCGCCGAAACAGTCGATCAACTTGAGCCAGAATCGGGGAGGATGGTTTTTCGTTTTACCACCGGAACCGGGGTGAAACACCGCTCGCCCGGTTGCTTTCACCGGGGGGGAGAGGGTAAATCCCTCCCCTATGTTCCAAAGACTTAAAAGAGGGAATCGCAGCGCCTCTTTGAAGGCTCGTTCAGCCTCGATCGGGCACCCTGAAGCCTGGAGGCAACGGGCCAGATAGAGGGCCACATGTGTTTCCTTTTCTGCCGGGGGAAAACCAGGGAATACTTTCACACGGGCGCAGGGGAGCAAGGTTCGAAGCCTTGCTGCGACTCTTCCGTCGGGGTCGCCGTGGAAAAGGAGGGCAAGATCGGCAGGATGTAGTAGGAGAGAAGGGGCCGTGCCCTTTTCATCCGTGAAAAGGGCATGCCAGCCATGAGTTTCGTAGTTCATGACCCGGCGCACATGGGGCGCCAGGAAATTGATTCCTGGGCTCCTCCCCACAAGGATGGTTTCCGCCTTTTGCCGGAGAGCGTGCAAGGACGGCATAAGCATGAGAGTGTCGCCGAGGGCGGCGGGTCTGATGATCAGGAGCCTCATATCTTAAAACATGCGGTGTACAGTCATTCCGACTCACCGATGGCAAGTGGCCACACCGGCCCACCGTCAAACCCAAAAACAATCCGAAAGGTGACCTTGCCTTGACCATCGAGGCCGGGTATGATTATTTTTGA
>Ga0068714_10007784_pt1 | contig 10245 bp, 8 predicted proteins | sample MTBNYHSulfiMetaG_FD_62988 | JGI IMG/M metagenome (GOLD analysis project Ga0068714, IMG submission 62988) | Enrichment culture microbial communities from rom New York Harbor, USA that are MTBE-degrading - MTBE-NYH (New York Harbor Sulfidogenic)... | ecosystem: Environmental > Aquatic > Marine >...
GGGCTTGATGGCCGAGGGAGACAGCGAAGGCGCGGGAAGGCTCGTTCTGAAGAACATTGACAGGAACGACACCGTCATCCTGGACGGCGATGAAGGCGACGGAGGCGGGGACATCTCCATCACGGACGGCGCAAACACCACGATCGAGTTGGACGGCCACCGAGCTAGCGGGGGCGGCGCGGGGGTGCTGCTCAGGAACAGTAACGGCACGAACACCATCACCTTCGATGCCGACAGCAACGATGCGGGCGTGATCGATGTCCGGAACACGGCCGGCACCCAGACGGTCATCATCGACGGAGACGATGACGACGCGGCGGGCAAGATAGCGGTCCGTGACGGAACGATGACGCGGTTCGAACTCGACGCGGACAACGCCGGAGGTGGGGCCTGGATGGCCATGGCCAACAGCAACGGCCTCAACACCGTGACCATCACCGCAGACTACGCCTACGATGCGCCCCAGATCATGCTTCGGCAGGCATCGGGTGTTCCAGGTGTGATCCTATATGGGAACTACGAGGGGAGCGGGAGCGGCCGGATTGTGGCCGGGGTCATGGAAATCACCGGCGGGAGCGATCTGGCGGAACACTTTGACGTGTCTTTTGCAGGGGGAACCATCCAGGCCGGTATGGTCGTCTGTATCGACTCGACAAAACCCGGCGCCTTGGCCGTCAGCCGGGAGGCCTATGACCGAAAGGTGGCGGGTATCGTGAGCGGAGCCGGCGGGGTGGAAACGGGAATGCTGATGGCCCAGAACGGAACGCTCGCCGGCGGGGAACATCCCGTGGCTCTGACCGGACGGGTCTACTGCCTGGCCGATGCCTCCGAGGGCCCCATCAAACCCGGGGATCTTCTGACTACATCCCCCGTACCGGGTCATGCTATGAAGGTTCGGGATTACGGCCGGGCTCAAGGCGCCGTGATCGGAAAGGCGATGACCCCGCTCGAGACAGGCCAAGGCCTCGTCCTTGTTCTCGTGAACCTTCAGTAGGGGCAGGACATCATGAAAACAGAGAATTCCCAGGATTCCGACAGGAGACATGCACCGCGACCGCAAGCGTTGCCGACCCGCGCGATAGGCACTTTCCACATCGTGGTTCTCATCGCGATTGTCGGCTTCTCCACCTCCGCACAGGGAGACACCTTTATTCCATCGACCCGCTTCCCGTACCGCGTGGACTCGGGAATCCACGACGGGGCGGCCGAGGATTTCACAACGCCCTTTCGCGATGTGGTCCAGGTTCCCGATGCGCCCTGGCTCCGCCTGCACATCGAGTCCCACAGTCTGGGGCCGGAAAGCTATGTGATCTTTACCTCACTCGAGGACGGAGGCTCTCAACGTCTGGATGCCGAGAGGATCTCGCAATGGGACAACTTCACCGCTTACTTCAACGGGAACGCGGTGGAAATCGAACTCCATGTGGCGCCGGGGGAAAGCGACGTTTCCATCGTGTTCGACGAAGTAATCGCCGGTGTTGCGCCCGAAGCAGAAACGGAGACCCCGCAGCAGCAGAAACTCCTGGACATCTGCGGGGAAGAGGACAATCGCATCGCATCGAACGACCCGAGAGTGGGGCGGCTGCGCTACAACGATGGCTATTGCACGGGGTGGCTGATCCCCGAGGGGATCGTCCTCACGGCCGGTCACTGCAACGACGGCGACCTCACGGGGGTCATCATGGAGTTCAATGTCCCTCCGTCGGACAGCGACGGAAGTCCGAACGATTCAAGCCCGGAGCACCAGTACCCGGCGAACACGACCCGATGGGTCTTCCAGAATAACGGGCCGGGCGAAGACTTCAAGGTATTCACCCTCTATGCGAACAGTGACACTTTCCTGCGTGCCCACGATGTCCAGGGCTTCTTTTGGCTGACCACCAATGTTCCCTCCGCGGACACCATGATGCGCGTCACCGGTTACGGCATCGATCCCTACCCGCCCGGCGACGGCTGCTGCGGGGAGGAATGCGAGTTCATGTGCAACGCCGATTCGCTGACCCAGCAGACGGCGATCGGGCGGTTCGACCAGCTCTCCGGAACCACGCTTGAGCACGAGGTGGATACCATGGCCGGCAATTCCGGCGGCCCCGTCATCTGGGAGAACAGAGGCTTCACCGTGGGAATTCACAATGCCGGGGGCTGCCAGAGCTCCGTCGCCGGATATGAGAACCACGGGACCTGGTTCGGCTATGCGGAACTCCAGGACGCGATTCGGTCCTTCCTGCCGCCAAACCTTTACTGGGTGGAGGGGGTTTCCACGCACTTCGTGCAAACCGGAGACCTTTTCTTACCCTTCAAGACCGTTTCCGCCGCCGTCAACACGGTTCCCAATGGGGCGATGGTCAAGATCATCGGAGGCTCCTACCGGGCCTCGACCGGAAACACGTTCGTCGCCGGAGCAAACGGCAACGCCATGACCCTCATGGCCGAGCTCGGCGACGCGGTGATTGGAGATTAGGCATGGGACGCATAGAACCGCAGAGCGCGGGAGGCCCGCAATGAATCGTACGCGCACTTCTCTGATACTCGTCGCGGCCCCGGCTTCAGCCTTCCATGTATTCAGCGCACGGGCTTGGGGCGCTCGGGTGTGTCGCGCTGCAATGGCTCTGCTCATCCTTTGCCTGATCCCCGCCTTGACGGCGTCAGCGGACACGTTCCGGATCGAGATTGATTATATGGTCGCCGCCGACCACAGCCATATGCCGAGCAGCACGGTGATCGCGGCGGTTCAACAGATGTTCGCGTGCCAGGGGCACAATCTCATCATCGAAGTCGATGATGCGCTGCCGCACTATGATGTTCTGAGGCGCGACCCGGACAACTGCTCGCTGAGCCTGTTCGACTACTCAGACTCCCCCGACAGCTTCGGTGCGATCAAGCTGGCCCATTTCGATCATGCACTCGAATTCGATTTCTGGCACTACTGCATCTTCGCTCATCAGTATGAAGATAACACCTGCACCACGACCGGCAGCAGCGGTCTTGGCCAGATATCCGGGAGGTACTTTATTGTCACACTGGGTGGATTTGACGGACAGACCGGGACCCCCTTCCAACAGGCCGCAACGCTGGCCCACGAATTCGGCCACAACCTCGGGCTCACTCACTGCGGTTCAATGCAGTGCAGTGATTCCAGCGAACCGGGGTTCGTTGATGATTACACCCCGAACCTTCCCAGCATCATGAGCTACCGCTATCAGCTGGCGGGCGTTCGCAATCAAATGCTCTGTCTTGGATTGACCGTTCCCGAGGCCCCCTTCAAGGATCTGGACTACTCGCACGGCCGGATGTGCCCTTTGGATGAGATGGCTCTCAGCGAATCCTTCGGCACCGGCATGGCCGCCACCGACTGGAACTGCGACGGGGACGTCGGTGGAATCGTGACTCAAAACATCAGCGGCGACGGCGCGGGCGTTGCCTGGTGCGGGTCCTCGGGACCCCTGACCGATCTGGTGGACTTCAATGAATGGGCTTTCATCACAGACCCCGGGAAACCCTATCCCACTGAGATGTCCCCTTCCCCGAGGGAGGTCTCCTGTATCACCGTCGAGGAATGGGAAGTCGTGAAGATGCAGATGAAAGCGCTTCAGGCCTGTACGGATCCCACACTGATAATTGAGCCCTGCCTGACGGGCCAGAATGTTTACATCGGACCGGGGGCTTTACCCTTCGGAATCTGCATCTCTCCGTTTCCGGGTATCCAGTATGCACACACCGTCGCTCCCAGCTGGAGTGTTTTCTATATCACGCCGGGCACCTACGATGAGCCTGGCACCACACTGCTGACAAACCCCGGCTATTACTACTGTCACTATGGAACCGCCGTCATCAAGTGAGGTCCCGCGTTCCCTCCCGGGAGGAGACAGAAGGAGGCATGAAAACATGAGAACCAGGAACCTTCTTTGGATTCTTGTGCTCGCACTGGGGGGCGCCGACGCACGGGCTCAGAGCGGTGGCGATTTTGATCTGAGCTGGAACACTGTGGACGCTGGCGGCGGAATCAGCAAAGGCGATGACTCTGTTGTGGCAGGTTCCATCGGGCAACCTGAGGCAGGCAGGAGCCAGAAGAGTGCATTCAGACTTACGGCGGGATTCTGGGCGTTCGTGATGGGAGAAGCTGAGACGCCGACACCAACATTGACTCCTCTGGTCACCTCTACACCGACAGGCACGCCTGCGGCGACTGCGACGCGCACCTCAACGCCGATATCGTCAATGACGGCCACGCCCGAGTTCCCAGTGCCGACCGAGACGCCGTCGCTCACCCCGAGGCCGACGATGACTCCGACGACGACACTCACCCCGACGATGCCGCTCACGCCAAGGCCGACGATGACCCCGACGACGACACTCACCCCGACGATGCCGCTCACCCCGAGGCCGACGATGACACTCACACCGACGCCAACGCTCACTTCCACGACGATACCGGGAGATATTAATGGAGACGGTCGGGTCAACAGCTCGGATCTATTTCATTTCGGACTCGATTGGCAGAAATCGGCGGCAATGGCGGATCCACGGTGCAACGCATTTCCCGACGCTATCATCAACGAGGAGGATCTTTTGCTGCTCTTGGATCAATGGCACCGGTAGGACGGCTCGACTCGGGACGATTCAAATCATTGCTCGTCCACGGCCATGAAAGAGTAGTGAACAAGCACTGGGATGAGACTTAACGCGCGACGAGAGGCTGCAGCGGGAGCCGAGAATCCGCGTTCATTATTATGGGCGACATTCGATTGCCTTTCACGGCAGACCTTTATTGAAAAACATCCGCAGATGGTCTGATTATCAGCTGCATCCCTATCCCTTCTGCCATGCTCTACTCCAAACGTAGCAATCGGCGTAGCAACTCGGACTGGAGGTCCGTTGCACAGAATCCACTAAAGCCTTTAAGAAGAGAACATTCTTGCCTGGCGACGACGCTGCTGGTCTGCTCCTCCGGCGCGGTTGACCTGCTGGCCTGAAAAGCACGCATTAAAAGGCACAAGAAAAACCTTGACAGGGCGGTTACGGGGTATTAGACTCGGGGCTGTCAGTGGCGGTGCCATCCCAACTCGAGGCCGAGCACCGTGCGAAACAGCCTCGTCAGCCGTGCTGTTGTATCGGTTTTCCTTTCCAGACTATCCCGCGAAGCCCTTCGACGGGAGTTCAGGGGTAGTTGTATCTCCTTCTCAGGCGATGACTTAGCCAAGCTCCTGGACCGGGCTACACTCTGGACAGTCTGTCTGTTCACCATTCATTACCCGGTAGAAAATCGAGACTTCAGCCACCCGGCAAAAGAGACTTGCTGGCATCTGACGAAGAGCAGGAACCCGCCTTCGCCCCGACTGCCAAAACCGCAAGAGTACATGTTCTGCAGGGATTGCCAACCACTACCATAGGAGGTGCAGAAATGAGGAGAATGCTAAGGACTCTATCTTGTGTGTTATTGGCAACGGCCCTAACCGGTTGTGCCACGATCACCAGAGGGACCAAGGAGGTTCTCGTTGTCGAGTCCGAGCCGACGGGAGCCGACGTAAGGCTGTCCACTGGATTGACCGGCAAGACGCCGGCATCTTTCAAGGTAGGCCGACGAGGAGGCTTTGTGGTAACCATTGAAAAAGAGGGATACGAGACTGTTCAAGTTCAAGTGGAGAGCCAGATCGCCGGAGCGGGTGCTGCCGGCATGGCTGGCAATGTTATCTTGGGAGGGCTTATCGGAGCCGCCATTGATGCAGGCTCAGGCTCCATGCTCGAACTCAAGCCCAATCCCATTACTGTCAGATTGGTTCCCCTTGACTTGAAAACCACTGCGATACCTGCGAAAGCTGAAACGCCACTGGAGCCGACCTCAATTCCCGAGGAGGATGCGGAAGTGGAGGTCGAGGGGATTGTTTCGTCCACAGCTACCGAGGATCTATCTCTCCAAGAGTACCGGGACTTGATCCCCTTTGGAACTCCGGCCGAGAAGGTGAAGACGCTTCTCGGGAAACCCGAGCGGACCTTCGACTTCTCGGGCGGCGCGGACTGGTTCTATCCCGAACGAGGTATCCGAGTAACAATCTTCGAGGGAACGTCTGTTGAAGTACGCGCTCTTGAATAAAGGCAGCAACCAAGTCATTGGACGGTAATAAGCAGTGTAAGGTGATTTTGAGAGACATCATCGCACGTTCGTATGAGAGAGAAGCGATGGAAAGACAATCTGCTTGTCCGGTATGCAGTACGAGTCTAACTCAACGCACAGATAACCCCAGGGGAAGAGATGGGACCTACTTCAATTGCCCAAATTGCGGCGAGTATGAAGTCTCAGGAACGGCTCTGTCGACGGTCGTTGAGGGGAAGGTAACACGGGATCCTAGAAAAGGTGCGCTATTAAGTCATGCGATTCGAAGAATGCAAAAGAGCGACAGTTTTCCCTCACTCGGCACTGATACAATCCAGCGAATTCTCGAGACCAACACCCTCCCCTCTCCCGCCGAGCAAATGCAAAACCTGCTCCTTTGGCTGGGGGATAATACTAATCCTGGCAAATGGATAGACATCGGCAAAGACCACCGCGCTATTATAGGCGCCTTGGATTTAACTGGCGTGATATTTGTCGCTGACGCCCTTTCCACCCGTGACCCTCACTTAATCGAGTGCACGAGTCACAGCGCCGGGGCCGCAGTGCAGTTGAACATCAATGGCTGGATGGAGTACGAAAGACTCAAGCGCGAGGTCACCGAAAGCCGAAAGGCGTTTATGGCGATGCAGTACGGTGATCCAGATTTGGACAAGGTCGTAGAGGAGTGCTTCCGACCAGCGGTTGATGCTACAGGGTTTAGTCTGAGACGGCTGGATGATGAACCCCGAGCGGGGCTGATTGATGACCGGCTCCGGGTTGAGATTCGCACCTCGCGGTTTCTCCTTGCCGACCTGACGCACGACAACCGCGGAGCCTATTGGGAAGCCGGATTTGCCGAAGGACTCGGCAAACCCGTCATTTACACATGCAGAAAGCAGGTCTTTGAAGATGAGAAGACAAGACCCCACTTTGACACGAGCCATATGCTGACAGTTCTTTGGGAACCCGATAATCTTAATGAAGCAGGAGAGATCCTCAAGGCGACCATTCGGGCCACGCTGCCAGCCGAGGCCAAAATGACAGATGATTAACACCTTTTCGCTTACACAAGAAGGACGGCTAGCACCGAGCCCGCTCTTGACACGCTCTCCCTCCGAGGCGTAGTATAGAAACTGGTGGTGCGGCTGTTATCTATCGCCAAGTCGAAGCCCGGGAGGTAGAGCACGATGGACCCCTCCAAGTTCGACGCGCAGATTAAAGCGAAAAATGAAGAGCTGGAATCCCTCCGCTCCACGATGGACACCCTGAGCCGCGAATTCATTGAAAACGCGACTCACTTCATCCCCGCCTGGTGCAACGAGAAGGTCATCACCGCCATCACCAACGACCCCCAGGCGACGATGGCACTGGGCCGGGAGAAACTCGCCGCCTTCAAAGCTGAGCTGAACCGGTTCCTGGAAGACTTGCCCCCCATCATCGAGCGCACCCTGGACAAAGATATCTACTGGCCCCACCGGCAGGAGCTGCCCTCGAAGCCCCGGCACAAGATCCCCAACTATGACTACGCCCATCATGGCTTCCGCACAACACTCCATGAAGGGATTCGGGAACTGTTCGGCCACGTCGGGAGGCTGTTGATCGACAAGGGCTTCGCCAACGCCGGGGGGCAAAGCGCCGAATGGCGAAAGAAGGCGGCGCCAGCCGGCGGGGCGGAAGAAGTCCTCGAGTACGCCTACAGCTTCGGCTGGGATGAGAAGATGGAAGGCATCTGGAAAAGGTATCTCAACCGCTACGACCAGATGTTGGCCATCAATGATAGTCTGAAGGCGCTCGAAGTCGAGAAAGCCCGGGCCGAAGTGCAAGGGTTGTGGGAGAAACTCTGAAGCAGAATATACCCCCGCAGAACGGCCATCCCAACACCCCCGCCGAGTTCCCGAGTAGCGAAGCGTATCGAGGGACAAGGCGGGCGGGGCGTGATGGGTATTGAGAAACGCGGCGGGCAGATTCGCAGGTGGATTCCTGTCGCCCCTTCAGGGCTTGGAACATCGGAGGTTGGGAACGTCCGGTTCCGGGGGCTCCGCTGCGCTCCACCCCCGGCTACAGCCCTGCGCCCCTCCGGGGCGCGCGACATCCATCGGACATCGGGCGTTGGTGTTGCGTGGGAACGTCCGGTTCCGGGGGTTCCGCTGCGCTCCACCCCCGGCTACAGCCCTGCGCCCTTCCGGGGCGCACGACATTAATCGGACATCGGGCGTTGGTGTTGGGTGGGAACGTCCGGTTCCGGGGGCTCCGCTGCGCTCCACCCCCGGCTACAGCTCTGCGCCCCTTCGGGGCGCACGTAACCCATTTAGAAATAGATTTGAAGATAGATCCGACAGGGAGCGAGAATTGTCCAATCGGTGCTACAGCAAGTCTTGGATAAAGGCGTTGGCCTCGGCAATGGACTTCTCCAGCTCCTGCAGCAACGCTTCGACGTCCCCCTGAAGGTCCGCCGCCGTTCCTTCGAGCGAAGCGATGGCCCGCGCGTTCAGGTTGTGCTTCAGGAATAAGACCTGATCCTTCAGCCGGGAGAGCACCGGGGGCATCTTCGACTCGGCGCGCCTCATCGCCGCGATAAGGTCGGAGTATTTATTGCGCGTCTGGCGCAGTGTCCGCTCGCTGGAGCGCCGCAACTGGTCATCCGAGTACTGATCCAGTTCCCCTTCCCACTCCTGAAAGAGGTCATTGGCCACCTTCTCGACCGAGGCAATGCGCTCGCTGACCTCCTGCGCCTTGACCTCGCTGCGCTCATATTCGGCGTTCAACTGCTCATACCTCGCCTCCAGCTCTCCCCCTTCGAAATCCACCACGTCCCGGAAGCGTTCCAGCGCCGTGCGGAATTGCTCGCCCGCCTCCTCCTGGCTGTCGCGCGCCTCCTCGACCCGCTCGACCAGAATATCCCGCTTGTGAACCCCGAAAGCCTCCATCGTCCTGTAGTAGGCCGTCGCACAAGAGAGCAAAACGATGGACAAGCCGACCACACCGAGCTTGCTTCCCAGCCGAGTGCAGCTGATTCTTGAGATCATCTTTCAGTCCTCTACGATATGGAGCATCAGTGAACCTCTTGTCCCACTGTTTCGACCCCGTAGGCAAGCGACTCTACTCGCCGATCCATTCCCCGCCCTGCTCGATGTTCTCCGGCGTAAAAACCCGCGAGCGCAGGGTGACCTCCCTGGGAACTTCTTCGCCCTGCAAGATCTTCAGAGCAATGTCAATGCCTTCTCTCCCGCCGGTGGGGTACTCGAAGCAGGCGTCCAGAATGCCTTGCTTCACATAGGCCAGCCCTTCGTGCGGCAGCGCGTCAATGCCGACAAACTTCATTTCCTTTTCGCGCCCGGCCGCTTTGGCCGCCAGATAGGCCCCGTGCGCGCCGGGATCATTGTGCGCGTACACAAGATCAATGTGATCAAAACGCCCCAAGGCCGACTCCATTTCCTTGCGCGCGTCAGGCTCCAGCCACTTCATATCCGCCTCGAAAATGATCTCGATGTCCGTTCCCTCGATTCCCTTGCGAAAACCGCTATTGCGATCCTGCCCCGGCGTACTTGTCATCAATCCCTTCAGCTCGACCACGTTTCCCCGGCCGCCCAGTGTCTCGGCAATCCACCTTCCGGCTGCCTCGCCAATGAGCTTGTTATCCGCCCCGATAAAACAGGTGTATTGGTCGCCCAGAACCCGCCGGTCGAGAACAATAACGGGAATGCCCGCCTGGTAGGCCTTCGCGATCGGGGGCGTCAAAGGCGCCGCCTCCTTCGGACTGACGATGATCAGATCCACCCCGGCGCTGACAAACTCCTCGATATGGGCGCGCTGCTTCAGGGTGTCGTTCTGTGCGTCTTTGAAAATCACGGTGAGCTCCGGATGCGCTTCCGCCGCCTTGCGGACGTCGGCGTTCATCTGCACGCGCCAAGGCTCACCGAGGTTGCACTGGCTCATCCCGATCGTCCACTCCACGGCGGCCGGCTCGACCGCCGGCTCCAGCCTCGAAGGAGGCTCGGCCTGTTGGCCACACCCGGCAAGCAAGACCAGTCCCGCCGCCAAACCTATCCATCCCCAGCGCTTTGTCCCCAACCGCTTCATTATGTTCATTCCATCATCCCCCTGTGCACCTATTGTCTCCGGCTCCGCTGGAAGAGCACCGCGCCGACAATAAT
>Ga0068714_10007786_pt1 | contig 10242 bp, 10 predicted proteins | sample MTBNYHSulfiMetaG_FD_62988 | JGI IMG/M metagenome (GOLD analysis project Ga0068714, IMG submission 62988) | Enrichment culture microbial communities from rom New York Harbor, USA that are MTBE-degrading - MTBE-NYH (New York Harbor Sulfidogenic)... | ecosystem: Environmental > Aquatic > Marine >...
CTCCCCGACATCGAAATAGAACGTCCCTCCACCCGGACAGGCTCGAATTCCATTGATCCCGCGCCGCCCATGGAGCGAATGGTCCTGACCCGAAAGGGGGAACGGCTACCAAACGTCCGTTTGGTGGAGAAGCGGCTCGTTCTCACGTCAAAGGTGACGGACCAACGACACCTCGTTCCGGTTCTTCTGGACATGGAGACACAGCCTACGGATCACCGCATTGTGGAGCACATGGACGGCATGACGTGCCACAGCTGCCATGCGGCCTGGTCGTTCCAGGATTACGGATTACATGTTTTCCGTGAAGACGTCCCGAGATATGAGAAATGGCGACCTCTTTGGGCGCAAAACGATCCTCAGATCCAGGAACTGCTGGGAACCAACCTCTCCCTCGTTGAGGAACAGTGGACCGCGCCTGTGACTAAAGACTGGATCAGCTCGAAACAACGTTTGGGAGCCTGGTATTCCGGCTGGAGCATGCGGCGCTGGGACGGAAACGTTTTCGGACGGGACGCAGACGGTCTGGTTCGGATTTTCCGTCCCCAGTATCAATACGTGGTCACCTGGGTGGATGGAAGCGGAACGGTCCGACTGGACAGCGTCATTCCACGCACACTCGACGGCCAATCCGGATTTGCCATGAATCCCTACGCACCCCACACAATAAGGAGAAAGGTGGTCCGCTGCGTAGGTTGTCACTTGAATACCAAAGCCGCCGGGCTCGGACCCGTTCAATTCCGACTGAACGGCGATAAACCCTTTGCCGTACCGCTCACTCGTCCCAGGTTGGACGGATTGGACATCACCTTCCAATTGAGTCAAATGGTGGACCTCACAGGGCGCCCGCTTCAGGTCTCCGCGCATCCCGGCGCACGCCCGTTCCATGCGTCGGAACTCAAAGAACTCCTCAACCCCACGCGGACCTATCAGAAGTACCGTCTTGAAGATTTGGGCTACCAGTAGCCCCATGCCGTTAATACGCCCAGAAGGACGATGGTCAGAAGAAACGCTCGGACCTCAGGCAAACGCCACTTCAATAATCGATCATCCGCCGGGGGCGGAGTTCGCCGCAAAAAGGGGAGGGCGGCCCAGAACATCAATAATAAAGCCGGAAAAACAAGCCCCACCAGCCAAGCGGGAAAATGCTTGAGCAATTCCTGTATACCGGCTAAAAACCAAGGCGCCGTTTCCTCTTCGGTGCTTCCCAAACCGGACTCGAAGGGTGCGTCCCAAAGCACGGAAACCACGATGCCGGCGATCAGCAGGACCAGAAGACAGACCAGTTCCCTGTATAACAAATCCTCGCTGCTGACTTTGCGGTCGGATTTTTTGAAAACGTTCATGAGGTTTATTGACCGGTGTACAATGCCTCGCGATAGTGATCAGGCTCGGGAAGCGCGTTCTCATTTACGATAGCGTTGTATCCATCCGGATCGGTGTCGCCTTCCGTATTGATGCATAATACGTGATCGTTTTTCGTGAGATTCAAGCGTTCCCACAGTTCCCGAAACGGCTCCAATCGTCGAACAGCGATCAGTCCGGCCAGACCGGCGGCCCCGGATTCGCCGGACACCAAGGCCGGGTCCCCCTCCATCGGACGCGCCAACCTCCGCATGGCATGCGCAGCCATGAAATCCGGTATGGAAACGTACGCATGCACGCGCTCGCGGAGGATCTCCCAGGCCAAAGGATTGGGTTCCCCGCACGCCAGTCCCGCCATAATGGTGCCGAGGTCCCCGGTGACGCCCACCGGCCCTTGAGCCTCGCTTCGCCCCGATTCGAGCAAACAAGCTGCCTTTGCCGGCTCCACCAGTATGAAAAGCGGAGCTCGGTCTGCATCATGTTGGGACAAATATCCTACACCCGCTGCCGCGAGGGAACCTACCCCTCCCTGCAGGAAAACGGCTCGCAGACGCCGGACCCCGGCGGACTCCAGCTGATCCGCGGTTTCCGCGAACAGGGTAAGATACCCTTGCATCACCCATGTGGGTATTTCACGGTATCCATTCCAGGACGTATCGGAAACAACGATCCAGCCGTGTTCCTCTGCGTCCCGCGACGCGCGTCGCACCGCGTCGTCGTAGTTTCCGGGCACGATCACCACGCGTGCCCCCAGACGCTCGATAGCCGCAATGCGAGCCGCAGCGGAACGCTCGGGCATGTAGATGGTTGCATTGTGTCCCAGCAGCCGGGCGGACCAAGCCACTCCCTTACCGTGGTTACCGTCCGTTGCCGTTGCAAAGGTAAGCCTGCCCAGCTTCGATCGTATATCCCGTCCGGCCAATCCATTGAAATCCAGTCGTTCGTTCCCTTTCCGTCCCAATCTCTTGTTGAGCAAGCGAAAAAACGCCCAAGATGCGCCCAGAGCCTTGAAGGATTTCAGCCCGAACCGGTTCGCCTCGTCCTTGATCCAGATCCCCTTTAAGCCGAGGCTGCGACCGAGACTTTCCAGGACATGCAGCGGCGTGATCGAGTAGCCGGGAAGCGTTCGATGAAACGTCCGGCAAGCTTCCGCAGCCGCTTGCGAAAAAAGCTTTTCGTCCGCAGGGGGGTGCGCATCCGTTCTAAAACCTTTTCCTTCTACCCACTCCATCGTAGCCATTCGCGGGAGGGAAAACGCTTGAAAAAGTTCTTCATCCGGAAACGTCGTATGCCAAGTCGTGCTCGGGAACCGCTTCAACGACCATTTCAATTTCCACGGGTACTCCCTTGGGCAAACCGGCGACACCCACGGCACTTCGGACGTGTTTCCCACGCTCGCCGAACAACTCTACCAAAAGGTCGGAAGCTCCGTTTACGACTTGAGGCTGTTGTTCGAATTGCGTTGTGGAACGCACGAACCCGGTGACTTTCACTACCTTTTGAACGCGATTCAGATCACCCAAAAAATGTTTCAGCGTTGCCAGCAGAAGCAGGGCCGTACTCCGGGCGGCCCGGTAACCCTCGTTCACATCCAGGTCCGCACCCAGGGTTCCTTTCCATGCCGGGGGTTCACCAGGCAAGGCCAAGCCCACAGGAATATGTCCTGATGTGTATACATAAGGTCCGGTTTGCAGCACAGTGACGTAGTTACCCACCGGACTTGGGGCTTCCGGCAGTTGCAGACCCAACTTTTTGAGCTTCTCTTCAATATTCATAATCCACCTCAATTCCAGACGTTCGTGTGAGCCTACCTGCATTGGCGCTTGTGCATCACCCATCTTCTACGCATGATCTTGCACCTCCAGGATGCGTATATCTTTTTCCGGAAAAAGGCTTCCTATTACAACCCGGAGGAATTCACCACTTTCAAGCATACTCCGCGCAACGTTCGATGCCACGGTTTTATCCTTCAGCAGGTCGCACTTATTCAAGAACGGAACGCGGCAGGACCCTAACGGCGCTCCTTTGAATAAGCCCTGCGGGTGGACAGCCAATCGGGTCAGGGCTTCCGGCGTGATTAGGGAGCCGAAAGGCAACCCGGTCACAAACTGAAACTCGTCCATCGAAAAGACCCGCTTCTCTGTAAAGGGCTGGTTCAGAGCCTCGAGACCCATAACTCCAACAACCAGATCCGTTCCATCGGGTATGACGGGTTCTTGGGTTCGAGGCGCTTTTAATGGCTTCCTCGAAGCCCCGTCCGCTTCTACGAGGACATGGATGTCCCCGATACAGTCGAAAAGTTGAGCCAGCTCAGCTCTCGAAAGTCCTGACACTTTCCCATCGGACTGTAATCGGTCTCCTAAGGTGATGTGATCGTAGCGGTCGAGCAGTCGCTCGAGTCGGTCCTGTGAGATGCCGTTTCCTCTCTCGGTCAATTCCAGAAATGGGGTCTCGTCCGGATTCGGCTTGAAGATCTTGGTCGATGTGGTGGTAACGACCCGATGCCCGGTAGCTATGAGTTCCTTTGCCATGGCGAACATAAGGCTCGTTTTCCCTCCGGCTCCCACAAAACTGATTCTCCTGCAAACGTCCAGTCTGAACGCCGAACATAACGGAGCCGATGGTGAGGGTAAACGCTCGTGCACGACGTCATGCGCCTGTTCTCTCAGCCTCGTGAGGTCGGAGGGTTCGTCCAGATCCAAACCCAACGCCGGATCGATAGCCACCGGTTCGATCCAGTCCGGATGTTCCTTTAACAGTTGGCGGGGACCCTCGTCGCCGGAGAGTCGATCGAGATAGGGCAGCAACGATCGATCGAACACGATCGGGTGCCCTCTTCGATCCCCGTAGAAGGCCGCGCAAACAAGCTTGTCCGAGTCCCTAAAGCGACGGATGATCGAATTGATGGTCTCCGCCCGAAGAAAAGGCTGATCGCCCAGGAGCACCATGACGCCATCCGCTTTTTCGTTTTTGATCGCGGAAACGCCGATGGATAAAGAGCTTCCCATCCCCTTCTCTGGTTTTGGATTCGAGATAACGACGAGTTTCGGGTGATTCAGCAGATCTGCCAGTGCTTTTCGCACAGACGCTTCGTAACCGCCTAATACGATGACCACTCGTTGGAGGTGGGAATGAAGGGCTGCCCGTATGACTCTCTCCAACAAGCGTTGACCCTGAATCATCAGCAACTGCTTGGGATCACCCATGCGGCGGGAGAATCCGGCGGCGAGAATCACCCCTACAATGGAATCGCGAGCTTTCAAAGCACACATTTTACGAAAGGCCGGATTCGACGAATCGTTTCCGCTCCCAGCACGCGTTTTGTCAGAAGTTCTTCAAGTTGCCTGATGGTCCCATGTTCCGAGCGATAACGGATTATCTTGTCCGCTCGCCGGCCGCTAAGCCCTGGAACCGCGGCCAGCTCATCCGGGCCGGCATGATTGATGTCTATCTTCAGCCCTAGAGCGAGCCGCTTGCGCGGCTCCATAGGGTAAATGAAGATCGAATCCATATTCACTCCGCCGGCCAATTCCACCGCAGAGGCATGAGCTATCACTGCTTGGAGTCCATTGGGGGCAGCGCTCCCTCCCACGGATCCCAAGCCGGCCCTCTCCAGTACTCCCCCCAACGAAGGCTCTCGGATAAATAATGATACCCCGGACGAGTCCGCCGGCCCCCTGATCTCGATGGCGACGGGCTCAATGGCGGTACCGTCCTTCGGTCTCGTCTGCAAGGTACTCTCACGGGAGCAAATAAACCGTAAAATCAACAGGATCAAAGATAGGGCCAGGGCGGACAGTTGTACGGAAGCAACAGCGCCGGTTTCGATCCGGTCAACACGCTCGATGCGACATTCTCGAGATTTGCGTGCCTGATCACCCATATCAAAACAATTATAAGGGATGCCGAGATTTTTCACCAATGGAAAAATGCGATCGGGAATAGGGAGATCACGAAGAGACAGGTATGTAAATGGAAAAAGCTTCCAGGAACCGAGGATTAAGTGCTATGATGCACTTCCTGACGAAGCAAACGAGAACAAACCCAGACTTCTCCGGTTCCGGAGATGCTGATGGAGCCCGGCTTCAGATGATGCGCGGCTCACTTTCGAAAGACGGCCCGAAGCGTTCGCATTTGTATCTGTTCAAAAGGTTCAGGCGGCGCCTGTTGGGAAGAGGAGTCCTGTATATGACGGAAAAGGAAGCTATTCTGGGACTGATGATGGGTGAGCACATCAAAGCTTCTCTCATCGCGGGAAACCATCTGCTTCAAATCATGGAAGGAATGACGGGTGACGAACTGCGAGGGGCGCTGAGCCTGTTTTCCGTGTATTTGAAAATGATCCAGAACGAAGTGTCTCTCGCGGAACGTGTGTCCCCGCAAAAAGAATGGCAGGAAATACAAAAATCGCTGGAAACCGGTGTTGTTATGGTGGATTCCGGGGTGGTGTTCGAATCGTCTCATCATTTAACCGAAGCCCTGACCCGAGCGACTACGATAAGCAACCGTACCATGAAATTCTTGCAGGAGAAAAACCTTGTTTAGTGGATAGGCCTCCATCGACGCGCAACGGCCCAGGATTTCGGTAGGAGGAAGACGGGTCTCCGCAGCCTGAGTGGCCGAAACTGCAGCGAGCTAGGCGACGGTCTTTGAAACAGTCCGGTGGCAAGAATCACAAAAAAAGTAGTTCGGCCCTTCAATTATCTGGCCGCATTTACGGCAAACGCGTTTCTTGCTCCTCAAATTCGCCTTCATACGATTTTCTTTGCGTATCGACTTAACAGATTTTCTTCTACTCATAGTGTCATCTCTTTCGCATAAATTTGCGGCTTCACACACAACATACCGCAGTCTGATTATTATACCTAACTCGGGGAAGATGTCAACTTAACTTGTCATTTACCTTCTCAACGAAACCATATGCCTGCAAAGAAACCGCTTCTCCGATCGAACCAGTGCTGATATGTGCATTCCGGAAAAAGACTTACGGGGGGAAAAGGTGATGGAAACCTGTCTGCGGGAACCTGCCCTCGTTCTTATTCGGTCGTTGGGTCAAAGGGAGGGACGAACGGCTTTTGTGGTTGGAGGCGCAATTCGTGACTTGCTCCTCGGCCTGAAACCTGTAGATTTCGACATTACGGGAACCGTAGCCGAGGAGTCTTTTGTCCGTGAAGTGGCAAACCGGCTCGGCGCCTCGTGGTTTCGTCTGGACCACCGTCAGACCGTATTTCGAATTGTCCGAAAGGAAGGCGATGAAGCGGGTCATTTCATCGACTTCACCGAATTGAGGGAATCGACGATCCGGGAGGATCTCAGACGACGCGATTTCACGATCAATTCTATTGCCCTGGACCTGTTCCACCCTGAACGGGGACTGATTGACCCGTTGAATGGCGAGACGGACTTACGTCATCGGTTGCTGCGTCTCTCCGATCCCTCAGCGTTCGACGACGATCCTCTCCGAATGTTGAGGGCATATCGATTTGCCTCACAACTCAGGGCTCGCTTGGATGCGGATCTCAAACAGGCTTTGAAAATGAACTCCGGCTTGAAGCGGATTTCAGGGGAACGCATTCGTGACGAATTGAGCCTGATTATGGACATGAAGGGGGCAAGTTCCATCCTCCGCGGCATGGATCGGGACGGGATCCTTTCGGTCCTATTCCCCTTTATAGATCGTATGCGAGGCGTCTCCCAAAACGAATACCATCATCTGGACGTTTGGGAACACTCCCTGTTCGCACTGGAAACACTGGAACAACATATCCGAACTCTGGAACCCATACCGGCCGAACATCGAGACCGTGTTCGGGACTACCTGGCCGAAGAAATCGTGCCGGGTCGAAAACGGTCGGTCTGGCTGAAGCTGGCCACACTCTTTCACGACATCGGAAAGCCGGAGTGCCGGTTTGTAGATCAGAACGGACGAGTCCGCTTTTTCCGGCACGAATCCGTCGGATCGGAAAGGATCGCGCCGCTGCTGGCACGGATAGCTCCGGCTCGCAGAGAAGTCGAGTGGGTGCGCAGCCTGGTGCGGAATCACATGCGTTTAGGTCAGATTCTCACTCTTTCGACGGTTACTCCTCGGGCCATGGGGAGATGCGTGCAGCGAGCCGGAAAAGACTTCTGGGGATGGGTTCTGCTCTTCCTGGCTGACTACGGCGCCACTTTGGGACCCAAATCCAGCGGCGGAAATCTGTCGTTCGTGACGCCCCGCCTGAACGATCTCATCGCCATCTACATAGAAAAGTCTTCGCCCGACAGGCAGCGCGCTCCGCTGATCAATGGAAATGACATCCGGCTGCTTTTCAAACTGCCGCCGGGACCGATCTATGGTAAGATATTAAAACACATCGAACTCGGTGTCATCGAGGGGAGTATCCGAACACGGGAAGAAGCCCTTCTCGAGGCTCGAAAACTAGTGGAAAGAGTCACGGGAGCAACTGAGGCCCCATAGAAAATGTTATGGCCGATATCATCCATTTCAGGCCCGAATCTGAAACCGACGACAATCTCATTACGCGGAAACCGCTGGAAATGCGCTGGGGTGACCGGCAAGGCGGTTCGCCCATGCAATTGTTAAAGGAAGAAGCCCGCCGTTTCGAAAAATACCGCGAGGAAACCAGGAAAAAGGGGCGCCCTCACCCGGCAAAAACACCCAATCACTTCTCACTGCATCACGGCGCCGATACTACTGTGTGGGCTCTTTATCGGTGGCGTCATGACGCCGACCGCATGCGCGACGTGTACTATCTGGCCGGCCTGATGGAATGCATGATCCTCGTTCCCCATTCCATACTTAGGACGGTTATGGTCCGCACGTTCTACAAGACGTTGGAGAAACTTCAGGAAGAACTACGGGTGAAATGGCAAGGCCATGTCCATCATTTCCTGCTCCCCATGGCCACCTTCCATCGAAGTGAAAACGACTTTTCCCGGAATCTTCAGGGAGCGGAGACCCTGCAGGAACTGTTTCAATCCATACGCGAGGAAACAGACGAACAATTCCTCATACTCGGAAGCGAATACGTTTTCTACTTCCCTCAGCCCGTCCCGCGTTCCGTCTAGCCCGAAAATTTCCGGATGTATGCTTTGTCTGACGGTAAGTCAGGCGCGGCACGCAGGCTCAAGCCACGTGGAAGCTGAGCCTGCGTACCGCGCGATCACGCCTCTTATTTGGGAAATCAAAGCCACCCTAGGGGTGAGAGACCACACCAGGGAGATTGCCGGCGCCGCGCTCCGAAGACCGCCATCTTAATCGATGCTGCGTTTCGCCGAATTCCCCGTTATCATGCACAGTGAGGGGTAACAACATAAGCTGTCATGAAGGTTCCGGGCCAACGTCCGGATTTTGTCCAGCCTCGGTCTTCCTCATTGAAAAATTTCAATTTTGGCCTTTTCTCGAAGTGAAGACACATACTTCTCTGTTTTTTCGCGACCGAAGTCCTGTTCCATTCTTCGGGTCAGGGAAGCTTTTACTTTTTCAAAAGGAACCCGTTCGCCTTTTTGAATGTCATAAAGCTTGATAATCTGGTACCCGAATCTCGTCTCGACAATATCACTGACTTCGCCCGGCTTGAGAGAAAAAGCGACTGCTTCAAACTCCGGAACCATGCGCCCTTTGGCTATGTATCCCAAGTCGCCCCCCTCTTTGGCTCGAGGTCCTTCAGAGACCTCTTTGGCCACATCGGCGAAATTTTCACCGGCTTTGATACGGCTTAAAGCTTTTTCCGCCTTTTTGCGGGCCTCCTCCTGTTCGGAGGCTTCCGCTTTCTCGCTCTTCCGAATAAGAATATTGCCGACCTTATACGATTGTTCCTGAACGAACTCGTCGGGATGGCTCTCGTAGTACGACTGCGCCATGGTTCCCGCTTCGCCGGGCTTCAGTTCAAACCGGTTATCCAGGAGTTTCTTAATACGCTTGCCGCGGCGGATATTCCGGCGGAGTTCCTCAAGCGACGTGCCGGCGTCGGTTACGGCCTTTTCAAAAGCCTCTTGAGTAGGGTACTTTGCCTTGAATGTCTCGACGACGGAATCGACCTCTGCGTCGTCAACGCGCACGTCTTCGCGCTCCGCCACTTCCTCCAACAGGATTTCGTCGATCATGGTATTCAGAACGGTGCTCCTCAGTTCCTTTCGCTCTGCATCCGTGAGCCTCTTTTTCATTGCTTCGTAACGTTTTTGGGCTATGATGAGGTTGTTCTCCACTTCAGCCACCGTGATGGGTTTGCCATTCACCATGGCAGCCAATCCTTTAGTGCTTTCCTGCGAGTTCTCCGAGCACCAGCCTCCTCCAATCAAGGATACTTGAACGAACAGGGCGCAAGCGAGCACCCATGCGGCTTTTCGATTCATACGATCTCCTTTGAAATATCTATTTGGATTTCACATTCAGAGGATCTCACGACACCTCCAACGATCGAGCCCCGGGATTTCTCCAAGCTTCGGCGTCGGATCGAGGCCGTGTATCTGTAATCTCCCTTCCGGTTATCCTGTCTGACGGAGGAAGTTTCTGAAAAAGACGCGGACGATTTCGGGAACGCGTGCCCGGCCTCGTTTCGGGATGCCTTTTTAGTGGATTTCCATCCGTTTCCAGGAGATTCCTGGATATTCACCGTCCTCGATATTGTCAACATGAAAAATGGCGTGATGAATGCTTCCCCACGTGCGCCCGACATATCAGAACGTCCGGTCTTTCCCGTCGAGGTCGAGGTTTATACCGAGAATATGGCCTAAACGTTGGAGCATCTTCAATCGATTCGAGGTGGCCTCGTCTTCATGACCCTTCATACTCGCAAGACGATCCAACAGTTGTCCTCTTTTGAGGAAAAACTTATTCTGCGCCTCCCAAAGATTGATGTCAAGTTGCCAGGATACGAG
>Ga0068714_10007787_pt1 | contig 10242 bp, 8 predicted proteins | sample MTBNYHSulfiMetaG_FD_62988 | JGI IMG/M metagenome (GOLD analysis project Ga0068714, IMG submission 62988) | Enrichment culture microbial communities from rom New York Harbor, USA that are MTBE-degrading - MTBE-NYH (New York Harbor Sulfidogenic)... | ecosystem: Environmental > Aquatic > Marine >...
CTCCGAGGCCGAGCGGACGTTCGAGACGCCGCAGAACTGGACGGTCAACGGCGCCGATACCCTGATCGTCCACTTCCAGGGTCGTGCCGGGCCGTTCGCCGAGCTGGCGTCGGGCCACATCGTTATGGGAGCGGCAGGCACGGATATCTGGAACACTACGGATGAGTTCCGCTTCGCCCACAAGCAGCTCGGCGGAAACGGCGCCGTCATCGCACGCGTCGAGGGCGTAGCCAACACCAACGCCTGGGCCAAGGCCGGCGTGATGATCCGCGAGACGCTGGATGTAGGTTCGACGTTTGCGGCAGTTTACGCGACGCCGGGCAACGGCTGCCGCTATCAGGCTCGTCTGACGACGGATGTGGCCGCCGTCAGTGATACCTCTGTTGCGACGGCCGAGCAGATCGCCATGACTATGCCGTACTGGGTCAAGATCGAACGCGTCGGCAACGCGTTCAACGGGTACTACTCCGCCGACGGGCAGAGCTGGACCGCCATGTCGTGGAATCCACAGACGATCGCCATGGCCGCCAACGTCTACGTCGGTTTGGTGGTGACCAGTCATTCGGCGGGTGTGCTGACCAGCGCGGAGTTCTCCGACGTCGCCACGACCGGGAATGTCACCGGGCAGTGGCAGGCGGCCACGGTCGGTCCGGAGCAGCCCGAGGGCAATGCAGCGGACAGCCTGTATGTGGCCGTGGAAGACAGCAGTGGGAAGATCAAAGCCGTGACCCATCCGGCTGGCGAGGCGGCAACGTTCATGGGTGGCTGGAATCAATGGCGCATCGCGTTCAGCGACCTGAGCGGAGTTAATCTGAGCCGCGTCGAGAAGATGTACATCGGCGTGGGCGATCGAAACGCGCCAAGCCCCGGCGGCTCCGGGTTGATCTACGTCGATGATATTCGGTTCGGTCATCCAGCCGACGCTGAATGACCTCCTGATCTTGCCGTAACAGGTCTCTCAGAAGACGGGTGGTATTGATGGGCGGATGCCTGTCGGTGCCGCCCGTTTCCTTTTTGGGGTTCGCGCCCCGAACAAATTCGCCGTGACGTCGTATGACGCACATTATCGTCGAGGGGCCTGGCCCCCGACGCAGGTCCGCGGGGCTCGCCCGGAACGAAAATATTCGCGGTGCGGGTCTTGACGGCCGGCCGGTTTTTCGTCAACCTATAGGTTTTGTTTCTAAGGGGAGCCCAACTCCCCGAGGGCGGAATCGATGCCTGAGTTTTGGAGACAGACATGATAGAGGCCAAAGAACTTCGGCGGCGTTTCGGGCCGCTAGTGGCCGTGGACGGGATCTCGTTCCGCGCCGCGAAGGGGCAGGTGGTCGGTCTGCTTGGTCCCAATGGAGCGGGCAAGACCACCACGATGCGCATGCTGACCTGTTACATCCGTCCCGATGGCGGCACCGCCAGTGTCTGCGGGCACGACATCCTGAAAGATCCGGTCGGGGCGCGGCGGTCGTTGGGGTATCTGGCCGAGAACTCTCCGGCATATCCGGAGATGACGGTGGGGGGCTTCCTGAAGTTCATCTGCGATGTGCGGCAGATCAAGGGACACCGGCGCAAGGCGGCGCTCGATCGCGTCGTCCCCATGTGCTCGATCGAGTCGGTGTACCATCAAACCATCGAGACGCTTTCGAAGGGTTACAAACGGCGCGTGGGTCTGGCTCAGGCGCTGATTCACGATCCCGATGTGCTGGTCCTGGACGAGCCGACCGACGGCCTCGACCCCAACCAGAAGCACGAGGTGCGGAAGCTGATCGGCGCCATGGCCAAGGACAAGTGTATCATCGTCTCGACGCACATTCTCGAAGAGGTCGATGCCGTCTGCTCCCGCGCGATCATCGTCGCGCGAGGCAAGATCCTCGTGGACTCGACGCCGAAGGAGCTGAAGGAGAAGCATCACGCCAGTCTCGACGAGGTCTTCCGCAAGATCACCAGCACCAGGGTCGCCGCAGTGAATTGACGGTGAATGAGGGACGGTTGGCAATAGTCAATGATCAGTAATCACTTGGAACTGGAGTGCCACATGAACAGCTTTTGGGCGGTATTCAAGAGGGAGCTGAAAAGCTACTTTGCGACGCCTCTCGCCTACGTCTTCCTCGTCATCTTTCTGTTCTTCGCGGGCTATCTGACCTTCAAGGAAGGATTCTACGAGGCCCGCCAGGCCGACCTGAGGCCGTTCTTCACGAACCTCCCGCTGCTGTTCGTGTTCATGGTTCCGTCGACCGCCATGCGGCTCTGGGCCGAGGAACGCAAGATCGGGTCCGTCGAGCTGTTATTTACGCTGCCGGTAACGATCGTACAGGCGGTGCTGGCGAAGTTCTTCGCCGCCTGGCTGTTTCTGGGGATCGCGCTGGCGCTGACGTTCCCTCTGGTGGTGACCGTCTGCTACCTGGGCGATCCCGATATCGGGTTGATCGTGACCGGTTATCTGGGCGCATTCCTGATGGCAGGGGGGTTCCTGGCCATCGGCTGCTTCTTCTCGGCGCTGAGCAAGAACCAGGTGATCGCCTTCGTGCTCAGCGTGGTGGCCTGTGCGGTTCTGGTGTTTGCGGGGATGCCGACGACGCTGAACTACGTCTCGACGTTCCTGCCGGCGGGCATGGTCTCGGCGGTCGAAGGAATGAGCTTTCAGGTGCACTTCGACTCGATGCAGAGGGGCATCCTGCAATTCCAGGATATTGTCTATTTCATCTTGCTGATTGCGGGATGGGTCGCGGCCTGTGCGATCGTTTTGGATGAAAGGAAGGCCAGCTAATGAATCGAACCATACGCGCGATCGTCGGGGCCGTCCTGGTCCTGGTCATTGCCTTCAGCGGAATCAGCATCTGCCAGGATTTGGGCCGGCGGTGGAAAGTGGACGTCACCGATCAGCAGCTCTATACGCTCTCGGACGGCACCAAGGCGATCCTGGGCCGGCTCAACCAGCCGATCAAAGTCAGGCTCTTCTACGCCAAGACGGCGGCGATGAAGGGGCCCGATCAGATTCGCTACTTCAACAACTACTATGAGTTCGTGCGGGCGCTGCTGGAAGAGTACGTGGCCGCGTCGAAGGGCATGGTGCAGTTGGAGGTGATCGATCCACGACCGTTCTCGGAAGAGGAAGAGCAGGCGTTGCGGCTGGGCCTGAGGCGGTTCCCCATTACCGAAGAGGAGAGCTTCTTCTTCGGGCTGGCAGTGCAGACACAGTTCGGCGTGGAAAAGACCGTGCCGTTCTTCTCGCCCGACCGGCAGAACTTCGTGGAGTACGACATCAGTTACCTGATCGACACGGCCATCACCCGGCAGAAGAAGCGGGTGGGGATCATGAGCTCGCTGGCGGTGATGGGTGACGACGTCACGGGTTACATGGCCCAGATGATGCGGATGCAGGGCCAGCAGCCCAAGCCCGCCTGGACGATCGTCGAGCAACTCCGGCAGAAGTATGACGTGACCGAAGTCGCGACCGACGTGAACGACATCAACGATGTCGATATCCTCCTGGTGATCCACCCGAAGGACCTGCCGGAGAAGACGCAGTTCGCCATCGACCAGTTTGTCCTGAAGGGCGGACGGGCGATTGTGTGCGTCGATCCGCACTGCATTGCGGACCGGCCGCAGCGAAATCCCATGCAGATGACCGCGGAGAAGCAGAGTTCGGACCTCGACCGTTTGATGCGGACGTGGGGACTTCAGATGCCGGCCAACACCTTTGCCGGCGACCGCTCGCTGCTGCTGGAGGCCCCCTTGGCGGCCAATCAGCGTCCCCAGCCCATCATGGGATTCCTCGGGCTCACGTCGCCGTGCTTCAGCAAGGAGAAGGTCATCACCGCCGATCTCAACGAAGTCAGGGTGTTGTTTGCCGGCGTGCTCCAGGAGATTCCGCGTGCCGACCAGGCCGGTAACGGCGACGACCCCAATCAGGTCGCTGCGGCGAAAGAGCCCGAAATCACTCGGACGCCACTGATCATGACGACGGACAAGGGCAACAGTTGGAGCGTCGGCAGCTCGTTCGAGCTGATGTTTCCCGATCCGGACAAGCTCATGGCCAAGTTCATTGAGGGAAGCAAGCCGGTTCCGATGGGCTATCTGGTTACCGGACGGTTCCAGAGCAGCTTCCCGGATGGCATCGAGATCGAGGTGCCTGCCGATGATGGCGACGATGCGGACAAGGGCGACGAGGATGATCCGAACAAGCCCAAGATGGTCGCGAAGCAGATCACCGGGCTGAAGGAGGCCGCCGCAGATTGCGCCGTGGCCGTGTTCAGCGACGTGGATTTCCTCAGCGACCAGATGGCCTACGCTCAGTCGCTGTTCGGCAAGATGGTCGTCGGCGACAACAGTGCCCTGTTGATCAACACGATCGAAGACCTGAGCGGTTCCGGCGATCTGATCTCGATCCGGTCGCGGGGCAACTATAAGCGACCATTCGCCGTCGTGGACCAGATCGAGCAGCAGGCCGAAAAGGAGACCGCCGACGAGGTCGCGTTGATCAACGCCCAGATCGAGGGGTTCAACAAGGAGCTGGAGGATCTCGCCAACTCCGGTCAGGCGGAGCAGGAAGAGGTGATCGGCAGCTCGCTTCTCGAAAAGAAGCGGCAGTTGGAACTGAAGATTCGCGAGGCGCAACGTCAACTTCGCGAGGTCAACGCGCGACGACGCGAACGTATCGAGCAATTGGGCAACATGCTGCGGCGTTTCAACATGGGTCTCGTGCCGGGAGTAGTCATGCTGATCGCGCTGGTCCTGGGCATCTGGCGCAGCGTACGCAGACGGCACTACATCAGCCATGCGAGTGACGCATAACGCGGGTGTGAATTGTGGATCGGTCCTGAACGATCGTCAATCGTCGATAAGGGGATCTTGTAGATGAGCAACAGGAATCTTGGCATACTGGCCATCGTGGCCGCGATCATGGTGTTGTGGGCCGTTGTTCAGTCTCGTCTGTCAAATCGCTCGACCGTCGAACCCTCGGGGCCGTCCTACCTGATCCAGGGGCTGGACCCGTCTGAGATCGACAGCATCGTTGTCGGTCACGGCGACAATGCCGTGACGATTCAGAGGAGCGAACAGCAGTTCCGTGTGGTCAACGAAGCGGACTACCCCGCCGACCCGAAGCGAATCAACGATCTGATCACCAAGTGTCTCGACATCAAGACCCTGGAATCGTACACCAGCAACCCGAGGAACCACGAAGATCTGGAAGTGACCGAGGAGAAGGCCCAGGGTGTGGTCAAGTTCCTCAAGGCCGATGGGTCGGTTCTGACCGGGGTCATTATCGGCAAGGCTCTGGAGAACGGGCAGAACACCTACGTCCGACTGGCTTCGCAGGACAGCGTGTATCTGGCCGAGAGCGCTCCCTACATCCGCACGACGGCGATCGACTACGTCAATCAGGAGATTGCCTCGGTAGAGCGGGAAGACGTCAACTCGGTCACGGTGACCACGCCGGATGGTTCGTACACCCTCAGGAGCGCCGAAGGCGACGCCGTCGTCATGGTAGACCTGCCCGAGGGCAAGAAACTCAAGGACAGCGATGCCAAGAGCGTTCTCGGAGGGCTCAACAGCCTGCGGTTCGACGACGTGAACACACCTTCGGCGGTCGGCGAGCTGAGCTACGATTACCGGTACGTCTGCCGTTTGGATGACTCTACCGAGTACCGTCTTCAGATCGCCAGGAAGGACGGCAAGGCCTATCTGACGTGCGAGGCGGAGTTCACGGACAAGACGCCGGTCACTATGAAGCCGGGCCAGGTTGAGTCACAGGAGGAGCTCAAAAAGAAGGAGGCGAAACTCCAGGCCCAGGAGCGGGCCCAGCGGTTCACGCTGCGGCACAAAGGCTGGGTCTACCAGATTCCCGAGTGGAAGGCCAACTATCTGACGAAGCGACAGGCGGACCTGGTTGAAGACAGGGCGAAACCTGCGGCAGACAAGCCTGCGGAAACCCCGGCGACGCCCGCCGAGAGCGGCCAGCCGCCGGTTTCGGAGCCTGCGACGACGCCGGACACTGCACCGGCGCAGTCAGCCGATCCCAACGCCGGCTGAGCCGTTTCCACTGACTGGGGACACATGAAGATCGATCGGCTGATCCTCGGGGACTTTGAGACCAATTGTTATGTCGTCCGCACAGATGAGTCGGCCCGGGAATGCCTTCTGATCGATACCGGGCTTGACAGCCGCGACATGATCGCGTTTCTCACCCAGCGGGGACTGACGCCCAAGGCCGTGATCCTGACGCACGGACATGTCGACCATATCGCAGGTCTGGCGGCGTTGCGCTCCAGGTTCCCTGAGTTGAGAGTCTACATCCACAAGATGGATGGTCCTATGCTGACCGACTCGCAGGCCAACCTGTCCGAAATGGCTATGCTGCCTTTTGAGACAGCCCCTGCCGACGTGCTGCTGGAGGATGGCGACACGGTTGAAGAGGCAGGGATCGTTCTGAAGGTGGTCCACACGCCGGGGCACACGCCCGGAGGGATCTGTCTCTATGCCGAGACGGAAGGCGTTGTTTTTGCAGGGGATACGCTCTTTGCCGACGGGGTCGGGCGGACGGACTTCCCGGGCGGAGATTGGGATCAGTTGCTCGACGGCATCCGAACGAAGCTTTTGGCTCTGCCCGAGCGGACGGCCGTCTACCCCGGACACGGCATGAGGACGACGATTGGCCGCGAGAAGGCCTCCAACCCGTATCTGACATAGAATCCATGAAGAAAACTGTGGCGATTGACTCTCCGTTTCGCTATACTCAAATTATCGGCACCATCGGCTACTCGGCGCATGCCTTGGTTGCGTCCGGCAGGAAGGCTCTGTGATGACGGTCAATCTTCATCCCCATGCCCGTGACCGTTTGGCGGAGCGAGGTGCCACCGAGGCAGAGGTGAAACTGGCCGTGGAAGCCGGTGAGCGGTTCGACGCGAAGTTTGGTCGGGTCGGTTTTCGCCGGAATGTGCCGTTCAAAAGACGCTGGCGAGGAAAACAGTACAAGACCAAGCAGGTCGAGGCCTATGCGATTCGCCGCTACGACGGCTGGTTGGTGATTTCGGTGGTTACGAGGTACTTCTGATGGATTGGAAAGGCTTGGCGGCATGAAGTTTACGTACGACCCCCGCTATAACGTCGGTTATATCCGCTTCAAGAACAAGAAGACCGATGCCGAGTCCATCAAGCTGAGTGAAGAACTGGTGATCGACCTGGCGCCCGACGGGACAGTGTATGGCATCGAGTTACTGAATGCCAATGAGCAGATGCAGCGAGACGACACGGGGCAGTTCGCCGTGATCAATGAGGAAACGGGCGAGGAAACCAAGTTCGCGCTGAAACTGAACAAGACCAGGAAGAAATCGCGCAAGCCCTCCACTTCTGCCCGGTCCAAACGCCGGCCAGCCGGATCGTGAGTTCTTCTTGCCCACCTGTCCGCCGATCTGGCTCCAGGTTTGGTGCCATGCAGATTCAGGCCGGCCCTGAGGCCGGCCGCGACGACCCACCCGTTATTGCTTTTTCGGACCCACGCAGCAGGCATGTGAACCATAGCGCAGCGGAGTTGCCGTGGGATCCACCGTGTCAGGTACGCCCCGATGCGAGCAGAAAATCCTCTGGCGTTCTGTGCGAGAGTGTGGTAAAATAGGTGATTGGTGATGCCGCTTGCGCCTGTGCGTTGTTAAGCGGGGTGGAATACATGGCGCGAGGGGCTCGTCTGACATGGGGCTGAGTAGCGACGCACGAAGAGGGGTGAGCAGGGCGAGGATCGGACGGCCTCGCAGATCCGCGATCTGCCTGTAACCCATGGATGGGACAGGCGGAGGTTTTCAGGCTTGGAGAGAGGTCGAGATGAAGGGGTTGAGTGGATCGTGCCGGAGGGGCGCCATGGTCCTTGGGGTGGCCGTTTGTCTGTTGGCTTCAGCAACTTTCGCAGGTACCGTGGAATTGGAGAACGGTGTCCCGGTGGTCGGCATTTCCGGGACGGCCGGGAGTGAGCAATTCTACACGATCCTGGTTCCCGAGGGACAGATTGATCTTGTCATCAGCATTTCGGGCGGCTCAGGCGATTGCGATCTCTACGTGCGCAGAGAGGCCAAGCCCACGACAATCACCTACGATTATCGGCCTTACCAGATCGGCAACGAGGAAAGCGTGACCGTTGCGAGTCCGCAGGCGGGAACTTGGTATGTCATGCTCCGGGGCTTCATGGACTACTCTGGTCTGACTCTGAAATCCACTTACTCCGGCGGCGCGAGTGCGACGGTTCTGACGAACGGCAATGCGGTGACAGGCCTTGCCGGAGCGGTCGGCAGCGAGCAGTTCTACCAACTTGCGGTTCCCGCGAATCGATCGACGCTCCAGATTAGCATCTCCGGAGGCACCGGCGACTGCGATCTCTACATCAGGAAGGACGCGATGCCGACGACCGATGTCTACGACTATCGGCCATTTCTGGTGGGCAATCGCGAATCCGTGGTCGTCAACAGCCCCGGTGCCGGAACTTGGTATATTCTGCTCAGAGGCTACAGCGCCTATGCAGGCGTGACGCTCCTGGCATTGTCTGCACAGGCATCGAGCGGAGAACCGGCCCACTCGGCCATCACCATCGCCGGCAACGGCGATCTGATTATCGACGGGTATGTTTCACACTATTACCCGATGGATCCCAGCATCGCTACGGGGCTGTGGCCCGACATCGCCGCCGAGGGACCTGCCGGCGGGAAGGAGGCGAATGCCTCGGCTACGCATGAGATGGTCTGGACCACGTTCGACTATGCGACAGATCCCCAAGCGACAGTCACCGCCAATTTCACTGTCAGCATGGACCTGTTTAGCGGGAATACCGGAAACTGGGCGAGCGCAGAGTATTGGGTCAAGCTGGAGCTGGTTGGTCCTCTTGGAACTGTGATCGATTGTGGCGAGGTCCAGTCGGGAACGATCACGGTAGTCGATGGGGCAGGCCTGTGCGATTCGAAAACCGTCTCCGTTAGTGTGACAACTCCCCCTAGGCTGGTCGACTATAGCAACTGTGCCATCCTGCGCTTGACAGCGGGCGCGACAGCCGAAGCGTTGACCGGGAGTTCGTCGGAGGATGAACGTGATCAAGGGGTGATCGCCCTGATCAATGGCGTTGCCGTCGGCGGGCTGTCCGGCACGGCCCGCAGTGAAAGCTACTACCGTATCGACGTTCCCGCCGGCCAGACCAAGCTGGAGATTTCGACCTCCGGAGGAACCGGAGACGTCGATCTGTACGTTCGCAGGGACGCCAAGCCGACCACCACGAACTGGGACTATCGTCCCTATCTGATCGGCAACAACGAAACCGTGGCGATCAGCAATCCCAAATCCGGAACCTACTACATCCTGCTGAGGGGCGGCGAGAACTACTCCGGCGCGACGCTGCAGGCCTTCTTCGGAGACGCGAAACAGCAAGCTCGCTGACGGATGAATCCGAGCAATCGCCGGGTGTGACCGACAGGCGCAGGGGGTCAGAAGTTGTTGTAGTATTCGGGTCGTCCGTCGTCGCTGTCGTATCGCGCATCGTCCTCGCTGTCGGCGTCGATGCGGATGCGTTCGATGCGTTCGGCCTGGCGGGTGTTGCTGTCGATCGTGACGACGACCCCATTGACGCGAACACTTCCCGTGGCGATCTCGAACGGCACCGGCATTTGCGTTCGGAAGGACTTCAGAACGCAGTCGCTCTTGCGACCCAGGACGGAGTCATGCGCGCCGGTCATTCCTATGTCGCTGATATACGCGGTGCCTTTGTGCAGAATCTGCTCGTCGGCAGTGACCACGTGCGTATGCGTCCCGAAACAGCAGCTCACCCGGCCGTCGAGGTGGTAGCCCATCGCGATCTTCTCACTGGTGGCCTCCGCGTGGAAGTCCACCACGAGGATGTCTGCCTCCTTCTGGAGTTTCGGAATCCATCGGTCCGCCGCCGTGTAGGGGCAGTCCGCCGGTTTCATGAACAACCTGCCGATCAATGCCAGAACGCCCACAACGGGTCCTTTGCTCGTCTTGTACAACGCCGTGCCTCGGCCGGCCGCATGTTCGGAGAAGTTCGCCGGCCGGCAGATATTGTCGTTCCGTTCGAGAGTCTCAATGATGTCGTGCTTGCGGAAAGCGTGATCGCCGAGGGTGATCAGATTCACCCCATAGCGCAGCAGCTTGTCGTAGATTTGCGGTGTCAGTCCGGATCCGCCGGCCGCATTCTCGGCATTGGCGATCACACAATCGATGGACTGCTCGCGGACAAAGGCCTTCAGTTTGTCGGCC
>Ga0068714_10007789_pt1 | contig 10241 bp, 5 predicted proteins | sample MTBNYHSulfiMetaG_FD_62988 | JGI IMG/M metagenome (GOLD analysis project Ga0068714, IMG submission 62988) | Enrichment culture microbial communities from rom New York Harbor, USA that are MTBE-degrading - MTBE-NYH (New York Harbor Sulfidogenic)... | ecosystem: Environmental > Aquatic > Marine >...
ACCCCGATCGGTCCCCTCGACACGCTGATCGCGGGCACCGCGGTCGCCCATCGCGCCACTCTTGTCACCCACAACACACGCGAGTTCGAGCGGATCCCGTCGCTCGCCCTGGTGGACTGGTACTGAGCGACTCCGACGTCGCGACCCACACCCCGACGTCCTTCCCGCGACGCGACCAGCGGCGCCCCGGGAGGGGGCATTGACGCCGCGGAGGAGAAGCCCTGGCCGGCCGGGGGAGGCGGTCGCCGCCTCCGAACGGCGCGCGGGTGTTGAGCCCCAGGCAGCGTACGATGCGGGCCAGAGGCCCGCGCTCCCCGTGACGCCCTACTCTGGGCTCGCGTTCGGGCCGCGCAACCGGGGAAACCCACGGTGGCGTGGCCGTCCCGGCCGCGCGGGTGGGGGACCCCGACGACCCGGGCACATTCGCTGCCACAACCTCGACGCGGGCGAGACGCCCGCGCCACCAATTCCCGCCGCGGGCGAGACGGCGCGCCACCACTTGCCGCGGCGGGCTCGTCGCCCGCGCCACCAGCCGGCCGCTGGATCCAAAACGCCGCAGGGGCACGGCGTTCCGTGCCCCTGCGGTCGTTCGCTCGGTAGACGCTCGTCTCTACGGAACCACGTTCGACCACGCGTTGGTGGTGCCGGTCTCGAAGTCGTCGAGGAAGATCCCAGGGCCGTGGGTCGCGGCCACGTAGTCCTTGGCCACGCCGCACTGGTTGACCGCGCGCACCACGTAGGTGTGGTCGAAGTCGTCCCCGGGGCTGTAGGTCGTGGACGTGGCGGCGGCAGGGATGTTGTCCTCGACCAGGGCGCCGTCCACCCACAGCTGGTACATGCGGGCCGCGGGGTTCTCGCCGCCGTCGCCCCAGTAGAGGTCCGGCGGGTCCCAGCTCACGGTCACCGGGGCGTAATCGACCGCGGTGACCGGTGGGGCGGTGAAGGTGGGCGCCCGCTCGCTCCAGTGGCTCGGCTCGGAGCAGATCTTGCGGACGACGATCTCCTCCTCGCTTCCGGCGCCCGACTCTCCGCGCCGGTCGACCCACACCGGCCAGGCGACCCCCTCGTACACGTCGATCCCCTGGTAGTCGCCCCGCTCCCAGTTGACGTCGTGGCCGGAGCTTCGCTCGTCCCCTTCCAGCGTCGAGACCTGGAGCGCCTCCTGCCAGCTGGCCCCGCCATCGGTCGATCGGGTCACGAAGTAGTGGGTCTTCTGGCGGTCCGCCGCGGCAGTCGGAATCAGGCGCGAGCGGTGGTAGCCAATGTAGACGGCGCCGTCGACCGGGTCGACCCGCATGAATCCCAGGATGTGGTCGACGGTGTTGCCCTCCCCCTCGGTCAGGTTCACCGCCGGGCTCCAGGTGGTGCCGCCGTCGTCCGACGTCGACAACCACACGTCCCAGTTGCAGGTGCTGTTCCAGTTGGTGGCCCAGTCGGTGCAGCTCCAGGTGCTGGCGGTCCAGCAGCCGGACTGGTTCATGTCGAACATCACCGCGTAGAGCCGGCCGTAGAACGCCGAGCTCGGCGCCACGTCGGCGCCGATCGCCACCTGGTTGGAGATGCCGCGCTCGCACTGGGCGGCGGCGGTCGCCCCGACGTTCGCGTACTTGGTCTTGACGGTGCGGATGTTGGGTGCGAACCACATGGCGCCGCAGTCGGTGGAACCGCGCACCTTGAACGACGGGTCGGCCGAGGCGTAGTTCTGCCACATCACCACCGCCCGGCCGTCGGCCATCGTCGTGACATCCGGGGTGATCGCCGAGTACAGCGCGGACACGCTGCTCGGGACACCGAAGGTCGCGCAGCTGTCGCTGGAGGCGGCGACCTTCTCCTGGTTGAGGTTGTGCCAGGTCGCGTAGATCGTGCCGTAGCAGGGGGAGCCCGGGGTGTTGTCGACCGCGATCCACTCCCGGTCCTCGTCGACCTGGGTTCCCGGCCGGGCGCAGTCGGTCCAGGTCAGCCCGTTGTCGGACGACCGGCGCATCATGGTGTAGGTCTCCGAGCACTGGTAGTTGTTGCAGGCGATCTTGGCGTGGTAGACCTGCCCGGTCGAGCGCTGGTAGTAGCTGACCGGGTCGCACTCCCAGGCGGTGCCGGCGTTGCGCCCGACCTGGCCGCGAGCCCAGGTCTGCCCATAGTCCGTGGAGGAGGCGCGGAAGTTCGAGTACTCCGTGGGGTGGTAGACCGACGGGACCGAGGTCACGATGAGCCGGTTCGGGCTGGCCGGGTCCACCGCAAGGTTGACCTCGCCCCGGGCGTAGGTGTCGTGACTGGTCACGTTCAGGTCCGAGGCCCAGCCGTTGGACAGGTCCTCCGGCTCCGGCGCGGACACACCGGCGGCGGCGAGAATCGCGCCGCAGTTCGGACGGGTCCCCTCGCTCACGTACTTCCGGTCGAGGGACCTTCGCAGGTGGTGCGGGTACTGGATCTGCCCCGACGTCGCCAGCTGGACCCCAATCGCCGCCTTGGCGGCGCGGAAGTCCAGCCGCTCCTGGATGGTGAGCGCCTGCCGGTCGTCGAAGTCGTCCTTCGGCAGGCCGTAGACCGACGCGTCGACCCGCTCGACGTTGTGGTGGTACCAGATCAGGTCCTTGACCGCGTCCAGGTCGTGCCGCTCCATGCACTGGGCGTAGGCCTCCAGCACCTCGGGCGGGTACTGGGACTGGGCCGGCAGGACCGCCGGGACGAGGAGAACGAGACAGCTGACGACACCGAGAGCACCACGCATCATCTCCGACCTCCACCGGAACGAGGGTTCACCGCCTCCTCTGCAGCCAAGGGGGGCGCCCTCCCGGGCGCCGGCAGCATAACCCACATCCGCCGTCTAATCCAGAAACGTACTCGGTTTGATGTCGTCCGCGCGTGGCGTCCGGAAGGCGCCGCCGGTGCCCACCGTCGCCACGTGGTTTTCGTCCAGCTCGAGGGAGCGTGGACGCGGACCGAGGCGGCGTCTCGGGATCGGGAGGATTGACGCCCGCCACCCGGATCGGGTATTTCCTCATCCGACGATCGGAGGAGCCGATGAGCCGCGTCTCATCTCAGCCACTGGGTAAGACCTGAGCCCCTCGCCGGGGGCCGGGTCGGTCCCCGACGGCGCGCGAAGGTCTCGCCCGTCACCTCCCGCCCTAGCGATCTCGTACGTCGCGGGGCGGGGCAACCGCCGCGTGACGAGGAGGTCGCGATGTCCGAAAGCACGAGCCAAGCCACCGACTACCGCCGGATGTGGGCCGACCTCGGCCTCGACCTGGCCAAGCACGACGCCCTGCTCGGCGCCCTGGGGGCGCTCTACCAGGGCACCTACCTGTCCCAGCCCAACAGGCCGCAGGCGATGCAGTACTTCGACTTCGTGATGAGCGAGGTGCACGGCCTGCGGATCAGGGAGCTGCTCGACGCCCGGGCGGCAGGCCGCAAGGTGGTGGGCTCGTTCTGCGTGTTCGTGCCGGAGGAGCTGGTGCTGGCCGTGGACGGCGTCAGCGTGGGGCTCTGCGCCGGGGCCGAGTTCGGCACCGAGGCCGCGGAGCAGATCCTGCCCCGCACCACCTGCTCCCTGATCAAGTCGTTCTGGGGGTTCACCCTGGAGAAGGTCTGCCCGTACATCGCCGCCTCGGACCTGGTGGTGGGCGAGAACACCTGCGACGGCAAGAAGAAGTCCTACGAGCAGCTGGCTCCGCTGGTGCGCCGGCTGCACGTCCTCGACCTGCCGCAAACGAAGAGCGAGGAGGGGCGACGGCTGCTCGCCGCCGAGTATCGACGCTTCGCGGCCGAGCTCGAGGCCCTGTCCGACCGGAGGATCACCGCGGAGGGGCTGCGGGCGGGGATCGGGAGGGTCAACGCCAAGCGGGCCGCCCTGGCCCGGCTGGCGCGGCTGCGTGCGGCGGACCCGGCGCCCATCTCCGGCCTCGACGCCCTGCTCGTCAACCAGATCTCGTTCTACGACGACCCGGAGCGCTTCACCGCCTCGGTCAACGCGCTCTGCGACGAGCTCGAGGCGCGCGTCGCCGAGGGCCGCGGGGTGCGCGCCAAGGGCGCGCCCCGCATCCTGTTCTCGGGTTGCCCGATGGCGGTCCCCAACTGGAAGCTGCCGGCCCTGGTGGAGGGGGCCGGCGCGGTGGTGGTAGGCGAGGAGTCGTGCGTCGGCGAGCGCGGCTTGCGCGACCTGGTGGACGACCGCGGCGCCACCCTCGACGACCTGATGGACGCCGTCGTCGACCGCTACTTCCGCGTCGACTGCGCGATCTTCACCCCCAACCCCTCCCGCCTCGACCACGCCCGGCAGATGGCCTCCGCCTACGGCGCCGACGGGGTGATCCACTACAGCCTCCAGTTCTGCCAGCCCTACCAGATCGAAGGGGCGCTGGTGGAACGGGAGCTGGAGAAGGGGGTCCTGCCGGTACTGCGGGTCGACACCGACTACGGCACCGGCGACGTCGAGCAGCTGCGCACCCGGGTGGAGGCGTTCCTGGAGCAGATCGCGGGGTAGGCTCTCCAACCCCTGCCCGGCAGGCGGGACGCCTGCCCCAGCGGACCGGTAGCAGGGCAGCCGTCTCGGCTGCCGGGCGGGTGGCAGGTCCTCCGCAGGCAGTGCTAGGCTGGATGGGGAGAAGCCCGTGCAGGCGTCCGACTTCGACGAGGAGGGGTTCTTCGGCGGCCTTCACGCTGCCGAGGTGCGAGCCCTGCTCATCGGTCGCAAGGCGCTGGCTGTGCTCGGGCTGCCGCTGCTGACCGCCGACTACGACTTCTGGGTCCACCGGGACGACGTCGAACGCTTCAACGACGCCGCCGAGCCGTTCGGGCTGTACCCGTCGCGCGAACCGGAGGAGGCGCGGCATCGAGGCCGCTACGTGCTGGAGAACGACGAGCGGGTCGACGTGCTGGTGGCGCGCTCAGTGACCACCGTCGACGGGAAGGTGGTCCGGTTCGACGACGTGTGGGCACGCCGCCGCGAGGTGGCCGTCGGCGGCGGCACCCGCGTCGCCCTCCCCTGCCTCGACGACCTGATCCTCACCAAGCGCTTCTCGGCCCGCCCCAAAGACCTCGAGGACATCCACCTGCTCGAGATCCTGCGGCGGGAGGGGTCCGAATGAGCCCCGAGGACCGCGTCGCTGAAGCGATCCGGCTCGCAGCCGAGCGTCAGCTCACGCCCGAGGAAGCCGCGCCCTGGCTCGAGCCGGCCTCCGAGGCCGAGCGGGAGGAGATCCTGGCGCTCCGCGCGTGGTTCTGCCGGCGCTACCCCACCCCGCTCGAGCGGCTGGCCTACGTGCGGCGCGCCTACGCCCGGTGGCAGCGCACGCTCGCCGCGGCGCGCGGGAACGGGCAGAGGTCTGCACCGATCGGGGAAGATCCCTGCCCTCGCGTCGCTCGGGACAGGCCGTCGCTGCGCTCCTCGGGATGACAGATCTGCGGGGGCGCTCGTCGGGATGACAGGTCGTGTGGGTGCGCTCCTTCGCCAGTGTCTTCTTGCGTCTTGGCGCCCTCTTGGCGTCTTTGCGTTCTCCCCTTCGAACGCTGGGCATCCCCGGGAGCTGACAGCTGATCGCTGAAAGCTGAAAGCTGCGCCGGTGGTATCATCGGGCCGACTCCGCTCGCCGGGAGGACCCATGAGCACGGCCGAGCCCCGTACCCCCCGCCACAAGGTCCGCTTCGTCACCGCGGCCTCGCTGTTCGACGGCCACGACGCGGCGATCAACATCATCCGCCGCATTCTCCAGGCCCACGGGGTCGAGGTCATCCACCTCGGCCACAACCGCTCGGTGGCCGACATCGTCGAGGCGGCGATCCAGGAGGACGCCCAGGCGATCGCGGTGTCGTCCTACCAGGGGGGGCACGCCGAGTTCTTCACCTACATGGTCGACCTCCTGCGCGAGAAGGGGGCCGGCCACGTCAAGGTCTTCGGCGGCGGCGGCGGGGTGATCGTGCCACGCGAGATCGCGGAGCTCGAGGCCTACGGCGTGACCAGGATCTTCTCCCCCGAGGACGGCCGGCAGCTCGGGCTCGACGGCATGATCGAGGAAATGGTCCGGACGGCCGACTACTCCCCGGCGGACCTCGAGGCCTCCGGTCCCCACCGCTTCATCGAGGTCGCCCGCGCCATCACCCGCGCCGAAGAGGGGCACACCGTGCCCGGCGCCAGCCGCGAGGTGCGGGCGCCCGTCGTGGGGGTCACCGGCACCGGCGGCTCGGGCAAGTCGTCGCTGGTGGACGAGCTCGTGCTGCGCGTCCTGGCCGACTTTCCGGACCGCACCCTGGCGGTGCTGTCGGTGGACCCCACCAAGCGCCGCACCGGCGGCGCCCTGCTCGGCGACCGCATCCGCATGAACAGCCTCGGCTCGGAGCGGGTGTTCATGCGCTCCCTGGCCACCCGCCAGGCCCACCGGGCCCTGTCGGCCCACATCGAGCAGGCGATCGAGATCTGCCAGGGGGCGGGGGTCGACCTGATCGTGGTGGAGTCGTCCGGCATCGGCCAGGCGGACACCGAGATCGTCGACGTCTGCGACCTGTCGCTGTACGTCATGACCCCCGAGTACGGCGCCGCCATGCAGCTCGAGAAGATCGACATGCTGGACTACGCCGACCTGGTGGCCATCAACAAGTTCGACCGCCCGGGCGCCCTCGACGCCCTGCGCGACGTGCGCAAGCAGTACCGCCGCTGCCACAACCTGTTCGGCTCACCGCCGGACGAGCAGCTCCCGGTTCACCCCACCATCGCCAGCCAGTTCCACGACCGCGGGGTCAACGCCCTCTACCGGGCGGTCGTCGCCGCGCTCTGCGCGAAGCACGGGTCGACCTGGGAGCTCGCCTCGACCTGCGCGGAGCCGGCCGGTTTGCCCGCCCGCCACCCGCTCATCTCGGCGGAGCGCACCGGGTACCTGCGCGACATCGCCCGCACGGTGCGAGACTACAAGGCCTGGGCCGAGGGGCAGGTCAGGGTGGCCGACCGCCTCTACCAGCTCACCGGCGCCCGCGCCATCCTCTCGGCGCGCAACGGCGACGGCTCGGCCGACGACCTCTGGCGGCTGTTCGAGGAGATCGCCGGCGACCACCCCCCCCACGAGCCGCAGCTCGCAGACCTCGACGCCGAAATCCGCCGCGTCGCCCACGAGCTCGAGTACGACTCCCGCGAGCTGCTCGCCGCCTGGCCCCGGATCCGCGACGACTACGCCGGCGACGAGCTCGTCTACACCGTGCGCGGCCGCGAGATCCGAGTGCCCTTGACCAGCGTGTCGCTGGCCGGCACCAGGGTCCCCAAGGTCCAGCTGCCGCTGCGCACCACCTGGGCAGGGATCCTCCGCTACCTGTTCCTGGAAAACGTGCCCGGGGCGTTTCCCTACACCGCGGGGGTGTTCCCCTTGAAGCGCACGACCGAGATGCCGACCCGCATGTTCGCCGGCGAGGGGGGGCCGGAACGTACCAACCGCCGTTTTCACTACGTCTCCAACGGACAGGCGGCGGCCCGCCTCTCGACCGCCTTCGACTCGGTCACCCTGTACGGCGAGGACCCGGACCGGAGGCCCGACATCTTCGGCAAAATCGGCGAGGCGGGGGTCAGCATTTGCACCGTCGAGGACGTGGAGCGGCTCTACGCCGGCTTCGACCTGTGCTGCCCGACCACCTCGGTGAGCATGACCATCAACGGCCCGGCGCCGATGATCCTGGGGATGTTCTTCAACGCCGCCGCCCGCCAGCAGGCCCGCAAGCGGTTGATCGAAAGCGGCCGGCTGCAGGCGCCGCCCGAGTCTGCCTTCCAACCGGTGGTGGACGGCAGCGACTGGGAGGCCCTCGAGCCGCTGCTGGCGCCGGGCGAGTGGGACGCCGTCCTGGCCGACACCCTCAAGGTGATCCGCGGCACGGTCCAGGCCGACATCCTGAAGGAGGACCAGGCCCAGAACACCTGCATCTTCTCCACCGAGTTCGCGCTCAAGATGATGGCCGACATCCAACAGCTCTTCGTCGAGCGGGACGTGCGCAACTTCTACTCGGTGTCGATCTCCGGCTATCACATTGCCGAGGCGGGCGCCAACCCCATCACCCAGCTCGCCTTCACCCTGGCCAACGGCTTCACCTACGTCGAGACCTACCTCGCCCGCGGCCTCGAGATCGACGATTTCGCCCCGAACTTGAGCTTCTTCTTCTCCAACGGCATGGACCCGGAGTACACGGTGATCGGCCGGGTGGCGCGGCGGATCTGGTCGGTGGCGATCCGCAACCGCTACGGCGGCAACGAGCGCTCGCAGAAGCTCAAGTACCACATCCAGACCTCGGGCCGCTCCCTGCACGCGATGGAGATCGACTTCAACGACATCCGCACCACCCTGCAGGGTCTCCTGGCCATGGCCGACAACTGCAACAGCCTGCACACCAACGCCTACGACGAGGCGATCACCACCCCGACCGAGGAGTCGGTGCGGCGGGCCCTGGCGGTGCAGCTGATCAACGCCCTGGAGTTCGGGCTGCTCAAGAACGAGAACCCGCTCCAGGGGTCGCACGTCGTCGAGTGGCTCACCGACCGGGTGGAGGAGAAGGTCCTCGAGGAGTTCGAGCGCCTGTCCGAGCGCGGGGACGTCCTCGGCGCGATGGAGACCATGTACCAGCGCGGCAAGATTCAGGAGGAGTCCCTCCACTACGAGCGGCTCAAGCACTCCGGCGAGCACCCCATCGTCGGGGTCAACACGTTCCTGCGGGAGGACGCCAGGTCCGCTGGTCTGGCCGACACCCCCCTCACCCGCTCCACAACCGAGGAGAAGGAGGCCCGGCTCGCCCACCTGCGCGACTTCCACGAGCGCCACGCGAAACGGTCGGCGGAGGCCCTCGCCCGGCTGCAAGACGTCGCCCGCAACGGCGGCAACCTGTTTGCGGAGCTGCTGGACACGGTCAGGGTCTGCTCGCTGGGACAGATCTCCAAGGCGCTATACGAGGTCGGGGGCAGGTACCGGCGGAGCATGTAGCGGGGCAGCGTTCAGCTGAGGCGTTTCCACAATCCTGCGGGGAGCCACCCGCACCCGTAGGGGCGCAGCGTGCTGCGCCCCTCCAGGTCGCACCGAAGTGATTGTATGCAATCATGTTGCGCCATGGAGGGGCGCGATACATCGCGCCCCTACGGGAATCCGGACGAGCGCCAGGGTCCCCGTCGGTCGGCTCGCGCGCGAGGCTCGGTTGTCGGCTCCGCCGCCGGCCCGGCGGCGCTCCGGCGCTCGGGACCTACCTGCTCGACCCGAACCAGGTGTCGGGGGCGAGGGCTGTCGCGCGCTCGAGGTGCGTGCGGGCGGCCTCGGGCTCGCCCGCGGCCTCGAGCGCGGTGCCGAGGGCCCACTCGGCGAGCGGGACCCACACGAACGCCTCGTAGCTCTCGCGGCCACGCTCCTCGAGCCGCTCGAGCGACAGCCCCGCGAGCTTGACGGCCTGGCCGGCCTCGCCCAGGCGCACCAGCGCCACGGCGCGCAGAATGCGGGCGTGGTCGACCACCTCCGGGTTGCCCTCCATCGCGCCTGCAGCCCGTTCGACCTCGGCCGGGTCGCCGCCCCGCTCGAGACGGGCCCACCGCCGCAGGACGTCGCCCACCCTGACCAGGGCGGCCGGCGGCGCCGGGTCGAGCGCCGGATCGGTCCAGTCACCGCGGAAGAAGGGCCACAGGGGGCCGGACTCGACATTGAGCCCCTGCAGCCCGCGGGCGCCGTAGGCCTGGGCGGCGCCCCGGGCATGGTCCCACGCCGCCCCGTCGCCGCTGAGCGCCGCGTCGAGGTGGAGCATCAGCGGGGCGTCGAAGGGGTTGCGCCCGGAGGTGCGGGCGGTGAGGGAGCGCACCAGCGCCGCCCGTCCCGCCTGCCGCTCCCCGGCGATCAGGAGCTGCTCCCCCAGGCGAAGCCAGAGGTCCGTGAAGTCGGGGTCTCGCTCCGCGGCACGGCGCAGGGCGCGGATCGCCGCTCCCTGGTTGCCGCCTCGGGCCAGCGAGCGAGCCACCAGCAGGGAGGCCGCAAGCCGCGAGCCCGGGTCCGAGAGCACCGCGCGCTGGTCGGCCTCGAGGGCGCCGAAGCGCCCCTCCGCGCCGCCGGGGTCGACCTCGACCTGACGGCACACCTCCACGAGCCGGTCCCAGAAGCCGCGTCGGGTTTCCCACTCGACGGGGCTCGTTCCTGGCTCGCTGCCGTCTGTGGTCAGGTGAACGAGCCGTGCGCCGAGCCGCAGGTCGAAGCCGTCAGCGCCGGCGGACTCGATCCACGCCTGGTCCCGCTGGGGTCCGAGGGGAA
>Ga0068714_10007790_pt1 | contig 10239 bp, 8 predicted proteins | sample MTBNYHSulfiMetaG_FD_62988 | JGI IMG/M metagenome (GOLD analysis project Ga0068714, IMG submission 62988) | Enrichment culture microbial communities from rom New York Harbor, USA that are MTBE-degrading - MTBE-NYH (New York Harbor Sulfidogenic)... | ecosystem: Environmental > Aquatic > Marine >...
ACGGCTGCTCGCTGGCTGGCTTGTGCCGGGGCTGAAGTCATAAAGGTAGAAAATCCCAAGCATCCTGACCCTATAAGAAATTTCCCTTTAAATAAGCTGGGTAAGACGGGTCTTGATTACGGGGGACAGTTTGACTTTCATAATGTGAGTAAGCTCAGCATTAGCCTTGATACGGGCAAACCCCGGGGGCGGGATATCTTCCGGCAGTTGGTCGAGCAGAGTGATGTCGTTATGGAAACTTTTAGCTCCCGGGTAATGGAAAATTTTGGCATGGGCTATGACGTACTGAAATCCTGGAAGCGTGACATTATATATGTCTGCTGTTCCGGGTTCGGTCATTATGGCCGATCTCGTGATTATGACACCTGGGGCCCGACGGCGCAGGCGGTTTCCGGGCTGCACTTACTGTCCGGTCACCCCGGAATGGAGCCGGCGTCTTGGGGGTATTCTTACATTGACCACTATGGTGGCGACCTCATGTGTATGGCTATCCTGTTTGCTCTCTATTACCGGGAAATGACCGGGCAAGGGCAATGGGTTGACCTTTCCCAGGCGGAGGGCGCCGTAAACATTACCGGGCCCTTCGTCCTTGATAATGAAGTTAACGGCCGTAGCTGGCGGGGGCGCCCCGATTTCCCGCCTGGTAACCGTACCCTGTTCCCCAACCGGGTAGCGCCGCATAATACCTATCGTATTGCGGGTAAAGATTTAGCCGGACAGGACCGCTGGATAGGTATCTCCTGCTACTCTGATGAAGAATGGCAGGCATTAAAGAAAGTCATGGGTAACCCGAAGTGGGCTGAAGACCCCAAGTTTGCTACTAATTTGGGGCGCACTCATAATGAGGATGAGCTGGACCGGAATATTCAGGCCTGGACGGAGACGCAAGACGGGTATGAGATAATGAATCAGCTGCAAAAAGCTGGGGTGGCGGCTGGTGTGGCCCAGGTATCTCAGGAGCGAATGGATGTCGACCCCCAGCAAAAACATCTGGAAATGTATCCTACCTTTACCCATAATGCTTTAGGGCCTTGCCGTGTGGAGCAGGTGCCCTGCCTCTTCTCGCGTACGCCGGTTAAGGTACGGGCTAGTTCGCCCTGCATCGGTGAGCACAATAGCTACGTTTTAAATGAAATTCTGGGCCTTTCGGCTCAAGAAATCCAGGCACTTGTTGATGAGGGTGTTATCCCACAGCCCCATGAGGCTAAGGAGTGGGTGGGCGCTTCGATAGATCCCCTTGTTGGCAAAGAGAAAAAGAAAAAGTAAAACATAGAGTTCGTGTTATCGGGCGTGATTGTTTGGCAGCTGTTGTTAAGGGGTTTTGAGATTGTAGGAAGGGGGGCTGAAAGATTTGCTCCCCTTCTTTTTATAATCGGTAGTAGCCGTTTTTGGCAGTTGCTTTAACAAGTGCTGTGGCATTGTTTTACTCACGATGTCAGGGATTGACTTACAAAATTCTTTGAGGTTATAATTAACATTGCGGGATTATATTTGTGGGGATGGTTTTTGCGAATAAAAGCTAGAAAATTAAGGAGGATCTAATGGCTGAACTTAAGGGCTCTGAGTATATTGCCCGAATAATGAAAGAAGAAGGGGTCGAACAGTACTTCGGTGTTCATGGCGGTCATATATGGCAAATGATGTCTTCAGTTGCCAAAGAAGGTATCAGACTGGTCCATATGCGCCACGAGCAATCCGGGGTGTATGCTGCTGATGGTTGGGGTAGGACCACACGGACACCAGGAGTATGTTTCGGTACCGCTGGCCCTGGTATGGCTAATATGGTGAGTGCTTTATTGCACTCTTCTTTATGTAAGAGCCCGGTAGTGGCGCTTATGGGCCAGCACACGATAACTTATGATGGTTGGGGCCCGTTTCAGGAAGGTTATGCTGCCAAGATAACCCCCAGTTTCACCAAGTGGACACAGCGTATTATTGATTTTAACACCATATCGTACTGGATGCGTAAGGCATTCCGGGATGCTATCCAGTATCCGGCGGGTCCGGTGGTCGTGGAGATTCCCACGGAACTTTTAGGTAAAAAGGGGGCGGAAGAAGATCAGTTAGGCTATTTGCCCAAAGGGCGATGTGCTGACCCGAGCCGCCCGGCTGGTGACCCGGCTCTGGTAGAAAAAGCGGTGAGGATGCTGATAGAGGCCAAGAAGCCCATAGTAATTGGTGGCGATGGCATTTTTTGGGCAGATGCTGCCGCAGAATTGAAAGAATTTGTGGAGTTGCTTAACATCCCGGTTCATACCAGAAGAGCGGGCAGGGGGGCGGTTCCGGAGGGTCATCCGCTGGCATTCAGCGGGGGCTACCGCCGGCCGATATTGAATCAATCAGATGTTATGGCGATAATTGGTCTCCGCATGAGCATGCTGGAGCATTTTGCCATGCCGCCTACTTATCCGGCGGAAAATGTACGGTATATCCAGGTATCGGAAGACCTGGAAGAACTAACCATAAGGCTGCCAACCGAGGTATCAATATATGCTAACCCTAAACTGGTACTGAGGCAGATGATTGACTGTGCCAAAGATATATTAAAGGAAAAGCCGGACAGGAGTGAGTGGTTAAGTTTCGTCAGCAAGGCTAAGGAAGCGGCAACACTACAACTGAAAGAAGAAGTGGATGCGGTGCGCACTCATAGCCCCATTCACCCCGAATTTTTAGCTCAGGGGATACTGGACTTTCTGGATAAAGATGCCACTATTATCCTTGATTCCTTCTCCATGGCTGGCTTTATCACGGACAAGATAGAAGCTAACTTCGCCGGCCAGATACTGGATTCCGGGACGTATGGTGGTGTCGGGCACGGCGTGGGCATGGCCATTGGTGCCCAGCTAGGCAGGCCGGGCAAGCAGGTTATTGACTTGCTGGGTGATGGTGGTTTAGGCATCGCTGGTTGGGACATTGAAACCGCGGCCAGAAATAATTTGCCGGTATGCTACCTGATATTTAATAACAGCTCGTGGATCAGCAAGCCAGCTCAGGGCATGGTACTCCCGGCGGTGAAAGAAACCTGGGGTATGCTGGATGACATCAGATATGATAAAATATTCGCGGAAATGGGTTGCCATACTGAGCTTGTTCGTGAGCCAGAAGAATTACGCCCGGCGCTGGAGAGAGCCTTTAATTCGGGTAAGACCATGGCAATAAATGTTGTCCCTGATAATTCTATATTCCCTCCACAGCTAAAGCAGAGGATGGAGCATTATAAGCTATAAGAAATTGAGGAGGTGTTAATGGCCTAATTCCGTATTTGGTAGACAAGAGCATCGGCTACCAGTTCGTTAGCAAAAAAACTAAAATAAGGAAGGAGAAGCTAAATGAAAATTACAGATGCTTGTATAGCTTGCGGCAAATGTGTGCCGTATTGCCCGGTGGGGGCAATCTCGGTTGAAGACCCGATTTCGGTAATTAACCAGGATAAATGTGTTGAGTGTGGTGTATGTAAGAGAGCTGAGGTTTGCCCCGTTGATGCCTTTGAGGAAGAGAAACAGGATTGGCCTCGTTCCGTCAGGGGTGCTTTCTCAAATCCTCTGACCGTTCACAAAGAGACCAGAGTTCCCGGTCGTGGTACTGAAGAAATGAAGACCAACGACCTCAGGGGTCTTTACGGCAATGGCATTGTTGGCTTTACCGCTGAGATGGGACGTCCTGGTACTAGCACCGGTTTCCGTGATGTAGAGAAAGTTGCTATGGCTCTGGCTAAGGTCGGGTTGATTTTTGCTCCGGATAATCCGGTCACTGCTAATATGACTGATAAGAAAACAGGCAAGATTAACCCTGACCTTTACAATCAGAGAGCTCTGTCAGCCATGATTGAAGGTAGACTTAAGATAGAAGACTTGCCTAAGGCTATTGAGGCCTTGCGTAAGGTAGAAAAAGAGATAGATACGGTTTTCAGCCTTGATATCATCGATATGTACGCTCCTGATGGCTCGGTGCCAGTGGATAAATACATAAAAGAGGCCAAGGCTGATGTCTATCCTAACGGCAAGGTTAATTTCGGGCTGGGCAAACCATTGGCAACTAAATATGGCAAAGATAGGGAGGAAAAGTAAATGACACATACCTTACATCGTAAAGGAACTGTTGAAAATCTCAGTGATGATTTTCCCTTCTTGATAATGTCAGCCAAGGGTTTCCCCAATGAGCCGGGCTCCGGTGAGAAGATGGCGGAAATACTCAAAATTGCTCAGAAATACAACCCGGTCAACTGGGGAGATATGAGGACAGGCAATGAATTTTCTACCCCTCTGGAAGAGGTGTTAGAAAAAGTAGATGAAAGAAGTATCGTCCACGCTGTCTATACCAATGTTGACGATGCTGCTGCTTTTGTTAAGGATCTCGCTGCCAAAGACTTCGGTCTTTCGGTAGTAGTAAGTGCGCCTTTCGAACTGGCCAAGCAGGTTGCCGAGAAGGCAGGCGTGGGCAGGCACACTATGGAGTACTCCGGAGGTATCTGGGGTGCGCTAGACAAACTCCCGGCTGATTGGGTTCTTGAAATCACTACTATGTGTGGTCATGGCATGGTTTCCCGCTACCTGGTTGAGGATTTGACCGAACGTGTCAAGAAGGGGCGGATGACGGCTAAAGCCGCTGCCGAGGAACTGGCCAAGCAATGTTGCTGTGGTATATTCAACCCGGTTCGCGCGGCGAAACTAATCAAGAAACAGGCAGGGAAATAACCTAAACCCGAGCAACAACTAACGAGTAGCAGTTTTGTTTATTTAGCAGGCTGCTATTCGTTAGTAAAGGGTGAATCGGGATTAATGACGTAATGAGGAGGTAGCTATGCAGCAGCCTGGACAAGGCCCGCTGGAGGGCATAGTGATTGTTGATTTTACCCAGTATCAACAGGGAACTGTAGCTACAGCTATGTTGGCTGATATGGGTGCCGAGGTTATTCATGTAGAAGCTCGTGGTAAGGGAGACCCGGGTAGAGCGCTGGGCGGGGGTGATACTCCCCTCGTTCCCTATTTTGAATGTAACAACCGCGGCAAGAAGAGCATAACGGTTGATGTCAGAAAAGAAAAGGGAAAAGAGATTATCTATAAGCTGGTAGAGAAAGCTGACGTGTTTGCGGAAAACTTCCGGGTTGGCGTAGTTCAGCGTCTGGGCATTGGTTATGAAGACTTGAAACGTATCAACCCCAAGCTTATCTACCTTACTGCTTCCGGTTTCGGCTTGCACGGGCCTTCTGCCGAGTACCCGGCCTTCGATGCTATTGGCCAGGCCATAGGTGGTATAGCCAGCGTCTCCGGCATAGAGGGTAGCCCTATGCAGACTCTTGGTGCCTCGGTGGGTGACCAGACCGGAGGGTTCATGGGGGCTTATGCCATAATGCTGGGTCTGTTTCATCGTGAGCGTACCGGCGAGGGGCAGTTTATCGATGTTTCCCTGGTTGGTGGTCAGGTAGCGCTGATGGGCTGGCAACTGGCTTCATACTTGCTTACCGGTATAATACCTAAACGGCGCCGGGGGCGTTTGCTGCCTGGAATCGTGGCGGGAAGCTTTGCTGGCAAGGATGGCAAATATTTTGTGGTACAGGCTACCGGACGGCCGGCTTTCGAGCGTTTCTATAAGGGAATCGGGATGGAGTCCGTCCTGACCGACCCGAGATATGATAGCTTTGAAAAGCTGCGGGCTAACATGGACGCACTGTTTGGCGAGATGGACAAGCAGTTCGCCACCAAGACCCGTGCCGAATGGCTAAAAGTCTTGCGTGACGAGGCGGATATCCCTTCCGCACCGATTAATGACTTTGCCGAGGTTTCGGTTGACCCGGACGTAGTCGCTAATGAGTATGTCATGGAGATTGACCATCCTAAGGCAGGACGGGTCAAGGTGCCTGGTTTACCGGTAAATCTTAGTAAAACTCCTGGCTCAGTAGGTATAGCTCCGGAATTGGGTGAGCATACTGATGAGATACTGAAGAGTGTTGGCTATTCCGCGGCTGATATAGAGCGGCTGAGGAAAGAAGAGGTTATCTAGCCGACCTGGGAAAATTCAACAATCCAGAATAAAAGAGCAGGGTAGTTAAATTAGCTGCCCTGCTTTATTTTGTTTAGCGAGATGATGTTAATGGCGGAGGGAATTCAACGAATGGATATATTTATTTACTTGCTCAGTGATTATATTTGGTTACCATTGTTGGAAATATTTATTGCGTGTCTATTCTTTTGGTCTGTTTTTAAGGATGTTCAAGCTAAAATGAGAAAAGGTGGTGGTATTCATGCCACTGTAAAGAGGGGTGAAAAGTGTTGGTCAAGATTGTTGTCATTTTGGGCAATATCTATCATATTCATTGAGATTATTATTTCATCTGAATTGATAGATAATAATAAAATCGTAATAGGATTATTAAATCTTGGCGTTCTTGTCTACTTGAATTTACTCAGTTCTTTTTTCAGAAATAAGATTATTGGATGGTCAATGAAAATCCAAAAGATAGAGGAAAATGTATAGATTACTGCTAGCAAAAATATAAAACCCTCTGAAATAGGGGCATAAATATATTACTGATTAGCTTAAAATAGCTGCAAAATGGCGGAGGGGGTGGGATTCGAACCCACGGTTGGTTTGCACCAACAACGGTTTTCAAGACCGTCACCATAGACCGCTCGGACACCCCTCCGGATTTGGATAAGCCACCAGCTATTATACTGGAAAGTCGGGTAAGTTGCTAACTGGCTCTTACCTGATAACCCTCTCTTTCAGATACGGCTGTAGGGCTTCGGGCACTACTATGCTGCCATCGGCTTGCTGGTAGTTTTCCATTATGGCAATCATAACCCGGGGCAGGGCTAAACCGGAGCCGTTCAGCGTGTGGACAAACTGGGGTTTATCATCAGGGGAGGGGCGGTACCGGATGTTGGCTCGCCGCGCCTGAAAATCGCCGCAGTTAGAGCACGAGCTTACCTCCAGCCATTCGGCACAACCCGGGGCCCATACCTCGATATCGTAAGACTTGGTAGCAGCAAAGCTTAAATCGGCGGTGCAAAGCTGCACAATACGGTAAGGCAAGCCCAGCCGCTGGCACACTTCCTCGGCATTATTAAGCAGGCTCTCCAACTCTTGATTGGAAGATTCCGGCGCCACGAATTTATACATCTCCACCTTGTCGAACTGGTGCCCGCGTTTGATACCTCGGGTATCTTTGCCGGCTGACATTTTCTCCCGGCGGAAACAGGCAGTATAGGCGACATAATATAAAGGCAGGCTGCCCGGAGGGATAATCTCGGCGCGGTGCAGGTTGGTTATCGGTACCTCGGCGGTAGGCACAAACCAGAGGTCGTCTTCTTCATCGTGGTACAGGTTATCGGCAAACTTGGGCAGGTTGCTGGAACCTACCATGCATTCCCGCTTGACCATGAAAGGCAGATATACTTCTTGGTAGCCGTGCTCGTTGATGTGCAGGTCCAGCATGAACGCGATGATAGCCCTCTGTAACCTGGCGCCCGCCCCTTTTAATACGTAGAAACGGGTGCCAGAAAGTTTAACACCGCGTTCAAAATCAATAATGCCCAGTGACTCTCCCAGTTGCCAATGCGGGACTGGCGGGAAAGCCAGCTCTTTGGGTTCGCCCCAGGAACGTAATATCACATTGTCCCGTTCGTCCTGACCTAGCGGTACGTCGGGGTTGGGGATGTTGGGTACTCGTAATAGCTTGTCCTCAAGCTGGCTGTCTATTTGCCTGATCTCTTCTTCAAGTCCCTTTATTATCGTGCGCAGGTCGCGTCCCTCTTCGGCGGTTTCCTGGTCTGTCTGTCTCTTGCGGGCGGCTTCTTTACGCAGGTGTCTTAAATCTTCCAGTTCCACCAGTTTCTGGCGCCGTTGTGTATCAAGCTCCAGGATGTCATCCAGCGGGGCGTTGTCACGGCGCTTGGTTAAGGCGTCTCGTACCAGATGGGCATTTTCGCGGATAAATTTCAGGTCAAGCATAATATATTCCCTTTTTAGTCACCTTGTGATTATTGGGAAAAATCAAGCCATACGGCTCTGCCCGCAGCCGAGCACTTTACGACAGTGCGGGCAAAAATATATTACATTTTTCCCGGTGAAAAGACCTACCCCCTGTGTCTTGTAATAAATTTCGTCCAGTTCATTTTTACAGAACGGACAAATCGGGGCGATGTCTTCTCTTTCTGATATTTTAATGCTTTTGTTGGCCATTATACACCTCTTCAGGCTATGGTTTCGGAATCCGATGGCTGTGGTTTATCTTTTAACTGCGGGAAGAGTATGACCTCGCGGATGGATGGCTGGTTGGTAAACAGCATGACCAGACGGTCAATGCCTACGCCCAGACCACCGGTAGGCGGCATGCCGTATTCCAGAGCCAGCAGGTAGTCCTCGTCAATAGTCCACTGTTCCTCGTCTCCGGCCTGCCTTTCTTTCAGTTGCTCGGTGAAACGTTCCCGCTGTTCTGTCGGGTCGTTGAGCTCGGTGTAGGCGTTAGCGATTTCTATACCGCCGCCGGCGAAGACTTCAAAACGTTCGACTACGCGTTCTTCTCCCGGCTTCGTTTTAGCCAGCGGTGACATAGAGACGGGGTAATCGAAGATAAAAGTCGGTTGTATCAGCTTGGGCTCGACGAAGGTTGACAGCAGTTCGTCAACCAGTTTGGCCCAGTTCTTATTGGGGTCGGCTTCCAGCCCCATCTCCCTCATCTTGGCTCTGAGCGAGGCGGCTCTGGGGAACTGGATAAAATCAATGCCGCTGTATTTTAGAATTGCCTGGTGCAGACTGATACGCTGCCAGGGCGGCTTGAAATTGATGATATTGTCACCAAACGGCACCTCGGCGGTGCCCAGTACCTGCTGGCTGACTTCGTATACCATGGCTTCGAGCATAGCCATCACGTCCTTGTAGTCGGCGTAGGCTTCGTAGCTTTCCAGCAGGGTAAATTCGGGGTTATGCTTGGTGGATATGCCCTCGTTGCGGAATATACGTCCCAGCTCGTAGACCTTATCCAGACCGCCGACGATAAGCCGCTTCAGGTGGAGTTCGGGGGCTATACGCAGGTAAAAGTCTTGGTCCAGAGCGTGGTGATGGGTGATAAAGGGGCGGGCTAAAGCCCCCCCGGCGGCGGGTTGCAGCACGGGAGTTTCCACTTCAATGAAGCCGCGGTTGTTAAGAAATTGCCTGATAGCGGCCATAATCTGGCTGCGTATTTGAAAAACCCGGGTGATTTCCGTATTGGCAATGAGGTCAAGATACCGCTGACGGTAACGTGTTTCGGTATCGCTCAGGCCGTGCCATTTCTCCGGCAGGGGATGTAGCGACTTGGAGAGCAGAGTCAGCTCTGTCACTTCGATAGTGGGTTCACCGGTCCTGGTCCGGAACAGCTTACCGCTGGCACCGATAATATCGCCGATGTCCAGGTCTTTCAGCAGTTCCAGGATGCTCTCGTCAAGGCGCCCTTTATGAAAGTATAGCTGGATTTTCCCGGAGCTATCGCGGAGGTCCAGGAAAGCTATTTTACCCATAGCGCGGTTAGCCATAATCCGCCCGGCAACGGTAACTCGGGGGGCTTCGGCTTTATCGGCTTCCGGCTGTTTTGCTAGCAGGGCTGCGGCTTGCTGGGTGGTATGGCTGCGGTGATACCGGTTAGGATAGGGATTAATATCACGGGCGCGGATACGGTCGAGTTTCTGCTGCCTTTGCTGAGCGATGTTGTCTAGCCTGGATGTCATATCTTCCTTATTCCTGCTTGATTTTGGTAAAGAGACCGGAGTCCGCCGGCACTTTAAGCCCAAGATTACACCTATTATATGCTATATTGGGCTGCTAGTGAAGTGCTTTGCTGTGCTATGCCTGTTTCAGGCTGTCCAGCCAGGCGATTGATTTGATGTCCCGCTCCAGCAGGTATCTGAAATAATGCCTTAACAATTTTTCAATTTCGCTGGACAGTGCGGTGTTTATTATCATCCGGCTGGCAGTATCATAATCGCTGTCCTGTAATATGCGCATGACTCGCCGGGCGCCCGCCGATACGGGGTAGGTTAGCAACTGGGTGTGGCGGCAATTCGGGCATAGTATGCCACCGCCGCTGGTGGTAAAGTAGATGTCAGTACCGGGTTCTGGGGGCGATTTGCAGTTTATACACCGTTGGAGTTCGGGGCGGTAGCCCGATTCTGCCAGCAGGTGTAATTCAAAGTATCGTATGGTGGTGAGCTCGTTACGGTTATCCTGCTGGCACAGGCGGTTTAGTGTGGCCAGTAATAGTTG
>Ga0068714_10007791_pt1 | contig 10234 bp, 6 predicted proteins | sample MTBNYHSulfiMetaG_FD_62988 | JGI IMG/M metagenome (GOLD analysis project Ga0068714, IMG submission 62988) | Enrichment culture microbial communities from rom New York Harbor, USA that are MTBE-degrading - MTBE-NYH (New York Harbor Sulfidogenic)... | ecosystem: Environmental > Aquatic > Marine >...
CGCAAGTCGCTGCGCGGTCCGCTTGGCGAGGCCGACACGGTCAAGATCGTCGGCCAGGTGTGCAGCGCCCTGGCCTTTGCCCACGAGAACAGCGTCGTCCACCGCGACATCAAGCCCGAAAACATCCTGGTCGGCACCGACGGGGTGGCCAAGGTCCTCGATTTCGGCATCGCCAAGCTGACCTCCGCCTCCACCGTCACCCGCGACAAGATCGTGGGCACGCCCGAGTATATCTCGCCCGAACAGGCGCGGGGCGACCCGGTACAGCCGGCCAGCGACGTCTATTCCCTGGGCATCCTGCTGTACGAGATGCTGACCGGCAGCGTGCCCTTCCGCCGGCCCCGTACCGAAGAGCCGTTCAAAGCGGCCATCGACGTCATCCGCCAGCACCTCAAGGAGGAGCCGCAGCCGCTGCACCAGCGCAACCCCACCGTCGAGATCTCGCCGCGGATGGAGCAGGCCACGATGCGCGCCCTGAATAAGGATCTCAGCCAGCGCTATGCCACGGCCAAAGAGCTGGGCGATGCGCTGGGCTACCACGAGCCGGTGGAGCGGATCACCACCTCGGTGCAGCCGGTGCAGGCCAGCCTGATCATCGTCCAGGGACCGCGTCGCGGGCAGCGGGTCACCCTATCCGCCCAGCCGCTGCCGCTGGGCCGCGGCGAGCTGGGCTCGAGCAACACCACCATCTCGCGCCGCCACGCCGAGATCGTCTTCCGCGGCGGCAGCTACTGGCTGCAGGACATGTCCAGGAACGGCACCTGGGTCGACAATACGCGGGTCTATGGCGAGGCGCCGCTGGTCAACGGGTCGGTCATTGTCATCGGCGACAATGTGCTGAGGTTGGAGCAGAGCCTGCTATGAGCTGTGGCCCGCCCTTGGGCCACAGCCCAGCCCGCGAACGACGGGCACCGCAGTCATTCCCGCGGGAAGCAGGAATCCAGCCCGCAGCCTGACAGGAGCAATAGGAATTCACACCAAGTAAGGAGGCAGAAATGAGTGACGATCGCACAGTTCCCATGCAACCCCAATGGTCGCGGCGAGATGCCGCTTCCGACGACCAGGAGACGGTCATGGCCGACCAGGACGCCGTAACGCCGCCCACCATCCCCCTCGGCGACCGGGGCGGGTGGCAGCCACCCACGCCGGCGCCCGGCTTCCAGCGCGCCGATCCCGGCGCCCGGCCGTCGCCGCCGCCCTTCCAGCCACCCTACGGGCCGCCCGGCGTCCAGCCACCCGGCGTCCAGCCGGCCGCGGCAGGCCCCGAGGGAGCGACCATGATCATCAGCGAGCGGGCCGCGCCGGTCTTTGCCTGGCTGGTGATCGTGGACGGCCCCGACCGCAATGCCATCGGCGCGGTCCACCCGCTGCACCCCGAGACCACCACCATCGGCCGCGTCAAGGGCAACCGCATCGTGCTGCCGGACGACACTGTTTCGGCGCAGCACGCCCGCATCCGCCGCGAGGCCAAGGAGGGGCAGGAACCGGTCTTTGCCCTGTTCGACATGGGCAGCCGCAACGGGATCTATGCCGGGGACAAGGAAAGCTATAAAAAAGAGGAAAGCCGGGTCTATCGCCACGAGCTGCAGGACGGCAACTACCTGCTGATGGGCGAGACGACGCTGGTATTCAAGCGGCTGTAGAGCCGCCCGGCGATGCTGAAACCAGGGCCTGTCGTTCCGGGCGGAGGGCAGCAACGTGAGAGATCTCTCGGTCCAACCGCGAGAAATCTCGCTTGATCCGGCGCGGGATGACCGGTCCGGCGGGCCAGGCGTCTGGCAACAAGAGCGACAGCCACGATGAAAGCCTGCGCCCAAGGGGGCCATTTGCACCAGGGAGGAGACTAGCATGAGAGCATATTGGATGAGCGCCGTTTTGATCCTGGCGCTGCTTCTGGGCAGCGTTGCGCCTGCCGGCGCCCAGGGCGCTGTAAACCTGACCATCGACGATCTGGACATGGGCGCCTTTCCGGGGAGCAAGGTCAGCGTGACGGTGCGGGACGCCAACGGCGTCCCCATCCCCGGCCTGGGAGCCGACAAGTTCGAAATCGTCGAGGATGGGCGGTCCTCCTTCCCGCCGAAGGAGGTCACCACCCAGGTCAACCCCGACGCCGTGATCTCGATCGTCATGGTCATCGACGTCAGCGGCAGCATGGAGGGCGAGCCGATCAAGGAAGCCATGCGCGCCGCCAACGCGCTGCTAGATCGCCTTTCCGGCCAGGATCGGGCGGCCATCATCGCCTTTGCCGACAAGGTCGAAAGCCTCGATCCCACGCAGCTCGAGGAGGGCAAGGAACTGGGCTTTACCACCGACAAGAACGCCGTCCGCAACGTGGTCAACTTTCTCGACACCAAGATCGGCTGGGACACGCCCCTCTACGATGCCATCTACAAAGGGGTCAAAATGGCCTCCGCGGAGCCGGTCGGCAAGCGCGCGGTGGTGGTCATGACCGACGGCCGCGACGAGCGCGACAACGCCGCCGGGGTGCCGGTCAAGGATGCGGGCAGCCTGTCCACACCCGACGATCCGATCAACGAGGCCAACCGCTACAACATCCCCATCTTTTCCATCGGCCTGGCCGGGCTGGGGGGCAAGATCGACCCCAAGTACCTGGGACGGCTGGCCGAGCGCACGGGCGGCATTTACCAGGAAACGCCCGAGCCCGAAGAGCTCACCCCCCTCTTTGAGGAGGTGGTCAACCAGCTCAAGACCCAGTACCTGCTGCACTATGACTCGCAACTGGAGATGGACGACCAGTATCACAGCCTGATGGTCCGCGTGAACCTGCCCCAGGGCCAGGACTTTGACGAGACCAAGTTCCAGCTCATGCCCGCCCAGCCGGAGGAGGTTGCCTCCATCGCCGAGGAGCCGGTCGTCATCTCGGACCAGGCGACCGCCGAGCCGGTCGTGGTCACCGCCGAGCCCATCCCCGAGCCAGAAGCCGAAGGTGTGCAGGCGATCGTAGACAAGGCACAAGAGATCATCGACGAGCGCCCGGCGCTGGCCATCGTCATCGGCGCGGGCGTCTTGTTGTTGCTGGTGCTGATCATCGCCCTGGTGATCGTCCTGTTACGCGGCCGCAAGACCGCCGAGGAAGAATACGCGCCGGTGCAGTTCGACGAGCCCTACACGCCGCCCCCCGCGCCTTCCTGGACGCCGGAGGGCACGGACGTAGGCATCCCGACCACCCACGCTACGGCAGAGGACCGGACCGAGATGGCCCCCGCCGACTGGACGCCGGCCCCCGGCGCGGCGCCCTATGGCGCGCCCGGCGTGCCTGCTCCGTCCTATAGCCCGCCGCACGCCGAGGTCCCGGCGGCCGGCGGCACGCGCGTCATCCAGCGCGCCCCCAAGACGCTGGCCATCCTGGTGGACAAGGCACACCCCGACCGCCGCTACGATCTGACTGGCACGGTCAACGTCGGGCGCGCCAGCGACAACCAGATCGTCGTCCAGGACGCCACCGTCTCGCGGCATCACGCCTGGATCAAGGCCGAGGGGGAAGAGTTCGCGGTCTTTGACATCGGCAGCGCCAACGGCACCTTTGTCAACGACGAGCGGGTCCAGGAGCCCCACCGCCTCTCGAGCGGCGACGTGGTCCGCTTTGGCGACGTGGCCTTTGTCTTTACCAAGGTTTTCTAGCCCATCGCTGCTGGAGCAGATCCAGCATCCCTGGCGATCGCGCGAGGCGGAACCATGATGAGACTGGTCGTCGAACAGGGAAAACTGGCCGGGATGGGCTTTGACCTGGAGCGCCCGGCTATCGTCATCGGGCGCGGGCAGGACTGTGACATCATCCTGGACGAGCACCAGGTGTCGCGCCGGCACGCCCGCCTGCAGCAGACGCCCCAGGGCTGGACGCTGACCGACCTGGGCAGCACCAACGGCACGCAGGTCAACGGCCGCCCGCTGGCGCCGCACCAGCCGTACACCCTCCAGCCGGGAGACCGGGTGAGCCTCGGCGCCGCCGTGCTGGTGCTGAAGGCGCCCGCGACGGACGGACCGCAAGCTGCCCAGTCGCGGGCAGGGGCGTCCAAAGGCAAGCCCCGCCCGGCCCTGCTGGTGGTGGGCGCGCTGCTGATCGCCCTGCTGGTGGTCGGCGCCGTCGTGGCCTTGGTGCTCGTGCTGCAGGACAAGGAAGAAGAGACGGCGCCCGCCGGCGTGAATCCCCTGGACCAGCTCGACGAGGTGATCGAGGGGGTTCCGACCATGCTCGAGGGCATCGTCACCGCCCTGCCCGCGCTGCCCACACAGTTGGAAGAGCTGACCACGGCGCTGCCGATCCCCACCGATCTGAAAGAAATGGGGACCGCGCTGCCGGTGCCCACGCAGCTCGAGGAGCTGATCACCGCCATTCCCGAGCTGCCTCCGCTGCCCATGCAGGCGCCGTCCACGCCAGAACCGGACACCGGAGCCGCCCAATGAACGTGCACCGGCCAAGCCCAAGCGAGAGCCGCCCATGAACGCCACGCTGATCCTCCAACAGGGTCCGGGGGCAGGCCGCACCTACCCCCTCGACCCGCAGCGCCAGCCCGTCCTGTCGATGGGACGCGGCTCGGCGTGCGACATCGCCGTGCCCGACCAGGCTGCCTCGCGGCACCACTGCGACCTGCGCTGGAACGGCAGCCAGTGGGAGGTCGTCGACCGGGGCAGCACCAACGGCACCCGGCTGAATGGCGCGCCCGTCTTCCAGCCGGCGGCGCTGCGCCCCGGCGATGCCATTGCCATCGGCGACACGGTGTGGCTGTTCCGGCCGCAAGCTGCCCAGCCGGCCACCCAACCGGCCATTCCCGGCGCGCAACCGGCCCGGCCCGCGCCCCTGCAACCGGTCCGGCCTGGACCGCTACAACCGATCCCAGCCCATGATCCCTCGCGGCAGGCCGGCCCAGCCTATATCCCGCCTGTTGCGGGCGCCCCCGGGGAGGTTGCCGCCGAGCGGGGCCCCTCCGCGGGCGTGCAGGCGGCCTTTTGGGCCGTGCAGGCGCTGATCGGGGCGGCGGTGGCCTGCCTGGCGGCGGGCGGGTTCCTGCCCTGGGTGCGGATCACCGGCTCGCTGTCCGGCGAGCTGGAATCGCTCATCCGCGGCGTCGCCGGCATCGTCTCGTCATTCATCGGCGAGAACCTGCTGTCGGTGACGCAGGACGTCGGCGCCCTGTCGGGGTATGGCAAGCTGACCCTGGGGTTGGCCGTGCTCGCCGCCATCATGCTGATCGTTGACATTTTCCTCCGCCGGGAGTGGATCGTCGCCGCGCTGGTGTATCTCGTGCCCGGCGCGGTGATGGCGGCGGTCGTCGCCGCCGACCTGAAAAACCTGCACGATCTCTACCAGCAGGTGCAGTCGATCGGCCTCCTGTTCGGCGTCCAGTTGTCGGATGCCGTAGAGGCGTTTGGCAAGTTCATCGAAGTGGAAGTGACGATCCTGCCGGGTCTGTATCTCACCGGGATCGGCCTGGGGCTGCTCTTTATCGGTGGGATCGCGCGCCTGGTGGTGGCGTTGCTGGCGCGCGGGCGATAGCAAGCCCTCACCCCCAACCCCTCTCCCACCTGCTGCAAGCAGGTGGGAGAAGGGGAGCAAGAGGGATGAGGAGGTACGGTCGTGCGTCCCTGTCATTCCCGGAAAGCGGGAATCCAGCCCGCGCGCGGAGCATTGAACAGGGAAAGGAAACCGGCCCATCGAGGCCACAGGCAACAGGAGAGAGAGCATAGATGTCAGGTCAACCACAGCTATTAGGCATCCTGCAAATGGGGATCAGCGCCGGCGGGTGGGACGAGTTGCCGCTGGTCCGGCCCACCATCAGCCTGGGCCGGGGCGCGCCCAACCAGATCATCCTGCACGATCCCAAGGTCTCCAGCCGCCACGCCGAGCTGAGCCTGGGCCGGGAGGGCTGGACGATCCAGGACCAGAACTCCAGCAACGGCACCTTTCTCGACGGCCAGCGGCTGCCGCCCGGCGTGCGCGCGCCTTTGCAGCCGGGCCAGACCGTCACCATCGGCGACTTTGCCCTGTGCATCCGCCAGCTCCAGCCCAACGAGACCCCGCCCCCCAGCCTGGGCGAGCAGGTGGGCCTCCGGCCCACGCCGCAGCCGGGCCTGGCGGTGTACGCCCGCGGCCAGGTGCACAAGTTCTTGCTGGAAAAGAGCAGCGCCATCCTGGGGCGCAAGGACGACTGCGATCTGTGCCTCCCCGACTCGCTCGTGTCGGGGCGGCACGCCCAACTGGAGCGCCAGGGCAACACCTACCGCATTGTAGACCTGGGCAGCACCAACGGCCTGACCTACCAGGGCCAGCGGGTGGCGCAGCACCTCTTTGCCGACGGCGATCTGATCTACATCGGCCAGCAGGTCGCGATCCAGTACCGGGCCTTTGTCGGCTTTATGCCCGAAGCGGCCAAGAAAAAGGCCGAGTCCCCCAAGACCGAGTACCTTGACATGCAGGCCCTGCCCAAGGAGGGCCGGCGTATCACCATCGGGCGGCACACCAGCAACGTCCTGGTGCTGGATCACCCCCGCGTCTCGCGCTACCACGCCGTCATCGAGCAGTACGGGGCCCGGTTCCGCCTGCGCGACCTGAACAGCGACAACGGCACCTTTGTCAACGGCAAGCCGGTGGACAAGGAGGTGTGGATCAAGGAGGGCGACGAGATCCGCGTCGCCTCGTACCGGCTGGTGTTCCGCGAGGATGGCATCACCCACTTTGACGAAGCGGGCTATATGCGCCTGGACGCCATGCACATCGAAAAGCACTATACCAAGACGATCAAGATCCTCCAGGACGTCACCGTGTCGATCTATCCCAAAGAGTTCGTGGCCCTGGTGGGGGCCAGCGGCGCCGGCAAATCGACGCTGATGAACACCATGACCGGCTTTGTCCCGGCCAACGGCCCCCAGTCACGGGTGCTGGTCAACGGCAACAACCTCTACACCCACATGGACCAGTACCGCAACGAAATGGGCTACGTGCCGCAGGAAGACATCATCCACCGCGAGCTCACCTGCTACACGGCGCTGGACTATGCGGCCCAACTCCGCATGCCGGCCGACACCAGCAAGGAGGAGCGGCACCGGCGCGTCATGGAGGTGCTCGACGAGCTAAGCCTTACCGAGCGCAAGGACAACCTGATCACCGCCCTCAGCGGCGGCCAGCGCAAGCGCGTGTCGATGGGCGTGGAGCTGCTCACCAAGCCGGGTCTGTTCTTCCTCGACGAGGCCACCTCCGGCCTGGACCCCGGCACCGAGACCGAGATGATGGAGCTGTTGCGTGACCTGGCCGACGGCGGGCGCACCGTGATCCTGGTGACCCACGCCACCAAGAACGTGATGATGTGCGACCAGGTGGTGTTCCTGGCGCGGGGCGGCTACCTGGCCTATTTCGGCCCGCCCAACGAGGCGCTCGACTATTTCGAGCAGTACCGCACTGTCGAAGAGCGCCGCTACAAGGACAGCGTCGAGTTCGACGACATCTACGGGCTGATCCAGGTGCGCGGCACGCCACAGGAATGGGCCGAGCGCTTTCGCAAAACGCCCCAATACCAAGAGTACGTCGTCAAGCGGATGCACGAGTTGCAGGAACAGCAACGGGCGCCCACGCCCCCGCCGATGCCCAAGACCAGGCAAAAGCGGCAGGTTTCGGCCTTTCGCCAGTTCTGGATCCTGTCGGTGCGCAACCTGCGGATCATGGCCCAGGACAAGATCGGGCTGGGGCTGATGCTGGCCGTCGCCCCGCTCATCGCCCTGATGGATTTCATGTGGGGCAAGGAACTGTACGACCGGGTCAACGGCAACGCCGGGCAGATCATCACCATGCTGTTCATGATGGGCCTCATCGGCATCCTCACCGGCTCGCTCAGCTCGGTGCGCGAGATCGTCAAGGAGGTGGACATCTACCGCCGCGAGCGCACGGTGACGCTCAAGCTGATGCCCTACATTATGTCAAAAGTATGGGTGGGCCTCATCCTGGCGGCCTACCAGACGATCGTGTTCGTCGTGGGCAAACGCCTGCTGGTGGACCCCTACTTCCACGGCGACTATGGCTACGCGGCGATGATTCTCACGGTGTTTCTGTGCACCCTATCCGGCTACATGATGGGCTTGCTGATTTCTGCGGCAGCGCCCAACCAGAACATTGCCCTCTTTTTGGTGGTGATCGTGCTGGTGCCCCAGTTCCTGTTCGCCGGCGCGCTGCTGCCCCGCGACCTGATCCCCGGCGGCGATTACATCAGCGCCATCACCTCCACCCGCTGGGCCTTTGATGGGTTGGTGCGCATCTCGGGCATCGGAGAGGACGTGATCAACGACCCCTGCTGGCAGTTCTCCACCAGCGAGCGGACCGCCCTCAGCCAGGACGACAAGGACGAGAGGGACTGCCGCTGCATGGGCATCCAGATGTTCGAGGCGTGTTACTTCCCCGGCATCCAGAACCCCGATTTCTACGACGAGGAGACCAGGCAGCAACTGGCGGAGGAGAAACCACAAAAGCCGCCCACACCCACCCCCGTCCCGACCTTTACCCCCTACCCGACCCTGACCCCTTACCCGACGCTGACGCCCTATCCCACGCTGACGCCGCTGCCGCAGCCCAGCACCCAGGAGGAACAGGCCACCTACCAGGACCGGATGAAGGAGCAGGGCGAAAAATACCAGGACCTGCGCGAGGACCAGGGCGACGAGTACACCATCCTGCGCGAGGCCCAGGGTGACGAGTACACGATCATCCGCGAGGAGCAGGGCAACCTGTACCAGGACCTGCGCGAGGACCAGGGCAAAGAGCTCCAGGACCAGAGCGAGGCCTGGGGCGAGAACCTGCGCGATTGGGAGTCGGAGCGGGAAAAGGCGGTCCAGGGCGCGGAGGGCATGATCGACAGCATCTATGGCGATTACAAACCGGCCTTCGAGGCCGACGTGGAGATGAGCTGGCTGGCCCTGGCGATCATCAGCCTGGTCGTCCTGGCGCTGACCCTGGTGTTCCAGAAACGAAAGGACGTGATCTAGTTGTCATCGAACCAAACATCTCTTCGCTTCTTTGGCGTCCAGGACGCCGATCCCCGCGCGCTGGACGGCGAGCGAGTCTGCGTCCTGGGCTATGGCAACCTGGGGCGGGCCGCGTGCCTCAACCTGCGCGACTCCGGGCTTGACCTGCTCGTCGGCAACATCGCCGACGACTATGCCGAGCTGGCGCAGGCCGAGGGTTTTACCGTCCTGCCGATCGGGCAGGCGGTCGCCGCGTCGGACGTGGTGTACGTGCTGCTGCCCGACGAGGTGATCCCGGAGGTGTTCGGCGCCGGCATCGCGCCCAACCTGACCCCGGGCGCGGCGATCCTCTTTGCCTCCGGCTACAACCTGGCCTACGGCCTGATCGCGCCGCCCGACACCGTGGATGTGCTGCTGCTGGCCCCGCGCATGGGCGGCGAGCTGGCCCGCGAGCGGTTCCTGGAGGGGCGCGGCTTTGTGGCCTACGTCTCGGTGGAGAACGATGCCAGCGGCAAGGCCTGGCAGCGCCTGCTGGGCGTGGCCCGGGCGGTGGGCGTGCTCCAGGCCGGTGCGCTGGAATTGGATGCCCGCCGCGAGGCGGATCTGGACCTGTTCATCGAGCAGACGATGGGCGCACTGATCGGCGTGTCGATCATGACCGCCTTCAGCCTGGGGGTGGAAGCGGGGATGCCGCCAGAGGCAATGGTCCTGGAAATGTACATGTCGGGCGAGATGGAGACGGTATTCCGCGCCTTCCGCCAGATGGGATTCTATCGCGCCTCCGACACGCACGGGCCGACGGCCATGTACGGCGGGTTCATCCGCACCATGGACCTGATGCAGTCGGGGCTGGCCGACACCTTCCGCCAGACGCTGGAAGAGATCGGCAGCGGCCAGTTTGCGCGCCAGTTCCAGGCCGAGCGCGAGGCCGGCTACCCGTCGCTGGGCATGGCGCAGCTCATGGCCTCCGGCGACAGCCCACTATCGCAGCCGGTGGTAGAGGCCGAAGCCCGCGTGCGGGCCATGATTGAAAAGAACCGGCCAGGGGGGTGAGGGAGCACGAGGGGTGACGCAGGAAACAGGCCAATGACTGAGAACCTGGTAGGCAAACAACTGGGCAAGTACCAGATCCACGCCGCCCTGGGCAAGGGCGGCATGGGCATGGTCTACCTGGGCTACGATCCGCTGCTTGACCGCAACGTGGCGATCAAGGTCCTGGCGCCGCACCTGGTCTGGGAAGAGGGGTTCGTGGACCGTTTTCTGCGCG
>Ga0068714_10007792_pt1 | contig 10234 bp, 5 predicted proteins | sample MTBNYHSulfiMetaG_FD_62988 | JGI IMG/M metagenome (GOLD analysis project Ga0068714, IMG submission 62988) | Enrichment culture microbial communities from rom New York Harbor, USA that are MTBE-degrading - MTBE-NYH (New York Harbor Sulfidogenic)... | ecosystem: Environmental > Aquatic > Marine >...
TCGCGGTCGTGTTCATGTACCTGTTCCTGAGACGCTTCCGTACGACCTTGCTGGTCGCCATCGCGATCCCGGTGTCGGTGGTGATGACCTTCGTGTTCATGTTCGCCGCCCGCCAGGCCGGTTTCTCGAGCTTGACCTTGAACATCATGTCGCTGATGGGCCTGATGCTCTCCATCGGCATGCTGGTGGACAGCTCGATCGTGGTCATCGAGTCGGTCTTCCGCCACCGCCAGGAGCTCGGCGAGGACGCCCGCACCGCGACCCTGGCCGGGGCGTCGGAGGTGGTGCTGCCCATCGCCGCCTCGACGCTGACGACCATGTGCGTGTTCCTGCCCCTCATCTTCGGCTCTTCGGGGGGGCGCTTCGCCCGCTTCATGGAGAGCATCGGGCTGACGGTGGTGGTGGTGATGGCGGCGTCGTTCGTCGTCGCCGTCACCGTCGTGCCCATGGTCTCGGCGCGTCTGCTCAAGGCCGAGGTCGCGCGGCCGGAGTCGTGGTTCGAGCGCCTCTCCGACCGTTACGGGCGCTCCCTCGCCTTCATGCTCCGCCACCGGCTCGCCTTCACCCTGCTCACCGTCGGCGCGCTGGTGGGTTCCTGGCACCTGTACCAGAACCTCGGCCGCTCCATGACCATCCCCTCCTTCGAGCGCCAGGTGAACATCCAGGTCGACGTCCCCAGGAGCTACTCGCTCGAGCAGCGGCGGGAGCTGTACGACGAGGTCTACGCGGTCCTCGCCGCCCACCGCGAGGAGCTGGAGATCACCGACATCGCCCACAGTTTCCGGCGCAGCTCCGGGCGGACCCGCGGCCACTCCCACAGCAACCGTTTCGACGTCTACCTGAGCGACGAGAAGCAGAGCCGGCGCACCACCGACGAGATCCGCGACCGCGTCGAGCAGCTGCTGCCGTCGCGCCCGGGGGTGGTCTTCACGCTGTCCCGCTCCATGCGCGGCCACATGGGCTCGGGCAGCGGCGTCGAGCTCAAGCTCAAGGGGGACCGGACGGAGATCCTCGAGGTCCTGGGTGGGCGGGTCGTGGAGGCCCTCAGGTCGTCGCCGGGTCTCAAGGACGTCGACTCTTCCCTGGAGAGCGGCGACCCCGAGATCCGGGTCCGTCCCGACCGGGAGCGGACGGTGCAGGCAGGGCTGTCCTCCCAGGTGGTGGGCCAGAGCGTTGCCGCGGCCCTCTCCTCCCGGGCCGTGGCCCGCTTCGAGGTGGAGGACCGCGAGCTCGACCTGGTGGTCCAGTACCGGGAAGAGGACCGCAGCACCTTCGACCAGCTCGAAAAGATGCCGCTGCGCCTGGGAGACTCGAGCCTCCCGATCGGCGCGCTCGCACGGTTTGAGACCTCCTCCGGCGCCCGCGCGATCGAGCGGGAGAACCGGCAGGCGACGCTGACCGTGACCGCGGACGTGGCGTCGGGAACGCCGTCGTTCGCCGGCCAGCGCATGGCCCAGCGGGTGGTGGAGAGTCTCGACCTGCCGGCCGGCTACGAGGTGGCGCAGGGGGAAGACTGGTTCATGGGGGACGCCTCGTCGTCCGAGGCGCTGTTCGTCCTCGGCTTCGCCCTGGTGTTGGTCTACATGGTCATGGCGTCGCTGTTCGAGAGCTTCTCCCACCCCTTCGTCATCATGTTCTCGGTCCCGTTCGCGTTCATCGGTGTGGGTGTGGTCATGAAGCTCGCCGGCCAGGCGCGGTCCTCCGGCTCCGACATGGGGCTGATCATCCTCGCCGGGATCGTGGTCAACAACGCCATCGTGCTGGTGGACCACATCAACCGCCTGCGCCGCTCCGGCCTGCCCCGCGACGAGGCGATCGTGCTCGGCGGCAGGCACCGCCTGCGGCCGATCCTGATGACCGCCATGACCACCATCCTCGGCCTGTCGCCGATGGTGGCGCCGTTCTTCCTGCCGCAGGTGTTCGGGTCGGTCGAGGGGCGGGCCGCCTTCTGGGCGCCGGTCGGGCTGGTGATCCTCGGTGGGCTCACCACCTCGACCTTCCTCACGGTGATGGTCATCCCGACCATCTACTCGCTGGTGGACGACCTGTCCCGGTTCGCCTCCCGCCTCGCCCGCGAGGTGTCGCGATGAGGTCCGGTCGCACTCGATGTCGGGAGCGCGCCTCGTCCCGTACCCGTACCCGTACCCGTACCCGACGTCGTCTCGCGGCAATGGGAACGGGATGATGGAGTGACAGATGACCCCTGTTCGTTGTCTCCTCGCCCTTCCCCTCCTCCTCCTTGCCGTTGCGTGCGGCAGCAAGTCCGACGGCACCCAGGGTGCGCCCCCCGCCGGCCAGCCGGCGGGGGGCGGCGTGGCGGGGGCCGCGGGCCCGGGGAGCCGTCGCGAGCCGGCGGCGGCGGTGCCGATCCAGGTGCAGCCGGTGACCCGGCGCGACATCTCCAACTACCTGGAGACCAACGGCACTCTCGAGGCCGAGAACGAGGTCGACCTGGTGGCGCGCACCGTCGGCCCGATCACCGAGCTCCGCGCCGAGGAGGGGGACGCGGTGGCGGCCGACCAGCTCCTGGCGCGCATCGACGACCGGGAGGCCCGCAACCAGGTGGCGTTGGCCACGGTCGCCCACGACGAGGCCCGGCTCGCGTTCGAACGGACGAAGACTTCGCACGGGAGCGGCCTGGTGAGCCAGGAGGCGTACGATGCCGCGGTGGCGGCGCTGGATGCGGCCGAGGCCCAGCTGCGGGTGGCGCAGCTGCAGCTCGCCTACACCGAGGTGAGGGCCCCCTTCGCCGGCCTGGTGGTGACGCGCTACGTGAGGCTGGCCCAGTACGTGACCGGCGGCTCCGCCCTCTTCCGGCTGTCGGACTTCACCCCCCTCCTGTGCCCCATCGAAGTGCCGGAAAAGGACCTGTCCCGCCTGCGGGTGGGTCAGCCCGCGAAGCTCACCGTGGAGCCGTTCCCGGGGGTCGCGTTCGCGGCCCGGGTGCTGCGCATCCGCCCCACCGTGGACGCCACCAGCGGCACCGTCACGGTGACCCTCCAGGTGGAGGGGCGCGGCCAGCTGAGACCCGGCATGTTCGCCCGGGTCTACCTCGAAACCGACGTCCACCGGGGGGCGCTGGTGATTCCACGCCGGGCGCTGGTGCTGGACTCCATCGGCGACACCGTCTTCGTGCGCTCCGGCGAGGTGGCGGTGCGGCGCGAGGTGCGGCTGGGCGTCCGCGAGGAGGACAGCGTGGAGGTCGTCGAGGGCCTCGCCGAGGGGGAGGACGTGGTGGTGCTGGGCCAGGACGGGCTGGCCGACGGAACCCCGGTGACGGTGCTGGCCGGCAGCGGCGAAGGGCCTGCTGCCCCTGCCGGTCCGACGGCGGCGACGGGCGGGCCCGAGCCCGGGCAGCTCGAGGTGATGCGGGCGCGGATGAAGGAGCGCGGGCTGTCCGACGAGGAGATCGAGCAGCGCCTCGAGCGGATGCGCACCCAGGGGGGGCCGCCCACCGGCGGACCCGGCGCTCAGGTCGGAGGCGGGATCCCGCCGCAGATGGAGCAGCGGATCCGCGACGCCGCCCCGGAGGAGCTCGACCGGATCCGGGAGCGCATGCGCTCCTTCGGGATGAGCGACGAGCAGGTCGAAGCCACCATCCGCCGGGTGCGGGGGGAAGGGTGATGGCAGCTGCGACCGTCGCCGGGCGAAGGAACGCAAAGGCGCGAATGCGCCAGAGCGCGGGAGCTCAGATCCACCCTCCCGCCGGTTCAACGCAAAGGCGCAAAGGCGAAGGGCCCCCTCTCTCCCAAGAGAAACGCGAAGGCGCAAAGATGCAAAGGCTCAGCGCAGGCGCTGCCCGCAACCCAAGGGCCCGGAGTTTCGTGATGGCCGAGCTCGGACGAAACGCGAAGGCGCGAAGGGGCAAAGGCGCAAGAACGAACAGGCGAAGGGATGCGCTCACAGAACTAGTCATCCCGAGGAGCGGAGCGACGAGGGATCTGCCGCGGTTGAGGAGAATCCCTCCTCGCTCCGCTCCTCTGGATGACAGGTCATGTGGGTGCGCTTCTTCACCGGTGTCTTCTTGCGTCTTGGCGTCCTCCTGGCGTCTTTGCGTTCTCCCTTTCGAAGGCTGGGCATCGCGAGGCGCTTGGGTTGCGGGCAGAGCACCCGCTGCGCCTTTTCGCCTTTGTGCCTTTGCGTTCTTCCCCCTCGTGGGGCCTGCGGCGTCGCTGCAGCCTGACCTGCGCGTTGCGGCTCGGGAGACGCTCTGATGCGCATCGTCGACCTGTCCATCCGGCGGCCGGTGTCGGTGTTCATCTTCGCCGTGGCGGCGGTGGTGTTCGGCGTCGTCGCCTACCGCGGGCTGGCGGTGAACCTGCTGCCCGACATCGCTTACCCGTCGCTGACCGTGCGCACGAGCTGGGAGGGGACGGCGCCGGTGGAGGTGGAGAGCCTGCTTACTCGGCCCGTGGAGAACGCGGTCGGGATCGTCAACAACGTGGTCCGCGTCACCTCGTCGTCGCGGGCCGACATCTCCGAGGTGACCCTGGAGTTCGCCTGGGGCACGAACATGGACTACGCCGCCCTCGACGTGCGCGAGCGGCTCGACCGCGTGGTCCTGCCGGGGGACGCCGAGCAGCCGGTGCTGCTGCGATTCGACCCCTCGCTCGACCCGATCATCCGCGTCGGTTTGTTCGGCTCCGATGATCTCGGGCGGATGCGGTTCACCGCCGAGGAGGAGGTGGCGCGGGCGCTCGAGCGGCTCGAGGGGGTGGCGGCGGTGGTGGTTTCGGGGGGGTTGGAGGAGGAGATCCAGGTCGAGCTCGACGAGCGCAAGCTCGCCAACCTCGGTCTCGGCGTGGACCAGGTGGTGACGCGGCTCGCCGCAGAGAATGTGAACCTCACCGGCGGCACGCTCCGCGACGGACAGACCGAGTACCTGGTGCGCACCCTCAACGAGTTCATCCGCGCCGAGGACCTGAAGTCCGTCGTGGTGCAGCGTTCGGGCGCCGGGGCGATCCGGCTCTCCGACGTGGCGCGGGTCTTCACCGGGCACAAGGAGCGGGAGATCATCACCCGGATCGACGGCGAGGAGAGCGTCGAGCTGGCGGTCTACAAGGAGGGGGGCGCCAACACCGTCACCGTCTCCGACGGGGTCGTCGAGCGGCTCGACCGGTTGCGCTCGGAGCTCGGCCGGGTCGACCCGAAGCTGCGGCTCGAGGTGATCACCGACCAGGCGCGGTACATCCGCCAGTCGATCCGCGAGGTCCTCCAGACCGCCCTCCTCGGCGGTCTGCTGGCCGTGGTCGTGCTGTACTTCTTCCTCCGCTCGGTGGGCAAGACGGCCATCATCAGTGTGGCGATCCCGGTGTCGGTGGTCGCCACCTTCTTCCTGATGTACGTCTCCGGAATCTCGCTCAATCTCATGTCCCTGGGGGGGTTGACGCTCGGGATCGGGATGCTCGTCGACAACGCGATCGTGGTCCTCGAGGCGGTTCAGCGCAAGCGTGAGGAGGGGCTCGACGTGGTCGCCGCGGCGAGGGTCGGGGCCTCCGAGGTCAGCACCGCGATCACCGCCTCCACCCTCACGACGGTGTGCGTGTTCGTACCCATCGTCTTCGTCGAGGGGGTGGCCGCCCAGCTGTTTCGCGACCAGGCCCTGACGGTGGCGTTCTCGCTGGTGGTGTCCCTGGTGGTGGCGTTGACCGTCATCCCGATGCTCGCCTCGCGGAGCTTCCGGGTGGCCGAGCCGGAGGCGCCGCCGCCGGGCCCGCGAACGCTGTCGACGCGGGCCGGGGAGGCCCTCCTCGTGGTTCTCGTCCCGGTCCTGCGGGTGATCGCGTTCCTGGCCGCCGGGGTGTCCGGCATGGCCGGGCGGCTGGTGAAACCGCTGCTCGACCTCTTCGAACGGGGCCTGAATGAAACCACCGAGCGGTACGGGCGAGCCGTGGCCGCGGTCCTGCGCCGGCCGCTCCTGACCCTGGGCGTGACCCTGGGTCTTTTCGCCGCCAGCCTGGCCCTCCTGCCCCGCCTCGGCAGCGAGCTGATTCCGGAGCTGATCCAGGGGGAGTTTTTCGCCAACGTCGAGCTTCCGCCCGGGACCCGCCTCGACGTCACCGACCGGCGCCTGCAGGAGCTGACTCGGGTCGCCGCGGGTGTCGAGGGCGCCCGCACCGTCTACAGCATTGCCGGCACCTCCAGCGAGCAGGGTGGCTCGGCCGGGGAGACGAGGGAGAACGTCGGCCAGCTCACGGTGACCCTGCTGCCACCCGTGGACCGGGAGCGCGAGGAGGCGGCCATGGGCCTGATTCGGGATGCGGTGGGCCGGGACAGCGCGCGGATGGCCGGCCCCGGCGGCGAGCCGGTCTTCACCGCCCGCTTCGGCCGCCCCTCCTACTTCAGCTTCAAGACCGCGGTGGAGGTGGAGATCCGGGGCTTGAGCCTGGAGCTCCTGGAACGGTTGGCCGACGAGGCGGGCCGCCGGCTGCGCGCGGTCCCCGGCCTCCAGGACGTCAAGGCCTCGACCGAGGGGGGCTACCCCGAGCTCCAGGTTCGCTTCGACCGGGACAGGATGTCGACCTACGGCCTGTCGGTGGCCGGCGTCGCCGACCTGCTGAGGACCAAGATCCAGGGCGAGCTTGCCACCGACATCACCCGCGCCGACCGCACCGTCGACATCCGCATCCGGGCCGAGGAGAGGTTCAGGGACTCCAGCGCCGACGTCGGGAACCTGACCGTCGCCCTGGTCCAGGGGGCGTCGATCCCGTTGAACGCGGTTGCCGAGGTGGTCGAGCTCGAGGGCCCGGCCGAGATCCGGCGCGCCGACGGTTCCCGGGTGGCGCGGATCACCGCCAACGTCGAAGGGCGTGACCTCGGTTCGGTGACCGCGGACATCACCCGGGAGCTCGAGGGCATGAGCTGGCCGTCCGGGTACGACTTCCGGATCGGGGGCCAGGAGCAGGAAATGCAGACTTCCTTCGCGTCCATGAAGCTCGCGATCTCGCTGGCGATCTTCATGGTCTACCTGGTGATGGCGTCGCAGTTCGAGAGCCTGCTGCACCCGTTCGTGATCCTGTTCTCGGTGCCGTTCGCCGTGATCGGCGTGCTGCTCACGATGTGGCTGTTCGGGGTCACGCTGAGCGTGGTGTCCCTGATCGGCTTCGTGCTCCTGGCCGGGATCGTGGTCAACAACGCGATCGTCCTGGTGGACTACGCCAACCGATTGCGCCGTAGCGGGGTCCCCAAGCTCGACGCCCTGCGCCGGGCGGGTCAGGTCCGGCTGCGACCGATCCTGATGACCACCGCCACCACCGTGCTCGGGCTGCTGCCCATGGCCATCGGGCTCGGCGAGGGGGCCGAGCTGCGCACCCCCATGGCGCTGACGGTGATCGGCGGGCTGCTCACCTCGACCCTTCTCACCCTGCTGGTAGTGCCGGCGGTCTACGTCCTCCTGGATCGGAGGGAGTGACCTCGCGGCGGACGACTCGGGCTACGCTCCGCTCGTGACCCGGTACCGTGCGGAGCGACGACGGCCGACCATCTCGACGACGCCGTTGTGGCGCAGGGAGAGCATCACCGGCCGCAGCTCGCCCATGGTGCGGTACTGGGTGAAGACGAGCGCTGGCTCACCGCCCCCCAAGGACCTCCTCCAGCTCCTCACCGAGACGGTCCAGCGTGCCTGAACGGCCGGCGAGCCTGCCGCCGGCGGCGAGGATCTGGTCCGGGTGGTTGCACACCTGCTTCAGGGTGGTGATCAGCGCCAGCACCCGACCGCGGCGGTTCATGCCGTCGGTGTCCCGGATCTCCACCATTGCCTCGTTCACCGCTGCGCGGTACAGGGTGGCCTGTTCGGCTGGTTTCACCCCAGCGACAGCGGCAGCGGCAGGCGACAGGGGCAGCGGCAGCGAGCAGCGGCGAGGCTTTGACCGGTCGGTTGCCAGCCCCGGGGCTGGGGGCCGATGAGAGGCAGGGGTGTGGGCCGTGGGTGGACACCGCGGGAAGCGGCCTTCGGTTATGCTGCGCGGTGATGAGCGGGCAGGTGGCGATCATCGGCGCCGGGGTTGCGGGGCTGGCAGCCGCCTACGACCTGTCCCGGGCGGGCGTCGGAGTCACCGTCCTCGAGGCGGGGGTTGAGGTGGGGGGACTTGCCGCGGGCTTCCGTGCGCCCCACTGGCAGTGGAGCCTGGAGAAGTTCTATCACCACTGGTTTGCCTCCGACCGGCACGTGCTCGGTCTGATCCGCGAGCTGGGCTGGGCGGATCAGGTGCTCTTCCCGCGCCCGACCACGGTGGTCTACCACCGGGGCGGCTTCCACCAGCTCGACTCCCCCCGCCACGCCCTCTCGTTCTCGCTTCGCAACCTCGGTGTCGTCGACACCCTGCGTTTCGGGCTGGCCGGGGCCTACCTGCGGTGGACCACCCGGTGGCAGCCGCTGGAGAGGGTCACCGCCGAGGCGTGGATGCGGCGCTGGGCCGGCCCGCGGGTGTGGGAGGTGCTCTGGCGGCCGCTGCTCGAGGGGAAGTTCGGGGCCGACAACCTGTCGGTGGTGAACATGGCCTGGCTGTGGGCCCGCCTCCACGTCCGAACCCCCCGACTGGGCACGTTCGTCGGCGGCTTCCAGGCCTTTCTCGACCGCCTCGCGGACGTGGTGCGGGACCAGGGGGGCGAGATCCGCCTGGGGTCTCCCGTCGGCCGGGTCACTGCGGGCGGCGACGGGCTCGAGGTTGCAACCCTGGGGGGCGCGGAGCGATTCGCGGCGGTGGTAGCCACCACCTCGCCGTCGGCGCTCACCCGACTCGCCCCGGGACTGCCGCCAGCGTACCTGGAGCGCCTCGGCCGGCTGCGGTCCCTGGGCGCCCTGGTCCTGGTGGCGACCCTCGACCGGCCGTTGACCCGCCACTACTGGCACAACCTGCCCAAGGGGGACGGGTTTCCGTTCCTGGCCATGTGCGAGCACACCAACTTCATCGGCCCGGAGCACTACGGCGGCGACCACATCGTGTACTGCGGCGACTACCTGCCGCCGGAGCACGAGCTCATGCGCGCGGGCCAGGACGAGGTGGAGCGCCGGTACCTCCCGGCGCTCGCCCGCTTCAACCCGGCATTCGACCCCAGCTGGGTCCGCAGGACCTGGCTTCACCGTGCGGCGTACGCCCAGCCGATCCCGCCGGTCGACCACTCGCGGGCGATTCCCGACCTGCGCACCCCGTTGCCGGGCCTCTACCTGGCGAGCATGAGCCAGGTCTACCCGTGGGACCGCGGCACCAACTTCGCGGTCGAGATCGGCCGCCGGGTGGCTCGGCTGGTGCTCGAGGACCTCGACGGGGCGCGGCGCTGAGTCGGGGAGAACGCAAAGACGCCGCGCGAGCTTGAACCCGCAACCCAACCGACGGGTCCGCCGAGGCGACCGAGTCCGGACAGAACGCAAAGGCGCGAAGGCGCAAAGGCGCAAGGGAGAGGCGTAGAGGGAGTTTGAACCGCGAAGACGCCAAGAGCGCCAAGTCGAGCCACCAGGTCTCTCACTTCGCGTCCTTCGCGTCTTAGCGGTTCAATAACCACGCACCGTCTCAACGCTTTGTGCAGCGAGCGGAGGCAGATTCTCCGCACGAAAGGACGACTTCCGGGCCGATAGCAACGCAAAGAAGACGCAGAGGCGCTGCTTTCTCTCGCGTCTTTGCGCCTCGTGGCGTCTTTGCGTTCTCGGTGGGCGGCGGGGTCTCTGATCGCTTCCCCGCTCAGGTCTCCAGGTGTTTCAGGGGCACCCAGCCGCGGCCGCCGCCGTGCCTCGTCACCAGCGCCCAGCCGCTCTCCTCGACCTCGACCCAGACCAGCTGTCCGGCCTTGACCGTGAGCTCGGTGCCGTCGTAGTCGCGCCGCAGCTCGCACTGGTCGCCGTGGACGTCGATCCAGGCCTCGGGCACCCACCCGGAGCGTCCCTGCCGGTCGGTGCACCACAGCCAGCCCGGGTACTGGGCCGGGCGCCGCTCCCAGGTCACGTGCTCACCCGCCGCCGCGCAGATCGGCTCGGCGCCCTGCCCCTCGAAGTCGGACACCACTCTCCGGTTCCTGCTTCCCATGTCGTGTGCTCCCCCGGTTTCCGACGGTGCGGCTCAGCCCAGCTCGGAGGTGCAGTGGCCGCAACGGGTGGCCTTGATGGGAATGGTCGACAGGCAGAACGGGCACTCCTTGGTGGTCGGCTCGGCGGGCGGCGCCTTCTCCTCGCGTTTGGCCGCGTTGATCCCCTTGATGAGGAGGAACACGGCGAAGGCGACGATGAGGAAGCTGATGACGG
>Ga0068714_10007794_pt1 | contig 10230 bp, 7 predicted proteins | sample MTBNYHSulfiMetaG_FD_62988 | JGI IMG/M metagenome (GOLD analysis project Ga0068714, IMG submission 62988) | Enrichment culture microbial communities from rom New York Harbor, USA that are MTBE-degrading - MTBE-NYH (New York Harbor Sulfidogenic)... | ecosystem: Environmental > Aquatic > Marine >...
AACCCCAGTAAGTCATTGCGAGGAGTGTAACGACGAAGCAATCTCAAAACGAGATTGCCACGCCCTTCGGGCTCGCAATGACAACTTTTGGTGGTTCCTGATGTAAACTATTTCATGCTTTCAGTAATAAAAGACCGCAATGATAAAATGTTGCCTGCCTGCCGGTAGGCAGGAAGATATTCTTGCCCGCCCAATCCTCCCCTTTTTTTTATAGCTTCTGACCGGGAAGAAGTTTTTTGACTTCCTCCAGGGATGGAATCCCTTTTCTACCACCGAGGGCTCGGCATTTGAGGGCAGCCACTGAATTCGCAAACTTTAAGATTTCTGCGACCTCCCAATTTTGGAGGAGGCCATAAATAAAACCGGCATGGAACACATCGCCCGCGCCGGTGGTATCCACGATACTCACTTTTAATCCTTCAGCATGAAGGAATTCTCCATCAAGCAGAGCGATGGCGCCTTCTAATCCCAATGTGGCACAGAGAAATCCAGGGGTGTGCTTTTGAAGCTCGAGAAGAGCCTTTTTTTGATCTGGAATTCCGGTGTAAAGCACAGGGAACCGCGAAGAGGTGATGACGAAGTCAATTTCTTTAATCAACTCGGAAGTGAAGGGTTCTACTTTATCCAGATCAATGAGGGTGGGGATCCCTTCCTCTTTGGCCCACCTCGCACATTGAAGAGCGGCATGGATATCGTGCCCGTCCAAATGGAGGAGCTTTCCAGAGCAGACCTCCTCTTTCTGAAGTTCTCCTGGTCGGTACATTAACCGTTGATCCCGGTTCCACAGGATGGTTCGTTCTCCAGTGGGCCCATCCACGATGATGATAGCAAATTGGTTTGTCGCTTTGGGTTCGATCATCACCGAAGAGACATTCACTCCCTCCTGGCGAATAGAATGGAGAGAGAATTGGCCCAACTCATCCTCTCCGACTTTTCCAATGTATTTCGTTTTTACACCCCATCGACTCATCGCCACCATGGCTGTGGCGACCTGACCTCCCCCCTGCTTAGAAAATCGGAGCATCTCCATTTTCGCATTCGGGGTGGGGAATGTTGGAACCACCGTGAGGAAGTCGACAGAATTGAGGCCCATCCCCACTACATCAAAAGGTTTATCCTGAAGAGAAAGGTTGAATCGCATGCTTTCCCTTATCCCGTTAGAAGTATATCTCTAAGCGTAAACAAAGTGTGGGCCGTATGAGCCTTGTTGGAGGGGTCTTCGCTCATTCGAATTCCTCTGATTCCTCTGCAGGGTAGAAGAAATAGAGGTCTTCCTGGTTGATTATTTTTGCATCGCTTCGGATTAAAAATTCTTCTTCCTGTTTTCGGAATGCTATTGCCGATTCTTGCAACCTTTCCAGTTTCTCTATGACTCCATTTTCCTTTAATAACCTAATCACTTCGTGATAAAGCCTATCACTTCCCCCGATGAGCTTACCTTCCTGGAGGATTTTGCACGCAACCATATTTTTGAACGTATCAAAACGAACTTGCTCTCGAACCCGTTCCAATTTTTTTACCACGTAATCAACCTCTTCGTTCATAGAAGGTGATTTTAGGAACTTATATTTCTCTTGATAGATGGCGTTATCGAGTCTCCTGATAAAATCATCAGGGACGTCGTCGTTCAGAATTACAACGAGATCGATATCGGATCCCCGAACAAGCTTTCCCGTGCTTCGTTCCGGTCGGGGGACATCATGGGCCATGTCATAGACGATGTCACCAGCCAAAATGAAACAGACTTGCCCGGGTCGCCAGGTCTCTTCCAACTTTGCTTCCACGGCCTCTACAAGGTTACGAGCGAGCTCCATTTTCGATCGACTCACTTCCACGATATGAGAAAATATTTCCTCGCCCCTTTTTTCAATGAGTTTTGGTTTTTTAGCCAATCCCACTACGGAGTAAGTGAGGAACTCCCTGAGGATAGATGGGGAGAGACGTGCAAAGCCATTCACCTGTCGATCGAACCTGAGATATCGAACCCCAACCGACTTCACTTGCAGGTGGCTCGAGATTTTGCATGTTTGCCACAGGAGAAGGTTGTCGCCATTTATGAATTTTTTTATCTCTGATCCTGTGAGTGGCCCACGGGTGCTGAGGAGGTTTAGGATCTCTTCTTCCATAGGCATGATATTCAGAAGGTTCCGCGACAAGGTTCTTACAGTGTCCCCGCCGGGTCTGCTTGAAGTGATACTGCAACGTTAAGCTCAAAAAGGCTCTACGAACAGTTCCAATTAAACTACTTTGATTTCTATCTTCTTCTCCTTGAGGACATCTTTGCGGGTTAACAGTTCCCTCGCTGCAACCTTATCTAATACATAAACAAGATGACCGCCTCTTTTGGCATACACCTGTCCGTATGAGATGGGAACATCCGGAGTGACTTCTCCCAGAAGGGATTCAGCAACGGGTCTGAATTTTCGCTCACCATTTGCCAGCAATACCACTGTTCCTGCCTGGTATACAAGCTCTGCCCCCATGCTTATCGCATAATGGGGAGCTTCTTTTTTTGAAGTGAAATGGCCATCGGCAACGGCATTGGCAATCGTGTTTTCATCAAGTTTTACAAGCAGTACCCGGCTATTTTTGAAAGGAATGCCTGATTCGTGAAATGCCACATGGCCTCTTCCCCCGACACCGATCACCTGGAGGTCAATTCCTCCGGCTCTCCTGATCTTGCGCCTGTAGCCGTCGAGTATCGTCGTTTTAATCCAGGCGAGGTACTTGGAAGCCGGTTTAGCTTTCATAACGATTGATTTTCCAGCTTCCCTGCCCAACTCCTCCCAATCCTCCGGATAAGCTTTCAGCTCCTTTATCAGCTGCTTCTGTTCAATCAGGGTTCCGTAAGGGAGGCTTGTTTCGATGAACTTCTTTTGGAGAAGGCCGAAAAATTCTTGAATCATAAAGTGACAGTAGCTTTCCGGATGCAACACCCGCTGTTGTATGTTTTCTCCCGGGAGGCCCACATATTCATCGAGATTGAAACTCCTGATCCGTCCGCTGTCAAACGCTCCCTCGTTTGCCGCCCTTGCCAAGTGCTTATAGAGACCGGTAGGGGAGTTGCCTGTGGCCAGCCCCAGAACAAATTCCCTTTTTTGGCGCATTGTGCTGACAATATTTTTTTTGACAATATCCGCTGCCACCTCACTCATCTGCTCGAAATCATTAGTGACAAATACAGTAATTGGCATAAGGGCTCCCTTTTATATTTAATTTTTCAATTCCTCCCCTCCCCATCCAGCACATTTTTACCTTGGGAGAGGAGGTTGGTGATATTTTTACCGTATCGAATAGAGCTGTCAACCAATGATCTCTTTTATAACCTCGGCAATCTGCTGGCAATATTTCTCCGTAAGTTCCTGGGTCGGCCCCTCCACCATGACGCGGCACATATTTTGAGTCCCCGAATATCGCACGAGAACCCGGCCATCGTCGCCGAGTTCAGACTCTACCTGTTTGATGACCTTCATGACTTTTGGCAATGAGGAAATTTCCGGTTTGCTCTTCACATCCACGTTGATCAGTTTCTGCGGGTAGATCTCCATCATTTTTGAAAGTTCTGATAAAGGTTTACCCATCTCAACCATTGCCGCGATCAGTTGTATGGCGGTAATGATCCCATCACCCGTTGTATGGTGCTCAAGGAAAATCATATGGCCGGCTTCCTCTCCCCCTATGATCGCTCCCAAACGGACCATATCTTCCAATACATAACGATCTCCCACTTTCGAGGCATGGTGTTTAATGCCATACTTCTTGCAAGCCACCTTAAGCCCAAGATTGCTCATCACGGTGCTGACGAGCAGATCGTTTTTTAGCTTCCCCTTTTCCTTGAGCTTCCGGGCACAGATGATCAGGACCTGATCGCCGGAGATTTCGTGTCCTTTCTCATCCACAGCAATCAGCCTGTCACCGTCACCGTCAAAAGCGAGTCCAATATCCGCTCTCGCCTCCACCACCCGTTTCATGAGATCCTGAGTATGCTGAGATCCACAATGATCGTTGATATTGAGACCGTTGGGGGTATTGTGGATGACCTCCACGTTGGCACCTAGCTCAAAGAATGTGTCCGGAGCAATTTTGTAAGTGGCTCCATTCGCCGTATCGATGACAATCTTCATCCCCTCCATCGTTAAATTCGAGGGGAAAGTATTTTTCAGGAACACGATATAACGACCATGCACATCCTCCAACCGGAAAGCCTGCCCCATCTCTCTGACAGGTGGGACCATCTCGGGCAATTTATTTTCGAGAATGAGCTTTTCGATCTTTTCTTCTTCATCATCAGAGAGTTTAAAACCGTTGCCAGAAAAAATCTTGATTCCATTATCCTGATAGGGGTTGTGGGATGCAGAGATCACAATACCCGCATCCGCTCGCATGCTCTGTGTCACAAAGGCGATGCCCGGTGTGGGAAGCACCCCCACCAGGTAAGGATATCCTCCCATCGAAGTAATACCGGACTCCAGAGAGCTTTCAAGCATATAGCCCGATATACGGGTGTCCTTACCGATAATGATCCTCGTCCTATGATTCGGTGTTTTCAACAAGTGGGTCATCGCTTGACCCACAGAAAAGGCGATCCCAGCATCCATAGGATACCGATTTGCCTCTCCTCTTATCCCGTCGGTTCCGAACAGCTTCCCCATATATTTTCCTCCTCACGTAAGATTTGAACGATTTGTTTTAAACATATTCAATGCAGGTAAAGCTTTTCCTGCTTGACCGCATATAAGATTTACGATGGCATCGAGCCATTGCGTCCCCCCCGTCGAGACATCAGGGGGTAAGCTCTGGATGACCTCGATATAGTTACCGCCATGTTCCTCCCTGTGCTTCACTAATGCGTTGAGGAATCGGTCCCGCTTTTCCTCACCGACAGTTTTCCCTGCGTCACTGGCCAACAGTTCTTCAAACAATTTACCTTTTTCATAAAACTCCTGTTTCGCCCTTATGATTTTAGCCCTGCCTTTTTCTTTATCAGGGGAGGCAAGCATTTTGGCTGCCATATCCTTGAGCCGCTTAAGCCTCTCCTCTCTGGCTATCTGAAGATTTTCAAGTATGGATGTAAAAATCAGATGACCAAATTCCTGTTGTTCAAAGAACATCTTTCGTACATGAAGATACCATTGTTCCAAGGCTATCAAATTTGCAACATATATGATGTTGTTCTTAACCACGCGGGAAAGGCTTGGATATGCCCTGGGAATGAGGTCAACGACCTTGCCCGAGTGACTCTTACTTACAATCAGTTGTTTCTCCATGTCCACATCCTCACGGAGGACGGATCCAGCAGCGACGACGTTGCCGTAACTCACCCGGAGAGGCCCAACCATGCCGCCCTGCCCCCCGAGGAAAATAGGTGGTTTGTTGAGCATGACACCACGGGGGACATCACCGATTAAGGAGGCGGTGGTTTTGTCCCCTTCCGGGGTAAAGTTGAAGTGAATATAGGAGCTTCCTACTTCGCTATGGTCCTTACGGCTCGTGCCTCCTGCCATGAGACAGTCACAAAAATTGATAAGGCTCCCAAGAGTAACGAAAGGAAACAGAATGGTATGTTTCAGGCCAACGCAGTGTGCGCCGTTCGCCTGTTCTTCAAGCAAGCACGCCTCACGAATGTGTCCACCAAGTCCCATGTTCGCCTTTTCAAGAAAAACGGATTTTTTAAAAAATCCACCCTTCAATTCTACCTGAGGCCCAAGCTGGCAGTTTTCCACTGTGACAGGGGCCTCATGACCAAGCTGGACCCCTGCGGAGATAACCGTCTTTTCCCCGTAAATCCGGCAACCAGGGTAGATCTTGACACTCCTGCCCGAGATTTGGTCGATATTGACTTCATCGCCCACATCAATGGTGAGTGGGGTGGGAATATTCACCCCTTTTCTGATGAGTTGTTCGATTTTCTCATAAGAGATAGGTTTTAGGTCCACCTTTTCCTCCTCAAAAATGCCAAAAATAATTTTATATAAATTATATTATTAAACCAACATTGAAGATTTTTCAATAATTTATTGCAACCCAATGGTCTTCTTTTTTCGAGATTCCCCGAGCAAAGGGTCCTTAATGCCGAATGTTTAACATACGTATAAAAATCATAACACTATCGTTTCATCAAAGGTATATCAATATTTTTATGGTTGATCATGGAGCCCCTCCGTGACAAGGTGCCGAGCAGTCGATCCGGCAGGAATGCTTCCAAAACTTTATTAAGTGCACGTTCGAAAGTGACGGGGAACAATCGTTGTGGCCTCACTCAGCCTTGTAAGAACTGTTTTATCTCGGTAGAATCCATTGAAAGGTAGCGCTATAAAGTTTTTCCAGCATCCCCGCCAGATCTCCAAAATTTCCTGAGACTTAGGGATTACTTGATCGTAGCATCTTTTTTTCCTTATGTGTAACAAAGTATGAACGTCCGGACGGAAAATAATCTAAGATAACCCAAGCGATTCCAACTTGACTCTTATAAGTGTTTGATTTATAAGTAGTTAAAAATGATGGAAAAATCACCAGGGAAGGAGGTATTGGCTCAAAATTTGCGTCATTGACCCATGGTGTAATCCGAGAGGTTTCTTCATGACATGTGTTAGGTCAGACCTCGGTATGTTATCGTAGAAATAAATAAATATTGCGTGCCGGAAATATTCTGCGAAGTTGATTAAAGATATAAGGGATTGTATAGAATAGCAAATTCGTTAATAAACACCGTTAGAAATTAGAGCAGGACATTGAAACCCGCTCAATTTGTTCTGGGAATGTAACCCCGCTGCAGAGCAGCCGGGCATTATTTCTAACGGGGTAAAGGTGCCGGTTTGGAAGATATTGTCACTGTTATTCTTGCAGCAGGAAAAGGGACCCGGATGAAGTCAGATCTGGTGAAAGTCCTGCATCCCCTTCTGGGGCTTCCCATGCTGACCTATCCCATAGAGCTTTCTTTGGATGGGATCAAGGCCGAGAAAACAATCGTAGTCGTGGGGTACCAGGCGAATCAAATCCAGGAGAGATTTAAAGACCTTGACATTGAATTTGCACTCCAGGAGGAGCAACTGGGAACAGGCCATGCGGTTTTACAAGCCGCCCCATTTCTTCATTCGTTCAGCGGGACGGTTCTAATTCTCTGCGGGGATGTCCCCTTGGTGAAGCTGGAAACCCTTCATTCTTTTATTGATATGTATCAGGAAAATGAATCTGTACTCTCTGTGTTGACAGCCATCGTTGAAAAACCTCTCGGGTATGGTCGTATCCTCCGGACCCCGGAAGGTTGGTTGAAAAGGATTGTGGAAGAAAAAGATGCTTCAGAAGAAGAAAGGACCATCCGGGAAATCAATACGGGTATATTTTGTGTTAAAGCTCCCTTCTTAAAGGAAGGGTTGAAGGTGATTGGAAGAGAGAATGCCCAAAGGGAATACTATCTGACCGACCTGGTTGAGATTGCGAGGGAGAGGGGGTTCAGGTGTTCCGCTCATATCGTAGCGGACCCAATGGAGGTGATGGGTATCAATACACGGATTGATCTGGCGATGGCCAATGAAGTGCTCAGGCAGGAGAAGGTGAGGGAGTTGATGCTCTCCGGTGTGACGGTGGTCGATCCCAAAAACACTTATGTGGAAAAAATGGTGGAGGTGGGGAAAGATACGATCATCTCTCCGTATTGCATCCTTCAGGGAAAAACGAAGATCGGGGAGCATTGCATCATTGAACACAACTCAAAGATTTCGGATTCCACTGTCGGAGACGAGGTGACGATACGCTCGAATTCTGTCATTACAGAAAGCAAGGTCCAAGATCAAGCGTCCATCGGGCCGTTTGCTCTTCTGAGGTCTTCGAGTGAGGTTCGGGTGAAACAGAAGAATATTAAAGGATGGAATAAAAAGGTGGAACTCCGGCGTAAGAAGATGAAGAAGAAGGATTGGTGACATGTTAGCCCTTTCTACAAATGGTTAACATGAAATGCAAAATGCAAAGTTTAAATTGCAAATTGTAAAATATTTTAGATTCTTTCTTGGAACACCAGACAGAGAAATTTTCATTTTGCCATTTCCAATTTTCAATGAGGTTTAAAAATGTGTGGCATTGTTGGATATACCGGTCGCAGAGAAACAGCCAAGGTTCTGATTGAGGGGCTTAAACGACTCGAATATAGAGGATATGATTCGGCAGGGATCGCCATCTTCCATCAGGGGAAGGTCGAGATCCGAAGAAAAGAAGGGAAGTTAACCAAGTTGGAAGAGTTGATCGGAGGAGAGACCTTTAATGGGAGGGTGGGGATCGGTCATACTCGATGGGCGACCCATGGAAGGCCATCGGATGAGAATGCTCATCCCCATAAGGCAGGCAAAGTCGCTGTGGTCCACAATGGCATCATTGAAAACTATCTTTCCCTCAAAGAAATCCTGAAAAGCAAGGGGCATGTTTTCACCTCGGAAACGGATACGGAGATCATCTCCCATTTGATCGATGAATTCCTTCAGGAAGGATGTTCTTTCCTGCAAGCCGTGAGAGTCGCACTGGATAAGATCAAGGGCTCCTATGCATTGGGGATACTTTTTGAAGGAGATGAGGAATCCCTCATTGCAGCCAAAAAGGAGAGTCCTCTGGTGGTCGGCATTGGAGAAGAGGAGTATTTCATCGCCTCCGATGTTCCTGCCATTCTTCCCTATACCAGGAACTTTATCTTTATGGAAGACGGGGAAATGGCCCTTCTCTCCGCCAAAGGGGTGAGCATCTTCGATGCCAAGGGAAACCAGGTTTCGAAGGAACCGAAGCGGGTCAACTGGAATCCCTTGATGGCCGAGAAGGGCGGGTACAAACATTTTATGCTCAAGGAAATCTTTGAACAACCCAGGGCGGTGACCGATACCATCCGGGGCCGGCTCTCAGAGGAGAAGGGCGATGCTGTTCTCGAAAATGTTTACTTTGATCCGACCTTTCTGAAGAAAATACGCAAGATCAATTTGATTGCGTGCGGCACTTCCTACCATGCTGCCCTCGTCGGGAAATTTCTTATCGAAGGGTTCTGTCGAATTCCAGTGGAGGCGGATATCGGTTCTGAGTTTCGATATCGGAACCCGATTATCGGAGAGAACGACCTGCTGGTGGCCATCTCCCAGTCCGGAGAGACGGCGGATACCCTGGCGGCTTTGAAGGAGGCCAAGCGGAAAGGGGCGATGACGTTAGCCATCTGCAATGTTGTGGAGTCGAGTCTGGCAAGGGAGGCGGATCATGTCCTTTACACCCATGCAGGCCCTGAGATTGGTGTGGCTTCCACCAAGACCTTTGCCACCCAATTGGTCGTCCTCTTCCTCCTCGCCCTTCGAATTGGGAGAGAATCAGGTGCCCTCTCCAGCGAAGAAGGGAAGACCCTGATTAAAGAGTTGGTCAGAGTCCCACACCTCATGGAAGAAATGCTGAAGACATCGAATCGAGTAGCGAAAATTGCCAGAAAATACCTGCATGCCAGGGATTTTTTATATCTTGGGAGAGGGATCAGCTACCCCATTGCGTTGGAGGGGGCGCTTAAATTGAAGGAGATCTCTTATGTCCATGCAGAAGGCTATCCCGCCGGTGAGATGAAGCACGGGCCCATTGCCTTGATCGATCGGGAGATGCCGGTCGTCGTCCTCGCCACCAGGAATGATGTTTATGAAAAGGTGATTTCGAATGTCGAAGAGGTGAAGGCAAGGGAAGGGAAAGTGATTGCCTTGGCCTCCTCATCCGATCGAGAGATTGACAAAAAGGTGGATGACGTGATCTTCATCCCGGAGACACTTCCTTCTCTCACTCCCATTCTCCTCACCATTCCTCTTCAACTCTTGGCCTACTATATGGCTGATTTCAAAGGAACGGATGTGGATCAGCCGAGAAACCTGGCCAAGAGTGTCACCGTCGAATAAAGCTCATTGCAAATTGTAAATTGTAAAGTTTAAAATTAACATTTAGAATAAAGTAGTTCCTGAAAATTTGCAATTTACATTGCTAATTTTGCATTTTGCAATGGTGTTTAGAAAAATGTCTTTACTCAACGATCTCAATCCTGTTCAACAGAAGGCGGTTTTGGAATCCGAGGGGCCACTTCTTGTGTTTGCAGGAGCTGGAAGTGGAAAGACGAGAGTCCTGACTTACCGGATTGCCTATCTCATCCAAGAAAAAGGAATCCCCCCCTGGAATATCTTTGCAGTCACCTTCACCAATAAAGCAGCCGATGAGATGCGGGAAAGGGTGGAGAGA
>Ga0068714_10007795_pt1 | contig 10229 bp, 10 predicted proteins | sample MTBNYHSulfiMetaG_FD_62988 | JGI IMG/M metagenome (GOLD analysis project Ga0068714, IMG submission 62988) | Enrichment culture microbial communities from rom New York Harbor, USA that are MTBE-degrading - MTBE-NYH (New York Harbor Sulfidogenic)... | ecosystem: Environmental > Aquatic > Marine >...
GGATCCCCCGAGGACTTGCTCGGAACATAATCATGAACCATCAGGTCATCAAGGCGAGAGCCCAGGATTTCAATACTCTCCGGTTCTGTGGCGCCCAGTTCCCTTTTTCCGCCGAGCGTCAGGGTGTGCACTTTTTTGCCGTCCAGCTTGACGAGCCTGACCGCTACGGCGTCCACGGCCAGGGCATCCCGGCCGATCAGAACCGCCCCGATCTGCTTCGGCACACCCGAACTTCCCGGCCCTTCCCCTTCCATCCCCGTAACGGCGTCCATCATGTGGATAAACGTCTTGGGCCTCTCGGGCCCCCGCACAAGGGCCTCGTAAATATCCAGGAGAAGGCCGCTGAATTCCTCTCCGCTTCTGGCCCGCAGGTGCCACCGTGACTTGTCGAGGCCGTAGATGAGCCCGAAGAAGTTCTTCACCGCCCCAGTCAGGTAGGTGAGTCCGTGGGTCTTGAGTTTCGGGAGATTGATCACGACATCGGCATCGAAGAAAGCTTTTGAAATCTCGAAGCGCCTGAATCTCGCGGAACCGCTGCAGAAAAGAATCTCCGTGTTCTTAGGATCGGCCACCTCGCAGCCCTCTTCTTCCACCACGCGATCGAACCCCGCCTTTTTCATGACCTTCGTGAGAGGTTGAAAAGCAGGGGATTCGACCATCACCGGCCGGCCTCCCCATGCATTGACGAGTTTTACGGCAGCCCTGAAGAATTCCGGGTGGGTGACCACTGCCTGTTCCGGAAGGCTTGACCTGAGCAAATTGGGTTTGAGGAGAACCCGCTTTCCTCGAAACGCCTCAGGACCCATGCCCAGGTTCAAAACACCCGAGCTCATTTTTTCCAGGATGCGGGATGAGTCATAGTCAGGACACGGACTGATATAAACCTTTGACATGACAGCCTTGACGCCCCCTTGTTTCGTTTTTCTTTTCTTACTTTCCAGAATAATGTAAGCTCCTATCAACGTTGAAACAACTTATTTCTATTTCGTTCGAAGGAGTATAGCCATGTTTCTTCCTCTGATACGGAAGCGGCGCAGCATCAGAAAGTTCAAAGCGCAACCCGTGGAACAGGACAAGCTGGAGATGCTGGTCGAGGCCGCCCTGAGGGCACCTTCATCCATGGGAAACAGCCCGTGGGAGTTCATCGTCGTCACGGACAGGCCCGTCCTCGAGAAGCTTTCCAGGGCAAAGCCTCACGGCGCAACATTCCTGCAAGAGGCCCCCCTGGCTGTCGTGGTTTGCGCCGACCCGGAGAAGAGCGGCGTATGGGTCGAAGATGCCTCGATCGCCGCCGCGTTCATACAGTTGGCTGCGGAATCCCTGGGACTCGGCAGTTGCTGGATACAACTCAGGGAAAGGATGCACGACAGGGAAAAAACCTCTGGAGACTACGTCTCGGAACTTCTCCAAATCCCGGATCCAATGAAAGTCGAGTGCATCATAGCGGTCGGCTATCCTGATGAAACCAAGCGTCCCCATGGCAGTGATAAGCTCCAATACCACAAGGTTCACATGGGCACATATGGAAAGCCTTTCAGGAGGTAGGACGCTCCGTTATTTCCCTTGTCACGAACCCCGAGGGTCCCACATAGAGAAGATACCTCCTGGGCCCTCCCGCCATTTGAAACACTGCACAGCCGTAAACGGCGCTCACCATGGGCAGGCGGGCGCCTTGTTCGAAAAGGACACGCCAGAGGGGATGGTGCTCGTCCTTGACGAGGGAATGGATGGTGGGACTTTGCCGCGTTTCTTCCTCCGTTGAAACATAACGGCCTCGCAACCGGGTCAATCGGTAACGGGTCTCCAGCCCCAGGAAATTGAGCCATTCGTCCCACTTGAGGATGTCGCCTTCTACCATCCATTGATCGCCGTTGATAGTAAACTGCCCGGATTCGGGCGGACTGAATCGAACCAGGGTGATGCGGCTCGTCTTTCCGGTGCCCAAAGGTTCGGACAGGATCTCCGCCACCGGACGCTCATGCGTAAAGGCGTAATAGGACCTCAGAAAAAAGCCGAGGAAAAGGCAGATACCGAAAATGGACGTCCACAAAAGGATCCCGACCAGACGGCCCAGACTGGGAAAAAAGCCGGGAGAAACAGTATTCTTTCGTGAAATGAGTCGAAGAATCCACCGGATGCGGTGATAGAGAAAAAGAAGCAGTAAGATCAAACCGAGAAACACGCCTATAACCCCCGCATAAGCGAGGTAGGCGGGATCGATGTATCGCGTCAGTTCCTGCATCTGTGCCTCGAAAAATCGCGTGAGACCAAACCGGTGCGCCGTCCCAAGAGTTTCCGCCCTCATTCTCGAATGCCGAAGGTCTGATAAAAAGAATTATCTCACAAAGAAAAAGAGGCATCAAGGCTCGAAAGCCGGCATACCGGGAAGCTTTACAGCTCCCTCAAGCCTTCGAGCCTCCCAGCTCACATGCTTCCTGTGCGCAACATTGCGGCTTGATTGAAAGACCTGGGATATGTATAAGCGTATGAGATTCTGATGAAATCGCGCGAGGGGCCCGCACTTGTGGTCCGTGCGCTTTGTGCCTTCGCCCATAAGCCGTCTTGGAGCGAGGATAAAACGCTTTCAGGATGAAAATACTCAATTAGCCGTATTTACTTCGTGCAGATCTTCCGTTGACATAAATTTTAAATGTTAAGGAGCGTTTGAACATGAAGAACAGAGCACTTACATGCATGATCGGCCTTTTCCTGATCTTTTTGTCTTCCTGCCAGACCGTTCCGATCACGGGAAGAGGGCAGCTTTCTCTCGTCTCATCGGACCAAATGCAGGCCATGAGCCTCGACGCGTACCGCGATTTTCTTTCGAAAAACGAGGTCATCCGCGGAACACCCGAGGCCGGGCAAGTGCAACGAGTCGGCGGAAGGATCAGGACCGCGGTGGAAAGATACTTCGCGGAACGCAACATGTCCGCCCGGTTGAGCGGCTATCAGTGGGAGTTTAACCTGATAAAGGATTCCAGCGCGAACGCCTGGGCAATGCCCGGAGGAAAAGTGGCCGTATACACAGGGATTTTACCCATGACCCGGGGGGACAGCGGTCTGGCCGTGGTCATGGGCCACGAGATCGCTCACGTCGTCGCGGAACATGGCAACGAGCGCATGAGCCAGGCACTGGTTACCCAGATGGGAGGAATGGCCCTCGGCGCCGCCCTGGCCCAACGTTCCGAAGGCACGAAAAACCTTTTCGGAGCCCTCTTCGGAGTCGGCACCCAAGTGGGAGTTTTGCTTCCCTACAGCAGGCTCCAGGAATCGGAGGCCGATCATCTCGGCCTGATTTTCATGGCCATGGCCGGGTATGATCCACGGGAGGCCACAGATTTCTGGCAAAGGATGGGGGCCCAAAAAGAGAAAGGATCGGTCCCTGAATTTCTCAGCACCCATCCGACCGGTGCCACCAGGATAGAGAACATAAGGAACTTGATACCGGAGGCCATGAAATACTACAGACCGTAAGAAGCTCCTTCACCCTAGGAGCGGCCTCTCCATCCTACGTTGCAGTCTTTACTGAACACAGGACCCGGCCGCAAACTTACCGTCCCGCCGGAAGGACGATCTTTTCAAAGGAAGGCGGTATCCCGGCTTGAGTGAAAAGATTTTTTTGCATTACACCCGAGATGAACTGGACGCAGAGTACGACAACGAGGCAAAGACAGAGAACTGTGAGGACTTCTTCGATCAATACAGGAAGGAAAGCCGAGCGGCCAGGTCTGAAATGAACTGTCGTCTGGACGCGCCCTACGGCTCACACCTTCGGGAAAAACTGGACATCTTTCCCGCATTTTCAAGCAGCCCGTCTCCCGTCCTGATCTTCATCCACGGCGGTTACTGGAAATCTTTCGCCAAAGATGATTTCTCGTTCGTGGCCCGAGGTTTCGCTCCTGCCGGTGCGGCGGTCTTGGTCGTGGATTATGCGCTGATCCCGTATGTACGTATGGATGAGCTGGTCGACCAGTGCAGGAGAGCGGTGTCCTGGACCTGGCAGAACGCCGACAAGTTCGGCGGGGACCGGAACCGCATTTTCGTCGCAGGCCATTCCGCGGGCGGTCATTTGACGGGAATGCTCCTCGCCACCGATTGGCGGAAGTTCGACAATCTGCCGGCCGACATCATCAAGGGGGCTTGCGGGCTGAGCGGCATCTACGATCTCGAACCCATCAGGCTGTGCTTCCTGAACGGCGACCTGCATCTGGATCGCGAAGAGGCTGCAAGGAACAGCCCGATAAGAATCGGTCCGAAATGCAATGCCGCTTTACTGCTCGCCGTGGGAGATCAGGAAGGACCGGAGTTCATCCGCCAGTCGACCGAAATGGCGGCGGTCTGGCGTGGCCGGGGCGTCGAGGCCGCTCTCAGGATACTGCCTCGCACCCACCATTTCAGTATCGTCACCCGGCTCCGAAACCCGCAGGACGATCTTACCCGCGCAATACAGGGGCTTATTCGGTCCTGAAGAAAGAAAAAAATTATCTCACGCAGAGAGGAATATGTTTTCTCTTAACCCTCCCAGCTTTCCAACCGATCTTTAGCGAAGCGGGCGCGGGAACTAGTCTCTCGGGCCGTGCTTGAAGATGTCTTTCAAAGTGAACCAGCGCTTCGACTTCGGTGCGGCCGAACGGATGAGGTCCAGCTTTTCCTCCGCCGCCTTTTCCCCTGCCTCGACAAGCATCAAGGCCTGGGAAAACTCGGACCAGTGCAAGCTCCCTACTCTTGGGGTAATCACGACGTCCGCCTCAGCCAGTTCATAGTCCTTGAGTCTGGCGCACATGATGTCGTTAATTCTCTGGTAAATCCTCACGGCCGTAGTGAATTCACTTTCAGTGCAGATATCTCTGTCCACGGACACGGCAATGACCACATCCGCGCCTTCCTTGCGAACTACTGAGCACGGGATCAAGCAGATGACTCCCCCATCCGAGAGAAGCCTGTCTTCGTCTTTCACAGGCGCTATCGCCCCGGGCACGGCGCAGCTCGCCATCACCGCCTGCCTGAGAGAGCCGCTCGACAGAACAATCTGCGTTCCCCGCACCAGGTCCGTGGCCATGGCTCGAAAGGGAATCTGCGTTTCTTCGATCTGGACGTCGGGAATGAAGTGTTCGATAATTTCCCGCAGCTCTTCCGGCGGGAACAGCCCGGGCTTGAACATGGCATGCACAAGGAAATAGCGGTTCCGGATAAAGCTCTGGATCTTCCGGCCCAAACTCAGTTCCCCCCTGGACTGAGCCTCCTCAATCGCCCTCACCGCAGACACTTGAAACTTGGGGCTGTTCAAATACTCCTCGACCTTTTTCTCCAACTCTTCGGGAGGAACACCGCTCGCGAAGGTTGCGCCGACAAGGGCTCCCATGCTGGTCCCTGCTATTATCTGAATGGGGATTTTTTCCCGTTCGAGCACTTTAAGCACCCCGATATGGGCCAGTCCCCTCGCCCCTCCACCTCCCAGGGCAAGACCAATGCTCTTCTCTTTGTTTTTTGTCAAACCTATCATGCTCTGCGGATCGTCCTCGCCATTCTTTCTCCGGATGATCGCTTCAGGCCCTTGCGCCCCCTTCACCGCAGGTCATGGAAACCCGGGAAACCGGATGGATTATCATACCTGTTTTTGTTTTTCTTGGCGAGTCCTTTGGTCCATCGGGTTTACCCGGTGTGTTTGGTCAATTCAGTTTTCGCGAATCAAAACTCCGTCGGGCATTGATTTTGCAGTAGTACTTGCTAACTCTTTCCTCCTAAGCCCCTCTGCTCTTTCTTTTTTCACGGTAGAGGGGCAGTTTTTTTCCCATTCACGTGGGAGCCCCGTCCCAGACGGGATGACGCATTCATGTGGGGGCAAGCTCCGTCCGGGAGCCGCCCTTCGAGACGATCAGGCTGCCGGGCGAAGTCGGGGCAAGCTACCTCCGACGGAACACCGGAACAGGGGGGCATCATGAGTCGTCCGTTCAGCGGGAATGTATTTTCCTTCCATTTAGTGGAACCTTTTGCTCTCGAAAACAGGAAAAACTTTACCCAGTTCATTTTCCGCCTTTTCCCGGCGGAACCACGGCGCCGGTTTTGACACGAGGAAGGCGGCGCATTTAGCCCCGGTCGATTGATTTGTCAATCCTTCGCCCATGGTGTATGGTCACATTATTTCTTTCGATCGAAGGGCGCAAACTCATCCCGTAAACATCCGGGCAAAAAATCACGGAGGTCCGAACATGATGGTCGAAAAATCGGAAAAGGAACCGAGATACAGCTTCGGCGCACTGCTGCCGAAAGCACCCGCCGCCCAGGAAGACCTGGATATCCCTGTTCTCCTCGCGGAAGACCTGATCCTTCGCACGCTTTACACGAAGGGAACGAGTTCGCTGCTCGAGCTGAGCGGCTCGCTCAAGCTTTCCCTTCCCCTTGTTCATTCCCTTTTTCAGGATCTGCGGCAGAAACAACTTTTTGAAGTCACCGGCATGGAGGGCAACGACTACGTGTTCAGGCTTTCCGGCATAGGCCGCGATCTTGCAGCCAAGCGTTTTCTTATCAGCCACTACGCCGGCCCGGCTCCTGTTTCCCTGGAGGCTTATAAGAGGGTCGTTCGAGGCCAGGCAGTCAATCCGGTGGTCAACCGAAACACGTTGCGAGAGGCCCTTTCGGACCTAGTTTTGACCACGAGATTCCTGGACGACCTGGGTCCGGCTCTTGCTTCGCAGAAGTCCATTTTCCTCTATGGCCCGACCGGAAACGGCAAAACCAGCGTCGCCGGAAAACTTTCGCTTATCTATAAGGATGTGGTGGCAGTTCCTTACGCAGTTGAAGTGGACAGGCAGGTGATCATCCTGTACGATCCTTCTGTTCACGAAAGGGTTGACACTCCTCAGGAAGATCACGATCCGCGCTGGGTTCTTTGCCGCAGGCCCTGTATCGTCGTGGGCGGCGAACTCGACCGCAACATGCTGGAACTCCAGCTGGAGGAAAACACCAACATCTACGCCGCACCTGTCCAGATGCGCGCAAACAACGGTATCCTCGTTATCGACGATTTCGGCCGCCAAGTCATTCCCGCGAACTTCCTGTTGAACCGATGGATTCTGCCCCTGGACAGGCGCGTCGATTACCTGACTTTGAAGTACGGGCTCAAGTTCCGGATCCCCTTCGAGATGACTATGGTTTTTTCCACCAACCTGAACCCGCTGGACCTCGCCGACGAAGCTTTCCTGAGGCGGATCCCGAACAAGATATATGTCGATCCTGTCGGTCCCAGGACATTTGACACGATTTTCAACCGCCTTGTTGCCGAGAGGGATCTTCCCTGCGAAGCCGACAGCGCCAAGCATCTCAGGGCGCTCTGCCAACGGTTGAGCGGAGGCGAGCTTCGTGCATGCCAGCCCAAAGATATCCTGGACGTCCTGATGTCCATCAGCCTCTACGAGGGACAGTCTCCCGCGATCACACCGGGGAGTCTTGAAAGAGCTGCTGGACTTTACTTTGCCAAGCCGAAGGAAAAGCTCAAGCAGTGATTACGAAAACCGGCGCCAAGTTCGCTCAGCCCACGATTGGAACATTGATCGGGTGAGGAAGGGCACGTGGCAAACAAGCGCCCATGTAAGGCGGCAGGCTTACCTTCCGCCTAGTGCCTTGCGCCTTGTGCCCTTGGTTCTCACTTGTCTATCAGCCTGTAGGGCGCAGCCTTGAGCGTCCACTCCGCACCTGGGAATTCCTTTGTCAGCCGGTCGTATCCCGCGCGCAGATTTTTCGCATCGTGGGTGGAAAGGTACTTGGCGACCGACAGGTAGAAGATTGCTTCCGGTACGAAGACAGACCCTTTATATTTGCCGATCACTTCATTGCAGCATTTTATCGCAAGGTCGTAGTTGTGCAGGTCCAGCTCCGTCTTGGCACCCTCCAGGATTATCGCCGCGCACAACTCCGAAGGCGGCAGAAAACCGGTGAAGCGAAAATGTTCCTTCCCCTCGCCATCCAGGATCACAATGGTCGGCGTCCAGGTGATCGTGTACTTTTTGAACAGATCTATCTGCTTTTCCTTGTTTACCCGGACCGGCACGAACCAGTCATGGGCAATGCGCCCGACATTTTCATCTTTCCATGTAACAGCATCCAGCTGTTGGCAGCCTATTCACTGCGGATTGTAGAAGTCCACCAGCACAAGCTTTTTCTCTTCCTTCGACTTCTTCGCCCCTTGCTCAATCGAATCTCCCCAGCTTATCATCTTCGACCTCCTCCTGTTTATGTGACTGATTTCTTTGACTGCGCCTGTCGACTCTTCGGCCTTGTATCAACCGTCTCATACTCGAGTAGACTCACCGCCGCTCCGGCAAAAACCGAAACCCCGTCTTCCCAGGATGCAGGATCGAGTCCGGAATGGCGAGCGGCTTGACTTATCTGAGACTGTCCACAGGAGTCTTTCTATTCTGAAATCTTTGAAAATGCTATGGGGTGAAACACGTATTTTTCACTGGAAGTCACGGTATCCTATTTCCCCACGCCGCAGCGCCGGAACTCGATGCGTTCATGAAGGTCTCGAACCGTGAGGGGCCCATCATCATGTAAAAGACGGCCCTGGAGCAAAGGTCAAGGATTGCTCCCCCTTCCTGAATGATATCCCCTCGCCCGTCTTTGTGAATTGTTCTCAGCTGTTTTTCCCGATCGGTCATGGTATATGGGCCATCGTGAAATGAATTCGCCGAAAATATTAAAAAGGGTAACGGGTGTCAAAGAATGGATTCCTGGAGGCGCAGAAGACATGGCGGAGATTTTCGACTATTGGCCCGAGCAGTATGATCGATGGTTTGAAACACCCATAGGGCGATTGACCAAGGACTGCGAGGGCAAGCTCATATTCAGCCTGCTCAGACCCGGACTAGAAGAGTTGATTCTGGACGCGGGTTGCGGGACCGGTGTTTTCACCGCCGATATCCTTGAAGCGGGAGCGAGTGTCGTGGGTGCTGAACTTTCCCGCCCTATGCTCCTTAGGGCCGTGTCCAAGCAGATGGGCAGCCCTTTCTCAGCCGTCCAAGGGGACATGAGAAGTCTCCCCTTTTCCGATGCATCGTTCGACAAATCCGTTTCCATAACCGCAATAGAGTTCATCGAAGATGCAAAAGGTGCCGTCGGAGAAATGTTCCGCGTTACAAGGCCTGGAGGAACCATTGTCGTGGCGACCCTGAACAGCCTGAGCCCATGGGCTCGGCGAAGGACGGAGGCAGGCAAAAGGGGGCATCCTGTTTTCAAGCATGTCCTTTTCAGGTCTCCCCAAGAGATCGCCGCGCTGGCACCTGTGGAAGGCATAGTCCAAACGGCCGTACATTTCGAAAAAAACCATGACCTTGATCTTGCCCGGGAGATCGAAAGGGAGGGGATGAAGACGGGGCGTAACACCGGGGCCTTCCTTGCGGCTCGCTGGATAAAACCTGGATAGAGACCAGCCGGATTTGTCTCCCCATGGTTGATGCTTGGTTCTGCCCGCGTCGGCAAGGCCCGGTTTCTGTATCCGCGCCTGAAGCGGATCGCGAAAGCCGGGGTATTGGGTTGGACCATGCATGAAGATGGGATAAACACTCTCCTGGCAGTTGTTACGGATGATCCTTCTTTTACTGTCGGGCCGATGGGCTGTCGATTTCTTTGATCTAAAATGCTGCTCCCAGAATCTTACTCATGCGGGATAAGATTCGCGGTGCTTTCCTTGACCGGTGGTTGAGTCCCAATGTGAGTTTTTCCGTGCCGATACCACTGAAGCTGCTCCTTCAGTTCATTGACGGTGATGAAGCCATCTTGGTACGCCTTTACAATTTTCTTGCTTTCTTGAATTGTGAGCCTCTCCATTACTGTGTCTCCTTTTCTTCAATATAACACATCAAGCGTCGGAACATCAATAAGGTAACGAGATTGTCTTGATCTCCCTTCTTTTGCCACAGGTCAGAATACACATTGAAAAGATCAAATCAGAGCTTGGGGAGAGAAACGGCTCTAAAGACTCAGGACGGAAAGACGTAACCCACCTCAAAACTCGTGTCTAGTTCAGGAACCGGGTGAACAATGACCACGGTTGACCTCTGATGGAAGGAAACAACAATCACAAGAAGAATATGGGGAAAACAAGACAATTTGGTAACTACTCACCCTGTTGAGCATAGATCTGGCCGGAGAGAGCCATCTGGATTGCGACGAGGGGGTTGTAGCCCTTGTTGGCCATGGTCTGGAGGTAGCTGGAGATACGGCAATAGGCC
>Ga0068714_10007796_pt1 | contig 10227 bp, 6 predicted proteins | sample MTBNYHSulfiMetaG_FD_62988 | JGI IMG/M metagenome (GOLD analysis project Ga0068714, IMG submission 62988) | Enrichment culture microbial communities from rom New York Harbor, USA that are MTBE-degrading - MTBE-NYH (New York Harbor Sulfidogenic)... | ecosystem: Environmental > Aquatic > Marine >...
TTGACCGCCACCTCCACCTGCGTTGCGCCCCGCTCCACTGCCGCCAGCGAGTTGGCCGTCGCCAACCCCAGGTCGTTGTGGCAGTGGACGCTCAGCACCACGTTCTCCAGGCTGGGTGCCTTCTCGTAAAGGCGGTCGATCAGCGCGGAGAACTCGGTGGGCAAGGTGTAACCGACCGTGTCGGGCACGTTGATCGTGGTGGCCCCCGCCTTGATGGCGGTCTCCAGCACCTCAGCAAGGAAGTCGACGTCGGAGCGAGTGGCGTCCATAGCGGAGAACTCCACATCGCCAGGACAGAGCGACACGGCCAGCTCCACCATCTGCCTGGTCAATGCCACCACTTCCGGCCGGGTCTTGCGCATCTGGTGCTCCAGATGGATGTCGGAGGTCGACACGAAGGTGTGGATGCGCGGGCGCTCCGCGTCCTTGACGGCATCCCAACAAGCGCGGATGTCGCTTTCGATGCACCGGGCCAAGCCGCAGATCACTGCGCCCTTCACCTCCCTGGCGATCGCCTGCACGGCGGCGAAATCACCGGGGCTGCTGGCGGGGAAGCCGGCCTCGATCACGTCCGCGCCCAAACGGACCAACTGGTGGGCTATCTCCAGCTTCTCGGATGCGTTCAGACTGCTGCCGGGCGACTGTTCTCCGTCGCGGAGAGTGGTATCGAAGAAGATGACCGGAACGCCGATGTTGCGACGGGGATTGGGCATGGTTCTCTACCTCCTGGCTCTACTATCGATGATAGCTGCTGACATGCCGGATGGCGCCGGCTTCGCGAATATCTCCCCCTAGCGGGGGAGCAGCAGGAGGAGGTCGAGAACGAGAGCACGGCCCACGGAATCACCCGGCCGGGCAGGCCGACCGATAGTCATATGGGCCTGGAATCCAGTTCTGCTCTCCATGAACGCGTAGTTTAGTAGACACAGGCGGCCGGTGCAAGGCGCAACCCTGCAGGCATCAACCGGACCCTTCTCACACGAAGCTCAGCAAATCTGACAAAAGGCTGATGCGAGGACAATCCACACCTGTCATGCGGTCCAGACGGTCGATCAGCACGATCTCCAGGCCGACTTGGCGTGCGCCGCGCAGATCATCATCCGGGTCATCGCCGACGTAGAGTATTTGCTCCACCGGGGATCCTGCCCGCTGGATCGCCAGATTGAAGATCGCCGGGTCGGGCTTTTCCAGACCAACCACACTGGAGACCACGAAGAAGTTAAAGTAGTGATGGATGCCGTGTAGCCTTAGAACATCCTCCAAATGGGTTGGATAATTCGAGAGGATACCCAGCCTCAAGCCGCGGTTTTTCAGCTTCATCAGAGTGTCGGGCACTTCTCTGTAAGGAGGCAGAAACCCCTCCCTTAGTATGAAGCGCTCATAGAGACAATCCGCGATATCCATGTGACTACCGAACCCGGCCGAAGCGTGTTGTCCGTCCAGGGCACCGAGCAGGCTGCGATAGAACCAGGTGAACGTCAGGCGGTATTGCTCATCGCTGCTCGCTCTTCCGCCCGAATTCTTGATGGCGATGAAGGGCTCGACTAGCGGCAATATCGCCGTCCGGACACTCTCAGGCGATGCTTGGATGCCGTAGTCCGCGACAGCGGCAGCGAACCTCTTTTCGAAGGCCCAAGGGTCTTCTTCTCCCAGAAGGGTGCCGTTTGCGTCAAGTAGTATCGTGCGATACTTAATGGTCATTTCTGTTCTGCGGCGATTAGGCGAGACCGACACTACCCATTGCAGAATGCTCGACGATCCCGGCACTCGTTCCGCGGGGAGCTATCGGTCGCCCGCGCGGATCGAGGCTCCGCCGCTCACCAACACCCGGCCGGGTGACACCGCGCGTCTCACTCTGGCCAAGAGGCGCCGCTCGCCATAGCCTAGGATCAGCGCAGCGCCGGCCAGGATCATGAGCTTCTGGATAAGGGGCATGGGTGTCCAGTGGTAAGCGATGCGCACCTTGACGATGGACCAGAGCGGGATGCGGTCAGGCAGACTGGCCAGCCAGCCTTCGCCGGAGTCTGCCACGAAAGACGTCGACGGATCTTCCATCTCCGTGGACTCCTTGCCCGGATAATCCACCCAGACGTGGTCGAACGAATAGCGCAAGGTATAAGGCATTCCTTTGGCCTCGAAGATGCTGGCGATGAGTACGGCCCGCGCCTGGCAATCGCCCGCCCGATCGGTCAGGACCTCCTCCACCGTGGGGAAATACCACGGCAGCCCGTACACCGTCCACGCCGGTGTGTAGGGCACGTAGGCCAAGCTGAAGTCTTCAATGGCCTTATAGTCCTGAGGCAGTCCCGCCGCCAGATCAATCACCGCTTTGGCGTCGACCGGAGGGTTCCGCAGCCGGACCAAGGAGCTGACGAGAGGACGAGGGTCGGGATAGACGACCGCGCCTACCCAGGCCAGTAACAGCAACAGCACGAGGAGATGGCGCAGAGCGCCACGCGCCCGTCCGTGCCGGACCCGAGAGGGAGCGGCAGCGGCCGGGCCGCTGCCGCTCCGCCCGCCGAACGACCCAATGCCGGGGCCAGAGGCACTCCCACCGCTGTTGTTCGCCCGAGGGGCCATAGACCTCCATTATCACCGTCTCGAGAACAGTGTAATCCATGGCGACCGCGGCGGCGATGTGGTCGCGCACTTGCCTTATGGCCTCCGGGGGCCTAAGCTTCCCCCTCGATGCCCAGCGCCTACTACACCTGCAATCTGATCCCCGTGGATCTGGTAACTCGGAACGGCTACGCCCCCCGTTGGCTAGGGAACTACCTCCTGGATCCCTCGTCTCCCGCCCGCCGGGAAGCACTGAGCATCCACCCCATGACCTGCCCCTACGTCACCCGCCTCGTTTCTGCAGCCGACGCTCTCCTCTGCGCCGCTCCCGAGGGGGATTGCCTGATCGTGCCGGGGGGATGCGACGCCATGCGCCGCTTGGGCGATCTGCTGGCCGCGACCTATCCTGGACGGGTCTTCGTCCTAGCGATGCCCCGCGCCTCCGGGGAAGGCGCCGCCCGCTCCCTGGCGGCTGATCTTGCCCGGCTCGACCAATGGCTGGCGGAACTCGCCGCGGGCGCCGGTCCAGCAGCCCCCGCGTCCGATGCCCACTGCGAGGCGGAGTCATCGACCATCATGGAGTTGCCGGCGCTGGACTATCCTTCCACTCCTCGAACGGGAGGGGCCTTCGTTGTCGCCGGGCCGCTCAGCGACAACTTCCTGCTCCGTCTCATCGACGATCTCGGTCCCGGTATCGCCGGCCTCGAGTCGTGCACGTCTCCCGACCGCTGGCGGCCGCTCGCGGCCGCGCCGGCCGCTATCACACAGCTTGCTGGGGCATCGCCCGCGGGCGCCGCGGCTTCCGACGCCGAGGGCTACTTTTCGCTAGCGTCGGAGGCGCTCGCCATCGGCATGTGCCCGCGCCGCTCTACAGCCGACCGGCGCGACCATCTGGCCCGCCGTCTCGATGAGGCCCAGCCGGGTTCGGTCATCTACGCCCGCCAGAGCTTCTGCGATCCGGGAGCGTACGACGCACTGATCGTCGCCGAACTCGCCGAAGAACGCGGCCTTCCCTTCCTGGAGATCGAGGCGGGTTTCCCGTTCGAGGCGAGCGGACCCCTGCGCACACGGGTCGAGGCGTTCCTGGAGGCCCAATTGCTGGACGACGACCTGCTCGACGACGACCTCATGGAAGAGGAGGACTAGCCACCCATGCCCGGCATGGCCGATGTCACCGGCACCTCGTTCAAGGCTTCGCTCATCCGTGCGGCCTTCCTGGCGTTCACCAGGAAGAAGGCCCTGCAATCCCGGACCGCCCGGCGCTATATGGAGCTGCATGCCCTGAGCGCCTCGCTCGAGCTGTTCAAGCCGGGGGCTATCGTGCCCTGGGTCTCATACCTCTTCCCCACAGAGCTGGTCCGATCCTACGGCCTTACTCCGATGATCCCCGAGATCGGCTCGGCCACCATCACCGGGAGCGACTTGCGCGAACCGGTGGAGACCGCGGCAGCGCGCATGGCTCTCGCCCGCGACGTATGCAGCTACCACCGCATAGGTCTTGCCGCAGTTGAGAACGACATGCTTCCGGTGCCGTCACTGTGCCTGACGACTACGCCTCTCTGTCTGGGTAACGCGTTTCTGCTGGAGATGCTGGCCTCCCGGCACAGTGTGCCCTACCGGGAAGTGCGCGTTCCTATCCCACCCGACGAAGGCGAGGCCGTGCCTGAGGTAGTGGCCGACGTGGCCGAGCAGCTCAACGTCCTCCACGAGGACATCGGGCGTTGGACCGGCCGGAAGCCGGATCTCAGGAAAACCATGGAGCTGTCGAACCGCGCCTCGCAGGCCTGGGGCCACATCATGGCGGAGAGGCTGGCCGGGCGCCTCGAGATGAACGGCCGCCGGACTTTCGCCACCGTCTTCCTCGGTCAGCTTCTCTGGGGCACCGAGGCCGGCGCCAAGGACTTCGAGCGACTGCTCACGGAGCGCGGGCGCAGCGATCTGATGGCACCGCGGTTGGAAGGTGGGCGCAAGCTCAAGCGACTCCTGTGGCTCCATACCATGCCCCACCACGACAAGGAGCTCTTCGAACTCCTGGAGAGGCGCGGAGTCGTGATCATCTTCGAGGAGATGTGTCATATGCACACGGAGACCATCGATCCAGAGAATCCCTACCCGGGGCTTGCGAGGCGGCTCACCGACAACACCATGTGGGGGACCTCCACGCGAAGAGCCCGGCTCAACGTGGCACTCGCCAAGCAGCTCAAGGTCGATGGAGCGGTGCATTTCAACCACTGGGGCTGCCGTCATGGCCTGGGTTCGGTGCCGGTGGTCCGTTCCGCCTTCATGGAAGCGGGGATCCCCTTCCTGGCCATCGACGGCGACGCGCTGGCCCGCGGGGGCCCAAACCAGGAGAAGTCCCTTCAGCAGATGGAGAGCTTCCTGGAACTCCTCTAACGTCTTCGCACCGGTCTGCGTTCCCTTTCGGACCGACCGGCGCGGCCGCACGAGGCGTCCAGCCCCCGTCTCACCGCACGGTCAAGGCCTGACTGACGGTCTCCCCTCTCCAGTCGGGCGTGTAGTAGGCGTAGACTGCCGAGGCCGCCCCCTTCCCCCGTACCGGATATTGAGCCCTCGCCTGGAAGGCAAAGCTGACCTTCTCACCCGGAGACATGTCCTCGATGTACACGATCACCTTGCGGCCGGCGACATCGTAGCGCTTCACTTTCGGCTGTTCCAGGAGACGACCGAGCGATTCCTCCACTGCGGCGAAGCCGGTGGGCACCGATACATCGAGTACCACCATGCCCGCCTTCATAGGCTCGGGCGGATTGAAGGCGATGGTCACCCTGACGTCCACCAGATCGTTCACGGCCACCTGGGCGGTGTCGTAGTCCACCCCGATGTCGAAGACGCTCGCGACCTTCTCCGCCTGCGGCAGGTTATAGCGAAGCACACCTTGGATCACAGCCTCACCCTTGCCTTCAGCCTCCAAGTGCACCGCCACGCCCGGCGGGACCTCCACCACTTGGGTCACATCGAAGTTCTCCGGCGAGATCTGGATGTCTTTGCTGACGCCGCCGGCGGCGATGGTCACCCGTAGCTCGGTGTCCGTGGCGCCCAGAGTCGAGTACTCGGTGAGAGCCTGGAGCGCGACCACCGTGTCCTGGGTGGAGCCGAAACCGCCCTGGCTGTTTCGCTGCCCCACCAACCATTTGGCCGCCTGGGCGGCGTTCACCCGATCGCCGGCGCTGATCAGCGCGAGAGTGGCATACCCGGTGGCCTCGATGTCCAGGCTGGGAACGATTTCACCAGGCATGAGATCGCCTTCCTCGACCGGCGCAAGCGGCCGGGGCTCGCCGGGTTCCGCGCCCCCGGGCTCCGCCGTACCGCCGGCGACTCCGCTGCTCCAATGCAACCCGCTCTCATCTTCAGTTGCTGCTGCCAAGAGCTTCTGCACAGCCTGTGCCGCCTGGCCGCTTCCGCCGAGTTCGAGCGCGTAGGTGGCCAAGGCCAGCCCGTACGGGTCGTCGATAGCACCCAGTCTGCCCTCCAGATACGTGAGGGCCTTGTTCGCAGCGCCGGTTTCTCCCGCCTCCAGCAGAGCGATGGTCACGTAGGCCGTGAGGGCGTCCTTACCCTGGACTCCGCCGACCATCTCCTGGTGGTGCACGAACCCTACCGCCTCGAAGGAGCCATCGGCCCGCTGATGCCCGGAGACCCAAGCGGCGGCCTCGGAGAGCACGGATTCGTCGATGAACGTCAGGCCCTTCGCTTGGGCGAAGGTCTTGAGCACGAAAGCGGTAAGCCACAGGCTGCCCGACTCGTCCTGCTCGCCAAAGGCGGAGAAACTCCCATCTCCGCGGCGATAGGTCAGTTCCCGCTGATAGCCGGTCACCAGAAGCATCTCCGCTTTGGCTTGTATCTCCGGCTTGAGCTGCCGGGTGCCCTTCAGGTATTTCAGAATGAAGGTGTCGGGCGCGAACAGGATCATGTTCTGCTCACCACAGCCGAAGGGCATCTGCAGCAACTGATCAAGCCCTTCGATGGTCTGCGCGAGCAGGCTGCCGGTCACGGCCACGTAGGCCCTAGCCGAATCGGGAACCACTCCGAAGGCCGGTAGAGCAAGACTCAGAGTGCGGGACGCGCCGGCCGGAAGCACGGTGTTCTCGACTGTCTCCCGGGCCACTCCCTCGGGCTCCACTATCATGCTCTTGTTCACAGCGTCGGACGCCTCGGGGCTGCGAGCGGTGATCTTGATCAACTGGGTGCCTATGGTCTTGGGCCGGATCCTGAACTCGGCGCTTCCGATGTCCCCCCCGGCGACGGTCACGGTCGTCTGGGCGGGGTCGAGCAGCTCGAACCAGGCGGCGGGTTCTATCTCCACCTGGATCTGCTGCGAAGTGTCCAGGTAGTTGTAGAGTGCGATCTTGACCGGGAACTCTTCTCCGCGGATGGCCGAATAGGGCAGGTCGGCCTGCAGGAAGAACGGCTGGAATACCCGCAGCGACGCCTCGGCGATGCCCAGGCCCTTCTCGGGCGAGAGCGCCACCGCCCGCAGATCCCAAGTAGTGATGGAATCGGGGGCCTCGCAGGCTAGGGAAGCGAAGCCGGCATCATCGGTAAGCGTCTCTTCCCAGATCCAGGTCTCGGGGAAGAACTGCCTTACGCGCTGCACCTCGGCCAAGCCGTTGCCGCCGTCCTGCGGGGGGCCGCCGCCCGCCGTGGTTGTGGTCGCGGCTGCCGCGGTCGTGCTGGTCGCCTCCTCGGCGCCTTTGGCCCCTGCCATCGCATCTTCGCGCATCACCTGCGGCTGCTCGATCTCCCTGCCTTTGGGCACGTCCTTGTTGGAAAGCACGATCAGCCCAGCGTCCGCGAAGGTTTCCTCGGCCCCGGGGATGGTCAGGGGACCGAACATCCACTCACCCTCATGCAGCTCCGCCTGCGGCTGCATGTAGAGGCGCTCCAGCTCTGCAAAGACCTGCGCCAGGTTGAGACGGTTCTCGGCCAGGATGAAGACGGAATGGTCCACCGCCACCAGCCCTACTTTGGCCGGGCCTTCGGTCTGCACCTGCACCTGCACCTCGTCGCCTGGCCTGGCTTCCTCCGCGCTGAAGGAGGCGCTCACCTGCTGCGGGTATTCCCCCTGCACGTCGAAGGGCAGGGAGTCGGCGGCCACTTCGCTGGTCGGCAAAATCTGGTAGACGAGTAGGCAGGCCGACGGCGCCATGGCAGGAGTCACCCGGAACGAGACTTCGCCGGCGGAGCTGCCGGTGAAGACCACCCGATCACGCGACACCACTTCGTAGTAGAAGGTGCGAGCTTCGCTCGTTGACACCACCTGGAAGGTCGCCAGGTCTCCCACGGCCAAAGCGGGTGAACCCAACTGCTGTACGTGGATGAAGTTGCCGGAGGGTGAGTAGGCCGCGGTCAGCTCCTTGGAGGCGCCGGCGTCGCCGGAGGAAGCCCAGATCGTCATGCGCACGGCCTCTTCTGGGGGCGTGAATTGGACCATAGCCGTCCCCCGGTTGGTCTCGACCCGCTGGGTATCCTGCCCAACCCTCATGAATTCCTCATCCATGTAGGTGACGTCCACAGTCACCGCGGCCTCCACCGGCTCGCCGCCAGGAGTCTCTGTCACCACCACCACACCGAACGGCAGGGTGGGCTTGAAGGCGGAGCTTTCCGCGATCAGTTTGATGTTGAGGGGAACCTCAGCGACGGTTACCAGATCGGTGGTCTTCTCTTCGTAGCCAGTGGCTTTCTCGACAACGGCGATGTCGAGCCGGACATTTCCCAGCCCGCCCGCCTCGGGGACGCCGGCCACGTACCCGGCCGGCTCGATCCGGAAGTCGCCCTGGCCGTCAATAGGCGCGGTATAGGTGGCGTATTCCTCCCACGTGCCCACGTAGCGGGAGGCGGTCACCTTGAGATCGCCCTTCACCGACCGGCCGAAGCTGTACTGGGCGGCGACATGGCCGCTGATGGGCTCGTCTACGAAAAACCACTCTTTGGTCAGGTCGGCCTTGACTTCGTATTTGGGCAGGACGTACTTCTCCACCCGCACATCCAATTGAGTGGAAGTGTCGCCCGCGGTAGCGCTTAGCTTCCAAACCCCCAGGTTCGGCTCGGTCGACAGAGGCAACTGCGTGGTGACGGTGCCAAACTCGTCGGTGGTCAGCGTCTGCTTGAAGACCTTGATCCCCTTGGCGTCCTGCACCTCAACCGTGGCCTGGGTGGTAACCGGCCGCAACTCTGAATCGAGCGCCACCAGGCGCGCCATGATCGTCTGCCCAGGCTTGTAGATGGGCTTGTCTGTCTCGAGGAAGAGGAGCGTCCCGGCCTGGACCTGTACCGCCGTTCGGTCGGAGAAGCCGGCGCCGGTGACCAGAACTTCATACTCCCCGGGGGAGACGCTCGGCACTTCGAACGCCAGCGTCCCCTTGCCGTCGATGTCGGCGGCCGCCGAGGTGAGGAGTTGCTTGTCTTGGTCGAAGAGCGCCACGCTTACCCGGCTCTTCGCCAGCTTGTCCCCGTTGAAGAGGGAGAGGGACAGGGAGGCGGTCTCCCCCGACCTGAACACCTTTGGGACCAAGGCCACATAGCCGTCGACCTTCTCCACCTTGGGCTGCGGCGAGCTGCACCCCAGCACCATCACCGCCACAAGCCCCACCAGAGCGAGCGGGGCGAGAACCCTCAGACCACCCATGACGCGCCTCCCCTGTCTCGGATACGTCCTCAGACGGGGCGCGATCCGCAAGGGTTTCCCCGGGCCCGCTCACCCCTTGGGGCGAACGACACTACACGAATAGAGAAATCGTGCAAGAATTCGTCCGAAGAAACGAATCCTGGTGCCACTGTTCTGGGGAAGGAGCACCGATAACAGCATGACCGAGACCGAGCGTACCCTAGCCGTCTTCATCGACTTCGAGAACCTGGCCATCGGCTTCAAGCACCGGCGAGGCGAGTTCGACATCCACAAGATCCTCGAGCGCCTGGTGGAAAAAGGCAAGGTCATCGTCAAGAAGGCCTACGCCGATTGGGGAGAATACAAGCAGTACACGAGGACGCTCCACGAGAACGCCATCGAGCTGATCGAGATACCGAAGCGGCAGATGACCGGCAAGAACTCCGCCGATATCCGCTTGGCCGTGGACGCCATGGATCTAGCCTGGTCGAAAGAGCATATCGACACCTTCGTGATCGTGTCGGGCGATTCCGACTTCTCGCCTCTGGTGTCGAAGCTCAAGGAGAACGGCAAGCACGTCATCGGCCTGGGCATGAAGGAGTCCACCTCCGACCTGTTGGCCGGCAACTGCGACGAGTTCATCTTCTATGAAGACTTGGAGAAGCAGGCGGCTCCCCCGACCCCTCCCAGCCCTCAGGCCGGCGACATCCCGGCTGACAAGAAGGAGGTCTTCGATCTGCTGCTCGAATCGATCGCGGCCCTCATCCGGGAGAACAAAGATCCCATATTCGCCTCAATGGTCAAGGACACCATGCAGCGCAAGAGACCGTCGTTCAACGAGTCGGCCTACGCCTATCGAAGCTTCAGCAGCCTGCTTCTTGACGCGGAGAAGCGCGGCCTGATCAAGCTGCACCGCGACAAGAAGGCCGGGTGGACCTACGTGGTGGAAGGGTTCGTGGAGTAACGGATCGTTCCTCCAGCTGCGCTGGGCGATTCTTGCGGGACGATCCCCGACTCCGCCGCTGCCGGCCCGTCGGCCGCGC
>Ga0068714_10007798_pt1 | contig 10222 bp, 8 predicted proteins | sample MTBNYHSulfiMetaG_FD_62988 | JGI IMG/M metagenome (GOLD analysis project Ga0068714, IMG submission 62988) | Enrichment culture microbial communities from rom New York Harbor, USA that are MTBE-degrading - MTBE-NYH (New York Harbor Sulfidogenic)... | ecosystem: Environmental > Aquatic > Marine >...
ATAATCACCGCCACAGCCAAACTAAATAAAAAAAGATATAAATTAGACATTTTTTCATTTTACTGATAATCCTCTTTGTGTCAATAAAATAATCTTACTACCTTAAACTGGGACATTCCGAATAAATTTAAGAAAAAGTCAAGAAAAATCCAGATGAAATCCCGGTACACTCACGAAGGCAATAAATAGAAAATCTTTGTACTCAACCTTTGGCGGGTAGCTTCTTCGTCAGGGTGAGCATCAGCAAGCCGGCTAACGCCAGGAAACCAGCGAGAAATACGTACGCCCCCGAAAAAGAGCCGGTCATATCTTTGACAAAACCAGTAAGATACGGACCGGTATATCCTCCGACATTGCCAAAAGAATTGATCAGTCCCACCGCGCCGGCAGCTGTTGTTCCCGACAAAAAGGTGGTCGGATAGGACCACCAGACGCCAAAAGCGCTGTATATTCCGATGGCAGTAAGAGCGATGAAGATGAGGTTTATAAGCGGATCGTGAACAAAAGTGCCGACCCCTAAGCCGATCGCGCCGATAAACATGGGCACTGCTCCGTGCCAGCGCTTTTCTCCGCTTTTCGATGAAGAACGCCCCACAAAAAGCATTGCTAAGAGCGACAAGATCATGGGGATCACAATCAGCCAGCCGATCATCAGGTTTGACCAGCCAGATATTTCTTTGAGCGCCGTAGGCATCCAGTAGTTAAAACCCCAGAAACCGCTTATCCAGAGAAAATAAATCAAACAAAGCTTAAGCACTTCCCGGTCGCAGAGCGCCTCCCACACGGTATAGGGATGCCCTGACTTTTTGGCTTCGGTTTCCTGCTCAAAACGCGCTTTTAGATACTTTTTCTCCTCCGGAGTAAGCCAGGTTACCTGTTCCGGCCAGTCAGCCAGTAGAAACAAGACCATAACCCCGAAGATGAGCGCGGGTAAAGACTCGATGACAAACAGGACCTGCCAGCCTTTTAAACCAAAGACCTCAATGCCCAGTATCCATCCGGCAAGCGGCGCGCCGATAATCGCTGAAATCTGCAGAGACGCAAGCATCAGGGCAAGCGCCTGAGGCCGCTCCTCAGGCGTAAACCAGCGCGGAAAAACGCTCGCGTACATCACCGGATAAAAACTTGCCTCAGCCGCTCCGAGCAAAAAACGCACCAGGTAAAACTGCCACGCGTTCGAAACAAAGGCCATGCACCCGGAGATGAGTCCCCAGGTAATCATGATCCGGGCGATCCACACGCGGGGACTCCAGCGTTCAGCGATGAGCGCTCCCGGCACTTCAAAAAGCACGTACCCCACGAAAAATATCCCCGAGCCCATGCCAAAAACCTGAGCAGTAAACCCAAGGTCAGCGTTCATGGTAAGGGCCGCATAGGCAATGTTTACCCGGTCGAGATAGGCGATGACTGACCCGATAAACGTGGGGAGGATAATATAAAGATATTTTCTGCGAAGAAGACTTTTTGCGCTTACAGGATTGTTATCCATAGCTTATGCACATGAAAGCGACTTGGTATTACCCTTGCGTTAAAGCACGATGATATTCGGAGATGAGTGTTTCTTTTTTAATACCCTGGTCAATAAAATCCCAGGGGAGGATTTCGGTAAGCTCACGAAAGCGATAAACGTAAAAGTCAGGGTTGACGTCGGTTTCCTGCAGGGCTTTGTTCCAGTCACCGTTATCCTTATGCACCTGAAGGAGGATCTTGCTTACTCGCCGGTCACCTCTGCTCAAGAGAGCCTGAATGTAGCTCCATTTGGGAAGGTCATGGGTAATCGTGACCTGGCGCTCATTCTTGAGACCATTCTGGATGTGTTTAATCTTGTGCTGCAAGAGTTTGAGGTCCTCAAACGGAACCCACTGAAACGGGGTAAACGGCTTGGGAACAAAAGGAGAAAGGCTTAAGGTAATCGTGCCCGGTAGATTTTTTTTCTTAATATTTTTGATGATAACATGCTTTATTTGTTTTGTCAGTGAGACTATGTGCTCAATATCCTCCATGGTCTCCGAAGGAAGACCGACCAGAAAATAAAGACGGAGGTTAGGGATGCCGCTGGCAACCACCATCTCCACGGCTTCAAAAATTTCTTCATCTGTAATATTTTTTCTGATCAGACGACGGAGCCGCTCCGAACCCGTTTCCGGAGCCATGGTGATTGACTGGTGACCACTTTCTTTTAATGCGTGCAAAAGATCCCGGGTTATGACATTAGCCCTCAGCGAAGATACCGAAAGCTTTCCTCCCGCGGCTCTTAGCCGGGAGCAGATGTCTTTGAGTTGAGGATGGTCCCCAATCGCCGCACTGATCAAGCCAATCTTTTTCTCGCCGCGTAAAGCGCTCTGAATAGATTTTTCAATCGTGCCTAATGACCTCATCCGCACCGGCCGATAGACCCATCCGGCAGCGCAAAACCGGCAACCAAACGAACAGCCCCGGCCGATTTCCACCAGAAACATCCCGCCCAACTCTATCCCCGGACCATGGATGACGGAGTGGGTCGGGTAGTCATCCACGTTTTTGACCCAGCGCCGCTTGACAATAGGTGGAATTCCTTTCCGGGGAAGAACCTCAGCAATGTGTCCGTTTTCCTGGTAGGTAACAGAATAAAATTGGGGAACGTAAATACCCCCAACCGAGGTAAGGCGGGTTAAAAAATCACGGCGCAGAACCCCTTTGCTCTTGAGTTCCAAAATCAAGGAAAGGGTTTCCGGTAAAAGTTCTTCAGCTTCACCGAGAGCAAAGAAGTCCATGAATTCTGCCAGCGGCTCCGGGTTAAGGAAAGCGGCAACGCCTCCGGCACATACCATCGGGTAGCCTTCTTTGCGCTGCGAAGCGCGAAGTGGAAGCCGCGCTAAATCAAGAATGGTTAAAACATGGGGATAGTCATTTTCAAAGGAAAGAGAAAAGGCGATGAGATCGAAATCCTGGAGGGGTTTCTGGGTTTCGAGGGAAAAAAACGGCGTCGCGGAACGTTGGAACTCCAGAAGATCCGTCCGTTCGGGAAGGAACGCCCGTTCGCACACTGCCTGAGGAAGCTCATTGATGATCCGATAAACGGATTGAAAACCCAGGTTGGCCATTCCCACATGATAATAGTTGGGAAAGACCAGGGCAAGGGAGAGCTTCCCCCCCGACGGCTTAACACTCGTTCCTTGTTCCTGTGCCAGGAGGGCCCTGGCCTTCTCCTTTAACTTCCACGACATAGTCTCTCATAGGCCGCAAATAAGGTAAAACGGGGCTGTTGCCCCTTCGACATTGTAGTTTTTTATTATATCATACTTTTTGTTATTCTGCATGACGCCGGAGAAACGTCGGCGTATCATAATCGCAACCATCATTAAAATAACCGTCAATGATCGTGCCTACTTTGACCACATCAGGTGTCACCTGGCGAAGCTCCTGAAGCTTTTTTCGCCACACCGCGGGGCTATCGTCATCCTGGATATATTTGTTGAGAAAGGAGACATTGCTCTTGAACTGTTTTGCTTTTTCCTCCTCGGCTTTTCCAAAACCCGTGGCAATAACCGTCACGCGCACTTCATCTCCCGCATTCTCATCAATCACTGCTCCAAAGATGATGTTCGCTTCCTCATGGGCATCTTCCTGAATTAAGGTAGAAGCTTCATTGACTTCAAAAAGCGTTAAGTCCGGCCCGGCGGTAATATTAATCAGTATGCCTTTGGCGCCATCAATGCTGATATCTTCCAGGAGCGGACTGGAGATCGCTTTTTGCGCTGCTTCCACCGCCCGATTCTCGCCGCTTGACCTTCCGATTCCCATAAACGCCATACCCATTTCGGACATCACGGTGCGGACATCGTTAAAATCAAGGTTCACCAGACCGGGGATGGTAATCAGGTCGGATATCCCTTTGACGGCATGAAGAAGAACTTCATCCGCCTTTTTAAAGGCATCGAGCAATGTCGTCTTTTTCCCTGAATTTAACAAGAGCCTCTGGTTAGGAATGGCGATGAGCGTGTCAACCCCATTTTTTAATTCTTGAATACCTCGCTCCGCCGACTGCTGCCGTTTTTTTCCCTCGAACACGAAAGGTTTGGTAACCACCGCAACCGTGAGCGCCCCCACCTCCTTAGCGATCTTCGCCAAGACAGGGGCGCCTCCCGTGCCAGTGCCTCCGCCCATGCCTGCGGCAATAAAAACCATGTCCGAGCCGGACAATAAGCTCTTCATTCTCTCCGCATCTTCCATCATAGCATCGCGACCTACTTCGGGCACACCCCCTGAGCCCAACCCATTCGTCAGTTTATGTCCTAATTGAACTTTAACCGTAGACCGGCAGGCCCCCAAGGACTGCAGATCCGTATTCGCCCCAATAAACTCCACTCCTTCCAGGCCAGAATCAATCATGGTATTCAGCGCATTGCACCCTGCTCCCCCTACCCCGACAACTTTTATTTTTGCATCCATGGTGGTTATATCCGCTAATTCTATCATCTGTTTTTTCTCCTTTCTTGTGGAGTAATGTTGTTCAATTATAAGACCAAACTCTCTCGAGCGGGTCTTTTTCCCCTTTTATCAAAAAACTTCCAAAAACCATTTTTTCATCCTCTGGACAAAAGTATGAGAGGAATTTCCGTTGCCATTAAAGTTATGGTTAGCCTGATGATTATTCCCATAGAGAACTAAACCGATTCCCGTGGCATACATGGGATTATCTGCCACGTCTTTTAATCCTTTCACCCCCTGGGGATACCCAACCCGCACCGGAAACCTAAAAATCTTTTCTGCCATCTCCGTTATTCCCGGTAGGAGGGAAGCTCCACCCGTTAAAACCACTCCCGCCCCGATAAATTCCACCAGCTCAGATCTTATGATCTCTCTGCAAACCAGTGCGAGGGTCTCCTCGGCCCGGGGTTCAATAATCTCGCACAGGGTCCGCCGGGCTATGGAGCGGGTTTCACTTCCATCAGCGGTTAAAACATCGATCATTTCACCGCGGCTGACCGAGTTGGCAAAAGCGTTTCCGTATTCTCTTTTTATCCGCTCCGCTTCTTTGATCGGGGTTCTCAGCACCAGGGCAATGTCTGAGGTAAACTGGTTACCGCCAATAGGTATCACCGATGTATACGTAATGCTTCCGTTGAAAAAAATGGCAATATCGGTTGTGCCCCCTCCTATGTCAACAAGCGCAACGCCCAGCGCTTTTTCCTCGGGAGTAAGCACGGCTTCACTCGAAGCAAGTTGCTGGAGAATGATATCCTTCACGTCGACACCGGTCTGATTAGCACACTTAACAATATTCTGGGCTGAGGTTACCGCACCGGTTACCACGTGCACCTTTGCCTCAAGAAGCTTCCCGGACATTCCTAAAGGATCCCGAATGCCGCCTTGGTCATCAACGATAAATTCCTGAGGCAGCACATGGATGATTTCTCGATCGGTCGGAATCACGATCGCCCGTGCCGCATCAAGTGACCGCTTGATATCCGCCCGTTTGACCTCACGGTTCTTGACCGCGGTAACACCATGGCTGTTAAAGCTTTTCACATGACTTCCAGAGATTCCCGTATAAACCGTCTCAATTTTATACTCCGCCATTTTTTCTGCCCTTTTTTTGGCATGACGGATGGAATCAATGGTGGCCTCGATATCAACAATCATCCCCTTTTTCAATCCGTTGGAGGGGGACGTTCCAATGCCCACGATTTCGATGCCCTCGGGTGTTTCTTCTCCTACAATAGTACAGATCTTCGTCGTTCCTATATCAAGTCCAACAACCACATTCCTGCTGCTTCCCATATATATCGTCCCTCCTTTCTCAACTTTTCGAGGAAGAAGCTATCTTAACGCGGGCTTCATCTAAAGAAATTATTTCTATTGCCTGAGGTTCGATTTTCCGTTTTGCCAAGTCTTCCTTGAGGCTTCTCAGCAACGCAAGTTTTTCTGAGTAATTCTTAAGATTCATATGAATGGAAATATTCTCAGTGAGCATATAAAGGGTGATTTCATAATCGCCATCCACATGAACCTCCGAAACCGTACGTACGGGAAAAACCCCCATATGCTCAGCAGTCTCTAAGAAATCAAGAATTTCCTTGACACGCTGAGTGTTCGGTTCGGAAAGAGAAAGACCCGTTATCACGGGCATATCAATGTTATCCTGCCGTTCAACTTTTTTAAATAAATCTCCCTCTCGGTCAACCAGAAAAAGGTCTTCTTGACTTGCCAGAGCTACCGGAACCCGTTCAGTAATTTCTATAATAAGCTGGTGGGGAAAGTTCCGTTCAATTCGCACGTCTTTCACCCAAGGGTTGGCAATGATCTTTTGCGAAATCGCCTGCAAATTAAGCGCAATGATATTGTATCCCTGTCGTACGTTCGCAAGGATCATCAATTCCTGTGGCGTAACGTTTTTGCACCCCTCAAAGCGGATGTCTTGTAAAGCAAAATAGGGAGAGCGGGCAACAAAGCTCCCGCCATAATATAAAGAGGCCGCCGTCAAAATAATAATCGCTGGGAAAAGCATAAGCCGGAGAAAAAGAAAACAAATTTTTTTTATCTCTCCGTGCTTTAAATGTCTTCTTTTCCACAAAAAAGCTTTCTGGTTCGTTATTTTTTGAGAGTAATAATAATCTAAATCAATCATCACGCCTCATCTTCACATCAATGTACAATCGTGCTGAAAGGAGGATCCGTTCGGCCAGGCTCGGAAAATCTATCCCCACCCGAGCTGCGGCCATGGGTAATAAACTTGTCTCCGTAAAACCGGGGATCGTGTTTACTTCTAAAATCGTAAGTTCACCTTGTTCACCTAAGCGAAAATCTACCCGCGCGGCGCCCATGCATTCCAACGCCTGGTACGCAGCTACTCCCAGCTCCTGGGCGCTTTTCGTTAATGTCTCCGGAAGCGGGGCAGGAATAAGATACTCGGTTTTTCCCGGAGTATATTTTGATGCATAATCATAAAACCCGCTCTTCGGCACGATTTGGATCACAGGAAGCGGTTCCCCGTTCAGAACCCCAACCGTGATGTCCACGCCCTCAACATACTGTTCCACCAGTATTTCCTCACCATAGTAAGCTGCTCTTTGAAGTGCCTCATCAATGTCCTTTTCGGACATTACGATTGAGGTCCCAATCGTAGAACCACCACAAACCGGCTTCACCACCAAAGGAGAAGCAATCGAGACCGTTGAGCGGGTACCGGACACCACCACCTGAAACTCAGGGGTAGGAAGTTGATGATATAAGAATATCTTCTTGGCCATCGCTTTGTTCATAGCCAGAGCACTGGCCAGTACCCCTGATCCGGTGTAGGGGATACCCATCACCTCCAAGAGTCCTTGAATCGTACCATCCTCACCCCAAGGACCATGGAGCGCAATAAACGCCACCTCGATTTTTTTCTCCACCAGACGGGCAGGAATTTCCCGGTCCACATCAATCCCTATTGCCTGAAAATCTTTTTCCAAAAGCCCCTTCAGAATCGCCTGCCCGGTTTTAAGGGAAATCTCCCGCTCCGGCGAAAGCCCACCCATGAGAACTCCAATCTTTTTCTTTTTTAACTTTTCCCTGGTCATGCACGCTTCCATCTTTTCCTCTTCTTTCATCTTGCTCATCGATTATATCTTTCCCTGACGCCTGGCTACCGGGCGCAGAGCACTGCGCCCCTACATCTGACTCCTGTCTCCTGTATTCTGACTTCTGACTCCTGTCTTCTTCCCCTTACCCTTCTCCCACCACTCGGATTTCGGGTTCGAGCTTTATACCTTTATCCTGCCACACCTTTTCCTGTACCAAAGCGATCAGCTCCAAAATATCACGCGCAGTTGCCTTTCCACGATTGACGATAAAGTTAGCATGTCGTTCCGAGATCTGTGCTTCCCCAACCTGATATCCTTTGAGTCCTGATTCTTCAACCAACTGGGCGGCATAAAAACCAGGAGGATTTTTAAAAACCGAACCCGCGCTGGGAACTTGCAAGGGCTGCTTTTTTCTTCGCTTCGCTAAAATGGCTTTAATGTCGTGCGCAATCGTTTCCTTATTTCCTGGCCGCAAGGCAACCTCAACCGTAAGAACGATCGCGTCAGCCGGCAACTCAAGCCTCCGGTAGGAAAACCGGAGCGCTTCTTTCTTCACATGCCTTACTAAGCCGTCTGAAGCAAGAATAGTAAGGGAATGGACGATATCTTTCATTTCTCTCCCATATGCTCCTGCATTCATAACCACTGCTCCTCCTACCGAACCGGGGATGCCGCTGGCAAATTCTAATCCCGTCAGGCAATGCTGAAGGGCAATCTCAATGAGATGCCATAACCGTTCACCGGCTTTCGATCTCACATAAAATTCTTCTTCTTTTCCTTTGGCTATTTCAATTCCAAGGAAACCGGAAGAAAGCTTTATCACGACTCCCTTTACCCCTTTATCGCGGACCACAAGGTTTGTGCCTTCTCCCAAAACCAAAAACGAAATTTTTTTTTCTCGAAGAAAATGCATGAGCCTTATAAGGTCCTCCTGGTCTTGGGGAAAAGCAATAACCTCCGCCGGTCCTCCCACCCGAAAAGAGATAAAGTTCTTGAGTGAGGTGTTGAAAAGCACGTTCCCCCGGAAAATTTTCCGAAGCTGTTTTTTTTGGTAATCCTCCACCACTTACCTTTTTTGCAGCCTTTGAAGCAGTTCACTGCCTACTTTCCAGACATCACCTGCCCCTAAGGTGAGAACCACATCCGAAGGCTTTAACTCTTTCAGAAGGTGGACAATAATTTTTTCAGCATTCGAACAAAATACTACTGATTTGTGGCCGTGATCTTTGATCCCCTGAAAAAGCGCTTTCGCGTTGACCTCTTCAAGGGGCTTCTCCCCCGCAGGATAGATATCGGTAAGCACCAGGTGGTCCACCTGATAAAAAGCCGTGAGAAAGTCTTTAAACAAAATCTGAGTGCGAGTAAACCGATGGGGTTGAAAGATCACTACCAACCTTCGATCAGCCCAAACCTGTTTCATTGCGTTGAGGGTGACTTTGATTTCCGTGGGATGGTGGCCGTAATCATCAACAACAATGATTCCCTCCGTTTCACCCTGAATCTGAAAGCGTCGCTCTACTCCGCGAAATTCTTCAATTCCCTTTTGTATGCTCATTATCTCTACCCCTAACTCCCGGCCTACGGCTATTGCCGCTAACGAATTCTGAATGTTGTGCACACCCGGAATCCGGAGAACGAACTCACCCAAATGCTCACCGTGATAAAAAACCTGAAACGTTGACGTTAACCCCTCGAAAACTATTTCCCGGGCTTGATAATCCGCTTGAGTATTTAACCCATACGTGATGTACCGTTTTTTTAACTGGGGAATAAGATTCTGGATGTTTCCGTCATCCAGGCAAAGGATGTTAACCCCATAAAAAGGAATTTTGTTGTTGAAGTCCTCAAAAGCTCTCTGGAGGGACTCAATGTCCTGATAAAAATCCAGATGGTCGGTATCAATATTCGTCACCACCGTGATGGTAGGAGAAAGTTTTAAAAAAGAACCGTCACTCTCATCAGCCTCTGCCAGCAGAAAATCTCCCTGTCCGAGTTTGGCGTTGCTCCCAAAAATATTAAGCTTCCCCCCGATAATGACCGTCGGGTCAATCTTTCCTTCCGCAAGCACTGAAGCCACCAATGAAGTCGTTGTGGTTTTACCATGCGTACCGGCAACAGCAATTCCGTATTTCATTCTCATCAATTCTGCCAGCATCTCGGCCCGGGGAATAATGGGAATCACTTTTTCCCGCGCGGTCGCAATTTCCGGATTATCAAACGTGACCGCAGAGGAATACACAACCACATCGACATCCTGGACATGTTTTCGGTCGTGTCCATAGTAGATGGTGGCCCCCAATGATTCTAAGCGCTTGGTAATCAGGGTTTCTTTTAGATCCGAGCCGGCCACCTGGTGGCCAAGGTTAAGCAGTACTTCAGCGATTCCGCTCATTCCTGCGCCCCCGATACCGATCATAAAAATACGTTGCGGTCGATTATAAATGGCAATGTCCTCCTTTGGTCTCCCGAGGCCGGAGATTACCCTCCGGGACATAGTGGTCAATAATATCCCGCGCCGCGTAAGGCCGTGCCAGAACTTTTGCTTTATCTCCCATCGCTTTAAGTTCTTCAGGGTGGTTGATAAGGTGCATGATCATCTCTCCCAAATTATTTCTGAGGTCCTTATCGAGGATCACCCGCGCGGCACCTTTATCCGTCAGAATTTTAGCATTCAT
>Ga0068714_10007799_pt1 | contig 10220 bp, 10 predicted proteins | sample MTBNYHSulfiMetaG_FD_62988 | JGI IMG/M metagenome (GOLD analysis project Ga0068714, IMG submission 62988) | Enrichment culture microbial communities from rom New York Harbor, USA that are MTBE-degrading - MTBE-NYH (New York Harbor Sulfidogenic)... | ecosystem: Environmental > Aquatic > Marine >...
GACTGCCCAGAATTATCCCGTCTGCATCAATGAACTTATCCAGAATCATGGGGACATCATCATCGTGCTTGCAGGCTGAAAACGAGGCACAGTTCTCATGCCCGTCGCAGGGGTTCACTTTGTATTCAGTCAGAATAATCTTCTCCGTCTCAAGGCCACGGGCTGCCGCTTCCTGAAGCGCCTGGTCCACAAGATAGCTGGTGTTGCCCTTGGGCCTGGGACTGCCGACGATTGCCAGAATTTTCATTTTTGTCTCCTCGGTATTGGTTGTCTGAGCGATAAATAACTGAAGTGCAATTTCGGGCAACTTACAGTATTTTCACCAGCTCGATTTCAAAAGTAAGGTCTTTGCCGGCAAGAGGGTGATTAGCATCCAGCGTAATCGTAGTGTTATCAGAGATGTTGGTGACAGTGAATACAACTTTGCTACCATCCTGTTGAGTCGACTCCAACATCATGCCAACCTCCGGGTCTATGTTGCTGGGAAATTGCTCCCGGTCTACTTCTATTACCATTTCGTCCCGGTGTGGCCCGTAAGCCTCATCCGCCGGAATGGTAACGGTCTTCTTTTCCCCGACCTTCATCCCCACGACGGCTTCGTCAAACCCGGGAATCAACTGGCCTGAACCTATAGTAAACTCCAAAGGTTCACGCCCAGCAGATGAATCGAACACGGTGCCGTCTGCCAGTGTTCCGGTATAGTTCACCTGAACTGCATCGCCATCCTTGGCTTGCTCTGCACCACATCCTGTCATAATTCCTCCTATCATCAAGATTATCGCTAGAACAATATAGATGCCTTTATACATGCTGACCTCCAATTTCTACATTAAGCTCCCGATCAACGGAAGACCGGCGGCAGGAGCTGCAGATAGTCCTTGCCGGCTATAGCGCCGGCACAGATAAACCCTGAATGGGCAGCTCCCTCTATACCTCCTTCGTTAATACGCTTGCCGTATGTGTCCCCGGCAAAATACAGTCCCTCGACGGTGGGGCACTGCACATCCACCCACTCATCCTCCGGGTGCCGCCACAGTATGCAGGTATCACCAACGGTAAAGAACATAAATTCCAGCGATTTTCGCCAGTCCGGGAATGCAGTGTCGGCAAACTTCAACATCCTGTCAATCACTATATCCACTTTCTTCTTGTCATGTGCTTCTTCGGCCAGTATGCTGCTGGCCATACCCGCCAGGTGCTTGCCTTCTGGTGCAGTTGTAGGCGCCATCGCAGACATAGCCACTACATCGAGTGGAACATTACCACTGAACAGCCCTTCGCTCTCGGGAATCAACATGGAGGTATGATAGAAAGACCCGGGGTCTACCTCGAGCTCACAGAAAGCACTCAGCGGTTTAGTCATGCCGAACTGGCCAGCAACCATAGAAGTATGTATTATCTTTTTAGTTAATCTGACAAAATCCTCTGGCAGCAGGCTCTCCGGCAGGATTTTTAGCAATGCCTTCGGCGGGGCGGTGCAGACTACCACCGGGGATTTTATTTCCATGTTTTTACCGTCAATTTCAGCCACAACGCCGGCCGCTCTTCCATTCTGGATGATAACCTCTTTGACGCTGGCGCTTGTCACTACGTCGCCTCCTGCCTCTTTGACCACGGCAGCGAAACCATCTGTGATAAAACGGTGCCCGGGTGCGCCGGCAAAACCCCAGGAACCATTGGTTATATGCACCCCGGTTTCCTGGACCTGTAAAAATACCTTCAGGTTCTCTCCGGCAGTATTTAGCGCCGGGTCATTGATAATCGTCTGGAAAGTCCCCATGGCATAGTGGAATTCTTGTGCCAGCTCACTTTTAGTTATTTCTTCCACCCAATCTTTCAAGGTCACATGGTCGAGTTTTTCAGCTTCAGCTATGGTACGTACCTGGAACTTGCGCTTATGTACCTTCACCATCTCAGCATAATCTTCATCGCTCATCCAGCCGTACTTCTCTCTCCTGCCCACGATGTAAGGCTTCCAGTCATGGTCATACCACACAAATCCGGTATTGGAGTAGAAAATCGAAGCCTTGTTAAACAGCGCCAGGGCATGGCTCACACGTCCCCGGTTGGTGTACCAGGCACCTCTGCCACCGGCTTCCAGTACATATCCACTGAGCAGCTTCTTCTTTATAAGCGTGGGCAGGTTCGGCTCAGTCCTATCGCTAACCCAGGAGTGAGCAGACAGCGCCAGTGTTTTACGGAACTCATCGGCATCTACAATACCTTCACCGCGGAATGACGTGGCACGCCCCCCGACCTGCGATGCAGCCTCGAGGATGAGAACCTTCTTGCGTTCCATATTCGATAATATGGCGCCGACAAGCGACCCGGCTATGCCGCAGCCAACTATTATGGCATCATAATTGTTTGAGATTTTCGCAGACATTGTCTTTCCCTGTTTCAAGGCACCTGCAATATCACGGTTTGCCTGCGCCAAGCAGTATGGCATTTTACACCCCCATTAGCTGATTGGCAATTTTTATCCGCTTGGCTCTCTTTGCCGCTATTTGCCTTCGTGGTATAATGGCGCAAAAGTGACTCCGTAAATTCAAACTTCTGGCTGTGGGAAAACCGAACGTCGAAAAAAAAGTGACCATCGCAGTTATCGGCGGTGGTAGATGCTCTGCCCAGGAGGCAGTCCTGGCCGAGACTGTAGGCAGAGAGCTGGCTAAACGGGGGGCTATCCTGGTCTGCGGCGGCTTGAGCGGCATTATGGAGGCAGCCTGCCGCGGAGCCGCCATAGAGTCAGGCCTGACCATAGGCATTTTGCCCAGCGACGAGCCGGCTGATGCCAACCCTTATGTCCAGATACCCGTGGCCACCGGCATGGGCTATGCACGAAACATAGCCGTGGTTAATTCAGCCCAAGCGGTAATCGCCATCGACGGCGACTACGGCACGCTAACCGAGATAGGCTTCGCGCTGAAGAGCGGCATTCCCGTTATCGGACTGCATACCTGGTCGCTGTACCGAAACGGTGAAGAAGATAAGTCTATAATCGAGGCAGAGGACGCCGTTGACGCTGTGGAGAAAGCCATCTCTCTGGCAAAAGGGCAGAAGCTGGATTAAAAAACGATGGAATCAACAAGAGCGACCATTAAAACAATCAAAGCCCGCGAGATACTCGACTCCCGGGGCAATCCTACCATCGAAGCACAGGCGGAACTTTCCGACGGCGCCATCGGCACAGCCGCCGTTCCCTCAGGGGCCAGTACCGGCAAGTACGAAGCGGTGGAACTACGAGACGGGGACAAGAGCAGGCACGGTGGACTGGGGGTGTGCAAGGCTGTGAGCAATGTTAACGACAAGATTGCTCCGGCACTGGCAGGCATGGTAGCTTCGGAGCAGGCAAAGATTGACCAGAGGCTGCTTGAACTCGATGGCACCGCCAATAAAGCAAATCTCGGGGCAAACGCCATACTGGGAGTATCCTTAGCCACCGCTAAAGCTGCGGCTAATTCAGCGAAGCTTCCGCTATACCGCTATCTGGGCGGCACCGCTGCCCGCCTGCTGCCGGTGCCCATGATGAACATACTTAACGGCGGGAAACACGCCGCCGATTCCACCGATTTCCAGGAGTTTATGGTAATGCCGGCAGGCGCCACCAGCTTCAGCCAGGCGCTTCAATGGGGAGCCGAGGTCTACCATGCGCTCAAGGAGACACTTAAAGCCCGGGGGCTTAATACCAACGTGGGTGACGAGGGCGGCTTTGCGCCGTCACTGGCTTCCAACAAGGAGGCGGTAGAGCTGATACTGGCAGCAATCGACCTCGCCGGCTACAAGGCAGGCAAAGATTGCTTCATCGCTCTGGACCCTGCGTCGAGCAGCTTCTACCAGGACGGCAAATATATCTTATCTAAAGATGGAGCGGCACTCACCAGCGATGAAATAATTGACTATTACGCCAAATGGGTGGCGAGCTATCCTATCGTCAGCATCGAAGACGGGCTGGACGAGGATGATTGGTCGGGCTGGGTATCACTGACCTCTAAACTGGGTAAAAAAATCAAGCTCGTTGGCGACGACCTTTACACCACAAACCTGGAGCGGCTGGAACGAGGCATTTCCCAGAAGGCATCAAATGCTATACTCATCAAGCTGAACCAGGTGGGCACACTCAGCGAGACACTGGCGACGGTAAAAAGAGCCCAGCAGGTCGGCTGGACAACCATAATCAGCCATCGCTCCGGCGAGACCGAAGATACCACCATAGCCGACCTGGCAGTTGCCGTCGGCTCCGGCCTGATAAAAACCGGCGCCCCCTGCCGCAGCGAGAGAGTGGCTAAATATAACCGCCTGCTCTTTATTGAAGAGGAACTGGGAGCTGACGCCCGTTTCGCCGGTAAGGGATCACTTTCAATTTAGGAGGACAACATGGAAATAGTCCAGGGAATTCACCAGATAAAGGTACCGATGCCAGAAGGAGCAGCCTTAGACCACGTAAACGTTTACCTGGTAGAAGGCACCAAGGGCAATTTGCTGATTGATACCGGCCTGGATACACCCGAGGCCTTTGAGGCTTTGCGGGACGCCCTAAAATTCGGCGGCTTCGGATTTAAAGATATAACTCTGATAATGGCTACTCACATCCACCCCGACCATTACGGCATGGTCGATAAACTGAAACAGTTGTCCGGAGCTAATGTGGCACTAAGTGATATTGAGGCAAAATTTATTGATTCGCGATATATGCAAACCGATAACCTGCTACAGCAGGTAAAGCAACTTCTCGAGTCCAATGGTGTGCCCGAGGGAGACTTGACCGAACTCACCGAAGCCTCTATGGCGATAAAACAATTCGCAGGTGTGGTTAAACCTGACATCATGCTGAAAGACGGCGAAAAAATCACCGTCGCCACTTCAGAGTTCAAGATAATAGTGACTCCGGGACATTCACCGGGACATGTCTGCCTCTATGAGCCGAAGCGGAAACTCTTATTTTCCGGCGACCATATACTGCCCGATATATTTCCCCATATTGGCCTTCATCCGCAATCCGGAGAGAACCCGCTGGGCGACTTTTTCAACTCGCTCGAAGCTCTGGCTCAGCTAGAGGTAAATTTCATTTTCCCCGGACACGGCTCCGTTTTCAGCGGCTTCAATCTAAGGCTCAGCGAGCTATCTTATCATCACGAACAACGGCAACGCGCCATAATAAGAATCATAGAAAGCGACACCAAGTCCGCCTACCAAATAGCTACCGAGATTCCCTGGATGCCCGGCGGTGAGGCCGTCAATTTCGAGAAGCTATCCACCATCGACAAGCGACTGGCGGTGATGGAGACCCTGGCACAGCTTAAGCTGCTGATGATCGAAGGCAAGGCGGAGAAAGTCGTCAAGGAAAACGTCACCCTGTACTGGGCAGGAGGCTAGAACAGTGGACCAGGTTAAAAAGAAGGTCAGCCGCCTAAAGCTCGAATATAAGACACGCCCCCAAAAGGAGCTGCTGATTGCCATTCCCAACCCATACCCTGACAGGGAATATGAGGAGGAAATGGTTACCGGCGAATTCACCTCGCTGTGTCCGCTCAACCCGGGACAGCCCGACTACGCCACGCTTACCATAAAGTACGTCCCAGATAAGCACATTATCGAGTTAAAATCGCTCAAATTCTACCTGACAAGCTACAGGATGGTGGAAATGTTTTACGAGGAGGCAACCAACCGGATACTCGACGACCTGGTCAAGGCGGTGAAGCCCAGAAGAATGGAAATAGTGGCGGACTGGAACATAAGGGGCGGCATTGGAACTAAGATAAGTGTGAGTTATAATAAGAAGTCCTGATAGCCATCCTGAGCACCTCGCTTTCGCTCGGGGTGACAACAAAATGCAAACAAGGAGGCAACACAAATGGCGGCTAAAATAGGCATCAATGGCTTTGGACGTATCGGCAGGCTGACTTTTAGAGTGATAAACCAGCATTACAGCGACAAGCTTGAGGTGGCTGTTGTCAACGACCTTACCGACGCTAAGACTAACGCCCATCTGCTCAAGTATGACAGCACTTACGGCATTTATCCCGGTAAAGTAGAGGCGAAAGAGGGTGCTATAGCGGTTGACGGCAAGGAGACAGAAGTAATTGCCGAGCGCGACCCGGGCAAGATTCAGTGGCAGGATTACGGAGTTGACATAGTAATCGAGTCCACCGGGCTTTTCACTGACGCTGCCAAGGCATCTGCCCACTTCGAGGGCGGTGCCAAGAAGGTCATCATCTCGGCACCGGCTAAGGGCGAGGACACAACCATAGTCATGGGCGTAAACGAGGACAAGTACGACCCGGCACAGCACCGCATCATCTCCAACGCCTCATGCACCACCAACTGCATAGCGCCGGTGGTTAAGGTATTACATGACAACTTCGGAATAAGCAAGGGGCTATTAACTACGGTTCACGCTTATACCAACGACCAGAGGCTACAAGACATGTACCACAAGGATTTGCGACGGGCACGAGCGGCCGCTACAAATATAGTCCCCACAACCACCGGAGCTGCCAGAGCCGTAACCCTGGTTATGCCGGAGCTTGAAGGCAAGCTTGATGGCATTGCTTTGAGGGTGCCTGTACCCACCGTCTCCCTGTGCGACTTTGTTGCCGACCTGGATAAAGAGGCGACTGCCGAGCAAATCAACCAGGCTTTTCAGGATGCGGCCGAAGGCAAGCTCAAGGGCATACTGGAGTACTGCAGTAAGCCGCTGGTGAGCACAGACTTCAAAGGCAACCCAGCCAGCTCCATATTCGATGCTCTGAGCACAATGGTACTTGCCGGCAATATGGTGAAGGTGCTCTCCTGGTACGACAACGAATGGGGCTATAGCTGCCGCCTAGCTGACCTGGTTATCCACATACTCGACAAGGGCTTATGAGGCAGCCGCCGCCTTCATATATACGCCGTAGTCAAACGCGCAGACTTCGGCATTCTCTGCTCCAGCACTGGTAATAGGCTGCCACCATAATAGCCATGAAAAACATTATCTCTGTTTTACTGTCGGCACTTCTGCTGCTAAGTTTCGCAGGCTGCGGCGACAGCAAGCCTGCCGAACCCAGTCCGGATGGGTATGAACTGCTGTTTACTCATGGGGTTTTGCATGACATAGAGATTGTCATCACACAGGAAGAATGGGATGGCCTTATTAACGATATGGTGGAGTACGCCAAAATGGAACGGCTGGACAGGGGGATGACCGGCAATTACCGAAAAGCGACATTCATCTATAAGGGGCCTGCCGGCGACACAACTATTGAGGAGGTAGGATTCAGGACAAAGGGACACTGGACCCGACCCATACCCGAAGACCAACGTGGGGATTTTCATAGAGCGCATTTCAAGGTTAAGTTTAACAAGATATTCGACCAGGAAGAATACACCTCCGCATATAAAGAAAGAAATAACAGGCGGTTCTGTGACTTAAGATCATTGGAGTTCAGGTTGAATCTGTGGGGAAATGAATGGGACACATCACAGATAAGAGAGCTGTACTGCTACGACCTCTTCAATAGGGCAGGAGCATACACTTCAAATACGGGCTCGACAAGACTGACGATTACTATTGACGGAACAAACCATTACTTTGGAATCTATACACTCATAGAGCCTATTGATAAGTCATTCCTGACAAAGAGATACGGTTACAGGGAAAATAACGGGAACCTGTACAAGTGCCTGTGGGGCGATTCCGGACCGGCAAGTTTGCAACCCTTTGACGAGCTTGCTATTCCCAACCCAATTTCTCAAAGTAGAAGGATTGTCGGCATAAAAGACTGGCGAATACATTACAGACCCACCTACGATTTACAAACAAATGAAGACCAGGCAGACCACACCGAACTATTGAGCTTCATAGAAAATCTCAACACCCTAAGTGGAGATGAGCTGAAAGACTACCTGGATGCCCATTTTGAGATAGACCGCTTCTTAAGGTATCAGGCAATGAATATGCTTGTGGGCAAATGGGATGACTACTGGGCGATGGGTAACAACTATTTTCTCTATTTCAACAATAACGGCAAAATCGAGTTTATGACCTGCGATTACGACATGGCGCTGGGTGGAGGCTATCAACTGTTCGACCCTGCCTCTGTCGGGATTTATGAATGGGGAAACCATACCAGGGAATTCCTGGATGTCACGTTTCCCATAATACCCAAATCCTGGCTGGACGCCTATTATGGTTGTTATCATTCTCCACTTGTTGAGAAGATATTTGAAATAGATGAATACAGGGCTAAATATGAACAATATTTAAAGGAGTTCATCACGCCTTCAAACAAGTTGTTTGTCTATAGCGACTATGAACAGAGATACGAGCTGTTTCATTCCCTATATGCGCCTTATCTGGACAACGACATGGATGAAGGAGACGAAATGAACAACGACAAGAAAACAAGAGCGTACTTCTACACCAAGACCAAATCCATTATCGACCAGCTTGGACTGAATGAAGAAGACTACGAGATACCTCTACCGAAATGAGAGCGGTTAATACACGAATGAACGAGACTGTTCCTGCGAGCGTTAAATCCACGCCAAGGTTTGAGCGCAAATTCTTTGTATTGCCCAGAAACGTCGGCTTTGCCTACACTATGCTGCGTCAGGTCTGCCGCGCAGACAGCGAATACCCTGAAGGGCAGGTAAACAGCCTGTACTTCGACACTCCCGACCTCGAGCAGTATATACGCTCCGCGTCCGGTGACTTCAGGAAGGAAAAGGTGCGTATTCGCTGGTACGGCCAGCCTGGGAGCCGCCAAGAGGAGGTTCCTGTGTTCCTGGAACTCAAATCCAGGCAGGGTTTTGCCAGCAGCAAGCAGCGCCGCAGGCTGCTGGTACCACCACAGCACCTTGAGCTGGCTCATCTCGGTGCCGGCATTATCGATAAGACGACTTTCGTTAATACTCTGGCAGAATTTGGGCATTTCTCTTCACGCCCATTGCAGCCAATCATCATGATATGCTACCGGCGCTACAGGTTCAACGAGATGCTGACTGGTACGCGCGTGTCCTTTGACTACGGTATCGTATCCTCGGTGTTGGTCCCCGGACTGGGCTACAGAGAACGGGAACTACGGCTAGAGGGGGGTGTAATTGAAGTGAAAGGCCCAACGCTGGAACTGCCGGTAACGCTTAGACGTATAAAACTGCTAGATTCAGACTGGAGCAGATTCTCGAAGTACGGCCAATGTATTGACTCACACATGTTACAGCCGGGCAGTGTAGCCCGGGTGTGGCCATCAGGAAGAATAGCTGGACCTTAAACAGAAAGGAGAATGAACTTTGCTGGACGAACTAATAAAGAGCATGGAAAGTTTACAATCGCCGGTAGGACTTGGTGAGGCTATCGTTGCCATCGGGTTTTCACTGGTAGCTTCTGTAGTCACTTACCTGATGTACCAATTGTTTTACGGCTCGAGGCACATCGGGGCTGGGGTACACCGCACCTTTATTCTGGGCGGGCCAGCCATCACGGCGCTATTCCTGGGCATCCAGACCTCCATACCACTCGGCCTGGGACTGCTGGGAGCGCTGTCTTTTGTCCGGTTTCGAACACCCGTGAAAGACCCGGCGGAAATCGGGTTTCTCCTACTGCTGATTGCCTCTTCAATTGGTGCGGCAACCAACAACTTTCTGGTAACAACCATCCTGTTCGCTATTGCATTTTTGTCTTTGGGTGTCATGTGGTTAACCCGAAACCGGTTTACAATATTCGGTCGGAGCCACCTTATGATTTCAGTAGACCAGCCCTCTTTTCAAACTCTGGAGACAAGACTCTCAGCGTTTCTCAAAGAGCGGCTGCGCGGCCTCAGACTGGAGACTATGTCTATTATAGATGACCGCGTTAATCTGCACTACCAACACCGACGCCAAACGAGCTTCGACTGGACGGCATTCACCAACGACCTTAAACAACTTGCCGGTCCGGCAAAGCTCGAGGTATTCATCGGATAGCGACAGTATCTGTAACAACATACAGCAGAAGTATCTTCGTAACTATTGTCTTATCAGCGCTGAGAAGCCTCGCGATAGATGCCGCTCAGCAGCGGAGTAGGGTCCAGCAAGGGCCCTATAGAGTTAATCGGGTATTTGAACCCTATTTTGGCAAGCTGATTCAACCCCGAGATGGTCCGCTCCAGCTCGCCGGGGGGCAGAGCAATCGCTATCTCATCGTCTGAAACACCACCCATGGACCTCTCGCCATAGCATGGTATGCTCACCGCCGGTTGGCC
>Ga0068714_10007803_pt1 | contig 10215 bp, 8 predicted proteins | sample MTBNYHSulfiMetaG_FD_62988 | JGI IMG/M metagenome (GOLD analysis project Ga0068714, IMG submission 62988) | Enrichment culture microbial communities from rom New York Harbor, USA that are MTBE-degrading - MTBE-NYH (New York Harbor Sulfidogenic)... | ecosystem: Environmental > Aquatic > Marine >...
CTGGCTTGCTGGACAAGGAAGAGGGACAGGCAGCAGTGTCCACGCTACCGCCGACCAGCACACAGGTCACCCGCTCGCAAGATGCCCCGCCCACGATGATGCCCGAGCCGACAGTGATGGCCGAGCCAACCGTGATGCCTGAGCCAATGGAAGAGCCCACGGCTACAGAGGAGACGCCCGGGGAGCCGCGCGCCGTGGTGACCAACGATACGCTCAATATCCGATCCGGTCCGGGGACCGGCTATCCCATTGTGGGGTCGCTGGTGCGGGGCGACGAGGTGACGGTGACGGGGCGCAACAAGGCCGGAACCTGGCTGGCAATCACCACCGACGGCGGCATCGAGGGGTGGGTGTATGCTGAGTATACCCGCGTGAACACGGCCATCGAGTCGCTGCCGGTGGCCCAGGCCGCGCCACCGCCGGCCTCTCCCACGCCGGCTGCGCCCAAGCCCACCCTCTCGGTGGACGAACAGATTGCCAAGGTCGCCGGGGATGATCACGGCACGTTACCCCAGCCGGGCGAAGTAGGCGGCGTCGATGCTGGGGGCCAGGCGGAGGTGACCATCCTCAACGACACGCCATACGTGCTGACCGTCCTGATCGGCTCGCCCAACTCCATCAAGGTGACCGTCGAGGCTTGTCCCAGTTGCAAGGTCTATAGCATGGTCGGCCCCATCTTTTGCCAGGAGGAGGGCAGGCCCAAGCAGACGATCCGGCTGACGCCGGGCAGCATGAAGGTCGTCGCCAAGGTGAACGATTCGAGCGTCACGCCGTTCTACGGCACCTGGGAGCTAAACGCCAATACTGCCTATTTCAACTGTTTCTACATAGTGCGCAGTATGCGCTGAGCGCGGCCTCGTGGGAAAGCCGCAGGTGGATTGCCGCTTTCGCGGGAATGACTGCGAGGAGGGTGTGCAAATGAGTAGGGCCGTCATGCCCGCGAAAGCGGGGGTCTACACAGCTCTGGTGCTGCTGCTGGCGGCCTGCGGAGGCAGGGCCGCGACGATGACACCCGAGCCCGGCCCACCCGAACTGGACCAGGTGACGGTGGTCTGGCTTGCGTGGGCGGCGCTGGAGCCCAATTCGGCGTCCCACGACCGCGCCAACTGGGCGGTCGTCGAGGCGCGCCAGGTTTTGGGCAAGAGTGTGGCAGAGCAGTTCGAGGGGTGGGTATTCTATGGCAACTGCGGCGGTCCAGAACCGCCGCCCAACCGCCAGATCGAGCCCTGGAAGCAGTATTGGTACGTGGTGATGGAGCCTCAGCCCGCCACCCCCGGCGGGCCATCGCTGTCGCCGACGGCCCCGCCGCTGGTGCCCGAGCCGTTCATGGTCCGGGCCGCGTTCCTGTTCGACAAGTACGGCGAGCTGATCGCCCGCGTGCTGGCTTGCGTGGTGTACTAGCACAAACTGGGAGGCAACGATGGCTACACCCTTGATTGCAGCGGAGGAATACCAGGCGCGGGTATCGCGCCTGCAGCAGAGCATCACCGACGCCGGGCTGGACCTCTTTGCCGTCTCGGCCGAGGAGAGCATCCTCTATCTCACCGGCGTGTCATACACCCCGCTGGAGCGGCCCTTTTTCATCCTGCTCCGCCCCCGCGGCGAGCCGGAGCTACTGGTGCCGATGCTGGAGCGGGACCACCTCGCCGAGGCAGCCTCGGTCCGGAAGGTGACCACCTATTGGGACTATCCCTCGCCCCCGGGAGAGGGCTGGTCCGAGCGGCTGCTGGAGTTGATCGGTAGCAGCGGGACCATCGGCGTCGAGCCCACGCTGCCCGCCGAGGTCGGCTCAGCGCTGGCTGAGCGGCAGCCGGCAGTGCTGCCGCTGGTGGAGCGGCTGCGCCTGGTCAAGTCCCCGGCTGAGATCGAACTGCTGCGCCACGCGGCACGCTACGCCGACTTGGGGGTGGAACGCGCGCTGGGTGCTGCCTACCGGGGCGCTTCGCTGCTTGAGCTTTTTGGGCAGGGGCGCTCGGTGCAGACGCGCATGATCCAGGAGGTCGGCTACGATCCGCTGATCTCCAGCGTCCTGGTCGGCGCTTGGCCCGCGCCGGGCAGCGCCAACCCCCATGACGTGCCCTTGGTAGGGGCCAGGCTCAACGAGGGGCCGCATGTCGCGCTAGCCCTTACGCGGGTGCACGGCTACTGCGCCGAGTGCGAGCGCACCGCCTTCACGGTGACGCCGGGCAGCGAGGAGCGCGCTGCGTTTGCCGCCATGACGGAGGCGAGGCAGCGGGCCTTTGCCCTGATCCGGCCCGGCGCGTCCTGTGCAGAGATCGACGCCGCGGCCAACGGCTTCTTGCGAGAGGAGGGCTATGGCGGCAACTTGAGGCACCGCACCGGACACGGTTTCGGGTTGAGCACCCACGAGGGGCCGTGGGTTGCCGAGGGCTCGGAGGATGTGCTCGCCCCGGGGATGCTGATTAGCGTGGAGCCGGGCATCTACCTGCCCGGCGTGGGCGGCGTGCGCCACTCTGACACGGTGCTGGTCACCGAGGACGGCTACGAGTGCCTGACGCGGTACCCGACCGACCTGGGAAACCTGACCGTGCGCGGGGCCAAGCCCCGGCAGCGTTTGATGGGCGCGCTGGTCCGCCGTGTGGCGCGTGTATAGGGACGCGGGCCGAAGGGAGACGATAGTCATGCGCTTGCAGGTGTGCCGGCTGGTCTACGAGGATGCGGTCGGGATAGGGCCGGAGGATGTGGTATCGCTCAAGGAAGCGGAGAGGATGCTGGGGATCAAGATGTGGGGCGTGAGCCAGCTCATCGACGACGGCAAGCTGACCATGCTGGTCGATGCGGACGCGCCCAAGGGTTGGGCCTGGCGCTGGCTGCTGCTGCGCTCGGAGGTGGAGGCAATGGCGGCCTCCCAGCGACCCAAGCGAGGGATGGGGAGGTGACGTGCAGTTGCTGACGCTCGAAGCGACAGGATCGGTCTCGCTACCAGGCGAGAACCCGACAGGAGGTGGGCCGTAGCGTCTGTATTGCACTGACGTTGGTCTGAACACGCGCACAATCGAATCAGATTGCTGCCGCCTGCGACCCGTTCTGGGAGATTCCATGGCGGGTCGTTTTGGTGCGCGCCGGAGATATCCCCCGATCGCGGGGGCGGGACACATTGCTGCAAGCGTGGAGAGAGGAGAGCAAGCGATGAAGGGGAAGCGTTTTGTGCAGGTGTGGGCGGTGCTGGCCCTGCTGGCCAGCCTGGGCATCGGGGTGGGGGGCGCGTCGAGCGCGGGCGCTACGAGCGCCGTGGACGAGCTGGGAGCGGAGGCCGCTGCAGGCAGTGTTCACCTATCAGGGCTTGCTGCGGGATGGGAGCGGGCCGGTTAACGCCACCTGCGACCTGCAATTCAAGCTGTGGGACGCCTCCAGCGGCGGCGCGCAGGTGGGGGGCACGGTCCTGCTGGAGGACATGCTGCTGGCGGACGGCCTGTTCACGGCGCGGCTGGACTTTGGGGCGGCGGCGTTCCGGGGGCAGGCGCGCTACCTGGAGGTGGCGGCGAGCTGCCCGGTGGAGAGCGAGTTCGTAGCGCTGCCGCGGCAGGAGCTGACGGGGAGCCCGTACGCGCTGTGGGCGATGGGCGCGCCGTGGACAGGGCTGACGGGGGTGCCCGTCGACCTGGCGGACGGGGACCAGGACACCACCTACAGCGCCGGGACGGGCCTGTCGCTGGTGGGGGGGCAGTTTAGCGTGAACTTTGCGGGCACGGGCAGTGCGGCGACGGCCAGCCGGTCGGATCACAACCACGATGCTGCCTACGTGAACGAGGGGCAGGTGAACAGCGTGAGCACGGGGATGGTGCAGAACAGCACGCTGCTGCTGGAGGACCTAAACCAGAACGGGTGCAGCGCGGGCCAGGTAATCAAGTGGAACGGCAGCGCCTGGGCCTGCGCCGCCGACCAGACGGCGACGGGGAGCTACTGGTCGCTGACCGGCAACGCGGGGACCACGCCGGGGACAAACTATCTGGGCACCAGCGATAACGTGGCTCTGGAGCTGCGGGTGAATGGCGCCCGGGCGCTGCGCCTGGAACCGAACGCCACCAGCCCCAACCTGATCGGGGGCTACAGTGGCAACTCGGTGACGGATGGGGTGTACGGCGCGACCATCGGCGGCGGGGGGAATGCCGCGTCTACCTGTGGAGCTGGAGACGAACCCTGCTGGAACTCGATCTCCGGGGGGTACGGCACGGTTGGCGGGGGATACAGCAACACCGTCAGCGGCCTGAACGCTACTGTCGGCGGGGGATACCGCAACACCGCCAGCGGACTCAGCGCGACCGTCGGTGGGGGCTCCGGCAACACCACGAGCGCCGGGAATGCCACCGTCGGCGGCGGCATCGGCAACACCGCTGGCGGACTGGGCACGACTGTCGGCGGGGGCGGCGGCAACACTGCCAGTGGCGATTATGCCACCGTGCCGGGTGGGTACAGCAACGAGGCAGCAGGCGACTACAGCTTCGCTGCCGGGCGGTGGGCGCATGCCGACCACGATGGCGCATTCGTGTGGGCGGACTCGACCCTCGCCGATTTCGCGTCCACCGCTCCTGACCAGTTCCTCGTTCGCGCCAGGGGTGGCGTAATGATGGTAGTCGGCTCCGGCGGGTGGCGCATTCAGCCCGACGCCACCAGCCCCAACCTGATCGGCGGCTACAGCGGCAACTGGCTTACCGCCGAGGTTCATGGAGCGACGATCGGGGGAGGAGGAAGCTCTTCGTACCCCAACCGCGTCACCGACTTTTATGGCACGGTGGGAGGCGGCCTGAACAACCAGGCGGGCGACAATGCCTACACTCTCGACAGTGCCGTGTACGCCACCGTCGGCGGGGGCCAAGACAACACCGCCAGCAGCCTATGGGCCACCGTCAGCGGAGGTGTGAGCAACACCGCCAGCGGCTACCACGACACCGTCGGCGGGGGCGGGGGCAACACCGCCGGCCCCGCCGAATATGCCACCGTCGGCGGTGGCCTGGCCAACACCGCCGACGGCTATGCGGGTGCCGTTGGCGGGGGCGTAGCCAACACTGCCAGCGGCGGCAGGGCTACCGCGCCGGGCGGTGAGCTCAACACCGCCGCTGGTCAGTACAGCTTCGCCGCCGGGCGGCGGGCCAAGGCGCTGCACGATGGCGCCTTTGTGTGGGCCGACTCGACCGACGCCGACTTTGCGTCCACTGCCGCCAACCAGTTCTCGGTGCGGGCCGGTGGTGGTGTCACGATGGCGGTCGGCTCCGGCTGGTGGCGCATCCAGCCGGACGCCACCAGCCCCAACCTGATCGCCGGCAACAGCGCCAACACGGTCGCTGCCGGCCTCTACGGCGCGACCATCGCCGGGGGAGGGAGCGCCGGGTCCGACTGCGGGGTAGGGGAAGAGCGACACTGCTGGAACCTGGTCAACGAGAGTTACGCCACGATTGGCGGGGGCGAGAGCAACGAGGTCAGTGGCTATGCCTCCACGGTTGGCGGGGGTGTAGAAAACACGGCCAGCGGGCCGTATGCCACCGTCGGCGGGGGCTCGACCAACAGCGCGAGCGGCGACACAGCCATGGTTGGTGGGGGCTGGCAGAACGGCGCCCGAGCCTTATATGCCACCGTCGGCGGGGGAGCGGGCAACGAGGCCAGCGGGTCGTACGCCGCCGTTGCTGGGGGCAATGGCAACACCGCCGAAGGCGACTGGGACACCGTCGCCGGGGGTAATGGCAACCAGGCCAGCGGCGGCTATGCCACCATCGGCGGCGGACGCGTCAACCTGGCGAGCGGCTACCACGCCACGGTCGGCGGGGGTGAGAGCAACGAGGCCACCGGCAGCAGGTCTGCCGTCGGTGGGGGCCTCGACAACGTCGCCAGCGGTGCATATGCCGCCGTCGCCGGGGGGAGCAATAACACCGCCCAGGGCAACTACAGCTTTGCCGCGGGGAACCGGGCCAAGGCCAACAATCAGGGCTGCTTTGTGTGGGGCGACTCGTACGCAGGCGATGTGACGTGCTCCAACGACAACCGTACCATTTTCCGGTCCACGGGCGGGTTCTACATCTATACCAACACCGGGCTGTCAACCGGCGCTTACATCGCCGCCGGGTCCAACTCGTGGAGCGGGGTGAGCGACCGGGCCACGAAGGAGAACTTTTCCTCGGTGGACGCGCAGGCCCTGCTCGCCACGCTGGCCGCGCTGCCGATCCAGGAGTACAACTTGAAGAGCCAGGACCCCTCGGTCCGGCACATTGGGCCAGTGGCCCAGGATTTCGCCGCCTTTGGCTACGGCGAGAGCGACCGGGCCATCAACATGCAGGACGCCGACGGGGTGGCCCTGGCCGCGATCCAGGGGCTGTATGCGGAGAACCAGGCGCTACAGAACCAGATCGTCGACCTGGAGGCCCGGCTGGCGGCGCTGGAAGGAGGGCAGCGTGCGGGCGGCTCGACTGCGCGGCTGCCCGGTGGCTGGCTGCTGTTGGGTGGCGGCGTGGTGGCGGCGGGGGTGGTGGCCGGGCGGCGCGCCTGGGGAGGCGGGCGATGAGGACGAACGCGGAACGAGGTGTGTGGCGCCCGCGCTGGATGCTCTGGCTGCTGGGGGGCGCCTGCTGCCTGCTGCTCGCAGCAGTGGTGGTGCCGCTGGCCCTGGCGCAGATGGACTATGATCTGTCGTGGTGGACGGTGGACGGCGGGGGTGCGACGTTGAGCAGCGGCGGGGGGTATCGCCTCAGCGGGACGGCGGGCCAGCCCGACGCCGGGGTGCTGGAGGGCGACGGAACCACGCTGCTGGGCGGGTTCTGGCGGGGCGGGCAGGTGAGCGGGCAGTACCACACCGTGTACCTGCCGCTGGTGCTGCGGGTGTACTGAGGGCAGATGGGATCCGGCCTGTTCGAGACACTTCCGAGGATGTGCGAACGGCGCTGCCCTACATCGCGCTGATACAAAGTATCGCAGGGCGTTCGCCAGAGAGGCCGGGGGGTCTCTCGGTTGCATAGAGATCGAGGGGCCCTTGCACTGCGGCGGGTACGGGGGTATAATACGCGCCAACGCGCAGCTGCGCGCTGGATTTCGTCCGGCTCGCATCCTGCCCTGAGGGATGTAACCGAGCAAAGGAGACGCTTTCCAGCCGGACACGGTCACCCTCTCATGCCCGGCCTGTGGCATCCGACCACAAAGCCGAAAAGCATCGAGCGTGCTGCGACAGGGTGGATGTCGTGGTGAGGGGGAACGCCCTGGTATCCACCGGCAAACGAACATCCAAGAACCGCTGGAGGAGGAAGAAGACGAACCAAATGGCATGCAAGAAGACGTGGATCGCGGTGAGCATGGTTTTGTTGGCCTGTCTGCTGGTAGCCTGTGGCACACCACCAACCCCGGAAACGGTCATCGTCAAGGAAACGGCCCTGGTCCAGGAGACGGTCATGGTCACGCAGGAAGTCGAGGTCACCAGGATTGTCAATGTGGAAGAGACGGTTGTCGTCACGGCCACGCCCGAGCCTCCCACCTCGACGCCTGTCCCCAGCATTGTTTTCGAGGAGGACTTTGAGTCACCGGATTCTGGTTGGGATCCGGCGGTGGATGCGGACGTGGAACGGTCCTTCGAGCAGGGCAGGTTGCACGTACTGGTCAAGACCGCCCCGATGGAGGCCTGGACGGGGAACCCCGAACTGCAAAGCCTGGATGATTTTGACCTGGAGGTGGATGCTACCCAGGTGGGCGGGCCCGACAATAACGAATACGGGGTCATATTCCGCCAACGAGATGCGCAGAACTATTACGCCTTCATGGTCTCCGGCGCTGGCTACTTCGGGCTGTTCTGTCTCGTGGACGGCCAGGTCTATAACGTGGTCAACTGGACGGAAATAGACGCTATCCAGCGAGGCCAGGGCACCAACCATCTCCGGCTGGCGGCCGATGGACCCCAGATCTCCATGTATGCTAACGGCGAGCTGCTGGCCACAGTTCCCGACAACACCTTCCGCCGCGGGGACATTACCCTGGTGGCCGGAACATTCGAGGAAGGTAATGTGGAAATCGCCTTTGACAATCTCACGGTCATCGAGATTGAGTAGGGCAGTGCTCTGCGCGGGCCAGAGCCCGCGCGGTGTCAGAGAGTAGGCTACTCCTGCAGCAACCATCGAGCCCGCTCTTGAGAACCCGGGAGGCACCATGAAAAGGATGCTATGGATCCTCTGCTGTCTGGCGCTGATGTCGGCGATTTCCAACTGCGGTTCCAGCCCGCAGCCAACCACACCTGTGTCTGTCGATACGCCTACGGCCGTGGCGCACCCACCGGCTGCTGCCCCTACGTCCGCGGCTGTGCAGCTCCCTGTGCTCTACGATGATGACGGAAGCCTGGACGGGACGACGGCGCTCTTTTACCTGCTCAGCCATCCGGGGGTATCCGTTGAGGCCATCAGCATCTCGTACGGCGAGGCCTATCCCGAGGTCTATATCCAGCACATCGGGCGCGAGCTGGACCATTTGGGAATCCAGGGCATCCCCCTCGGCGCCGGACAGGATGCGCCTCTGGCCGGGAGCAACGAGTTCCCGGAAAGGATGCGCGAAGGTGCAAACCAGTTCTGGGGCCTGCCGATACCGAACCTGCACAAGACCTTTCCGGTGCAGGATGCAGCCGAATTGATGGTTTCCACCATCAACCGGGCTGCCGGGCCTGTTACCGTTTTTGTGAGCGGGCCTTGCACCAACCTGGCGCGGGCGCTAAGGCTTGATCCGGGCACCAGCGGGAGCATTGCCGCGGTGTATATCATGGGCGGCGCGGTGTACGTGCCTGGCAACATCGACGACCTGCTGGCCGGTTCCGGCAACACGGTGGCAGAGTGGAACATCTATGCCGACCCGCAGGCGGCCGCCGAGGTCTTGGAGTCGGGTCTGGATCTGTACCTGGTCCCGTTGGATGCCACGAACCAGGTGACCGTCGGCAGGCAGGATACGGAGCAGTGGCGCCGGGGCGGAGGGACCGCCGGCTTTGCCGCCGACATCTACGATATGATGCTGGATGGCTGGGGGGCAGAGGCCGCCGCTGTGTGGGATCTGATGACGGCGGCCATCATGGCCAATCCCGACCTGTGCGGCTTTCAACCGCTCCGCCTCGAGGTTGTCACCGGCGAGGGGACCGACTCTGGGCAGACGGTCGTCGTCTCCGGCGAGGCGCCGAACGTCCATGTTTGTCTGGAGCCGGACGTCGCTTTGATCAAGCAGACGCTGATCGACGTCTTTGCGGGCAGCCGCTGATAAACCACACGGCGGCGTTTGATGGACAGCCGGTTCAAGATGGGCATGGCGAGCTGCCGGGGCTTGGGTCATGCAGAACGGGATTTGGGACAGTGAAGGTAACCCTGGAATTCCGTGCAAAACCATTGACAACTCGCCTTATAGCTGCTATAATGGATGCATTCCTGAGTGGGCCGGTCGAGATTTTCGTCTAGCTGTCCAGAACACTGGAGCAGTCGCCGGGGACGATGGAAGGCCTTGGCAACAACACGCTGATCGTAGCTGATCCGCTCTTCGCGCCCTCACTGACGGAAACTGTTGCCAACCGCAGGCGCTTGTTTGTGCGCCTGGAACGGGGCACCGCTTGCCGATCGCGATCCATATCCCGAGTGGCCCGGGATGCCATCGCGTCGATCTCTACTCATCCGATAAGTGGAGTTTGTCTACCACGCGTTTACTGGTGCCGTTCACTACTTGGCGTGCATCGCTCCTCATCCTCGATTGCGGGCAGGTCACGATAGATTCCAGCGATCAAGGGCACGACGCCGGTAACGTATTTGCCGATAGCTCTGGGTGAGGCTTCGCCAGAGCGCCTGCCCAGAACCCAAACATCTTTCACAATCAAAGATGTTCTGTAGCAACGGCCCTATGCCGGTGTACGGACAGTGGCACAGAGTTGCCATACGGTTGTCTGGCGCGAGAGATCGTGGTGGCGATCGACGACGCAACACCAGGGTGGCCAACCGAAGACCGGGCTTTTGTACATGCCGCGACAGAGCTGCTCAAAGCAGGCGAGTACGAACGTCTCGCGGAACTGCTCGAGCGGGCGCGCAAGGCCTGTACCCGGGATGGGGACATCGTCCCGGCTCAGAAGCTGGAACTGGCCCGGCGCATTTGCCTGGCCTGCAGCCAATCTCATGCCGAGGCAGAATGGCACCGGCAGGCCCGTGAGGAGGTCGCCCAACGCGAAGACCAGTTGCGGGACCAACTGGACGCGCTGCTCCACCTGGA
>Ga0068714_10007804_pt1 | contig 10215 bp, 6 predicted proteins | sample MTBNYHSulfiMetaG_FD_62988 | JGI IMG/M metagenome (GOLD analysis project Ga0068714, IMG submission 62988) | Enrichment culture microbial communities from rom New York Harbor, USA that are MTBE-degrading - MTBE-NYH (New York Harbor Sulfidogenic)... | ecosystem: Environmental > Aquatic > Marine >...
GTGATCCAGTAGACGTGTCCCCGGGTCTTCCCGCCCAAGGTGATGGCTGACCGGTCTCTCGAAGAAGCGGAAAACACGATGGCGCTGGAATCGGCGCTGACCACCCAGTCAGCCAACCCTTCCCTGAGGATCTTGTTGGGGGAACGGCCGGGAAGGGCTGGGAGACCCAGGATGTGGGTGAGGGTGTCCTCCACGGAGTACACGGACATCCATCCGTTGGGAGACCGACCCAGCCAGGTATCGCCTACCATGCCGTTCCGGGAGGGAAACACGCCCGTGGCGATCGTCGCGTGTCCGGCCGAAGTACAGGTGTGCCCGTGGTCGTGGGTAGCGTTGGAGAACCGGTAGCCTTCCTCCAGAAGACGCCTGATGCCGTGCGTGAACAGGGAGTCGTACCGGTCCAGGAGATCGCCGCGGAGTTGGTCGACGACCACGAGCACGACCAGGGCAGGGCCCACGTCCCTGCTCCCCTGGCAGCCGAGCACCAGGAGCGCCCATGGAAGAACGAGGAAGAGACCCTTCGCGGTGGCGGTCATGAGTACCTGAGTTTCCCGTCCGGAGCCACTTCCTCGTTCCCCGAGACGGCCCGGCCCCTCTCTGAGGACCCCGGGGACATGACGAGCCCAGGCCCCGCGTTAAGCTAGAGGAGGACGCGGTGACTGGACAGTCCCGGATGGTATCGGTAGACTTGCGCGAAGCCCCCTTCCCGGGTAGACCCAGGCCGCTCTCGGGTCGTCCAACTCCACTTTCCTCACCTCCATGTACCACGGCGCCCAAGACGGTTGGATCGAGGTCATCTCCGGTGTGATGTTCAGCGGTAAGTCCGAAGAGCTCCTCCGGAGGGTCCGGCGCGCACTCATCGCCCGGAGGAGAGTTCAGGTCTTCAAGTCCCACCTCGACGACCGGTACGGCAGCGTGTTCAACGTCACCTCCCACGACGGGCACAGCGCTCAGGCCATGCCGGTTTCGACATCACTCCAGATCGCGGAGGCCGTGACCGAAGGCACCCAGGTCGTGGCCATCGACGAAGCCCAGTTTCTGGACCCTGGAATCGTGAAGGTCGCCAACGTTCTGGCGAACCGAGGAATCCGGGTGATTCTTGCTGGCACGGACATGGACTTCAGGGGTGAGCCCTTCGGCCCCATTCCGGACCTTCTCGCCGTCGCCGAGAAGATCGACAAGCTCCACGCCATCTGCGTGTGCTGCGGTGATCTGGCCACTCGGAATCAGCGCCTGATCGACGGCCTCCCCGCACCTGCCGAAGGACCCACCATCCAGGTCGGCGGGGCAGAAAGCTACGAGGCCCGATGCAGAAGGTGCCACGAGGTGCCAGCCGGGGACAGGGCACAGGTGGAGCTCCTGGCGGAGTCCGGCGAGCCTGGGGCGGGACGGGGCGTACACGGCGGGAGATGAGGCCGTTCCCGTCAGCCCATTTCTGCGCCCCCCGAGCAGTGCCATCGTACCCTCCATGCCAGATTCTCAAAGTGATTGCCTGCCCTGCCTGCTGGACGAGCGCAGCGCCACCAGTTTCAGGACGATCTTCGGAAGGGCACTTCTCCGGAGCCGAACTGTCGAGGCGGCCATCCTGAGGATCCGCCTCGGATCGGTGGATCTGTCGGCACGTGAGGTTGCGGGGGTCCAGGGCCTCCGGATCCTGGTTGCTGAAGTGAACGCCCGGACTGTGGAGCAAGAGGCATACGGCCTCATCATGGACCCCACGAAGCAACAGAACCTGTTGAGGGTCCTGGGCTTGCTGGAAGAGGGCAGGATGGAGATCCGATCAGCCCCGTTGGGGGGCTGGTCCCCAGACTTCTCGATCTTCTCGGGAGGAGAGGGTCCCCATACCCTCCTCCTGGGACTGCACTGGTTCCGCCGGCCTTTTCCCCATCGGGGACCGGCCTGGGCTGCACGCTTCGGGCCCGATGAGGCCCGCCGCGCCCAGCTCCGTTTCCAGGAGCTCTGGGAGGGCGCCCACGACATCAGCCCAGCCGTACATCGGCTGATTGGGAGCGACGCCCTCGGGGACCGGAGGGGAACCGAGGGTGTACGATCCAGAGCCGGGCCGGGGCTCTCGTAGCCACGGTGCAAGAACCCCAATGATCAAGGCCTGTCTCCGGTTGACACCCAAACTCCCCCTGGGTAGGTTCGTTCTCCTCTCCGGGGGACCTTTTCCGGCGTAGCTCAGTTGGTAGAGCAGACGGCTGTTAACCGTCGGGTCGCAGGTTCGAGTCCTGCCGCCGGAGCTTCCGCTCTCACGAATGGAGAGAGTCTGACACCGCCTGATGACTCCCGGGATCGCCAGCGATTCGGGAGTCTGTTCTTTTGGAGACGTCCCTGGCTGGAAGGGGCACGACGCGGTAACCTTTTCTTATCGGCCCCTGGGTGAACGCCCGGGGTCTTGGACCTATGATAGGTCAATCCATGCCAATGCTCGCCGACTCATCGAAGATCCCGTACCTCCCGGAGCCGATCCAGGGCCTCGCCGGGATTGCCCTCAATTTCTCCTGGCGTTGGAACCGTTACGCCCGCGAGCTTTTCTGGGAGATCGACCCGGTTCTCTACCACCTCTCGGGGAGGAATCCGATCGACCTCCTCCGGAGGGCCGACCCCGCCCGGCTCGCGGCGTGCGCCCGCGACCCGGAGTTCCTCCAGCGGTATCGAAGGGTTCTGGACACGGCCGCCCTCGAGGAGACGGACACCTGGACATGGTTCGTCTCCAGTCACCCTGATCTTGCTGGCAAGCGGATCGCCTATTTCTGCGCGGAATTCGGCATCCACAAGTCGGTTCCGATCTACTCGGGTGGGCTGGGCGTGCTTGCGGGAGACCACTGCAAGGCGGCCTCCGACCTGGGGGTCCCCCTCATCGCCGTTGGGCTGCTCTACCTGAAGGGGTATTTCGACCAGCATCTGACCCCGGAAGGGTGGCAGGTTGACAACGAGGGGCAGTTCGATCCGCTCATCACGCCCCTCGAGCCTATCCTGGCGGCGGGTGATGAACGAGCTCTTGCCACGGTGAAGCTCTACGGCCGCACGATCCATGTCGGAGCGTGGAGGATGGTCGTCGGTCGCACCGCTATCATTCTCTTGGACTCGAACCTCCCCCAGAACCAGCCCGAGGATCGGGACCTGACCCAGAAGCTCTACCAGGGAGGGCACGAGAACCGGCTCTGCCAGGAGTGGATCCTCGGGGTGGGTGGAGTGAGGGTCCTCCGGGCCATGGGCATCCACCCGGACGTTTGGCATGCCAATGAGGGTCACGCCGCATTTATGATGATCGAGCGGGTCCGTGAATATCTGGAGCAGGGGGTGGCGCTGGAAGATGCGGTGGCCCGGGTCCGAGCCAACGGGGTCTTCACTACCCACACTCCGGTCCCGGCTGGCCACGACACCTTCAGCAGCCAACAGGTCGAGCACACCCTTGGCCACTACTGGAAGACGCCCGGCATTGATCGGGAGACATTCCTCTCCTTCGGCAGGCACCCTGAAGTCGACCATGACACCTTCCACATGACGGCCTGCGCCATGCACCTTTCGCGCTACGTCAATGCGGTGTCGGAGAAACACGGTCGGGTGACCCGGGAGAACTGGGCCCGGCTGTGGCCAGGACGAAAGTCCAAGGACGTTCCGATCTTCCACATCACCAACGGGGTACATCTCTCCTCGTGGATGGCCTGGCGAATGATGGATTTGCTGGACGGCCATCTCGGGCCGGGGTGGGCCGATCGGATGGGCCACAGGGAGTTCTGGGAGGGCGTGCTGGGCCTGGACGACGCTGCTCTGTGCGACGCCCATCGGCAGCTCAAAGGCTATCTTTTCAGCTTCATACGGGAGAGGGCTCGAAAGCAGTGGCGGGAGGAGATGGGTGAGGCCATGCACCTCGTAGGGGCGGGAACGCTCCTGAATCACTCGGTCCTCACCATAGGCTTCGCCCGGCGATTCGCGACCTACAAGCGGGCTGACCTCATATTCCGGGATGAGCAGCGCCTCTTGAAGCTTCTCACCAATCCCTGGCGCCCGGTCCAGATCATCTTCGCCGGCAAGGCCCACCCCGCCGACGAGGAAGGGAAGAGGATGCTGCAGCGGGTCTATTCCTACACACGGGATCCCCGTTTCGAGGGACGAATCGCCTTCCTGCAGGACTACGACCTGAACTCGGCGGACAGGCTGCTCCAGGGTGTGGACCTTTGGCTGAACCTTCCGGCCATTCCCATGGAGGCCTCGGGCACCAGTGGGATGAAGGCCGCATTGAACGCGGTCCCGCAAGTAAGCACACTGGACGGATGGTGGGCGGAAGGATACACGGGGATGAACGGCTGGGCCCTTCCCGTAAGCACGGGTTATCCCGATCCGGACTCCGCCGACGCGGAGAACCTCTACACGCTGCTGGAGCGAGAAGTCGTTCCCCTCTTCTACGAAAAGGGAAAGGATGGGCTTTCCAGGGGATGGCTGCTCCGGATGAAGCACGCCCTACTTGAGGCCGGCAGCCGTTTCACGGCGTCCAGGATGGTCCGTGAATACGTGGAGCGTGCCTACCTTCCTTCCATCGCGGGAAGCTTCGACGGGGACGATCCACCCGCGATGGGGTAGCTCCGTAGGGCCCGTATTGGCCTCCTGTGGACCCAAGGGAGAATCACGATGGCTCAAGCGAAGGTGACCGCGTCGGTGGGATCCTCGAGCCCGGGCATCGGGAAGTCTGGCTATTCTAGATTCGCCCGCATCGTCCATGTGACCGCCGAGCTCTGGCCCTACATTCGCACCGGCGGGCTGGGGGAAGCGGTACGGGGTATTGCGAGCTTTCAACACCGGATGGGCTCCGAGGCCACCGTCCTGCTCCCCCTGTATCCACCCATCCGGAAAGGGGATTTCGGGCTCAAGCCTCTGGGGAATCCCTTCTCGTTGCGGATCGGGCCCCGGTCCGAGCGCGGTCGCTTGTGGGAGGCGAGCAGGGGAACGGACGGGCCACGAATCCTGCTTCTGGAGAATGACCTCTACTTCGACCGGTCGGGGGTCTATGGAGAGGGAGGCAAGGACTACGAAGACAACCACTTGCGCTTCTCGTTCCTTGCAGGCGCCGCCGTGGAGACGCTTGCCCGGATTGCCCCGGGGCCGGCCCCCGTGCTGCTGCACGTGCACGACTGGCACACCGCCCTCGCAGTCGTCTACCTCCGCCACCTTCGCAAGGGCGACCCCTATTACGATCGGGTCGCCACGGTGCTCTCGGTTCACAATGGAGGATTCCAAGGTCACTTCCCCGCAGGCATCCTCCGGGAGATCGGCCTGCCGTGGGAGATGTACAACATGGACGTCATGGAGTGGTACGGAAGGGCCAACATCCTAAAGGCAGGCCTCGTCTTCACGGATATGGCCACGACCGTGAGCCCCGGCCACGCCTTCGAGCTCCGCACGGCGGCCGGGGGGTTTGGGCTGCATGACACGTTCCTGGGCCTATTGGATCGCTTGGTGGGGGTGCTTAACGGGATCGACACCCACATCTGGGACCCGGAAACAGATCCTCACATCACCGCGAACTACTCCGCCGAGGACCTGTCGGGAAAGAGCGCCTGCAAGGCAGACATCCAGAAGGAGTATGGCCTGCCCGAAGACCCGAAGAAGCTTGTCATTGGTATGGTGGCTCGGCTGGTGGCCCAGAAGGGGCTGGACCTCATCCTGGGAGGGCGGGCCCTACGTGAAGCCGATGCACAGTTCATCTTCCTCGGAAGTGGAGAGCGCCGCTACGAGGATGCCCTCATGAGCCTAGCCGCTGCGGCTCCGGAGCGCATCGCGGTACAGCTCGACTTCCGGGAGGACCGGGAGCACCGGCTCATCGCAGGAGCCGACGCCCTTCTCATGCCCTCCCTCTACGAGCCCTGCGGGCTCACCCAGATGCGGGCCATGAGGTACGGCACCCCACCCCTTGCACGGCGGGTGGGAGGACTGGAAGACACCATTGAAGACGGCACCACCGGCCTTTTGTTCGATGACTACAAGCCCGAGCGTCTGGATTGGATCGTTGAAAGAGCGGTCGCCCGGTACCGGAAGCCTGCTGGTTGGCGGGAGATGGCGAGGCACGCCATGGCCGAGGACTTCTCATGGGAACGGTCCGTCATGCGATACTTCAAGATCTACGATCAGGCCTTCGAGGTCCGCGCCGAAGCGCTGGCCCACTAGACTCAGCCTGGAGCTACCATGCAATTCGTCCTGACCCTCCACAGCCACCTCCCCTACGTGCTGAACCACGGCCGGTGGCCCCACGGGAGCGATTGGCTCTGTGAGGCTGCCCTGGACACCTATCTTCCTCTCCTCGAGGTGCTCCTGGACCTCGAAACGCGAGAGGTGCCGGCCCCTGTTACCCTGGGGATCACGCCGGTGCTGGCAAACCAGCTCGCGAGCCCCCGGTTCCGGGAAGAGATGGACGCATTCTTCCGGCAACGCCTCCTGGCCTGTGATGAGGCCCCGGCTTCACTCAAGGAGACGGGGGACGAAGAGCTTCTTCCCCTGGTAGGCTACTGGAGAGGACGCTTCCTCCGCCTCCGGACGCTCTGGGACGGGGTGGACCGGGACCTGGTGAAGGCCTTTCGGCGGCTGGAAGAGGAAGAGCGTCTGGAGATCATCAGCTCCGCCGCCACCCATGGTTTCCTGCCCCTCCTGGGAAGGGAGGAGAGCATCCGCCTCCAGCTCTCCGTGGGAGCGGCTGAGCACCGTAGGCTTTTCGGCAGGGACCCCCGTGGCTGCTGGGCTCCGGAATGCGCCTACCGGCCCGACGGTCCATGGGACCCCATTCCGGGCGTGTCCAGGGCGACCCATCGGCCAGGCCTTGAGACGTTCCTGCTCGAAGCCGGCTTCAAGTTCTTCTTCATCGATACACACATGGCCGAGGCCGGGGAGTCCCTTGGGTGGTACGGCGATGTCCCTCATGGTGTGGAGCGATTCGACGCCGCATGGGAGGGGGAAACCAGGCAGGATCGCGTCGAGCCCTCCCGGTCCGCCTACCAGGCGTACCTGGTGGGCGACAAGCGCGCGGGGGCCGGAGTCACGGCCTTTGTCAGGGAGCCGCTCGCTTCCATGCAGGTGTGGAGTCGCCATCACGGGTATCCGGGAGACGAGTCCTACCTGGAGTTCCACAAGATCCGGTGGCCTGGCGGTCTCAAGTTCTGGCGTGTGACGGGGCCCGCCGTTGACCTGGGCGGGAAGGGCCCCTACGACCCGACCAGGGCCGGTTTTCGCGCCAGCGACCACGCGACCCATTTCTCGGGGTTCCTTGGGCACATCCAGAGAAAACAGAATGTGGGGCCCACCGGAGTGGCCATGGCTCCCTTCGACACGGAGCTCTTCGGGCACTGGTGGTTCGAGGGCGTTGCGTTCCTGAGCGAACTCTACCGGCGGCTCCCGTTCAGGGAGGGGGTCGTCCCGGTGACGGCCTCGCAGCACCTCGAATCATCGCCGGCGCAGCACCTCCTTCGTCCGCTACAGGGATCATGGGGTGCCAACGGCGACTTCAGTATGTGGCTGAACGACGGGACTCGATGGACCTGGGAACGCCTCTGGCGTTTGGAGGAAGCATTCTGGGAGCTGGCGCCTTCGGTTCCGGACTCCGGGGAGATCCGCGGCATCCTGGCCCATGCGGCCCGGCAGCTTCTCCTCGCCCAATCGTCTGACTGGCAGTTCATGATCTCCACCGGGGCGGTTCCCGATTATGCCGAGCAGCGCTTCAATCTCCACTGTGACGATCTCGAAGCGCTCATCGCGGCCCTGAGACCCGGAGCTTCGCCGGAGGTGCTGGCCGGGGCAACGAAGAGGACTTGGGAGTTGGAGACGCGGGACGAGCTCTTCCCCGGCATCCTGGAGTCGGTGGATGAAATCCTGGGAAGAGGCTGACCCGGGCGGCTCGCCCATTCCAGGATCACCTGAACCCATGACCAAATGCCCCCTCTCGGTGGTGATCCATGGTCACTTCTACCAGCCTCCCAGAGAGGACCCCTGGCTGGAAACGCTTGAGCGTCAGCCGTCGGCCGCACCGCACCACGATTGGAACGAGCGGATAACGAATGAGTGCTACCGGGCCGTGCTGGCGGCCCGGATTCCCGGTGAGGGGGGCCGCATCGCTGAGATCGTCAACACGCTCCGCTTCATCAGCTTCAATTTCGGACCTACGCTCCTGGAGTGGATGGAGCGCAACGCACCGGGCATCTATAGGTCCATCCTGGACGCCGATCGGGTGAGCCGGAGCGCCCCAGGGTCCCATGGCAACGCATTGGCTCAGGCATACCACCACAGCATCCTCCCCCTGGCATCCCGCCGTGACAAGATCTCGGAGGTTCGTTGGGGGATCGTCGACTTTCGCCGGCGGTTCGGCCGGGAGCCGGTTGGGATGTGGCTCCCGGAGACGGCCGTCGATGCTGAGACGCTCGACGTGCTCGCGCAGGAAGGTATCGCGTTTACCATTCTGGCTCCCCATCAGGTGACGAAGGTCCCCGCCGGGGGCCTGCCAGGGAGGTTCCGCACTTCCAAGGGCCGTTCCATCTCCCTCTTCATCTATGATGGTCCCCTTTCCCACGGCGTGGCCTTTGGGTCCTACCTCAGGGACGCCGGCGCGTGGGCCGACGGGATCCTTGGCTTACCCTCGAAGGATGGGTCAAAGGTACTCCACTCCGCAGCAACCGCCGGTGATCCCGGGCGCTCCTCGGATTCTCGGGACCTGCACCCACGGCGCCTGGTCTCCATGGCCACGGACGGGGAGACATTTGGTCACCACCACCGATTCGGGGAGATGGCCCTGGCTGCCGTCATCCGGCGCCTCCAGGGATTCCCCTCGGTCCGCCTTGAGAACTTCGCTTCCTTCCTCTCCCACACGCCCCCCAGGGAAGAGGTGAGGCTCGTGGAGCCCTCGTCGTGGAGTTGCATCCATGGCGTGGAACGCTGGCGATCCCATTGTGGGTGCAAGATCGACATCACCCGGGACACGCAGCAGGAGTGGCGCCGGACCCTGAGGGACGCGGTGGAATGGCTCGCCGGGGAGACCAACAAGATCTATGAGGAAGAAGGGACCGCTCTCCTCGGTGACGTCTGGGCAGCACGGAACCAGTATGCTGCCGCCGCATCGGCCGAGCCTGAAGAGACTGCAAAGCTGGTGCGGCTGATAGCCCCCCGGGACCTTGAAGCCTCGGAGGAGATCCGGGCGCGGGAGCTGCTGGAGCTGGGACGCCAGTCCCTCCGGCTGTTCACATCCTGCGGTTGGTTCTTCGACGACCTGGAGGGACTCGAGCCGCTGCAGATCCTCCGCTACGCCGCACGGGCCCTGGAGCTGGCGGGACCGGCGCAGCCGGACCTCGAGGAGGGGTTCCTGAGCCGCATCGAGCTGGCCGTGTCCAACGAGAGTCCCCCGCGGAGCGGCCGGGACATCTTCCTTCAGGACGCGAAGCCACGGGTCTCCGCACCGCTTCGGGTGGCGGCGGGCGCGGCGCTGTGGGAGAGCGTACGGCCTCCTGACATCGACCCCGAGAGAGAGGGCGCTCGAGTGACCTCAGGGCAACCTGGGACGGCTGATCCGGCAGTGCTTGGTTTTTTCGCGGCCAGGGGTGATCAGGGGAGGTTTCGGGTCACTCATCGACGTACGGGCAGACAGTGGGTCCTGCAGGTGGAGACCCGCCGGCCGAGCCTTGGGCGGGTTGAGGCGGAGGTCCGATCCGTCGAAGCGGGCGAAGCATACCGTGCCATCACCTTGGATGAGGTCCCGGAGGGTTTCCGGGACGCCATCAGGCAATCCCTCCTTGAGGCCGTTGTCGAGCGGTGGGTCCCTCGGGAAGCCCGGGAGGAGCTCGCGCAGGGTGCCCGGAAGATCGACCAGGTCATGGAGATGGGTCTCATCTCCGCCATCCGATCCCTGGGCCAGAGACCGGACGCACCCATGGAGTGGTCGAACCTCGCCGTGGACCGAGTCAGGGACCTGGCTGACCTCCATGGACTGTTGGGGTTGCCCATCCCCTTCGACGCGCAGACCGAGTTCTTCCGCCTCCTCGAGGGTGCTAACCCCCAGGACGCCGCTCGGTTCTCCGCTCTTCGTGAACCTCTCGGGTTTGTGATCATCGAATGAACGAAAACGACCAGCCTCCCGTGTTCTTGGCCTTCGGGGTCCACGCCCATCAACCCGTCGGCAATTTCGACCATGTCTTCCAAGAGCACCTGGACAACGTCTATCGGCCCTTCCTCGCCAAGGCC
>Ga0068714_10007805_pt1 | contig 10213 bp, 10 predicted proteins | sample MTBNYHSulfiMetaG_FD_62988 | JGI IMG/M metagenome (GOLD analysis project Ga0068714, IMG submission 62988) | Enrichment culture microbial communities from rom New York Harbor, USA that are MTBE-degrading - MTBE-NYH (New York Harbor Sulfidogenic)... | ecosystem: Environmental > Aquatic > Marine >...
TCGAAGCGGGGGACTGGATCTACGGGGTGACCATGGAAGAGCCCGGAGTGAGCCGCATCGTGGGAGTGCGATTGGAGGATGCGCTTCAGGCCAGCAGTCCGGCGGCCTGACGGCCGCCTCATCCTACCCTTCCTTCTTCTCCTTCTCCTCCCTGCGGTCTGGGGTGGAAGGATGGCCCCGCCCTCGGCTTCCCCACGACCCGCCCCTCCGACATATCCCGACTCGGCCGTGCTCTGGGTGTTCCTCTCCCCGGGGGCCTGGGACCTCACGGTCTCAGCCCCGGCGCTGCACGCCATGGGAGCCCGGGTCCGAACCCGGAGCGAGTGGCTGGACGCCGTGAGCGTGACCCTACCCGTGGAAGGGATTCCGAACCTTCTGGCGCTCCCGGGCGTGGAGACGACCCGGCCCGTGAGGAAGCTCTACGGCCCCCGTCCATCCAACTCTCTTCCAGCGGCGGTGAGCAAGGGAACTCCCGGCCTGCACGGAGCCGTCTCTCCGGACGACAGCATCTACGGCGGGCTGTGGGAGGCCCTTGCCGTCCTGGACGTGCCGGAGGCCCATTCCCTGGGTTTCTCCGGGGTCGGGGTCCGGATTGGGATCCTGGACGGCCTCTTTCTTCCGGGTCACGCCACCCTCCTATCCCACCCGCCCATCGTGGAGCGGGACTTCGTGGAGGAAGACGGCTCGGTCGCCCCGGGACCGGGAGATCCCCCTCAGGCTGCCTCCCACGGAACCGCCCTCTGGTCCCTGGTGGCGGGGGACCTCCCGGGAGTTCTGCGAGGGGGAGCCCCTCGGGCTGGGGTACTCCTGGCCAGGGTCCGTGCCGGTGACGATCTCGTCACCGCCGACGAAGACCGCTGGGTGGCGGGACTGGAGTGGCTGGAGACCCAGGGGGCGCGGGTCATCCTCTCCGGTGTCGGATTCAGGGAGTTTCCGGATTCCTCCTACTCCATCGGGTCGTTGGACGGGGACGCGGCCCCGTCCACCCGTGCCGCGGACCAGGCCGCCCGCAGGGGGGTCCTGGTAGTGGCCCCCGTGGGGAACGGAGGGCCGGGAGCCCAGACCCTCGAGGCCCCCGCCGACGGCGATTCCGTATTGTCGGTCGGGGCGGTGGACTCCCAGGGTGTGATTGCAGTCTTCTCGGCGTCGGGGCCCACGGGGGACGGCCGGGGTAAGCCGGATCTGTTCGCGCCAGGACTTGGACTTCCTGCCGCCGCCTCAACCGTTGGAGGGGAAGGCCTGGAGGAGGTGTCCGGCACGGAGTTCGCGGCGGCTCTGCTGGCCGCGGGGGCGGCCCTCTTCGTGGAGGCCCACCCGGGGTCGGGACCGGTGGAGGTCATGGAGGCGCTAGCGGCTTCCGCATCCCGGGAGGGTGGAGCCTTCGTGGGGGTGCCCCGGGTGGCCTCGGCCATCCTGTTTCCCGCTGGGGTATCGGCTCTGCCCTTGCGGGAGGTGACCGTCGAGGGGCGTCTCACCAGCCTGGCTCCACAGTTCGAGTGGGACACCCCATCCCTGCATCCTCTCGGGCTCCCCGTGACCTTCCGTCTGGAGGTGGCCCGAGACTCCAGTTTTCAGGATGTCATCCTCCGGGATTCGGTGGTGGGCACCTTCGCCCGGAGGCTCCAGGTGCCGCTGCCCCCCAGGACCCGGTTCTTCTGGAGGGTCACGGCCCGCTCGGCGCAGGGGATCGGGAGCGGCACCCCGGCTCAAGGGCCTTTCGATGTTCCTTCCTGGGTGGGTCTTGACGTCCTCAACGAGGCCGGGGGGATGCAGGTGGACAACCCCTACCCCGAGTTCCGCTGGACGGCTGTGGCCCTTCCACCTCCGGCGGGACCCTTCACCTTCGATCTTCAGGTCCTCTCGGACAGGGCCGGGGAGGTCATCCAGAGCCACGAGGGCTTGCGGGAAGGTCGATTTCGCATCGAGGATCCTCTTCCGTTCAATGTTCCCCTCCGCTGGAGGGTCATCGCCCGTGCCCGCACGGAGCAGGCCGACACGGTTACCAACGCGGGGCCGTTCGTGGTTACCGGTGGGGCGAACCCCCCCGTGACCATCCTCTACCAGAACTTCCCCAACCCGTTTCCCAACCCGGAAGCAGGAACCTGGCTCACCCGCATCTGGTTTGATCTGGCCAGAGCGTCCACGGTCGACCTCGCGGTATTCGACCTCCGGGGGCGACTCGTCCGCCGCCTGATTCCGGCTGCGGGATGTGCTGCCGTTGAGCTCCCTCCCGGCCTGTATGGACGCGAGGAAGCAGACCCTGCTGACCCGTGCCTCTCCTTCTCCTGGGATGGCCGAGGGGACGGCGGCCGGGAGGTCTCCCGGGGCGTCTACCTCCTGCGCCTTCGGGCCGGTGGGGTGGAGGAGATCCGGAGGGTGGTCTATTGGCCCTGAGGCTTTGGATCGTGGGTTCCGGCACCTTGCGGCCCAACCCCAAGAGGGGAGGGCCAGCGTTCTGGCTGGAGGGCGGGGGCTCTTCCCTCCTCATGGACTGCGGCCCTGGAAGCCTCAGGACCCTTTCTCTCCTCGGGCTCCCCTGGCAAGAGACCACCCACATCGTCCTCTCCCACTTCCACACCGACCACGTGGCGGACCTGGCCCCTCTCCTCTTCGCTCTCCGGCATGGTCTGGACGGGCCGCGCTCGGATCCTCTCCACCTGTTGGGGCCGCCTGGGCTCCGGGAGCACGTCCGGTGGCTGTCCAAGGCCCACGGCGGGTATGTGACCGATCCCGGCTTCCCGGTGGTGGTGGAGGAGCTCGAACCCGGCGCCATCTGGAGCCGCCCCGGTGGAGGACTTCTCATCCGAGCGCACCGGACCCGGCACACGAAGGACTCTCTCGCCTTCAGAGTGGAGTGGGGAGAGTGCGTGCTGGGGTACACTGGCGACACCGGCCCGGACCCTGGGCTCGGGGCGTTCCTGCGGGGCTGCCGGGTACTCCTTGCCGAGTGCAGCTTCCCCGACGGGGAGGGGATGGAGATCCATCTCACACCCGCAGACCTGGCATCCTTGGCCGCCATGGCGGATCCGGAGCTCCTGATCTCCGTCCATGCCTATCCCCCCCTCGATCCCGAGGCGGTGCCGGACCTCCTTCGGAGGGCGGGGTACGGTGGAAGGGCCGTGGCTGGCCGCGATGGGATGAGGGTGATGCTAGAGGGCCAGAGCGTGACGGTGGAGGATCGAGGGGACGGGAGCTTGGTCTATCCCTCCCCCCCCAGGGAAGGGAAGCGCCGGGCTGTCCCCTGAACCCATCCCTTCGCCCGCCGTTCCTGGCGTTCTTCATGGAGACGAACGAGAGGACGGTGGGGCGAATGGACAGGGCCCGGCTGGGACGAAGGGGCGAGGACGTGGCGGCCAGCTATCTGGAAGCCAGGGGGTGGACGATCCTGGGCCGGAACGTGCGCTCCGGCAGGCGGGAGGTGGACATCATCGCCGGGAAGGATGGCGTGGTGGCCTTCGTGGAGGTGAAATGCAGAAGGAGCCTTGAGTACGGTGACCCTCTCGAGGCCATCACCGGCGCGAAGCGGGAGGAGATCTCCCGGGTGGCCAGGGCCTGGCTTCAAGGGCACCGGGTCCCGCGCGGCACCATCTTCCGTTTCGATGCCATCTCGGTGATCTGGCCGGACGGGGCCCCGCCCCGGGTGTTCCATCTGCCCGACGCCTGGTGGATGGGCCGACCCTGAAGCATGGGGTCTCCCGGAGCTCCCGGTCGACCCGGGCCGTGCTCCCCGACGGTAGGCCGCCTTCCGGATCCGCCGCCGAAGGCCCGCGAACCGGGGCATTTCCGGGGGCTTATCGCTTGACGATGCCCCGGCGTTCAGGATACCTTGGAGGGTGCCCCAGGTCCGCAGAGCGAAAGCCCACGAATCCGTCAGGACCCCGCAGGTAGCAGCGGTAAGTGCGGTGATCGTTGCTGCGGGTCGCCTGGGGCATCTGGCGTTCGAGAGCCCGATCCACTCCACTCCTTGAACCTTGCCTCCGTGTCCCATACGGCCCTAGCCCGGAAGTATCGCCCAAGGCGCTTCTCTGAAGTCGCCACCCAGGTGCACGTCTCCGAGACGCTCCGCCGGGCCGTGGCGGGAAACAGGGTGGCCCACGCCTATCTATTCTGCGGGCCCCGAGGGGTCGGCAAGACGACCCTGGCCCGGGTCCTGGCCATGGCCCTCAACTGTCCGGATCGGGATGCGGAGGGTGAGCCCTGCGGGCAGTGCCAAAGCTGCTCCAGGATCTGGGGGGGGCAAACGGCCCTGGACGTGGTGGAAATCGACGCGGCCTCAAACCGTGGAGTGGACGATGCCCGGGACCTCCGGGAACGGGCCATGTATGCTCCGTCCGAGGAAGGGCGTCACAAAGTCTACATCCTGGATGAGGCCCACATGCTCACCCGGGAGGCGTGGAACGCCCTTCTCAAGATCCTGGAGGAGCCGCCTCCCCGTGTCATCTTCGTGTTCGCCACCACGGAGCCTCAGAAGATCCAGCAGTCGGCGTCCCCCATCCTTTCCCGTTGCCAGCGTTTCGACTTCCGGCGCATCGGGGTAGGGGACATCACCCGCCGCCTGCAGGATGTCCTCGCCAGTGAGGGTGCGGACGCGCCGGAGGAGGCCCTCCGGACGATCGCCCGGCGCGCGGAGGGCGGCATGCGGGATGCCCTCTCCCTGTTGGACCAGGTCCTGGCCCTCACGGGGGGAGAGGTCTCCCAGGAGGCGGTTCGCCGCGTCCTTGGTCTCGTGGAGGACGAGCGATACCTGGATCTCCTGGATATCCTGAGAGACAGGCGCCACGCCGAGGTTTTCTCGTTCGTGGAGTCGCTGCTGGAGGAGGGGTACGACATGGTGGAGTTCCACCGGGGGCTGGTGGACTCCCTGCGGACCGCCCTCCGGCTCCGCCTCGGGGGGGGGGAGGAGGAAGGAGCGTTACGGGAGGACCTTCTGGAGGCGTTCCGGGAGAGGGCCGCCTCCTTTTCCCCCGGGGACCTCGTTCGGATGCTGGCCCAGGCCACGGAATTGGAGGCTGACGGGAGCTTGCGGCGAAGCTCCCACCCGCGGCTCCTTCTGGAGATGCTGCTCCTCCGCTTGAGCTACCTGGATCGCACCGTGGAGATGGAGGCGCTCCTTCGGGGGCTGGGTGGGGAGGACGCTCCTCGTTCCGCCCCAGACGAGGCGTCATCGGAGGTCGGGGAATCCGCCGTGCCGCCGAGAAGCCCATCCCTGCGTAGCGCCTGGCTGCGGGTACTGGACGAGCCTGGGAATCTCCCGAAGGGGATCGTCCCCTTTCTGCGGGCTGCTGATGTGGATTTCCCCAGGGAGGGGCAGGTGCGGCTTTCCCTCCCATCCGGCCCCGGCCTGGAGCGTCTCAGATCCCCGGGGGCCCTTGTGAGCCTGAGGGAATCGCTTCGCAGGTATTCGGGCCTCGACCCGGAGGTGATCCTCGCCGAGGAGGGCGAGGGGGAGGGCGGGACGGCCAGGATTACCTTGGAATCGGTCCGGGACGGGCGGCTGAAGGAGCTCGTGAGCAAGGAACCCGCCCTCGGAGAGGCTGTACAAGAACTCGATCTCGAGCTCCTCGATTGATCGACTGTCGATCTCACGGACGGAACGTACCTCACCCAGCCAAGCCGGGACCATTGAGATGAACAACCTGCAACAACTCCTCCAGATGGGGCAGCAGCTACAAGCCAAAGTTGCGGAGCTGCAGCAGCGTCTGGATTCCCAGGAGGTTTCGGCGACCGCGGGGGGAGGGATGGTCCGGGCGACCGTGGACGGGAAGGGCGTGATCAAGGCTCTCCGCATCGATGCCGCCGTCGTGGATCCCAAGGACGTGGAGATGCTGGAGGATCTGGTCCTCGCCGCCGTGACGGAGGCCCAGGGAAAGGCCCGGTCCCTCTACGAGGACGAGATGCGGAAGGCCACCGGAGGACTCCCCCTTCAGCTTCCCGGCCTGTTCTGAAGGCGGGGCCCTGCGGGCTCTCTTCATGTCTGCCATCGACCACCTGGCGAAGGAGCTCTCCCGGCTGCCGGGCATCGGGCCCAAGACGGCCCTTCGGCTCGTGTACCACCTGATGAAACGGCCCAAGGAGGATGCCCTCCGTCTATCCCAGGCCATTCGGGAGCTCGCTGAGCGAATCCGGCCGTGCGGGATATGCGGGAACTTCAGTGAAGGGGACCGCTGCCAGGTCTGCGGGGACGACCGGCGGGACACCTCTTCCATCTGCGTGGTGGAGGAGGCCTATGAGGTCGGCGCTATCGAAAGGACCGGTCAGTTCCGGGGGCTCTACCATGTCCTTGGGGGCCATCTGTCCCCCTTCGACGGGATCGGCCCGGACGAGCTCAATCTTCAAGGGCTCCTGGACAGGATCTCAGCGTCGGGAGGGGCGGTCCAGGAGGTGATCGTGGCCACCAATGCCTCGGTGGAGGGAGAGGCCACCGCAGTGTACCTTGAGCATGTCGTGCGCCCCCTTGGCCCCCGGGTAACGCGTCTGGCCAGGGGCATCCCCGTGGGAAGCGACCTGGAATATGTGGACGGATCCACCATCGCCGAAGCGTTGTCCGGGCGCCGGGAGATGTGAGGGAGGCAAGAATGAATCGGACTGTGAAGATCCTGGGGATAACCGTCTTGGCGGCGGCGGTGGCCTCGGCCGTGGCGGTCCTGCTCGTCCGGGACCAGATCGATCGCCATCAGAAGAACCTCTTCAGTCCGTCTCCTCGGCGCCGGCTGGCCTGCCTGGGACATCTGGCGAGGTCCGAGGCCACCGTGGACAACATCACCCTCCTCAGGGATTTCGTGGCCCGGGAGCCCCGACCGGTCCTTCGGAACAGGGCGAGGGTGATCCTGAAGAGAATGGAGGCCCAGGCCAGAGAGAACGAGATCCAGGGCTGGGGCAGCCGGGGGTAAGGAGGAACTTGCGATACGCCAGCCTGCACACGAGTTTATGGAACTTGACCTCGTCCCTGGTACGCTCCACACCAGGATTCCTCGTTCAGCGTCGGACATCCAGGGGGTTGAGGCGTTGCGAACTGCTCAAATCCAGGCCACAGGAGCGTAGCCCCAGATCATGTCGATGATCAACTACGCCAGCCGGGAAATCAACTGCAAAGTCGTCTATTACGGGTCCGGCCTGGGTGGGAAGACCACGAACCTGGAGTATGTCTATTCCAGGGTGAATCCCGACCGCAAAGGGAAGATGATCTCCCTGGCCACCGAGACGGAGCGGACGCTCTTTTTTGACTTCCTTCCCATCGATCTGGGAGAGATCAGGGGTTTCAAGACACGGTTCCACCTTTACACCGTGCCTGGCCAGGTCTATTACAACGCCAGCCGGAGGCTCATTCTCAAAGGGGTGGACGGCCTCATCTTCGTGGGGGACTCCCAACGCTCCAGGCTGGAGGCCAACATCGAAGCCATGCACAACCTGTACGAGAACATGGAGTCCTACGGGTATGACATCGAGTCCATACCCTTTGTCGTCCAGTACAACAAACGGGACCTGTCGGACATCATGTCCGTCGAGGAGCTCCGGGCCGTCCTCAACCCCATGGGAGTTCCGGATTTCGAGGCCGTGGCCATCGAGGGGGAGGGTGTCTTCCAGACCCTGAGCGCCGTCAGCAAGCTGGTCGTGAAGTCCTTGAGTTGAGGCGCTCATGGCCAGCGCCCGTCTCAACCTGCCGAATCTCATCACCATCGGCCGCATCCTGGCCTGTCCGGTGGTGTTCTTCCTCATCATGGCTCCCTCGGCGGGCCTCCGGTTCGCGGCGTTCGTGCTCTTCCTGGCCGCCGCCCTCAGTGATCTCTGGGACGGCTACCTGGCTCGGAAGCATGGGCTCATCACCGATTTCGGGAAGCTCCTGGATCCGCTGGCCGACAAGTTCCTGCTGGCGGTCACCTTCATTCCCTTCTACATCCTCTCGAGGGACTCCGGGCCCGTGGGTCCCATCCCCGGTTGGGGTGCCCTGCCCCTCTGGGTCATGGTGGTAATCTTCGGCCGGGAAGTGGCCGTGACCCTCTTCAGGGGATGGGCCGCCAGGAAGGGAGTCGTGATCCCCGCCGGCAGGTCGGGCAAACGCAAGGCCCTGAGCCAGAACCTGTTCATCGGCGGGGTCCTCCTCTGGTATCCAATGAAGATGATAGCCATCGATCGAGGCTGGAGCGGTGGCCTGTGGGCGGCCTGGACATGGCTCCACGGCGGGTGGATCGTTGTCACACTTGCTCTGGCCGTCCTGCTCACGGTGTACAGCATGCTGGATTACTTCTGGAGCTACCGGAAGCTGGTTGGAGCGAGGCTTTGACGGTGGGAAGGAATTCGACTTCCCGTACCCTGGCTGCGGTGGTGGGCGTGGGGGACGAGCTCCTCCTTGGGGAGACGGTCGACACCAACGGCTCCTGGTTGTCGAGGGAACTCTCGCGGGTGGGGCTCAGCGTCGTGCGCCGCCTGGTGGTGGGGGACGTCCCCCAGGATATCCGGGCGGGTGTCCAGGATTCGCTGGACCGGGCGGACGTAGTGCTGGTGACGGGGGGTCTGGGGCCGACGCCCGACGATCTCACCCTGGAGGCGGTTGCGGGACTTCTGAACATGCCCCTGGAGCTGGATGCCGGGCTTCTCGAACATCTGAGGAAGCGGTTCCTGGCAAGGGGTTTCCCGCAGCTCCCCAAACAGGCCGAGGCCATGGCCAGGGTTCCGAAAGGAGGAAGGATCCTTCGGAACTCCAGGGGATCCGCTCCGGGATTGGCCCTGGAAGCGGGAAGAGGCAGGCTCTGCGTTCTCTTTCCCGGTGTCCCAAGGGAGATGAAGGGGGTCTTCCGGGACGAGGTGGAGCCCCTCCTCCGGCAGCGCTTCTCCTCCCGCCTCCAGCCAGCCTTCCACCGGGTCATCCATACGACAGGCATTCCCGAGTCCTTGCTCGCCGGGGAGGTGGCCAAGCTGGACCTGCCGCTGGGAGAAGCCGTGTCTTTGGCCTTCCTCCCGGACGTGCGAGGAGTCAGGCTCCGGCTCACTGCCCGGGGGGCGCCGGGGAGCCGGGAGGTCGACGATGTCCTGGAGCGATTCGAGGAGCGGTTGGACCCTGTGGTTGCCCCCTTCCGATACCGCTCCGAGAGCGGAGACCTGGCGGACGCCCTGGGCAAGGCCCTGCGGCGTGCCGGAATGACGCTGGCCACAGCCGAGAGCTGCACGGGCGGCTTCATCGCCAAGAGGATGACCGACCATCCGGGCTCGTCCCTTCATTTCCTCGGGGGAGTAGTGGCCTACGCCAACGAGGTGAAGACGGGCTTGCTGGGAGTGGGAGAGAGGCTCCTGGAGGAGAAGGGTGCCGTGAGCCGCGAGGTTGCGGAGGCCATGGCCCGCGGGATCGCCAACCGCCTGGGGGCCACGGCGGGCATTGGAGTCACCGGGGTGGCGGGCCCGGGAGGAGGGACGGACGAGAAGCCTGCGGGCACCGTTTGGGTGGCTGTTTCTATCGGCGCCGAAGTCTTCTCCCGCCGGGAGTACTTCTCCGGTGACAGGGAAGACGTCCGTGAACGGGCCGCCCAGGCTGCCATGGCCCTCCTCCTCAGGACGTTGGAAGGGAAGGGATTGTAGCCGTGTCGAGCCGGGAGGGAAACGCCCTCGGGGCCCAGGGCACAAGGCTCTTCTGGAGGGCCTGGGATGCCCCCCGGGCCAGAGGCTCCCTCCTCCTGGTTCACGGCCTCGGTGAGCACTCCGGGCGGTACGGGGCTTTCTCGCGCCACCTTGCGGAAGCGGGGATCTCGGTGTTCGCCTTCGATCTCCGGGGTCACGGCCGGTCCGAGGGTCCTCGAGGAGACGTGGGCGCCTTCCCGCACTATCTGCAGGACCTCCTTGCCATGGAGGAGGTGGTGGAACGGGAGAGTTCGGAGGATCGGCCCCGATTCCTCCTTGGGCACTCGTTGGGGGGGCTCATCGGCCTTCGGCGGCTCCAGATCTTCCAGGGGCCCTATTCCGGGGCCGTGCTTTCGGCGCCGTGGCTCGCCACCGCGCTTCCCGGCTGGATGCGCTCACTTGGTTCCTTCCTCGGCTTGGCTCTGCCCGGGATCTCCCTGCCCTCAGGCCTCAGGTCGGGGAAGCTGACGCGGGATCCGGAGATGGCCCGGGCTTGGGAGGAGGATCCCATGAACTACGCCCGGATCACGCCGCGGCTCTTTCGGGAGGTTGAGCGGGTACAGAAGGAGGTTCTCGACCACCGAGGGGCCCTTCGACCCCCCCT
>Ga0068714_10007806_pt1 | contig 10212 bp, 10 predicted proteins | sample MTBNYHSulfiMetaG_FD_62988 | JGI IMG/M metagenome (GOLD analysis project Ga0068714, IMG submission 62988) | Enrichment culture microbial communities from rom New York Harbor, USA that are MTBE-degrading - MTBE-NYH (New York Harbor Sulfidogenic)... | ecosystem: Environmental > Aquatic > Marine >...
AAACCGAAACCCTTTGACTCATTAAAGAAAGTGACAACACCCTTTCTTACGAAATCCGGTTCAGCATCAGGTTTGTTCTTTACTGCGCCGAGCTCAATGCTTTCGGGATCTACAACGGTCTTATTGGCAGGATCGGGAGGAGTTGATGTGATCACTCCGAACTCATCAACATAGGCAATCATATCGTCAAAGTTGCTCTTCTTTCCCTCGCTTTTCTTCTGCGCACGCTTCTTCTCTTTTTCTTTTCTCTTTTTGTCCCTTTTGGTTCTGACTTCCTTTTTGCCAAATGTTTCCTGCGATCTGCCCATATGCCTTGTTTAGTCTTGTTTCTGATTATAAGAATTGCCAGCTTTAAAGATGATGGTGTGCAGATGTAGTCTGATAGTGTCGTGTTCAGAATAAAATGCTCAAGATCTACAAGCCGGAATTATTTGCAAAGATAAGAAAATATTATTCCATATAAATAATTATATTTGTGGAATAATTGAACAATTGTTCATATAAACATCATATGAAGAAGAATGAAAGATATTCCTCTGAAATACAGTGCATTGAAAGAAGCAAGGTCGATTCTGTAAAAGAAAAAATGAAAACCGAAAGGTTTTTTCATTACCTGGCTGAAACATTCAAGGCTATGAGCGATCCCACGCGGACAAAAATAATCTTTGCCCTGTGCCAGGAAAAGGAATTATGTGTGTGTGACATTGCAGCTATAATAGGGACTACCAATAGCGCCATATCACATCAGCTGAGGACACTGCGCAACATGAAGCTGGTGAGATACAACAAGGTTGGCAAGGTGACATTCTATTCACTTGATGATTTACACATTAATAATCTTTTTGCAGAGGGAGTAAGGCACGTGGAGGATAAGTAGCTTTTTTGCTTTCAGATGAAAGGAATAATTGATTAAATGAAAATTTTTAAGGATGAACGACAATAATAGCAATGTGGTTTTAACGGGAATGAAGGAGGGGCAGGCGGGGATAATTGTCTCGGTAACAGGAGGGCACCATGCGACAAAAAGACTTGCCGATCTGGGATTATCTCCCGGGACAAGGATAAGACTAATGAGAAAAGCTCTCTTTTCCGGTCCGGTGCAGGTAGATGTAAACGGGTCGAGACTTGTACTGGGATGGGGATTGGCATCAAAGATTATCGTCAGACCGGAATGAACAGCAACAGCAACAGCAAAGGCAAGATCAATATAGTTCTGGCAGGCCAGGGTAATGCAGGTAAGTCTGCCCTGTTCAACTTTCTGACAGGCCTCCATCAGCATATCGGTAACTGGGCCGGTAAAACGATTGAAAAACGGGAAGGCACACTTTTTTATAATGGCTATACCATTGATGTTCTGGACCTTCCTGGTATTTATTCCCTGACAACCTATTCAGTCGAAGAGGTAATATCACGTGAATACATTATCCATCACCAGCCTGATTGTGTAGTAAACATTGTTGATTCGACAAATCTGGAGAGGAACCTGATTTTCACGCTTCAGCTTCTTGAACTTGAATGTCCGGTGGTAGTGGCCCTGAATATGATGGATCTTTCAAAGAAGAAGGGAATAACCATAGATATTGAAAAGCTTCAGAAGATATTAAACATACCCGTAATACCAACTATAGCTTCGCGTGGTACAGGATTAACTGATGTTATGGACGAAGTTATAGAACTCCGGGGGAAAGAGATTCATAATAAATCCCTGAAGTACGGAAAAGAGATCGAAAGCTCTGTCAGACAGTTGTCAGAATTACTTCATGATACAGATCTTCCTTATCCGGTAAGATGGATTGCGATCAAATTACTTGAAAAGGATAAGGATACCACAAGACTGGTGCAGGAGAGAGATCCCTCCATTGTTGAAAAAGCAATGCTTCTGTGCAGGAAACTGGAGGATATACACGGGCATGATTCTGCCATAGTGATAGCAGATGAGAGGAGCCACCTTGCCTCCTGGATAATCAGGGAGATAGTAGAGATTAGCCCTCACAGGAAGATCTCCCTGAACGAAAAGCTCGATGCCATTACAACGCATAAATTCACCGGCTATCTGATGATGATCTTTATTGTGGGCGGCATGTTTCTTACCGTGTTCAGTTTTGGCAACTGGCTGTCGGAGTGGTTTGAAACGGTATTCAGAAACTGGAATGCCTGGTGGGATCAGAATCTGGGTACCACCTTCGTTCCTGCCCTTGGATGGGCAGCAACTGAGAGTGTCCTGGCACTGATCCAGATAGCCTTTCCATATATCCTGCCTTTCTATATTATTCTTTATACTCTGGAGGATTGGGGCTACATAGCCCGTATCTCCTTCCTGATGGATAAATTCATGCACAGGCTGGGGATTCACGGAAAAGCATGCATCTCTTTTATTATAGGTCTTGGGTGTAATGTTCCCGGCTGTCTCTCATGCCGTATAATGGAATCAAAGCGCGAAAGGTTCATCACGGCAGTTCTCGTAACCCTTGTACCGTGTTCCGCAGTATCGGTAATTGTGTTCGGGCTTGTCGGAAAGTATGTTGGACTTTTATGGGCTCTGGGACTCTATGTTTTTGCCATGATAATCATCCTCATTGTTGGCAGGATAACCTCGAAACTGATGGTTGGAGAACCTGTGGAACTGATCATGCCAATGCCTGACTATAAAACGCCGCAGATTAAAACAATTCTTGTCCAGACCTGGGATGCCCTCAAGGAATTCATTTATATCGCTGCTCCGATAGTTATAGTAGCAGGGGTATTAATACATGCGATAGATCTTGCAGGATGGATGCCCGCCATATCATCAGCACTGAACCCTGTAACCGTATACTGGCTCGGTCTGCCGGCGGTGACCGGGATTTTGCTGATTTTCGGCATCCTCAGGAAAGAACTTATCCTTGTTATGCTGGCCTCATATCTGGGGACAACAAATTTCGGTGACGCCCTCACCTCACAACAGATGATAACCCTTGCGGTTGTGAGCATGTTCTATGTTCCCTGTATAGCCACAATTTCTGTATTATGGAAGGAATACGGATGGAAAAAGGCCATGGCAGTCAGCATTATTGAGATACTTTTCGCAATCGCCCTGGCCGGAATTGTGAAACGAATACTCGATTTTGTCTTTTAGCAAAATTCCCGTCAGGAATGATATAAGAGTTATATATTTCATCGATTGGGTAAAAATAAGAATTTCCTTGATCCGGGAAAGGAAAAACGGGTGGAAGACAGAAGATAAGGATCCGCCAGCTGGCGGAGACGCAATTCCGCGTCAGCCGGAACGGAAGAAAGTTGGCAGTAGCAATTGGCAAACAGAATTACTCTTGCCCTGAGCTCTGAGCACTGTGCCCTGAGCAATTAAAAACCGAAGACGATCAGAGGATTTTCCGGATGAGCCAGATAATAAATGAAACCACAATGCTCATTATGATCATTGTCGTTATCGGGAAATAAAATTTGAAATTCTCCTTTTCGACCCTTATATCACCCGGAAGATTCCCGATCCAGTTTAATTTATTGCCGGCGAAATAAATGATGACACCGGCTATAATAAAAATTATACCCGTAAATATTAATATTTTAGCAAGCTGAGTCATAAATAGTAACTCCTAAAATTGCAGTGCAGCACTTCCTTTCTCTTTTGTCAGTCCAACCTCTTTTGCAACGCCGTTTACAGTTACCCTGTATTTTCCGTAGAAAGCCGGAGTGGAAAAGAGTCCGTCATTTCCCGCCGTTCCTGAAGTTTTTGTCCACCACTCCCTAAAGATCAGATCTTTATAAGCTTCAGCAGCGGGTGTCGGCGACCAGTCTCGCTTATACAAGGAAGATACCGGTATCCAGTTGGCTCCCTCCCAGAAGCCCCACATCAGGATGCCTTCAACTGCCGGGTGGGAGAAGCATATCCTGTAATAATCGATAAGTTCTTTTGCCTTCAGCTCCTCTTCCTCCTGAGACATAACGGTTATTTTATCCCTGTAATATTTAGAGCGCTGACCCGGCATGTTGAACTCGGTAATTCTGACCGGCAGGTTAAACAGCGCCAGCGAATCGAGAGCCTTCTTAAGCTGAATCCGGTCGAATGTCTCAGCATGGAGATGACCCTGGACTCCTATACCGGCAACCGGTACACCCTCTTTAAGCAGCTTCCTTATGTGTGCCATATAATCGGCAAGCCTGTTGCCCGTCAGGATATCATAATCGTTTAGCCAGAGTTTTATCTCCGGATCGCCATTTAATGCCCATTCAGCCATCATTCCGGTAATCCCTTCGCCCAGCCTCTCCTCATAATAGTTGCCGTGGATCATTTCGTTATTGAGGTCATATTCTGCAAAGCGTCCCCTGTAACGTGCTGTTACAGTTTCCGCTCTTTTCCTGAGTGTCTCCCCCAGCTCAGCATCATCAAGCTCCTTAACCCATTGCTGGACAAACTGCGGGATACCCCAGAAAAGGTTGTGAGCCCTGAGAGGTATTTTGTTCTCTTCAGTCCATTTCAGAATTGCATCAACGGTGTTATAGTTCACTTCACCTTTCCTGCGCTCCATATCACCCCATTTTACGGCATTTTCGGTTACTGCCGAGTTGAAATTTTCAAGGAACTTTTCCTTGTACTGCCGAAGATCACTCTCGGATATGCGGCCTCCGGCAAGTGAATTGCTTATGGCACACCCGAACCAGAATTCGTGACTCAGCTGCTCAACCAGGACCTTATCTCCGGGTCTGGCTTTAACAGCGAGAATCCCTTTGCGATTTTTTGCTATCGATTCATCAATACCGGTATACTGGCCATATGCCTCGCACAGGATTGAAGTCTGGAGAATCAAACCTGTCAGGAGACATATTATGACGTTTAAAACAGAAGTGTTAATTTTTCTCATGCCGTTTGTTTTGAGGAGCATCAGCGGGCTGTGCATGGTGTTAAGATAATAAAAGTATGGATAATGTTACATTTGAAGCACGCTCTTTAATCAGAATTAGTTATTTTTATAGGATAAAGTTAGAGAATAAGTTGTTAATAATCAAATCTGTCGAATATGGAAGAGCATGTAGTTAAGGTTATAAGCATTGAAAATGTAACACATGATGTTAAGAGGTTCAGGGTAGAGAAGCCGGCAGGATATTCATTTCTGCCCGGACAGGCTACGGAAGTTTCAATAAATTCCCCGGACTGGAAAGATGAAAAGAGGCCCTTTACCTTCACTTGCCTGAGAGGAGAGCCTTTTCTTGAGTTTACGATCAAGATATATTCCTCACATGATGGGGTTACAAATGAACTCGGGAAGCTTGCTGCTGGTGATGAGTTGATTATCAGGGACGTGTGGGGAGCAATAACATATAAGGGCACAGGAGTATTTATCGCCGGTGGTGCGGGAATTACTCCTTTTATAGCAATATTCAGGGAACTCGCTGAGAAAAAGGAAGTAAAAGGCAGTAAACTGATCTTTGCAAACAAAACGAGGGCTGATATTATTCTCGAGCAGGAGTTTAAAAAGATGCTCGGAAAAGATTTCATCAATATTTTATCAGAGGAAAAGGCTGATGGTTATTTCCACGGGATGATCAGTGAGGATTTCCTTAAAAATGTCATAAATGATTTCGATATGCATTTTTATGTATGTGGTCCTCCGCCTATGATGGATTCTGTGACCGGTCTGCTCAAAAAATTTGGGGTTGGTGAAAATTCAGTTACTCTTGAATTATAAAGTAAATGAATTAAGAAGAATAGCCATATTCTGCACTGCTACTGATCCAATAATACTAAACCTTAAGATTAGTTGAAGATTAGGCTTTTTTAACATAATGAGCCTGCTTTTTTATTGACCGGTTTGTTTTTTTTGTATTATTTAGTACCAGAGTCTTAAAGGGTAAATTATGAAGAATATCTGTACGCTACTTTTAATCGCATCGCTTATATTTATGGCGGGTTGTACCCGGGGGCAGAAGAGCCTGACAGTGACCTTTGAGGATGCAACGTATGAGAAGAAATGGGCCCTGAAGGAGTTGAATCCGGAGTTGCCGTCCGACTGGTCATTTTATGAGTTCCTGACACTTGAATATCATGCCACATCCACTCAGCGTTTTTATATAAATATCTATGACACAGGGGGGGTGCGCAGGTTAAGGATATTGCCGTTTCAGGGTGCATGGGTGAGGGCATCGGTTCCCCTTGCCAATTTTCAGAGAAGAAACGTTCTGGGGCACGATATGGCAGCGATAGGACAACGGGGTATGCCGGGTTACGGCCTTGGATTCACCGCTCTCGTCGGAACCATTAAACAGGTAGATTCCCTGGGGCTGATGATGGAGGACCCGATAGGTTCTCCGACACTCGAGATACGTAATATCAGGCTTTCCATATTCGCGGAAGATTCCATACTGAGTCCTCTGCCGCTTGTAGATGAGTTTGGTCAGTGGATACCTGCCGAATGGCCCGGTAAGTCAAAGACTCTTGATGAGCTTCAGGCGGCCTGGGATGAGGAGGATGGTTCTCTGCAGACCGGAAACTTCGATGTGTCGAAATATGGAGGTTACCTTAACACCAAAGCCAGGGCAACAGGATTTTTCAGGGTTGAGAAGATAGGTGACAAATGGTGGTTCATCGACCCCCTTGGGCACTACTTCCTTTCCGTAGGCAGTACCGGGATAGGACCCGGGGGATCATTTGCCCGCATTGAAGGGCGTGAATATATTTACACCGCCTTCCCTCCTGAAGAGCTGACGAAATCATACAGGAGACTTGGCAGGGCTTCATTCTACACATGGAACCTGTACCGCAGGTTTGGTCCTGATTTCCGTGATAAATGGATGGATTTCACGGCAAGAAGGATGGATGACTGGGGGCTCAATACTATAGCCAACTGGTCGGATGCCGCATTCGGTAGAAGTCAGAGAAAACCGTATGTGGCAACACTGGGTGGATGGGGCTTTGATCCGAAGACCATGGGTATGCCGGATGTTTATGCACCTGATTATGAGGCATCTGTTGATGAGGCGGCCGCACGGCAGTGTGCTCTGCTGAGAAATGACCCCTATCTGCTTGGGTATTTCGTGGGCAACGAACCGCCATGGCCGGGGAGGGAACAGGAACTGGTGAATGTCATACTCGAGGGTGATGACACACCAATGAAGGCAGCCCTGATAAAGCAGCTTGAAGCCGGAGATACGCCTGAACGACGAAAAGCCTTTGTATATGACACATACACCAGGTTTATCAGGATGATCAATGCTGCAATCAAAAAACATGATCCCAATCACCTGAACCTTGGCCTGAGATTCGGCGGAAATCCGCCGGAAGATCTTGTAAAGGCATCTGCATCAATAGGATTTGATGTTTTCAGCCTTAACATATATGGGTACAACGCTTCCCCTGAAAGGCTGGCAAAGATTGATGAGTTAACCGGACTGCCCATAATAATAGGCGAGTTTCATTTCGGGACGACTGAACGGGGGCTCTCACCCGGACTCAGGCAGACTATAAGCCAGGAGGAACGGGGAGTTGCCTACAGGTATTATGTGGAGAATGCATTTGCTCATCCCTCGCTGATAGGGACACACTGGTTTCAGTGGTGGGACCAGCCTTCAACAGGACGGAATGATGGTGAGAACTATAACATTGGACTCGTGGATGTGACTGATCAGCCTTACAGGGAGCTTATTGATGCTGCAAGGGAAACGCATAAAAGGCTATACGGGATACATGCCGGAGAGATACCGCCAGTCAGCAGGCAGGCGCTCACACAATAGCGATTCGCACAAAATAATATACAGATAGCAGTGATCAGGTTAGGCTCCCGAACCCTATACCGATTTTTTTGAAAGCATACTCTGCCTCTTTGATATAATCTCCATAAACAGTTATCCAGTGAAAACCGGGCATCTGCTCTGCCACTTCCCTGCTGTCGCATTCAAAGGTCACGTCAATTTGTGAGCGGCAAATATCGAGGAACGGGCTATCGGCTATTTTCCCGAGCAGACCCACGTTCCTTTCAAATGCAAAATCGGGCATGATGTTGGTAACAACCTGTCCTTTTGTCATTTCTACCTTGGGGGCGGCTCCGTAATCCGACTCAAAGTGAGTCATGATCCTTGCCGGCTCACTATTCCTGCCGTCCATCCTTCTCGGGGCAGTACAATGAGCAAGCGTTATGATGTTATCGTGCGGGAAGGTGGGATCGTTCAGGAATGACGGCTTTCCTGAGATATTGGCCATCAGAATACCCGCGGGGACGACGACGAAATCTGATTCACAGAAGGCAAGATAACCATTATCGTTAAGAAGGCTAAGGGTAAGGCATGCTGTTGTTTCCGCCAGAGGCATTATGGTGCCCATGCATTCATTTATGGTCAGAGCTCTGCAATCATACTTCGTCATCAGCCTTGTGAAGATCTCTTCGAGGACGAAACAATTATCCACGAAGTGTCGCTCCGTCTCCAGCTTTATGTTTGTCTCGCTGAGATATTCTTCAGCGCGGCTCCTCGAAGCTGCAACCAGGGTTTTGTCCTTTCTGGCTTCGGTGATCAGATTACCAAGTTCTTCGTAGGATATTGTTACTATATCAAGCCTGTATTTTTCCCTGACGAGAGCCGGCACTACACCCTGGGGCTGGGCCCATGCCCCGGGCCCTCCCACGGCAAGGATACGTGAACCGACAGTGTTCTTGAGTCCGCATAGGGACCTGAGTCTCCAGAGAAGCTCGTCGTGGTTGTCAATTACAACATCATTCTCATCAATACCTTTTACAGAAAGTTTGTCGGTGTGCTGGCGCAGATAACGCGGACTTATTATTTCATACCAGAGATAAACAGGACCGGATTTATGCCGGCAGAAGAAAATCACATTTTTCCCCTTGCTGTTCAGTGTATCGAACATATTCATACTTCCACCGGCAGCATAAACAAGGAAAAGATCGGCGGAATCGAGATCGGTAATGCTGTTGAGATCCTGGTTCCTGCGGACCGGGGAGACGGGCAGGAAATTAACCGGGAAATCAGCTGTTGAAGCGATTGACTGAAGTTCTTTTCCGATCCTTTCGACCTCCGCGGAAGCATCCTGCTCCGTCTGAATACCTCCCCATGCCCTCCAGCTTGTTTTATCCCTGCGCTGGGGCACCTCGTAGGTCAAAATTGGTTTAACAATAAGGGGCTTGCGCTTATTCGGATTTTCTGATCCGGACTCTCCTGAGGCCAGAGCGGCCCATGATAGTCCCGATAATGCTACCGAACCAATGACACCGGTGCCTGTTACCTGAACAAATTTACGTCGTGTCATATCACCCGGGGCGCCACCATGATTCCCGCAACAGGTGCGAAAACCTGCAGTATTTCCCATTCCGGATGCAGGATCTGTTTTATTGCTCATATTCAAGGGTATTAATTTGTAAGAAAAATACATTTTTTTTACCACAAATACAAACATGCCGCCGCCACGCGGCTACAAACATACCGCTGCTACGCAGCTAAGAACATACCGCTGCACGGGGAACGGGTAAGGTAGTCCCGTGGGGACGGTATGCTTATATTTTTGACGCATTATAATAGGAATAACGAGCTCCGTAGGAGCGACATGTTGAATCAAATCCAGTCAAATAAATATTCAGGATCATAATCAATATCGAATTTTTCGAGTAATCTGAGATACTCTTCTTTAAATGATGACTTCTTATGATGTTCTTCCTGGGAATTAATGTATTTAATGACATTATCAATCTGAGAATGGCTGTATGAAAATGCTCCATAACCTTCCTGCCAAATGAATCTGCCCGGCAGCCATCTTTTTTCGTTAATGAACCTTGATGTATTTGCCTTTATATCTCTAACCAGATCGGAGAACAATTGAGAGGGCTGATATCCAATAAATATATGAACATGGTCAGTCATATATTTAATTGCCAGTAATTTGTGTTTTTTGTTCTGAATGACGCCTGTAGTAAATTTCTGTAATTCTTCCCGATGTTTAACAGGTATTACATTTTCACGCCCGGCAGGTGAAAAAACCATCTGCAGATAGATTCTGGTATAAGCATTTGCCATAGCACTGAGGATTAAATTATTAATAAAAGATTAAAATACGAGACATATAAAAAGAAACTAATTATTTACAATTCAATCAGGATAAGCACTAACCACAAAAATATAAATAATAATTATTTCTAAGAACATGCCGCGTGGCGGCGGCATGTTCTTAGAAATAATTATTATTTATATTTTTGTGGTTAGTGCTTATCCTGATTG
>Ga0068714_10007809_pt1 | contig 10210 bp, 4 predicted proteins | sample MTBNYHSulfiMetaG_FD_62988 | JGI IMG/M metagenome (GOLD analysis project Ga0068714, IMG submission 62988) | Enrichment culture microbial communities from rom New York Harbor, USA that are MTBE-degrading - MTBE-NYH (New York Harbor Sulfidogenic)... | ecosystem: Environmental > Aquatic > Marine >...
TTGGAAACCCCATCGGCACGAAGTACGACGACCTCGGCAACGTGACGATGATGGGTAGCGGTTATGTGCTGACTGATGAGAACGGCGAGGCCGTCATCAAAAACCTTGCCCCTGGTAAATATGGAATCCAGGCTGTTCCGCCCGCCGGCACGGACTGGGTCCAAACCTCGACAATTGAAGGAACCATTCTCATCGACGCATGGGTCAAGGCCAATGAGCCTCCTTTCTTCGCAGAGTTCGGCCCCCCGGGATGGCATGTTTTCTTCGGCTTTGTGAAACCCATGAATGACACGACCGTTCTCAGCGGTGGGAGCACGATCAGCGGTCAGGTGGTGAACCTTCATCTGTCCCGTCCCCCGGATTATGCCTTCTATAACGGCGCTCCATTCGAGCACACGACTCCTTGGGTGGGCCTTAACCTCGGGGTTGCGGGAAGAGGAGTATTTGCCAAGAGGTGCAACCCTGACGGAAGCTTCGAGATTCCTAATGTACCGCCCGGAAACTACCAGCTCGTCATCTGGGACGACAACCTGGACATCATCTTTGCCTTTCATGGCGTCACTGTGACAGCAGCCCAGCATACAATAGAACTCGGCGACGTTCCCGTATTCCAGTGGTTCGCCAGGCTGGAACACTTCGTGTTCAATGATGAGAATGAAAATGGCATGTGGGATCCTGACGAGATGCCCATAATGGAGCAGCCCGCCAACCTCCGGTGGCGGGACGGCACCATGTACCAGTCCATGCCTACCGACACCGAGGGGGCTGCTCCATTCGACGAGGTCTTCCCCTTTTTCTCCTGGCTGGTGGCCGAGGTGGACTTCGCTCGTTTTAAAGCGACCGGGGTCACTGTGGTGGTTGACGCCGGCGGGGCCATAGATGCCAACGACCCGTGGTCCTTTGGTGGCCAGCTCAATCCGCAGCTTCAAGACCCACTTGATCCTTTCAATGAAAACGGCACCTCAAAATATCGTACCGAAACCGGTCCCGTCCTCACCCAGGCCTTTCAGGGCTTCCTGGGTCAGACGAGTGTCATGATGTGGGGCAAGAAAGCCTATAATCCTGCTGACGTTGATAATTCCCCGTTCGATAATTTCCCAGGACCCGAGGACATCGATCATAACGAAAATGGTATCCTTGATCCCGCAGAGAACGGCGGCATCTCAGGGATCGTTTTTTATTCCACAACCCGAGCCGAGGACGACCCCAGCTACGGGTTCGCCGAACCGTGGGAGCCGGGCATACCCAACGTGAGGGTCAATTTGTATTCGGTTCAGGGCTTCGATGTATCCGGCAACCCGATTGTCGGGCCTCTCGTGAGCACCACCACTACGGACAGTTGGGACGACAACGTGCCTACGGGTTGCCCCGGCGATCCAACTGATCCTTTTTATAACGGCGGCCGCTGCTATGACGGTATGTACAACTGGAACCAGGTCAGGCCGGGCGTATTCGACGGAGGCTATGCCTTTACAGAGTATTATCCCAGCGGCATTACGGTCGACGACCTTGGCAACGTTACGCCTCTGGTGCCCGGCGAAGTTCCAATCCCCTTGGCTGCCGGGCAATATGTGGTTGAAGTGTTGCCGCCTCAGGGATACGAGGTAGTCAAATCCCAGGACAGGAACGTGGATTTCGGCGACGAGTATATAATAAGTCCTGAAATCTTGCCTCCCCAGTGCGTAGGAGTCGAGTATGAAGTGCCCGCCGAACTGACCCTGTTTCCAGGGTTTCCGGCGCCAAGGGAAGGGGATATCCTTAACCTTTGCGATCAGAAACTCGTCAACCTGAGCGCTATGGCCAATGCGGCAGCCGATTTCTTCCTGTTCACCCAGGTTCCGATTGCGGCACACATCGTCGGATTCATTCTTGACGATACGGCCAACGAGTTTGATCCCAATTCTCCTCAGTTCGGCGAAAAGTACGCGCCGCCATGGCTGCCTGTGGGCATTTACGACTGGACGGGTAAACTGATAGGCCAAACCTATTCCGACGAGTGGGGGCGTTACAATGCGCTGGTTCCTTCCACGTACACGACGAATCTGCCCCAGCCGAGCGGAATGTCTCCCAACATGCTCACAACGTGCATGAATGACTCAAATGCCGATCCTTTAGGTCGACACAATGCCCAGTACAGTACCTTCTGCTACACCTTCCAGTATATGCCGGGCGCAACCACCTACCTGGATACGCCCGTCATTCCTGTGGCCGCCTTTGCAGGACCGGATCAGTTCCCTCTGGACTGCGAGTTCCAGGACGGTACTCCGGTGATAAAAGAGGTTACCAATGGCCCATGGGTTGCGGCTGCTGGAAGCTCTATAGAGATAGTATCGGAGGGTGAAAGGCAGGTCTCGAACCCGAACTACTGCAATCCTCTGGTAACCACCTGCCCTGTAGGAGCGGATACCATAAATGAAACCATCCCCAGGGACTTTGGTTTTGGTGACGCCATAGGCACCGCGAAACTCGTTGCGGCCGACGGCACGGAATATCCACTTACCATAAACAGTTGGTCCAGCGGAAGCATCAACGCGACCGTTCCCAATGTTCCTGGAAGGGGAGCTTCCTATCAACTGGTTATCACCCGCAACGACAACGAGTTTTCCACGATCAGGGGGATAACGTTCCAGGTGGGGCTGGCGAACCAAACGAGCGTCCGATACGTCCAGGCTGGTGGTACCATCCAAGATGCCATTGAAGCCGCCAATCCCGGCGATCTGATTCTGGTGCCCCCCGGCACCTACAATGAGTCTGTAATCATGTGGAAGCCGGTGAAGCTTCAAGGCTGGGGCGCCGGAAGCGTGACTATCAATGCGGTTAAGGGAGTCCAGGCGGAGAAGTTGGTGATCTGGAGAGATAAAGTCAAGCAGCTGATCGACGACGGTCTGGTGGACCTTGTACCGGGCCAGGAAACCGGCTTCGGCGGAATCGAACCTGTGACGCTTTTCACCGAAGAGGGCGCCGGGATTCTTGTGCTGGCAAAGTCAGGCGGAAACAGTCGATTCGACCACCCGAGAGGCAGAGGCGCCCGAATTGACGGCTGCACCATTCTGGGATCGGATCAGGGCGGCGGCATTGTAGTCAACGGATATGCCGACTACCTTGAAATCAGCAATAACCGGATCATCAACAACAGCGGGTTTTTCGGCGGCGGAATCCGGGTGGGACACCCCCAGTTGACTGTGGAGCAGGGCAATAACGTGCTGCACTCGGATGCCGACAATGACTTCATCCGCATTCATAACAACCACATCAGCCAAAACGGCGGGCTCGGCGGGGCAGGAGGCGGCGTGTCTCTGTGCACGGGCTCGGACAACTACAGCCTGACCGAAAATTATATCTGCGGCAACTTCACCCTGGGCCACGGCGGCGGCGTCGGACACCTGGGCCTGAGCGACAACGGCCTGATTGCCCGCAACACCGTCCTCTTCAACGAGTCGTTTAACCAGGGGACGACGGTTTCGGGAGGCGGCCTCTTTGTCGGCGGCCAGGCGCCCTTGGGAGGACCTGGAAGCTTCAGCCCAGGTTCGGGAAACGTTAAAGTGGTGGCCAACCTGATTCAGGGCAACTCAGCGGGAGCCGGCGACGGAGCCGGAATCGCCGTCCAACGGGCCAACGGTCAGGATGTGGCCGGTAATTCAAATCAGCCCAGAAGGTGGTACAGCATCGATATCTTCAACAACATGGTCGTCAACAACGTGGCGGCCCTGGCCGGAGGTGGGATTTCGCTGTATGACGCCGCCATGGTGAACATCCTTCACAACACGGTGGCCCGCAATGACAGCACGGCCACGGCAGGCCTGGCTTTCAACCCGGGCGATCCCAACAACTCTATTCCGAAGCCGGCGGGCGTTGTATCTCGCGCCCACAGTCCCGAGCTGGCGGGGCTGGGCCTTGTCGGAGCTTTTTCCGACCCCCCGATGTTCGCGGACAACATCATCTGGGAAAACCGTTCCTTCTATTTCACGGGAGATCCTGACGTCGTTCCCCCGGTCCCTTATACGTTGCAGCCTAATCCGACGAGTCCTGTCTGGGATCTTGCCGTGCTGGATTACGAGGGAGGAAGCCTGAACCCGACGTACTCGATCCTCACCGATACAACCGGTTATGACGAGACGAATGTCAGTACGGACCCCTCGTTCTTTTTCCCCTATTTCAACGGCGGCAGGGGATTAACGGTCGTGCCGGGTGAAGGCACCACTGCGCTCCAGCCCTCTCCGGCCTTTGACGAGGGCGGAAACTTCATCAAGGTGCGCTTCGGACCTCTCACCCGCTGCAATGATGGAACCCCTGGGGATGGTTTACCTGGAACCTGCAGCGATTACCATGTCGCCAGCGGAGTAGCGGGGACTGACCTCACCGGAACTTATGGTGATCTCGCCAGCGACTTCGACGGCGAACCTCGGACCGATCCCGTCGACATCGGAGCGGACGAGGTCCACCAATAACCAAAAACGCCACTTCCTCAACCCTCCCCCGCCAGAGGGGAGGGTTGAGGGGAGATGGACTTTTAGTGAAACACCTCCCACTCCATCCAACTCGCCCGAGCCCACCTCAGACGGACGACGGCGGGCATGCCGGTCAAAAGGGGCGGGAGGTAAAAAATATCGTAATACCTGTGCAGGTAAAGAGAAGCTTTCTTGAAATGAAAGGAGTGATATTATGAATTCAATGAACCGGCTGTTCATTCCGCTCCTGATGGCGCTGCTACTCCTCGTTTTTACAGCGCCGATCGGAGCCCAGGTCCAAATCCAGTGCCCGTGCGACCGCAACGGTGACGGCGACTGCGAGGACATCGTAAGTACCGGCCCACAGTCCGGCCGGTACAATGAACCCGAACTCGCGGCCTCACTCGATGTCAAGTGCATGCACCTTGCAGCGGGGGACGGTTACATTACCATGGCAGACGGAAGGCCTATGTACATGTTCGGTTTCGCGGACGTGACGGGTGTTCCTGAAGACATGGTGATGATGGAAGGCATGATGGCCGCCACTTTCCCTTCTCCCACCATCGTGGTCGACGAAGGAGACAATTTCTACCTGAACCTGACCAACGTGGGCATGATGATGCGGCCCGACCTGTTCGATCCTCACACGGTCCACTGGCACGGCTTTCCAGAGGCGTCAGCCGTTTTCGACGGTGTACCCGATGCCTCCATCTCCATCAACATGGGAGCCACGCTCACCTATTTTTATCACGTGGTGGAGCCCGGCACCTACATGTACCACTGCCACGTGGAGGCCACGGAGCATATGCAAATGGGCATGCTCGGGAACCTCTATGTCAGACCTAAGCAGAACAAGGAGCCGGCAGGGACGGACCTCAACGGTTTCGTACATCAAACCGGATATCAGTACGCTTACAACGACGGTGATGGTTCGACCTATTACGATGTGGAGTTCCCAATCCAGATCGGGTCTTTTGATTCGGCCTTTCACGATGCAAGCGAGACGGTGCAGCCTCTGCCCTTTGCGCTCATGAGAGACGACTACCCCATGCTGAACGGCAGGGGTTATCCTGACACCATCGTTCCCGGATCGCTTCCCGCCCCCATGGAAAACATGGGAAAAGTGTCCCAGACGGTGAGCAGCCTTGTTGAGGCCACCCAAGGTCAGAAAATTCTGCTCCGCATCTCCAACTTGAACGTGACCCGCTTTTACACCCTTACCAGCCTGGGTATTCCCATGAAGGTCGTGGGGCACAACGCCCGGCTATTGAGAGGGCCGAGTCCTGACGGAGTTACACCTGGAAAGGATCTCTTCTACACGACCAACTCGGTCTCTCTGGGAGGTGGGGAGGCTTTAGACGTGATCCTCGACACGTCAGGCGTAGCCCAGGGGACGTATTTCCTGTACACGACCAACCTCAACTACCTGAGCAATAACGAAGATCCCTTCGGCGGCATGATGACCGAAATCCGGATCAATTAAGAAAGGAGGGAATGGCATGAAGTTGCGATTGATAAGTACGGCAAAGCTATCCATGATGCTGGCGGCCTTGCTCGTGATTCTCTCGGTCGGCTCAGCGGGAGCCATGATCGACGGCATCACAGGGCCGAACTTCACTCTTACCGCAAAAGCGGACCACATCAGCACGCCGGACGGTGGGAGCGTTTATTTCTGGGGATACGCCAATGGAGTCGAGAGGGCCCAGTATCCCGGACCGACCTTGATCGTCGACCAGGGAGATACAGTGATGGTGACCTTGACGAATGCTCTTCCGTATGATCAAAAAGTCTCCATCGTTTTCCCAGGGCATAGTGTTTCTGCAACTGGCGGCGATGCCGGTCTTATAACCCAGGAGGCTGGAAACGGAACCTCTGTGATCTATAGCTTCAATGCAACCCACGCAGGAACCTACCTTTACCACAGTGGGACCAACCCGGAACTCCAGGTCGAAATGGGGCTCCTAGGCGCCATTATAGTGAGACCTGCCGGTTTCAATCCCTCCGCCCCCAGGGCCTACAATCACGATGATTCCAGGTATGATCAGGAGTATCTTTTCCTGCTGAGCGAGATGGACCCCCGGATCCACCAATTGGTTGAGTTCCAGGGCCCTGATGCTCTCGAGAATACCAATTACCTCACGGACTATTTCCCGAATTACTGGTTCATCAACGGCAGGAACGCACCGGACACCATGGCCGCGCCCGGAGTGACCTTGCTGCCGACCCAGCCCTATGACAGTATGCCCATGATCCACCCGGGCGAGAGACTGTTGATGAGGGTCATCGGAGCAGGAAGAGATGCGCACCCATTCCACCATCACGGCAACCATTCTAGGGTGATCGCGCGGAACGGAAGGTTCCTGCAGAGTGCACCCGGCGTCGGGGCGGACCTTAGCAACGAGGTATTTACCATCCAGACGATCCCGGGCGAGACGGTCGATGCCATCTTCGAGTGGACGGGCAAGGGCATGGGATGGGACATCTACGGAGATCCCAATGATCCCGACTATGCCCACACCTGCACGGACGGCAACGGCGACGGATTCGACGACATGACCTGGGAGTGGTGCGAGGACCATGAGAAACCGTTTCCCGTGGTTTTGCCTCAAGACCAGGATCTCGTCTTTGGAGGTTTCTGGAGCGGATCGCCTTTCCTGGGTACACTGGGTTCCTTGCCTCCGGGCGAGGGAGGCATGAACCCCAGTGGCGGATTCGTCTACATGTGGCATTCTCACACCGAGAAAGAAATGACGAACTATGATATTTTCCCGGGCGGCATGATGACCATGCTGATCATCTTACCCCCCGGCGCACCTATGCACTAAGAAAGGAGGGACGAAAATGAAGCTTACCAGACCAAGAAACAGATTGGGACGGCTTGTATTGACTCTTCTCGCCGTCCTCCTCATGTCGACGCCCTCCTTTGCTGCGGTTTATGAGCTGAGGGCGGACACAACGACGGTCAGCATGCCGGATGGTGTACCGATCACGGTATGGGGGTTTGCAGATGACACTGCCGGAACAGGGGAGATAACAGTCCCCGGGCCGATGCTGGAAGTCCCGCCAGGCGATACAACGCTGACGATCAATCTGACCAATAACCTCACCGTGCCGGTGTCCATCGTGATCCCGGGGCAGCCTTCTCAGCTGAATCCTGTATATATCGACGGAAGGGTTGTCTCATTCACGGACGAAGCAGCAGCCGGCGGCGGTACATTGTCGTTTACCTGGAACAACATGAAACCGGGCACCTACATCTACCACAGCGGCAGCAACCCTGCCCTGCAGGTGCACATGGGCCTCTACGGCGGGGTCAAGGTGGTTCCGGCCGTGGGATCGGCATACACCGACGTGCTCTATGACGCCGAGGTGGTCATGTTCTACAGTGAAATCGACCCCGGTCTCCATGACCCTGTTCCCCTGCCGGCCCAGCCGCTAAGGTACGATCCGGCTTACTTTCTTATTAACGGAGCGCCCTTTGCCGCGGGAACAACCGGGCCTCTGGCTCTATTAAATACGAACCAGAGGGTGCTGATCCGGTTCCTGAACGCAGGCCTCAAAAGTCACGTTCCGACTCTTCAGGGAGGATACTGGACGGCCATCGCCGAGGACGGAAACATCTATCCTTACCCCAAAGAGCAGTATACCGCGTTTCTGCCGGCTATGAAGACCATGGACGTGATCTGGACCCCCGGAAGCGCGGATACCTATGCGATCTATGATAAAACTCATCACCTCACGAATGCCGGCTCCAGTGGCGGAGGGATGCTCGCATACCTCCAAGTGGGACTTGCATCCACACCAACCGTGAACATTACAGCGCCGTTCGAAGGGGCTTCGTTTATGTCTGGCGATGAAGTGACTTTTATCGGTACTGCAAACGATGCTGAAGATGGCGACATTTCAGCCAATCTTACCTGGGAATCGAGTAATGATGGACCCATTGGCTCCGGCAGCACTGTTGCCACCAGCACGCTTTCCGTGGGGACGCATACTATCACGGCCTCGGTAACGGACGCTGATTCGAACACGGGTACTGATTCGATCAGCATACATGTCGGTTTACCCAATACCGCTCCTCTCGTGACGATCAGTGAGCCATTGAGCGGAGACGCTTTTGACGAAGGCTCTCCGGTCACATTCACTGGAAGCGCAATCGACGAAGAAGACGGCGAAATCTCGGCAGGCCTTTCCTGGACCTCGAGCATCGATGGGACTATCGGCACGGGAAGCACCTTTGTGACGAGCGCACTTTCTCCGGGAAGTCACATGATTACAGCTTCGGTCACTGATAGCGGAGGCCTCCCGGGATCCGCCATGATCGCTTCAATAATAATTAACGACTTAAACGATCCACCCGTGGCAGTGGATGATTACGCCACCACGACCAGAAACAGCACCGACGTGTTCATCTTCCTGGTGGAGAATGACTATGATTCTGACGGCGCCATCGATCCGGACTCGATTGTCATAGTCACGCAGCCGACCAGGAGAGGTACCGCAGTGGTAGTGTCCAGCGGTGTGCTCTTCACGCCCAAAAAGAATTTCCTGGGCACGGATGTCTTCACTTACACGGTAAACGACGACCAAGGAGCGACATCGAATACCGCGACCGTGCGGGTCAATGTCGTGAGATAAGACGGCAGAGTGGCAACCCTTTGCTCCCTTAGAGGGGGGAATAGGTTGCCACCTCCCACAGCCGTCAAATCGACTATGGGGCGCCGCCGGTCCACTGGGGCTAAGGCGACAAGGGATTACTGATTGCTCCGTATCCGGAGAAAGGCTTCGAGACATGTTTCTATCAAAACTTCAACATCTTTTGCTCCTTTTGTTCTCAGCCTGGACGCTGCTTATCCTTCCGGCTTGTTTGGAAAATGTCCCTACTCCCGCATTGGAAGAAACGTCTGCGAATCAAGTTGCTCCGGCTCCGCAAGCGGATCTCTCAGAAACATGGGGCATTGAAATCGTTGGCATACGGATGACGGCTCGGGGACACATGGTTGACTTCCGGTATCGCATCGTGGATGCCGAAAAGGCTGCGGCTCTTTTCAGCAGAAATGCCAAGCCTTATCTCGTGGATCAAGAGAGCGGAAAAGTGCTTGCCGTTCCAAGAACAGCCAAGGTCGGCCCCCTTCGCAGCTCCAACGAGCCCCAGGAAGGAAAAGTCTACTGGATGTTCTTCGGCAATCCGGGAGTGGTTAAGACAGGAAGCAACGTGACTGTAGTCATCGGTGATTTCAAGGTTGAAAACCTCGTTGTTGAATAAAAAAAGGAGAAAGGGATGGGCCCTTCAAAACTGGTAAAAATGATGAAGATTCCTGCGCTCACCGTGGGCCTGTTGATGATGTGCGCTCTGCCTTCCAGGGCAGGGGTCATTGGAACGGAGCTTGAGGCTCTCCTGCCTTCGCTTGGTCCTCAGGAGGAAGTGGCCGTGATCGTCACCATGCTGGACAGGGTTGACACGGCCGGGTTCGTGGAGGAAAACAAGAGCCTCAGAAGGACAAGGCTCATTGAGGCCCTTAGAAACAAGGCGAAGGAGACCCAGGCACCCGTGAAGGCTTTGGCCATGGCGGAAGGCGCAAGACGAATCACTCCGCTCTGGGTCATCAATGGGATGGAATTGACGGCACGGCCTGCGCTGGTTAAAGCTCTGGCCGCGCGACCGGACGTGGACCGCATTGAACTTAACAAAAAGTTCGAGGCGCCCATCTCAACTACAGAAGGCCCCGGCCCCGCTGAATGGAATATCGGGCGCATTGGAG
>Ga0068714_10007811_pt1 | contig 10209 bp, 7 predicted proteins | sample MTBNYHSulfiMetaG_FD_62988 | JGI IMG/M metagenome (GOLD analysis project Ga0068714, IMG submission 62988) | Enrichment culture microbial communities from rom New York Harbor, USA that are MTBE-degrading - MTBE-NYH (New York Harbor Sulfidogenic)... | ecosystem: Environmental > Aquatic > Marine >...
TTGCGTCTCCTTTGGGTTCGACATCGGAGACTTTCTATCATGATGTGACGGCTACTCCGAACAAAATCTACTATTATTGGGTGAAGGCTTCGAATGCTTATGGGACCAGTAGTTTTAGTGTCTCCGATGCAGGGTCTCGTTCAGAGGGGACACCTCCACCAGATGGAATCCCTCCACCCCCGACGAATGTACAGGCCAGTGATGGGACTTACATGGACAAGGTGCAGATCACCTGGACAGCATCTTTGGGGGCGACTTCCTATACAGTATACCGCGCTACTCAACGGTGGGGGACCAAAACAGCCTTGGGGACAACCTCCGATACAACTTATGATGACACAACCGCCTTGGCTGGAAAGATTTATTATTACTATATCAAAGCAACCAATGCTTATGGGACCAGCGGTTTCAGCGTCTACGATACAGGGTGGTGGAGAAGCCCGATCGGGAAAGGGAGTCCTCAATTCAGGGCAATTGGAGGGGTATCCATGGGGGCATATGGAGCCATGAATATTGGCTTGGGTCGCCCGGATTTTTTTAACACTATTGCCTCTCTCGGGGGGCCTCTTGATATGTCTTATCTCCTTAAATTTATAGAAGTCGATATGCTTGGAAATTACGATAACCCGGATGCCTACCCCAGTCGGCATACTCTCATCGATATGCTTAAGGACCTTACCATTAGTTTTGGAAACCCTGTCTATTACAATCCGCTCTCAACCTACTATCCTCCGGGAATTACTGCTGAGAATGCAAGGGTGGCCACATCTCTTTACGGTTTTATAGATGATCTTAATCCAACTGGAAGTCTGCCGGTCATCACCTATGAAGACGATGATCCCGGCGATTGGGTAGAAGTTTTGTTAGCTCTGGACGCCAACGAAGACGGCAAGAGAAACCTTGGAGAACCCGTCTTGAGACAATTTCAAGAGCCCTTCGTAGATGCCAATGGAAATGGGATCTTTGATTTAGGGGAAACTTATTACAATTGGGGTCTGGATGGTGTTTCAGGGACGGGAGACTATGGAGAAGGGGATGGGAAGTTCACTTATAATCCCAATCATGACAATTTCTTCGCTGAAGATCCGTTGAAACGTGCTGTAAACCTACCTTTGGCAGACCTTGAAAAACTCAACCTCTATATCGATGCGGGCACAGAAGATGAATTTCAGTTTAACATCCATGCTGAAAATTTCGTTGATACTCTGCAAGACCGGCTCGGCCCCTTGTCTGTCAGGATTGAAAATGATTTTCCCGTGGACTTTCCATCGGTTTCGCATTTCGATGAAAAGAGGGTTTATGTCAGGTATCCGGGTGGACATGTTGGTTTTGATGAGGAGAACATCGGGCTGAGTTTTGAGCAGGCAAAAGAGGGAATTGAAGGGGCGATTGTGGTCGCGAACCGTTTCACCACTCTCTTCAGTTTTGTCTCAGACCATTTTATTGGGGGAGACTTCGGAACCGATCCCTATGAACTTTACAGGTATCCGAGCGAGATAGGAGTTGCCTACTTTAATAGTCCTTCATTAAATAGAAATATGAAATTTGGGATCTACCTTCCTCCCGGGTATTCGAGAAGCAGTACGAATTATTACCCTGTTCTCTACCTTCTCTTGGGCTACAATATGTCCGTTGATGGAATGGCCAACTCCTGGGTCAAAGCAGCTCTCGATGCTCTTATTTTAACCGGTGAGATGCAGAAGATGATTATTGTGATACCGGATGGGTTAAATTATAAGAATCAGAGTGGACACTTTTTCGTCAACCAGATCGACCAGGAACGGGGAGACAATTTCAAGGACTATTTCTTCGATCTAGTCACTTTTATCGACACCTTCTATAAGACAAAATAGAATTTGAATTGTGGTGAGCTATTCTGTCAAAATTTACCGATTCGTTTTGGATCCGTAGTCGCACCATTTCCGAATGGAGCAGGCCTCACAGAGAGGCTTCCTGGCTATGCACGATCTCCGACCATGCCAGACAAGAAGATTTGAAAAATGGGTCCACTTCTTTTTGGGGACGATTTCCATCAAATCAAACTCAATCTTTGTTGGATCGTCGTTTTTCGTCAGACCGATTCTCTGGCTTACTCTGTGAACATGGGTATCGACAACAATGCCGGGAATTCCAAAGGCATTTCCTAAAATGACATTCGCCGTCTTCCTCCCCACTCCTGGAAGGGTTACCAATTCCTCCAGAGTGTTTGGGATTTTCCCACCAAAACGTTTAATCAGCTCCTGACAGCATTTTTGAATGGATTTCGCTTTGTTTCTATAAAATCCGGTGGAGTGAATTTCCCCCTCTAATTTTTGCAAGTCTGACTCGGCATAATCTTCCGCCGAACGGTATTTTTTAAATAGGTCCACCGTGACCTGATTGACCTTCACATCCGTGCACTGGGCAGAGAGAATTGTGGCGATCAGAAGTTCGAGGGGGTTGTAGAATTTTAAAGCAATCCTTGTGTCGGGAATCTCTCTGGATAGAAATTTGATGATTTCTTTTACTCTTTTTTCTAATGTCTCTTGTTTTTTCATCCTTACCTCCCATTAAACGATGAACTTAAGAAGGTTTCCCTCTGTTTAGGGGCGTCTTCACCTCATCAACATTCATCATGTTGAGGACATCTCCAGGTTCCAACCAACCCTTTCATACAATTCCCACTCCGTAGTAAATGTCCTTTAATCCCTCTTCGTCGTGGGAGTCAAGATTAATGACAATTTTGATCCCCTTCTCTTTCTATCGGGATAGGACAAGTTTAACACAGGGGAGACAAAAATTGTCATCATTCTTCTTAAAGTTTAAGTGGGTTTAAATAAGTTTCTTTTAAATATCAAAGAATTAAAAATATTATCGGGTTTGGTATAGAAAATGCTATCAATTTGTGTAAATTCCAATAGAAAAGGTGAAAAGCCATGCTAAGTAATAACGAAGACACCGTCCTTACGACTCAAGAAGCTTGCCACTACCTTCGTATCTCGAGACCTACTTATCTGAAATACCTTTATATAGGAAGGATTAAAGGGACGAAGGCGGGGAAAGGGTGGAAGGTTCTCAAATCAGAGCTGGACCGATTTCTAAAAGGGGAGACTGGACATCCCCAGGCGGCATAAATATGCCTCCAGGCAAGAATAGAGTAAGGGAGAAGTCGGGTGAAAAGATTAGAAGATAAATTGGATCATTTTGAGGACAAGTCCATTGAGGAGAAGGTAAAGTCAACCAAGGGATTGATTCAAACTTTTCTCCAGACCCTGAAAGCCTTTCGACTCTATGAGGCCAGTCATCCCATTCTTTCTAAATTTTTAGAACGGCTGAGGAAAGATTTTGATATCTATTTTGACGAATTCGATTCTTTCTCTCTCCAAATCGGAGAACACCGGCTCTACTACCATGGCAAAGTCGTCTATGAAAATCAGGATATCAAAGAAAGTTTAGCTTTCGTTTTTTTCAAAGACGGGGTTCGAGAACTCCAATTTTTAAAAGGTTTAGAATTCAAAGAAATATTGGATTTTCTCAATGTGGTGAGGAAAAGTGACTTCCTCAATCGCATGGAGGATGATCTCGTCACCCTGCTCTGGGAAAAAGATTTTTCTCACATCACCTTCACCACCGTGGATGAATTTTTAGAAGGAAGCGGCATCTTTGTCCCTGCAACCCACGCGGATTTGATAAAAAGATCGGAGTACAATAGCTCCTGGGAGGAGTGGCCTCAAGAAAAGTCAGATGAAGGACAGGTTCAAAAACCTCATGCCACTGAATCAGAAGGAATAGAGCAGGCGATCAACCCTGCTCCAGGTCAATCCTTAGTTCAGGCCTGTCAGCTCACTCCTGAAGAGAGGGAGGTGATCCAACGGGAGGCACAGCAAGAGCAACAGCCCGAATATATCTTTAACTTAATTGATAACCTGATCGAAATCCTGCTTCATCTCGGCGAGGATGTGGACGCCTATGAGAATATGATTTCCTTCTTCGATCGAGTCATCGAATACCTTCTCGAACAGAAAGAGGTGGAGAAGGCAGTGGCGCTATTGAAGAGCCTCGACGAAACCATGGAATCCATGGCTCTGAAGGACAAGCAGATCTTCGCCATTCGTCGCATTCTCGAGAAATCCTCCAGCCCCCATCACGTTGGACTTTTAGGAAAGGTGATGGAAGGAAACGGCGAAACCCCTTCAGAACCAATTCTCCAGTATCTTCGATTCCTTACCCAACAGGCTGTCGAACCCCTCTGCCATTTATTGGGCGAGTTGGAATCCGGCAAGTGGAAAAGAGCGATCTGTGAACAATTGGTCGAAATTTCACGAGAAGAGATTGAAACGCTGAGCAAATTTTTAACGGACCCTAATCCCTTCTTGGTCTGCCACATTCTTTACATCCTTGGAAAGATCGGACACCCTTCTACGGTTAAATATTTAGGTCATTTGTCATCCCACAAGGATTTGAAAGTGAGAGAGGAGACCCTTCAGGTTCTCAATAAGTTTGGGGAGAAGGGGAGGGACGTGATTCAAAAATTTTTAACGGATTCTGTATCTGGAATGAGAGCCAAGTCCGCACTCCTTTTGGCAAGAAACGCCAAAGTGGAAGCGGTGAAACCGCTCACAGAGACCATCCTATCTGAGGATTTTTATAAAAGGGATTATGAAGAAAAAGCTTCTTTTTTCAGGGCTCTGAGTGAGACAGGGTCTAAAGAGGTGATACCGATATTAAAGAAGATTGCCAAAAAAAGAAGATGGTTTCAAAAGGCAAAATGGAATGAGATGCGGCAGTGCGCCAGCCATACTTTAAAGATGATGGGAGCATAAGAAGGAGGGTAAAGATTGAGAGCACAAAGCTGAAAACCCAAGAAGGAGATAAGATGGACGTTATACAACCCACAACCCAGTCCGAAAAGGCGAGCTCCAATCCGTCCGACGGCAAAGACCCAGAGCTATCAAAATTGGGGAACAATCTCGTCACCAAATTTCATGTGTTGATGAGGATTTCTCAAATATACGATTCTAAAAATGTGGCCATCCAACAATTCGTTCAGGAATCCCTCGAAACCATTAATACCTTGATCAAGAAGGAGGGAATTTTCTCCCTCAAAATTGTAAAGGATGATTTCTTCCTCAATGATCAACGGTTGCGCTATTCGGTGGAGGGATTTACCAGTTTTAAATATCTTCTAACCCAATGGAAAAAAAAGTTGATTGGTGAAGTGATTTTCAGAAGCCAGGTGGACGAAGGGGTGCTGAAGCATTTTATCTATACTTTGATGAAGCTGGAGGAAGGTTGCCAAGAGAATGCAGCCCTCTTCAATAAAGCCTTGGCCAGCCGTCATATCGACATGATCGTCGTGAATCCCTTGGAAATCGTTGAGGAGGATGAGGACGAGGCCTTTTCTCTTCGGAAGGAAGATCAAAAAGAGGTAGGGAAGAAGGTTTTTTTTGAGACGATCGGGACGATCAAAGAGGTGATTACCCATATCAAGGGGAAGCAGCATGCCGATGTGAGAAAATTGAAACGGCTAGCTCAGAAGGCCGTCCATCTCGTCATCGAGGACGAATCCATTCTGCTGGGAATGACGACGATCAAAAACTATGATGAATATACCTTCAACCATTCCGTGAATGTCTCGATCTATTCCTTGGCGATGGGAAAGCGATTAGGATTCTCGAAGAAGACGTTGACGGAGTTAGGCATCACGGCTCTGCTTCATGATATCGGAAAATCAAAGATCCCGATTGAAGTTTTGAATAAACCTGCTTCCCTCAACGATGAAGAATGGGGGACGATGAAAAAGCATCCTTTAATGGGGGTGGAGATCATTCTCAATCTGAAGCAATTAGGAGAGATCAATCCCAGGATGGTGATCGGCATCTTCGACCACCACCTCAAGAGCGACCTATCAGGATACCCGAAACTCTTTCGAAAAAAGGAAACAAGCCTCTTCGGGAGGATTATTCAAATTGCGGACTCCTATGATGCAATGACGACCCCCCGGATTTATAAGAAAGTCCCCTATACACCGGAGCAGGCCCTCGCCATCATGCTGAAGGAGAGAACCATCCATTTCGATCCCATTCTCCTCAAGATCTTTATTGGCCTCGTTGGAATTTATCCCATTGGATCCTTGGTTCTACTCAACACCCGTGAAATGGGAATTGTCTACAAACCCAGTCACGATCCCAAATGGTTGGACCACCCCATCGTTATCCTGGTGGATCGAGGCAGAGAAGGGGAGGTGAAGAAAGAGGTGGTTGATCTCACCGAAACGGATGGGGAAGGCCGTTACAAACGAAGCATTATCAAGACCTTAGACCCTTTTCAATACCACATTGACATTGCCAAGTATTTCCTCTAAAGATTTGCATGGATCACCCAATTGCCTTATCTTCCTATCTTCTTTTTTCTTTTGGGGGGAGTGGGGAGACGTTACACTTCGATCTGTCCCATTCTTCGATGAGCCTTCGGATGATCTCCTGTTGCTGACGAACGGAGAAATCGGCATATTTAGGGTCTCTTTTCCGATAAGTCTTCTCGATGAAGTCGATGGAGTTTTGGGTACTTCGAAGTTGGGAAAGAATCATCTCACATTTTTTCAATCCCCACCGGGCCTCAATGGAATCCTCCGGGTGAGGGGAGAGCCAAAGGTAATTCTGGTAGATGTGGTAAAAAGTAATGGATTGGCCTTCTTGGATGGGAATCGAAATCCCCTCCATGATTTCTTTTGCGGCGTCTTGGTGGAAATCATTCGATTCGATGAGATGATGAAGGTGATCCATGAGTAAGATAATTTTCCCGTCACGGTTCGGTGTGCTATGAATATCCCATAGATCTGAGCCCTCCGGACAACCTCCTTGATGACACCGTTTGTATCCTGCCAAAACAATTGGGACTCTCTCTCTGACATACTGAACCGTGTTATTCAAAACCTTTTCCATTTTCTCCCAGGGATCGTAATCCGTTGGGTCAATCCTTTTCGCCACCGCTTGGACGAAATCGGTATATTCCTCTGAAAAACTTCCAGAGTACTGCTCCAGAGAGTAGAATGGATGCTCCATGACGGGAAGATATTTCCATTGTCTCTTTTCAAATATGGGCCAGCGGAATTTTACCAGACCCGAGTAAATGGTGGATTCTGGCCGCGTGGTGAGAAAATCCCGCTCACTCATCTTCTGGAGTTTTACAGGGGACGTCGCCTCCCAGATCTGAAGGGGATGAATGCTACTTCCATCTAAAATGAGGCGGCCAATGATCCCGGAATGAGATTCCGTCACAAAAAATACCGTTCCAGGAGTGATCGAATCTCGGTCAATTCCAACAGGATAGGTGTCAAGGGGGAGGGTTCGGGTGGTCGTCTCCGTTAATATGTGAAAAAGAGCTTTGCGAAACCGGAGGTCTTTATGCCACTCCGGATGGGTCGGTAATTTTCTCCATTCTGTGGACCAGTGGCCAATCAATTTGCCGTCCTTGGTCGTCGCCGCCGCAGGGAGATGAGCGATCCGGGCATAGATCCATCGCACGGCATAGGGGACATCTGCACAGTCAATCGGGATTTTGTAGCGGATAAAAAAATCTTCCGTGATATTTTTTTCCACCCATTGGCCATATTGAGCCTCCTCCTTAACCGTCCATCGACGATCTCCCACTTTCCAGATCTGGTGAGGGGACTCCTTCATCGGTTGACTGAATGAGGGGGTGGCAAAGAAGATAAGAAATAAAAAAATAAGAAAGGGCATGCTGTATATTAAAAAGATTTATAAAAGATTGTCAACAGGATTGCCAAAACGGCATTTCGGGTAAAATGGCAGGGAAAAGGGCCTGACTCAACCATTACGGTTATGCTCGAATACGGTGTCTTTAAGACCTATCCAGCTGTTCATCTCTGGTTTAAAATTGCACCAGAAGAGGCTTCCCTTCACTCCGATGTCAACCGAGAAGCAGCTATTTCAGATGAAGCCTGGAATGCCGCGGTGATAGAAAGGAAGGGGATTGCCTTGACAGCCTATGAACCCTTGACCAATCCAGACAAGGTTAGGGAGATCAAGGAGAAGTTTAAAGAACTGAAGGCAAAAGAAGGAAAGCAAAAAGTTTCAGATTAACGTTGAGGTTGGTGGCTTGGATTTGGACCGTTTTCGGATCCAGCGTCTTAAACGATTCCAGAGGGTCTGCTTCTCAAACACATAAAGCCCTTCTCTTGTTTTAAAATAAACCTTTTTTTCCATTTTCAATTTTTTAGGGAGGTGGTAATCCGGATTACAGGCCATCACCATTTCACCTGTCTTCGTTTCGACAAGACCCAGAGTCAGGGGTGAACGAAATCCTTCTGGCGTGGCATAAAGGGTGGTGAATGTTTTCAGAATTCCGACACCCTCGGAAGGTGGAGGAGCGGGTTTCTTCTTCGAAACCCCGTGGTCTTGATGATAATCAGGATGCCAGCCTTCTTTGATGATTCGCATTCGATCGCATCTTTCCAGAATGGTGACCAGATTATTGTTTCCCAATCCTCCAATGCTATGGGCCAATCCAATCTCTGCCTTTTCTATCTGTCTTTTTCTCCCTGCATCCCCTCTGAGTTGGTAGACGATCTCCACCAACTGAGCCAGACCCGAGGCGCCCACAGGATGTCCTCTCGCCTTTAATCCCCCGGATGGATTAATCGGGAGCCTTCCTTGAAGGTGGGTGATTCCTTCTTCCAGAGCCTTCCATCCTTCCCCGGGCAGGAAAAAACCTAAATCTTCTGTCCCAATAATTTCAAAGAGGGTAAAGGCGTCGTGGACCTCTGCAAATTGGATATCAGAGGGATTGAGGTGAGCCATGGTGTAAGCCTTCTGGGCGGCTTCCTTGGTAGAGTTAAAGGAGGTGAAAGACGTTCGATATCTCACCGAAGCAGTATCTGTGGCATGGCCGATGCCGGAGACCCTTATCGGGGTCGGTTGAGAAGTGAGGATAATGGCAGAAGCTCCATCTGTAATCGGCGCACAGTCATAGAGTCGGAGCGGGAAAGCCACCATCTGACTTTTCAGATAGTCTTCTTTGTTAATGATTTTTCTGAATTGGGCATAAGGATTGAGGGAACCGTTGGAGTGGTTCTTGATGGCCACCTGGGCAAGGATATCCTCAAGTTTCAGCGGTGAAAGATTGAATTCCCGGGCATATTTTTGCGCAATCATGGCGGCCAAGGCAGGCATGGTCGCACCGTATCTTCTTTCGGAACGATCGATCACCTCGGAGAGAATCCGTGTGGTTTTGGCAGTGGAGAGGTGGGTCATCTTTTCGCCGGCGAGGACGAGGACATGTTTCATGTGGCCGGAGGCCACGGCATAGAAAGCCGCCTCCAAAGCACCTGCCCCTGTCGAAGAGGCGGTCTCCACTCGAGTCGAGGGGATGCCGGTTAACCCGAGGGTGTCGGCCAAAAGCGTTGCAAAATTAGAATCTCCGACAAATTCCTCAACATTCATAACACCCAAGTAGATCGCTTCTACTTTTTCCAATTGAGCTTCTTTTAAGGCTGAAGAAGCGGCCTCAGCCATCATTTTTTCAAGAGATTCTTTCGATCTCCCAAATTTTGTCATTCCAACGCCGGTGATATAAACATCCATCAAGTCCTCTTTTAAGAAAGGTTAAAGGGTACGAGCCTGCCTACCCTACCTGCCGCAGGAAGGCGCAGGTAGGGATTCAAGGGTTGAAGGGTAAAAAATTTATTTAAAGATTTTTCCTGTCATCACTTGACTTCTCAACCTCTCGAATCCTTTCCGTTCATATATTATTTTACAATAAAAAATCTCATTTTAACAGGTGCACCGAGAGGTCAAAAGCCCTTTATTTTTAGTGAAAAATTAGAAGAGGGTTATCGTCTTTCATAAAATCATATAAAATGTAACCATTTGCAATTATTAATGTTTTACTTGTGAAAAAAAATCTTTTGACCTCTTGAAAAGAGGATATTATAGTTAAGGGTGATCTAATGTTGAATTTAATAAAGCTCATGCAGCTGGGATAAAAATTTTTTAAAAATAGATTCATCCACCCTTTAAAAATCGGCATTAAAAACCCATTCAACATTAGGATTAAATTTCAGGGGCTGATAAGTATGGACGAGATCAGTTATCAGAAATTTTTGACCACCCAGATTGGCGATTTGGAACTGGATGTCAATGAAAGTTTGGCTTCTTCCTTCAAAAGATTAAAGAAGGAATTAAGGGAACATCGAATTCTCCTGTGGCC